>WNFH01004274.1_pt1 | contig 10276 bp, 9 predicted proteins | sample 5400411 | NCBI WGS metagenome assembly WNFH01 (sample SAMN13153347, study PRJNA577476) | soil metagenome | isolation source: 200 cm saprolite under Douglas fir tree site 2 hole 3 | place: USA:California | collected 2015-04-18
ATACTTCCACGATCCGGTGGAAATTTGCATCCAACCCGGAGAGCTGCGTTACCGCAAAAACCATCCACGAAGCGCACGCCGCAAAAAACAGAAAGCTCACAATTCCCAGCCACACCGCGGCAACCCGATAGAAAGCTCGCACCACTGGATTTGTAAATCGAAACGCCAGCAGCGTGGCCGCCAAAAAGCTGATCGACAACACGCCTACGCTCGCCTTGAGCCAGGCGGCTGACAAGGGCTCGCTGCCCGCTGGCGCGAACGTCCAGGTCTTGTAAATAAACAAGTGCGTCAGGAACAAAATGGACTGAATGACAGTCGCAAAAACAATGAGATCGGCTCGTATTCGCATACAAGATTGGATTCGCCGAGCCGTCAAAATGGTATCTGCTTGCTTCCGGATTCCGCCGCTCATGCCCCGGTGCCCTCGGGTTATTGCCTTTCGCGGAGGCAAGCTGCAAGCGGTTTTCTCCTGAGCTTGGAGTACGGCAAATCATCTTCCTCTTTGTTGCTGCCCGGCCAAGCGATGAATAACTGTTGCGCAGACCGCTCCCTGAGGGAACAATGTGATCAGGAACAATTCTTATGTCCGGCGCACCTACAAGCCGCATTTCGATCGAAGAGCTAGCCAACGCCATCACTCACGGAGTCGGCCTGGTGTTCAGCGTCATCGGCTTCGTTATATTGCTCGTCCTGGCCCTGATGCGCGGTGGCCCATGGCAAATCGCGGGCTGCGCCATCTACGGCGCCACTCTCGTCTCCCTCTACGCCGCCTCCACTCTCTACCACGGCGTCCCAGCGCCGCGCCTCAAGCGCGTCCTGCTCATCTACGATCATTGCGCGATCTACTTGCTCATCGCCGGGACCTACACGCCTTTCCTGCTCGTCAATCTGCGCGGCCCGTGGGGCTGGTCGCTCCTCGGCGTTATGTGGGGACTCGCGCTCGCAGGCATTCTCTTCAAACTTTGGTTCGCCGGCCATTTCCCCATCCTGTCTACCTCGCTCTATGTCGTGATGGGCTGGGCCGGTGTCGTCGCCGTAAAGCCCATCCTCGCCCACGTCCCTGTCACCGGCCTGCTCTGGCTAGTCATCGGCGGTCTGATGTACACGCTCGGTGTCATCTTCTACGCCTCGAAAAAAATCCCTTACAACCACGCCATCTGGCACCTCTTTGTCATGGCCGGAAGCACTTGCCACTACGTCGCTATCCTCTACGCCGTCTTTCCGCACGCAAGAGCTTAATCGTCCCCGTCGCCGGTGTTGGTGAAGTCCCCCTCCGCTGGACAATTGCCGCTTGAAACCCTTTAGAATGAACACTTATGAAAAACATGGGGGAGGGGTGTTATGGTTAACCAAGCATTTCGGCGGGTCGGCGCTTTCAGTTACAATCGCCCGGCGGTGAGTGGCACTCCGCCAACCCACATGCCCTGTGGGCGCAGCAACCAACTGGTGGTTCCGAGGTGGACGAATGAGTGGTCGCCTGTGGCCGGTACGGCCGAGTGGTCTATGGAATGCAACAAAACGGCCGCTGTGGCGATTGCTCTGGCTGGTGTGCTTCGCCGCCAGCGTGCGTGCTCAGGAGCGCCGCGAGCGCGAACCCAATAGCGTCTATGCGGAACGTCGCGCCAAACTTGCCGCCCAGGTCGATGGGCCGATCGTTCTCTGGGGGTTCACCGGACGCGAGGAAGCTTCCCAGACTTACCTCTTCGCCCAAGAAGAGAGTTTTTACTACCTCACCGGCCACAATGAGGAAGGCGCCGGGCTGATTATTTTGCCGTCTTCCAACGATAAAATTGGAATCACCGACAGCGACTGGTGGGGCTCTGCCCGAGAAATCTTATTCCTCCCGGCGAAAAACTCCGCGAAAGAAAAATGGAAGGGCATGCGCATGTCACCGTCGGATCCTGGCATCGCGGCGCGCACCGGTTTCTTACGGGTGAAAGCCTTTGAGGAAATGCGCGCCGCTGTCGAACGCCTCGCGAAGTTCTCGCCGAATATTTACACGATTCTTCCTTACGAAAAGGAACTCGGCGGCTACCCTCATGAGAAAGAAATTGTCAATTGGCTGCAGCTCGCTGCGCCGCAAGCCAAGTTGAGAGACACTCGCGCGCAGATCGGCGCCTTGCGACAGATCAAGTCGCCCGGTGAAATCGCCTTCCTGAAGGAAGCGATTGACTTGTCCCTGGACTCCCACTTCGAAGCCATGAAGATGATGCGGCCGGGGCTCTACGAATATCAGGTGGCCGCAAAGATGGTAGAGGTGCATGCCTGGGGCGGCTCGGAAGCGGAGGGTTACGCCCCCATCGTCGGCGCCGGCCCGAACTCCACCGCGCTTCATTACGACAAACTCTCGCGAAAAATCGAAGATGGCGACATCGTCGTTCTCGACGTGGGCGCGCAGTATTCCGGCTACTCCGCCGACATCACGCGCACGCTTCCCGCCGACGGTAAATTCACGCCGCGCCAGCGCGAAATCTACGGCATCGTCCTCGGCGCGCTAGACGCGGCCCTCGCCGCTCTAAAGCCGGGCATGGACTTCTGTAGCAAGGGCGACAAGAGCGTCCAGAAAGTCGCCTACAACTACATCAATGCCCACGGAAAGGATCTTCACGGCCATCCCCTTGGCCAGTATTTCATCCACGGTTTGGGGCATCACATCGGCCTGAACGTCCACGATGCGGGCGACCCCTGCGCCCCTTTCCAGCCGGGCATGGTCATCACCCTTGAGCCGGGAATTTACATTCCCGAAGAAAATCTCGGGGTGCGCATCGAGGATGACGTGCTCATCACCGAATCCGGCCACAAGCTCCTGAGCGAGCGCCTCCCCCGCGACCCCGCCAAAATCGAAAAAATCATGGCGGCCGGGGCCGAGCAACGCTCCAAGGAGTCGAGGAAAGGCGACGATGATTGACCGCCGGGAACGCGCGCATTTATACTGTTGCTTCGCGCTGGACACGTTTTTTCTTCCAGCGTGCCTCGAGTCATTCCGGATGCGGCTATGTTCCTGGCCCGCCTGAATTTCCGAAATTCGCAATCGTCCTAGGGAGAATATGAGCAGCGTCAAAGCGACACAACTCCGCCCCGGCATGGTCATCCAGCACGAGGGCCAGCTTTTCACCATCTTCAGCGTCGATCACCGCACGCCCGGCAACAAGCGCGGCTCGATGCAGACGCGCATGAGGAACCTCCGCACGGGCGCGATCATCGATTACCGGTTCCGCGCCGAAGAATTCGTGAACCGCGCGATCCTCGACGAAGTCGAATTCGAGTACCTCTACAGCGAGGGCGACGATTTCCACTTCATGAACACGAAAAACTACGAGCAGATGCAGATGAGCCGCGAAGAGCTGGGCGAATCCGTGTACTACCTGATTCCCAGCACCATCGTGAAGGTGGAATTTTTCGAGGAAAAAGCCATCGGCGTGGACCTGCCCGATACCATGGACATGAAGGTGATCCAGACCGAGCCGACGCTGCAAAAAGCCACCGCCAGCGCGGTCATGAAACCGGCGACGCTGGAAACCGGCCTGGTGGTGCAGGTGCCTCCGTTTGTGAATCAGGGCGACAGAATTAAGGTGGACACTTCGGAAGCGCGTTACGTTCAGCGGGTCGAGTAGTTTTCCGGCTTGATTCCTGGTTCCGGCCCCGCAGCGCCGCTCTGCAAATTCCTAATTTCGATTTTCGACTTTTGATTTTCCGCTCCTGTGTTTCCGCCTCTACAGCGCTGAGCCGCGGGTCCCTAATTTCCATTTTCCAATTTCGATTTTCTAATTTCGATTTCCCGCTGAACCCGCCGCGGATTTCTCGCCCGCCCGATGCGCGCCAAACACGCGTTCGAAGATGGCATCGACGTAACGAAGCTGCCGCTGCAGGTCAAAGGTGTGCTCAAGCGCCTTCGAATTGAGGTACTTCGCGATGCGCTCATCTTTCGAAACGCGCTCGCGGAAACTGGTGTCCGACTCCCACGCCGCCATGGCGTTTTCCTGCACCGCCTTGTAGGCGTCGTCACGCGGCATGCCTTTCTCCACCAGATCCTGCAGCAATTGTCCGGAATAAACGAGGCCGTGGCTGGATTCGAGATTCCGCATCATGCGCTCGGGAAATACGCGCATCTGGCCGATGATCGCGGTCATTTTCGAAAGCATGTAGTCCGCAAGAATGGTCGAGTCGGGAAGAATGATTCTTTCGACGGAACTGTGGGAAATATCGCGCTCATGCCAGAGACCGATGTTTTCGAACGCGGCGAGCATGTTCGCACGCACGACGCGCGCGAGGCCGCAAATTTGTTCGCAGGCGACGGGATTGCGCTTGTGAGGCATGGCGGAACTGCCGCGCTGCTCGCCGCTGAACGGTTCTTCGGCTTCGCGGACTTCGGTGCGCTGGAGATGGCGAATTTCGAGCGCGATTTTTTCGAGCGTGGCGGCGATGAGCGCGAGCGCGCTGAGATATTGCGCGTGGCGGTCGCGCTGAATTACCTGTGAAGCGACGGGCGCAACGCTGAGCCCAAGGCGTTTACAAATGCGCTCCTCCATGTCGGGACCGAGATGCGAGGCATTGCCGACCGCGCCGGAAATCTTTCCGACGGCCATTTGCGCAGCAGCGTCGCGGAAGCGCGCGATGTTGCGCTGATTCTCAGAAAACCAATTGGCGATTTTCAGGCCAAACGTGATGGGCTCGGCGTGAATGCCATGAGTACGGCCGATCTGCGGGGTATTGCGGAATTCGTGAGCGCGCAGATCGAGAATTTCTCCGAACATTACCAAATCGCGCTCGATCAATTTCGACGCGTCGCGAACCTGGAGGGCTTGCGCGGTGTCCACAACGTCATTCGAAGTCATGCCGTAGTGCAGCCAGCGCGCGGCCGCAGGATCAGCGATGGACTCGCCAACGGACATGGTGAAAGCGATGACGTCGTGCTTCACGCGCGCTTCGATCTGATGGATTTGCGCCACATCAACTTTGGCGCGGGCGCGGATCGCGGCGGCGGCATCCTTGGGGACCTGGCCCGCTTCGGCAAGCGTGTCGGTGGCGGCGAGCTCCACTTCGAGCCACTTGGCGAACTTGTTGGCGTCGCTCCAAACGTAGCCCATCTCCTGGCGCGTGTAACGTGGAATCAATTCACTCTCCTGAAAGGCAGAACGAAGAATGTGGAGATCCATCTTCCTGTTGCTCGTTCCATGATACCGCAGTTGGTGAACGGTTCGCTGCGCGGCTATGGCCCGGCCGAGTGTGCGAAATTGGGATGGGCGGTCGCGGAAGCGCGCAGTTGCAGCCAGCCGCTGATTCTAACGCAAGAGGTCTTCGAGCTGGATGCGCGCGTCCGTTTTGGCATCGCGGTACTTAACGATGACGGCGGCCTGCAGCGAGAGTCCCCACTTTACTCCGGTGGGATGCGAGACCGCGCGCGCGCCGGGCACCACGACAGCTTCTTCGGGGATGACGAGTGGCTCGGTCTCAGTAGCTGTGTACACCTTGTCGCGAACGAGATCGTAAACTGGAATAGAGCGATTGAGAATCGTGCCGGTGCCGAGGACGGCGCGGCGCTTCACGACGGTTCCTTCATAAACACCGGAATTTCCACCCACCAGCACTTCGTCTTCGATAATCACGGGCAGCGCGCCCACAGGTTCTAGCACGCCGCCGATCTGCGCCCCCGCCGAAAGGTGGCAATTGCGGCCGACCTGGGCGCAACTGCCGACCAGCGCATGCGAATCGATCAGCGTGCCCTCGCCAACGTAGGCGCCAACATTGACGAACATCGGCGGCATGCAAATCACGCCGCGGCCGATGTAACTGCCATCGCGAATGCTGGAGCCGCCGGGAACAATGCGCACGCCGTCTGAGGATGTGAATGCGCGAACGGGGTAGGTGGACTTATCGAAGAACGGCTGCTTCACCGCGTCGATGGACATGTCCGCCATCGCGCCCATTCGAAAGCCGAGGAGGATTCCCTTCTTTACCCAGGCGTTGGCGCGCCAGCCGGATTTCGTGGAGGCGTCGGGTTCAGCAGCGCGAATCTCGCCGCGATTGAGCGCCGCTTTGAAATCGCGAAACAGCCATTGATGTTCTTCTTCGAAATGAGCCGGAGCTTCGTCAAATAGGCGCTCAATTCGCGAAGGCAGCATGAATCCTCTCGACGGGCGGCGCTGCCGCAGCACGGCCGGCTAATCCGAGCGATTCGAGGACTGCCCGGATGCGCGCCTGATTCTCCGCCCGGGGCGGCACCAGTGGCAAGCGCCAGACCGCTTCGAGCAGGCCCATTTCCGCCATTGCGGCCTTCACCGGGATGGGATTGGATTCGACGAAGTTTATTTCCATGAGCGGATGATAACGGCGGTGAATCGCGCGCGCTCGTGCAAAGTCACCCTGGAGGGCGAGCCGCACCAATTGAGACATTTCCGCGGGGATTTCGTTGGAGACGACGGAAATTACGCCACGCCCACCGAGCGAAATGGCCGGGAGCGTGAGCGCGTCGTCACCGGAAAGGACGATGAAGTCCTCCGGGACGGCGTTGAGAATCGCGGCCATCTGCGAGACATTGCCCGAAGCTTCCTTGATGCCCACGATGTTTTCGAGTTCTGTGAGGCGCTTTACGGTGCCAGGCTCGACGTTCACGCCGGTGCGGCCTTGTACGCTGTAAAGAACGATGGGCAAGGGCACGGCTTCCGCGATGGCCTGATAGTGCTGGAAGAGGCCTTCCTGGGTGGGTTTATTGTAATAAGGAGTGACCGAGAGAATGCCATCCGCGCCGAGCGCGGCAAGCTCGCACCCAAGAGCGATCACTTCCGAAGTGTTGTAGCCGCCGGCGCCGGCAAGGACCGCGACCTTTCCCTTGGCGAGCTCGACGGTGATCTGGACGACGCGTAGATGTTCTTCGTGCGTGAGTGTGGGGCTCTCGCCGGTCGTTCCGCAAGGAACGAGAAAGTCGATGCCCCCATCAATTTGCCGCTTGATCAGAGCTCGCAGCGCAGGCTCGTCAAGCGAACCATCGCGTCGAAACGGAGTGACAAGTGCGGTCCCGGTGCCTGTAAACATGATGCTGTTCCTTTCTTTTTCCCTCAGCACAATTCGCTGAGAATCTCTCGAAATTCGAAAACGCCTCTCTTGCCCACCACCCAACGCGCCGCCCGGAGTGCGCCCCGCGCAAAACCTTCGCGGTTGCGTGCCGTGTGGCGCAGCGTGATGGTGTCCGCGGCCGAATCAAATCCGATTTCATGCGTGCCGGGATGCGCGCCGGCGCGATTGGAAGCCAAACTCACGGGGCGGTTGTAGCCGTTGGCCCGCATTTCTTCCGCGAGCTTTTTCAGCGTGCCAGATGGCGCATCTTTCTTCGCGGAGTGGTGACTTTCCCAGCCCCAGGCTTCATACTCCGGGTGCCTGGCAAAGAGTGCGGCGGTGTGCGCGACAGCCTGCAAGAAAAGGTTTACGCCCACGGAAAAATTGGGCGCCCAGACGAGGCCTGTTCCGCTCTTCGCGACGGCCTCGCGGGCGGAAGGAAGATCATCGAACCAGCCGGTTGTGCCCACGACAGAGTTAACTCCCAAAACTGCCATACGGCGGATATTTTCGGGCGCTGCCTCGGGAGTGGTGAATTCTACGGCCACATCAATTCCGCGAAGCGTTTCGCGCGTGAGGCCCTGGCCGCACGGATTGTTGCCCGCATCGAATTTTGCGCGCACCTCGAAACCGTATTCGGGCGCGTGCTGCTCGATCAGCCGCCCCATCTTCCCGTAACCAACAATCGCTAGGCCGGGGCTCATGTGCCGCTCCGGCCGGTGGCGAGGAGTTGAGCTGTCATGCGCGCGTAAATGTCCACCGCTTCGCACAACTCTTTCTTCGAGATGCGCTCCTCGGCGGTGTGCGCCACGTGAATACTGCCGGGACCGATCAGGAAAGGCTGCCCCCACGCTCCGTCGAAGGTCGGTATGTCCGTCGTGAAAGCCACGATGGTGGTGGGTAATCCGTCGAATGGAGTCAGCTGCACCGCTGGCGTGTGCAGAACTTCGCGGGCTTCGGCGCGATTAGCAACCGCGGCGGAGACGGCTTCGCGAATCTTCACGGGATCGCCAACCGTGCGGAACATGATTTCCGCTTCGGCCAGGTCCGCGACGACGTTGGGTGCGCGGCCGCCATTGATGGTGCCGATATTCAACGTGCTGCGGCCGAGCAGAGCGTCTTCCGGCAAGGGAATTTGGCGAATGTCGTGGAGCACATCCAGCAGCGTGTGGATAGCGGAACTGCCGAGTTCGGGATAAGCGGAGTGCGCGAGTTTTCCCTGTGTGGTGATTTCGTACCGCAGCGCCCCTTTGCATCCGAGAGCGAGATGGTTCTCGGTGGGCTCGCCATTGATGAGGAATCGCGAGCCACGCGGAGTGGCCGCGGCGGCTTTTGCTCCGGCGCTGTTGCGTTCTTCGCCGACGACGAAGAGCAGGCCGAGATTGCGCGTGCCGGCGGCGAGCAGTCTTTCGGCGGCCGCGATCATGGCCGCGATGATGCCTTTGGCGTCGCAGGATCCGCGGCCCCAAATATATTCGTCGTCGGTGTGGGAAGCGAAGAACGGCGGGACGGTGTCCATGTGCGTCGAAAGCGTGACCGTGGGCTCACCCCAGGAGGCGAAAATATTGTCGCGATTAGGCTCGGCCGGGATGCGCTCGAGGTGGCCGCTGTAGCGCGTAACCAGGATAGACAAATGGGCAAACAAGTAGTCGCCCACGTTTCTCTCGCGGTTGGTGGTCGACTCGATGTCGACGAGCTCGCGCGTCAGTTCGAAGAGATTCATTCGAATCGAACATTTCTGGATGAGCGAAGCGAAAGGAAGGAACCGCGAGGATACAAATCGAGGCCGCTGCCTCTCGATAGCGCTTCATCCGGATGAACGGATGACAGTGAACAGTCCTTAGACCTGTTCGCCAACCACCGCGGTTTCAGCTACCACGGCGATTTCGGCGGATAACTGCTGCTTGCATTCGACCTTGCCGGTCGAAACAAGGGCCCCTTTCGCGGGCATCCGAAGCTGCTCGGAATTGCTTGCCCTGCTACTGATGGCCTCCGCACCTCTACCAAGACAAACTAAGTTTAAAAGAACAACCCGGAAAAAGCGAATGAAATTCCAGGGAATTACATTTCAAAAAGTGATGCAGGCTATAACAAAAAGAGAGCTTCGTTGCCTCGCGGAATGACTGAGTGCAAGCCCAGGTCGGGAGCAGGAAGGACTGACGCGACAGATAGTAGCAAGTTGAGAGTTGAAGAACGTTCGACGATGTGAAAGCATTTCGATATGGGCGATGCCATAACACCGGAACAGCGTGAAATGCTCTTGAAGGTCATTGAACACCCCCCTCGGGGCAGCAAGCTGGACATCGCGAAAAGAGCAGGAGTCGATCTCTATGAGCTCGTTGACAACCTCTGCCTGATACCAACGCAGCGGGCCAGGAAAATGGAGGCTCGGCTGAGTCGAATGGTGGAGCGCGCCCGGAGAAAGAGGCTTCGACGTGATGAACGCAAGAAAAAAACCCACGCCATTTGACGCAACAGCCGAGAAGGCGACTTAGCAGGTCCTTCCCAGTCCTCGCCCGGAAGTTGCACTGAGACCACTTTTCCAATTCCTCTGGCTAGAAAACTATAACTCGAGGGGCTTGAGCGGGACATGCTGGGAGGCGACGAGGAGTTCGCCGGTGAACGCGGACACCGCGGGGCGGCGCGTTAGCGCTTCTTCGGCGGAGAGGCGCACAAGATCGGGATTGTTGTTTTCCTGCGAGATGTGCGCGAGGACCAGATAGCGCGCAATGGCGTCGAAGCCATCGGGGTCCGCAAGATATTCGCTTACGGCATGATTCGAAAGATGGCCGGTGCGGCTGAGCACCCGCTGCTTAACAATCCACGGATACGGGCCCACCTTGAGCATGTCGAGATCGTGATTCGATTCCAGGACCAGGCAGTCGGCGCCACGAAGATGCACTTTTACTAGCTCGGGCATGTAGCCGAGATCCGTAACGATGGCCATCTTCGCGCCATTCGAACGGAACGTGAACCCGATCGGGTCCGCCGCATCGTGCGGAATGGCGAAAGCGTGCACGTCAATATCGCCGATGGTGAAATGCTGGCCCGGCTGGATACTTTCGACGCGGTTGAGCCGCTTACCAAATGTTTCCGGGAGGATGCACTGCATGGCGTCAAGCGTCGGTTCGGTGACGTACAGCGGAGCTTTCCACAGTCCGAGCATCTGCGGCAGGCCGTTGCAATGGTCGGTGTGCTCGTGGGTGATGAGGATGCCGTCGAT
>WNFH01004275.1_pt1 | contig 10276 bp, 7 predicted proteins | sample 5400411 | NCBI WGS metagenome assembly WNFH01 (sample SAMN13153347, study PRJNA577476) | soil metagenome | isolation source: 200 cm saprolite under Douglas fir tree site 2 hole 3 | place: USA:California | collected 2015-04-18
CTCCGATTCCAGCAGTTGCGCCCATCCGGCATGATGGTAGAAGTGGCGGCCTACGAGCGGGATATCGATATCGCGGCTTTCGCGGATGGGCTTGCCATTGTCCATTGTTTCCAAAACTGCCAGCCTGCGCGAATGTCTCTGGACGGCTCGGGCCATCGCGTACAAGTGACGCGCGCGCTCATGAGGAGCGAGGGACTGCCATTTCGGAAAAGCTTTTCGCGCAGCCCGGACAGCGGCATCGATATCTGCACCGGACCCCTGGGAGACGGTCGCGAGTTTCTCGCCGGTGGCAGGATCGGTAGAGTCGAAGAACACGCCTTCCAGCGGCTCACGCCATGCGCCATCGATGAAGTGGCCGAACCGCCGCTCGTGGCGGTCTAGCCAGAGCAGCGCCTCTTTCGGGTCTTCCGGCGCCGGGCCGTATTCCATCGTCAGAAATTTCTCAGCTATGCTCATCGATTCTCGTTCTTGACAGCGCTCATGCCCGTATTGTCATCCTGAGCGGAGTTGTCGTTCGCGAAGCGAACGACAACGCAGTCGAAAGACCCCGCGTTGGTTAATCCCGGCAAGGTCGCCGCGCGGCCTTCTCTCATCGAAACTCAGCGCCCGGCTTCCGCCCACGACCGTGCAGCGAACGCCCTGCAACGGTCGTGACAGCGCACACTGACCGGGGGTCCTTCGACTCCATCGCTGCTTCGCTGCGCGAAGCAGCCACTGCGCTCAGGATGACACTGCAAAGCCCGCGATGCAAACTCCTCCTGCCTACGCCATCGGATGCCGATAATCCGCCGAATACCGGCCCGTGGCGTAGTGTTCCAATTGCCGTTCAATGTCGTTCAGAAGCCCGCTTGCCCCCAGACGGAAGAGCTCTGCTTTCATCCAGGGTGTCCCCAGTTCCTCCTTCATAAGCGCAAGCCACTCAATAGACTGCTTCGCCGTGCGAATCCCGCCCGCTGGCTTGAATCCCACGGCCATGCCCGTTTCCTGAGCATACTCGCGAATGGCCCGCGCCATGACCAGCCCGACGGGAAGAGTGGCGTTCGTGGGTTCTTTGCCAGTTGAGGTCTTGATGAAGTCCGCGCCTGCCATCATTGCCACGAAGCTGGCGCGACCTACATTGCGCAATGTGCGCAGATCGCCAGCGCCAAGGATCACTTTCATGTGCGCGCTGCCGCAGACTTGCTTGAATTCAGCAATCTCGTCGTACAGTTCCTGCCATCTGCCACCGAAGACGAGGGCCCGTGTGATGACGGTGTCGATCTCGTGAGCTCCGGCTTCGACCGAGCGGCGGATCTCCGCAACCCGCTCCTCGAGCGGGGAAAGGCCCGCAGGAAACCCAGTGGAGACGGCGGCCACGCGAACGCCGCTGCCCTCGAGCGCCCGCAACACAGTTTCCACGAACCGGTGGTAAACGCAAACCGCTGCTACTTTGATTTCGAGTTCTTCAATCTCTAACCGCTTCACCAGCTCGCGCTGGATCGGCTGCCGGGCCTTGGCGCAAAGCCGGCGCACACGTTCGTCCGTGTCGTCACCGGAAAGGGTGGTCAGATCCATGCAGGTAATCGCTCGCAACAGCCATGCAGCTTGCCATTCCTTCTTCACCGTCCGCCGGGCAACGTGCGTTTGCGTCCTGCGTTCGACGGCGCTGGTGTTCACGCGAACCTCATTCACCCAGCGGAGGTCCAGTGGAATGCCGCGATTCGCGAGCAGGGCGTGTCCCGAAAGCGTGGCGATGGGCGCCTCTGACACTGAACTTGGCGGGAATTTGTCGGGTGCGCCGTCATGGGAACGGTCCGCGACTCCCGAGCGCCTTGTGCTTTCGCGAGGCATTGATTTGCATTGTACGGCAGATGCCAGGGAAATGGGGTGGCGCAGTTTCGCGCGCTGGGGGTCAGTGTGAATTCTTGCCCTAAAGAGCGATTGAACCTTAACTTTTTGGAAGAAGCGGATCCGCCATCAAGCTTGATTCGCCGGTAAACGATGAGGAGCATTGCGACCAAACTTCCCATTACAAGTCAAACATCGTCACGCTACAGCCATATTTTGGCCTTGACACAATTTTGGCCGCAACGCTAGGCTACGTTGCCAATCCATTCCGGAGACAAGAGATTCTGAAACACGTCAAGCCTTCCAGTTCGCGAATTTTGTACGCCGGGCCCGTGCTCCTGATTTTGCTTGCCACTGCGCTGGCCGTGTCCGCTTCCGCCGCACCGAAGAAAATCATCTTGGATACCGATCCCGGCGCCGACGACGCCATGGCCCTGATGCTGGCGCTGAATTCGTCCGAGGTGGACGTCCGTGCCATCACCGTGGTTCCCGGAAACGTGACCGCGCAGCAGGGACTCGAGAACGCGCTGCGCATGGTCTCGCTGGCGAATCGCTGCGATATTCCCGTCGCCGCCGGAGCGCAGCATCCACTGTTTCAAAAGCTGACTACGGCGGAGTTCTGGCATGGCAAGAACGGCCTCGCCAACGTTGAGCTGCCGCCAAGCAAGTGCAAAGTGGATCCACGTTATGGACCGGACCTCATCATCCAGATGGTGCATGCTGTGCCCCACGAGGTCACTTTGGTTCCCGTGGGCCCACTGACAAACATCGCGCTCGCGGTGCTGAAGGATCCTTCGATTGTTCCTCTAGTGAAGGAAGTCGTGCTCATGGGAGGCTCGATCTCCGGAGGCAACGTGAATGCCGCCGCGGAAGCCAACATCTACAACGATCCGGAAGCCGCCCAGATCGTCTTCCAGGCAGGCTGGCCACTCACCATGGTCGGACTGGACGTGGGCGACAAGACTCTTCTTTCGCGGAAGTACCTTGACCAGCTCGGCAGCACACACGGCCCGGTGAACGATTTCATTTACGCGGTCGCAAAGTATTTGATAGATCTCTCAGCAAAATTCGGCTCTCCCGGCACGCCGATGTATGATCCGCTGGCGGTCGGCGTGGCGATCGATTCCACGCTGGTGAAAGTTTCGGCGATGCACGTGGACGTCGAAACCCGAGGCGAATTCACTCGCGGCGAAACCGTAGCTAACCGGCATGGGGTGGTAGAGCGCAACGTGCTCCACGGCGATCGTTACATCATTGAGGGGATCGACAAGGTGGAGCCGAACGCGAAAGTGTGCGTTGATGTCGACGCCGAGCGCTTCTTGCAAATGTTTGTATCCAGAATTCGCGGCAAGTGAGCGAACGCCCCAATGCTGTGTGTTCCGTCTCGGGAGCCGTAACCGGACACGTTGTCTTCAGCCCGGAATCGAATTGGAGATGCGATGTTCACACCACACAGTCTGGATATTGCGCTGTTGATGATGATCACGAGCGCCATCTGCTGGGGCTCCTGGGCTAACACCTACAAGGGCGTGAAAAATTACCGCTTCGAATTATTCTACTGGGACTACGCGGTTGGCATTTTCCTGATATCGCTCGTCCTGGCGATGACCATGGGGAGCACCGGCAACGACCCTTCCAGCTTCCTGAACAATGTGCACTCGGCGGATGGTTCGAACATCGTGTCCACCATGATTGGCGGCGCGATCTTCAACCTCGCCAACCTGCTGCTTGTCGCGGCGATTGACATGGCGGGCCTCGCCATCGCTTTCCCGGTTTCGATCGGAATCGCTCTCGTCGTAGGAGTTGTCTCCAGCTACATTTTGCAGCCCAAAGGAAATGTCAGTCTGCTGGCAGCGGGGGTCACTTGCGCTGTTATTGCCGTCATTTTCGACGGTAAGGCCTACGGGAACCTGGCAAGCGCCGGCCGGTCCGTTTCCAAGAAGAGCATCACCACGTGCATTGTGTCCGGAGTGCTGATGGGGCTATGGGCTCCCTTCGTCGCCCGCGCCATGACGAAGGGCAACACACTCGGGCCGTACGGCATTGCTGTCTTCTTGACCCTGGGTGCGCTTCTCTCCTGTCTTTTGTGGAACGTCTACTTCATGAAGAAGCCGCTGATCGGGGAGCCAGTGAACTTCGGCGACTTCTTCCGTGGCCCTGCTTCGGGTCACTCTCTCGGACTTCTCGGCGGTTTTATCTGGGGCACTGGGATGGTCTTCAATCTCGTGGCCGCCAACTTCACGGGCGTGCCCATCTCCTACGCCATCGGGCAGTCCGCGCCGATGGTGGCGGCGCTCTGGGGCGTGTTTGCCTGGCACGAGTTTAGGGGGGCGGGCGCTCAAGCAAAAACCTTCCTGTCCCTCATGTTTGTCTTCTATGGTCTGGCCATCTTGCTGGTAGCACTGGCCAATGGGTGAACCTTTCGCCGGGCGGAGTTTCTTCGAGTCCGGCTGTGCGCCTTGAAGAAACAGTACGGAAATCCACAAATCAAGGTTTACAATCAGGCGCGCAAGTCAGCCATTTTGCGACTTCTTCTGTTTATGCCAAAACGCGATCCTTCCAGATTGACATCTGAGCGGCTGCTGCGAGCAGCGCGGGTCGCCATGAAGAATGCTTATGCTCCGTACTCCAAATTCAGAGTGGGCGCCGCGCTGCTGACGACGAAAGGCCAGGTATTCTCCGGCTGCAACGTGGAAAACGCCTCCTACGGTATGACCAACTGCGCCGAGCGTACGGCGATCTTCTCTGCGGTCGCCAAGTCAGGCCCCAAGTTGAAGATCCGCGCCATCGCAGTCGTGAACGATAAAGGCGTGCCCTGCTCGCCCTGCGGCGCTTGCCGCCAGGTGATTTACGAATTCGGGCCAGAGGCCACCGTTATTTTTCAGGATAAGAAGGGTTTGAAGGAAGTCGCAATCGAAGATCTTCTGCCGGAAGGATTTCGCCTCAAGTGAACCCGCAGCCCCAGAGTACTTCTGCAAGCCCGATCCGCGCCGTCGATGTGATCCGCAAGAAACGGGATGGGGCGGAGCTGTCACGCATCGAGATCGGATTTCTGGTTCAGGGCTACACCAGTGGCGAGATTCCCGACTATCAGGCGGCGGCGTGGCTCATGGCTGCCGTGGTGCGAGGGCTGACGCGAGGCGAAACCGCGGCTCTGACCGATGCTATGCTGCGCTCGGGCGAAGTGCTGGACCTTTCCGCGTTTCCTGCGAAAAAAATAGACAAGCACTCCACCGGCGGCGTGGGCGACAAGACCTCGCTCATCCTGGCCCCAGTAGCGGCGGCGGGAGGCCTGCTGGTCCCTATGATCAGCGGGCGCGGCTTGGGCCACACCGGCGGCACTCTGGACAAGCTCGAATCCATTCCCGGCTTCAATGTGAATCTTTCGGTGGCTCAGTTCCGTAGCGTGCTGGGGTCGTGCGGCTGCGCCATGATCGGCCAGACCGCGGAGATTGCGCCGGCGGATCGAAAACTCTATGCGCTGCGCGACGTCACTGGCACGGTTGAGAGTCCGTACCTGATCTGCGCTTCCATCATGAGCAAGAAGCTGGCGGAAGGAATTGACGGGCTGGTCTTGGACGTCAAGACCGGTTCGGGCGCATTCATGAAAAAAGAGGAAGACGCGGCATTCCTCGCCGAGCTGATGGTCGAAACCGGCGAGCGGATGGGTAAGAAAATGGCCGCTCTTATTACCGACATGGATCAGCCCTTGGGACTCCGTGTTGGCAACGCACTTGAAGTTGAAGAGGTGCTACACGTGTTGCGCGGTGAAGGTCCGCAAGATCTGCGCGAGCTGTGCCTTGAACTTTCAGCCTGGATGTTTCACCTCGGCGGGCTTGCCGCCACCATAAATCAGGGTAAACAAATCGCTCAGCAACTTATCAGCTCGGGAAAAGCGCTGGAGAAATTTCGCCAGATGGTAACCTTGCAGGGCGGAGACGCCGGCGTTATCGACCATCCCGAGCGGCTGCCAAAGGCAAAGCACATGCTGGATGTAGCCAGCCCGAGAAGCGGCTATGTGCAGGCGATTCAGTGCGAATCCGTGGGCACGGCTTGTGTGATTCTGGGGGGCGGTCGCGAGAAGAAGGAAGATTCTGTCGATCCCGCGGTTGGACTCGTGCTGCACAAGAAGGTTTCAGACCCGGTCTCTCCGGGCGAGCCGCTTTGCACGATTCACTACAATTCCGAAGTCCTTGCCACCCGGGCTAAGAAGTTAGTGGAAGAAAGCTATGAGATCGCGGACGCTCCTCCCGCTCAGATGAGGCCACTCATCCATCGCGTCATAACCACCTCCGTGGAGGCAAACTGAATGGGCCGATTCACCGGTATTCTCGGTCTTCTGACCATGCTGGGTCTGGCATTCGCCTTCTCCACCAACCGGCGTGCCATTCGCATCAAAACCGTTGCCTGGGGTTTGGGCTTGCAGTTGGCATTCGCGGTGTTTGTGCTGCGGGCTGAGGTTGGGCGCATCATTTTCCAGAAGGCCGGGGATGCGGTCAACCGGCTGCTCAGCTATTCTTTCGCAGGTTCGCAGTTTGTCTTCGGTGAACTTGGCAAGCAGGGCTCGCACTTCGGTTTTTACTTCGCCTTCCAGGTGTTGCCGACCATCATCTTCATTGCTGCGTTCTTCGCCGCCCTCTATCACTACGGCATCATGCAGTTCATCATCAAGCAGGCGGCGCGGGTGATGACTCGCTTCATGGGTGCGAGCGGCGCTGAATCCCTGAACGTAGCCGCCAGCATCTTCATGGGCCAGACCGAAGCCCCGCTGACCATCCGCCCTTTCCTGTCTGACCTGACGCACTCCGAACTCATGACGGTCATGACTAGCGGGATGGCGCACGTTTCCGGCGGGATCATGGCCGCCTACATCGCCTTCGGCATCGAGCCCAAACATTTGCTGAGCGCGGTGATCATGACCGCGCCGGGCACCATTCTCATGGCCAAGATGCTCGTGCCGGAGACGGAACACCCGAAGACGGCCGGGAAAGTCGTGATGAGCAAAGAAGAACTGGAGACCGAAAAGAGCGAGAACCTCTTGGGCGCCGTGGCGCGCGGCACCACCGACGGCTTGAACCTGGCGTTGAACGTAGCTGCCATGCTGATTTCGTTTCTTGCGCTCATCGCCTTGCTGAATGGCATTCTGGGTGGAATCCACAACGGGCTGGCGCACTTCGGACTCTCCTGGTTCCCCTCCAGTCTGGAAAAAATCTTTGGGGTTTTGTTCGCCCCGGTAGCGTGGGTGATCGGAATCCCGTGGCGTGACTGCTCGATCATCGGTAACCTGCTGGGCACGCGCATGGTCCTGAATGAATTGGTGGCCTTTTCGCTGCTGGGGCCTCAAAAAGCTATGCTTGATCCGCGCTCATTCACCATTGCCACCTTCGCGCTGTGCGGCTTCGCCAACTTAAGTTCGATCGGAATTCAGATCGGTGGCATTGGCGCGCTCGCACCTAACAAGAAGGGGGAACTGGCGCGCCTGGGAGTGCGCGCTATGCTGGCAGGAACTATGGCCAACCTTATGTCAGCGTCGATTGCCGGGATGCTGTTATAGACCACAGCCCGTCCAGTCCGGCCGCTGGGGTGAGCGGGCTGGACGCTCGGCCACATATCTGGAGGTTGAAGCATGGCTTGGAAGCCTTCACTCTGGGCTTCGGTGATTCCCCGCAATCCGCTGGAGCGCAAGCCCAACCACTATTGGGAGATGATGCGCGTGGCTTGGGAGAACCGCCACCAGCTTCCCTTCGCGTGGCGTATCTTGAGACACGGCGTCTGTGACGGTTGCGCCCTGGGAACAACAGGGCTCAAAGACTGGACCATGGATGGCGTCCACCTCTGCATGGTCCGTTTAGAACTTATGCGGTTGAACACCGCTCCGGCGCTGGACCCAGACCGCCTTAGGGACGTTTCGTTGCTTTCCGGGATGAGTTCCCGCGATCTCAGGGCTCTCGGCCGCCTTCCCCAACCGATGATCCGGCGCAAAGGCGAGAAGGGATTCCGACCGGTCTCGTGGGAGGAGGCCTACAACGCGGCTGCTGAAAAGATCCGTTCAGCAAGAGCCGAACGGTTTGCTGTCTATCTGACTTCGCGCGGCATGATGAACGAGCACTACTATGCAGCCCAGAAGGCGGCGCGCGCGATGGGAACGAATCACGTTGACAACTCCGCGCGCCTCTGCCACGCCGCTTCCGCGGTGGCGATGAAGCGGACGCTTGGCTACGGCGCCTCCACCTGCTCTTACCGGGACTGGATCGGGACCGACCTGATCGTCTTCTTCGGCTCGAACACACCTAACAATCAGCCGGTGACGATGAAGTACCTGTACCACGCCCGCAAGCAGGGCACGAAAGTGGCTGTCGTCAACCCTTACCTCGAGCCCGGGCTGCGAAGATATTGGGTCCCTTCCGAAGCCGAATCGGCGATTTTCGGAACCAGAATCGCGGACACCTGGTTTGCCGTTGATACCGGCGGAGACCTGGCCTTCCTTTGCGGCGTCTTAAAGCATCTGGCGGCGGAAGGGTGGATCGACCACGATTTTATCGCACGGCGCACGGCCGGCTTCGAAACGGCGAAGGCCAACGTCGAAAAACAAGATTGGGAGCTGCTCGAACAGCAAAGCGGCACTACTCGCCAGGAAATGAGGCGGTTTGCCGAGATACTGCGGGACGCCCGAAATGGCATCTTCGTCTGGTCGATGGGGCTCACCCAGCATGCCCATGGGGTGGAGACGATCGAAGCACTGATCAACGTCGGCCTCGCCCGCGGGTGGGTCGGACGCGAAAAGACCGGCACGATACCGATACGGGGGCACTCCGGTGTTCAAGGAGGAGCGGAAGTCGGGTGCGTTCCGAGCTTCGATGAAAAACAGCGGGAAAGTTTCGAAAAGGCGTGGGGTTTCAAGATCCCGCCATTCCCAGGCCTGGCCGCCCCAGAGATGGTCGCCGCCGCTTACCGGCGAGAGATGGACGTTTTCTGGACGGTTGGCGGCAATTTCCTGGAGACGCTCCCGGACCCAGCCGCGGTCGCGCAGGCTTTAAGCAACGTAGACACGCGCATCCATCAGGATATTCTCCTCTCCTCGATGATGCTGTTGCCGCCTAAAGACACGGTCATCGTGTTCCCCGCCACCACCCGCTATGAGTCACCCGGCGGCGGAACTGAGACCTCGACCGAGCGCCGCATTATCTTTTCTCCCGAAGTCCCCGGCCGGCGAATCGGCTCGGCAAAACCGGAGTGGGAAGTCTTTGGTGAGGTGGCGGCGCGGGTGCGTCCGGACCTCGCAGACAAGATTCGCTTCGCCTCGTCGCAACAGATCCGCGACGAGATTGCCAGAGCCGTTCCTCTTTATGCTGGAATCGAAAGGCTCTCCAAGGAAGGAGACAACTTCCAGTGGGGCGGGCCCAGGCTGTTCGCCAACGGAAAATTCGCAACCCCTGACGGCAAGGGGCATTTCTCCCCTGTGGTTTTGAAGGAGCGTCGGGCGCTGAACGGAATGTTCTACGTCTCCACGCGGCGCGGCAAGCAGTTCAACTCCATGGTGCACAGAACTATCGACCCCTTGACCGGCGCTTTGCGGGACGACGTTCTAGTTTCACGCGAAGACGCCGAGCGCCTGGGCATTCGTGAGGGTGAGTTGATCCGGCTCACTTCAAGCAGCGGAAGCTTCCTCGGCCGTCTAAAGATCCACCAAATCAAGCCCGGGAACCTCGAGGTCCACTGGCCCGAAGGCAACTGTCTACTCTCGCGTGAGGAGATAGACCCCAGCTCCCGCGAGCCGGACTACAACGCCATCGTGACGGTCGAGAGGGCGGAGGGGTTAGCTCGCAGCAACTCTGAAAAGCCCTAACTTCGGTTCGAGTATCCCTCCACCAGGGCGTTCATGGCTTCCATTCCGAAGTTTCGGAACCGCTGGGGACTCGTTTGTGTCAGAAAAACGCCAACCGGATTACAATAACGAGCCATCAGTGTCTCCACAGACTCGCCGATGCCTATGATCCTCAGCGTTCCGAAAGAAATGGTCCCGGGCGAACAGCGCGTGGCGCTTGTGCCCGAACTCGTTCCCAAGCTCACCAAGGCCGGCTTGGAGGTTGTGGTCCAGTCCGGCGCCGGCGAGGCGGCCGGGTTTTTCGACGCCGCGTACCAGGCGAAGGGTGCACGCCTCGAGGCGGAGGTCTTCGACAAAGCCGACGTCCTGCTCAAAGTGCAGCCTCCGACGATAGACGAGATCGGCCGCATGCACGAGGGCTCACTCCTTATCAGCTTCCTCCAGCCTTACACCAACGGCACAGCAATCAAGGCCCTCGCCGCGCGCAAGATTACGGCCTTCTCCATGGAACTCATGCCGCGCATTACACGGGCCCAGCCCATGGATGCCCTCAGCGCCATGAGTACGATCGCAGGCTACAAGGCCGTCCTGATCGCAGCGACCCGTTTGCCTAAGTTCTTCCCG
>WNFH01004276.1_pt1 | contig 10276 bp, 16 predicted proteins | sample 5400411 | NCBI WGS metagenome assembly WNFH01 (sample SAMN13153347, study PRJNA577476) | soil metagenome | isolation source: 200 cm saprolite under Douglas fir tree site 2 hole 3 | place: USA:California | collected 2015-04-18
ATGTTCCAAAAGCCAAGCCATAAACCGGGAGTGGATTGAGCAGGGCGTGCATGTATTCAGGCGCGTTCAGATGCTGAAAGAACGTGTTCATGGCGTTTTGGAAGCGCAACACGACGGATGGGACGCCGCGGTTGCACGATGTCGATCTTCTACTTCTGGATTTCGGCGTTCTCGATCATATTGATGCCGTCGCGCGAGCTGAGCTTGCCTTTGACGGTGATCGATTTCCCCGCGTACTCCGCTAATTCAAAGTTGAGCGGCTTGTGCTCACCGATCAGCAGATAAGTCTTCCCGTCATCGCTTTTGATCCCAACCGGCAAGCCGGAGTTGATGCACTTTTTCGCGCAATCGGCGTGTTTCTCGCCGGTTGCGTTGTGGTCGATATAGCAAGCCATGTCGAGGACTTCGCCTTTGACTGTGACTTCCTGTTTCTGTTCGCCCACCGCCTCCTTCCCTTGGTGCTCGTGGCCTTCGTGCGCAATGACCGGCGATGCCGCAACTAACGCCGCGGCAGCGATTGCCATTAGTGATACCGTTTTCTTCATCTTTGTTGTCGTCCTTGATTGTTAATGTTTACTTTTTGATTTGCCCGCAGCCGACCATTCCCTTTCCGCCGTACGGATTGGCGATGGTCGTCGATGTTTGCACCCAATCCTTGTTGAGCATTGGGCAGTGAGCGACGTAGTAGCCGCTTTGATTCGCGGCTATCGTCTTCGCGTGCGCGCTGAGTTTTTCGAACCCAGCCCGCGCATCTGTTAGCGAATTTGCTTTAGCGATATCGCTTCCCGAATCGCCGAGTTCAGTTGCGGCCGCTTTTGCGCCTGTCAAATCTTCTGCGGCTAAAGCGGTATGGATTTTCTCACAACTGGTCAGGAACTTCTTGTCCTGATCGGAAAGATTGGCTGCGTGTCCGAGCGACGCGCTCATTCCGAACGCGATCGCCGCGGAGAGCAGCGCTGTAAGTTTGTGTTTTGATATATTCATTTTTTGGTTGTGGTTGAATTAGGGTTGTAACGAGACGGCAGCGCAGGACGCAGCCGAGAGGTGCAGGCGCGACGCAACAGCGCCGCGCTAGTAAAGAGCAGACGCGCGCAAGAATCCTGCGAGCAGGATGCGCCGCGTTAGCTCAGAGAAACAGGAGGAGCGTGAGCCAGAATGCTCCGCTGCAAAACAGATTCCGCGAACGAGTCAGCAAAGGGTGGGCCGGTATCAAGCTCGAGCGGCGAACGCCGCGTTTCAGTCGCGGAAATTAATTCGGCCACACTCCAATTCTGAATCGGAACGAAATTTTGGCTCGCAACCTCAACAATCTTTGCTTCGCTGGTGATTGTCGCGCGGAGCATCTTGCAGCAAGGCATTTCCTCCTCGCTGCTCTTCTTCGACGGCGTTTGCTGATTCCCGTGACAATGCATCGGCGCCACACCTGAGTTGGTTTTGGCAATCAGCCCGCCCACTGCGCAATGATTCGAGATTGAGAACCACGCCACCATAGTCGTTAGGACCACGGCGAGCCGAATGATGTTATAGCGCGTCCGCTTCACTGCTCCTTCTTCGATCAACCCAAAGGGTGAAATGTTCAAATGTTTTTCTCCGACCAAGCGTTCTTTATTTTCTGCTAGCGCCCAGCTGATATCGTGGACAAAATTAGAGCCTATGAAAAATTACACGAAGATCCTGTTTTCGATTCTGGCGGCAGTGATCTGCACGACAGCATTTGCGGCGGACAAACCGAACTGCAAAAAGACCGGCAAGAACTGTCCGATGAACGATAACAAGGAATGCAATTGCGGGAAGAGCTGCGACTGCGCTACCAAGAAGTAGGCGAAGCGTCTCGGTCCTGAAAAGTTCACATTGTAAGCACTTCGCGAGCACGGACCGGATTCACGAGCAGCACTCGCCGCCGGAAATGGCAGCTCGGCCTTCTTTGATCAAGAACGGAATCAGGGCCAGCGCTGCCACGCTGTCGAGCCACCACCATCCTAAAATCCGTGTGGCGGCGAGTCCAACCATCAACACGATCGAAAGATAGCCACACATGATTGCTTCGATCGCGTCGGCTCGCAGCGCTCGCGAATTGAGTCTTGCCGCGACCTTCAGTTTATAGCCGGCCAGAATTGGCATTCCGATTTTAGCAACCAGCCCGATCAGAATTCCCCAAGCGCTTTCGTGTGTGTCGGTAACACGATGCGCTACGAAAAGCCCATAGGCCGAATTGAAAACCACATAGAGAACGAGAAAATACAAAGTATACCCGACCCATTTGGACGCACGTCGTTCCACTGCCTCGACCCTGGCCTCGTCCGCGCCTCCGCTTGCTTCCACGCGTAGACGCCACAGGAGGACGCCGGCGCTGAAAAGTTCGATCACGCTATCGATTCCGAATGCTTCCAGCAGAAGACTTTTTGATGCCCAACCCAGAAGAAGCGACGCCGCTCCTTCAATCGTCATCCAGCCTAACGTGATGTAGGTCAGTAACAGCGCGAAGTTCACATCAGCTGCGCGCTGACTGATCGGATCGGACTGCGTTTCCGTTAGACGACGTGTTCGGATTCTTGCGAACATGAGTGATCCGAGTCACCGCATTCGAGCTGCACGGTCATATGCTCGATTCCAAATCGATCGTGCAACTCCTTTTGAATTCGGTCGAGAAGAGGATCATCGATTTTGCCATCCGGTTTAACGAGGTGTGCGGTCAGCGCAGTTTCCGTCGTGCTCATTGCCCAAATGTGAAGATCGCGAACTTTTTCGATTCCGGGCAATTCGGCCAGATAACGCGCGACTTTGTCCGGCTCGATTTCTTTCGGGACCGCTTGCAGTGCGAGGTTCACCGATTCGCGCAGCAAATCCCACGTTCCCCAAACGATCACAGCCGAAATCAAAAGACTAACGACCGGATCGATCCAATGCAGACCGGTCCAAAGAATGGCGAAACCCGCAACGACGACACCAGCCGAAATCGCAGCATCGGCTGCCATGTGCAAAAACGCGCCGCGGATATTGAGATCACCTTTGCGTCCCGACATGAACATGAGCGCGGTCGCGGTGTTAATTGTAATGCCGAGAAGCGAAACCCAAATCACGGTCCGCGCAGCAACATCAGTCGGCGCGTTGAACCGCCGCATCGCTGCCCATACGATTGCGCCAACGGATACGAGCAAGAAAATTGCGTTAAACAGGGCAGCGAGAATTGAAGTGCCGCGGAGGCCATATGTTCTTCGTTTCGTTGGCATGCTCCTCGTCATCGCGCTCGCGCCCCACGCGAGCAGCAGTCCAAGCACGTCAGTCAAGTTGTGGCCGGCGTCGGCAAGCAATGCGAGCGAATGTCCAATCAGGCCGAAAATGACTTCAAACAAAACGTAAGCAGTATTGAGTGCGATGCCGACAGCAAAGGCGATGTTGAAACTTGCCGGAGCGTGCGAATGCCTGGCATAAGAATGTTCGTGATCGCTCATTTCGTCATTGAACTTATCAGCTCGCGGCGGCAGTCGCATGTTCCTCACGAGCGGTATGCCACACTTTCTGTGCTGCGTCGGCGTTGATGATCAGAATCCCAAGACCGACAATCAAATCCGGCCAGCCGGAGATCGTGGCTGCCGTAATAAAGCCAGCGACAACAATGGCGATGTTCGCGAGAGCGTCATTTCGCGCGGAGAGAAATGCCGCGCGCGTCAGGCTCCCGCTGTGCGTCCGGAAACGCGCCAGCATGAATGCACAGGAAAGATTTACAGCGAGAGAACCCAGTCCTGTCAGCGTCAGAGGAATGGCGGCGGGCGGCAGCGGCAGCAGGAACTTCTGCCACGCTGTCCAAACAGTGCTCAGGCTGGGAATGAGCAAGATTCCAGCGAGAGCCATTCCCAAACGAGCACGATTAGTTGCGCCCCAGCCGAGCGCCAACGCAATCAGCAGATTGATCGAAGTGTCTTCCAGAAAATCGACGCTGTCGGCAAAGAGCGAAACCGAACCGATGGCCAAAGCGACGCCGAACTCGATTCCGAAGTAGCCGAGGTTGAGCAACGCAACGATGATAACGGTTCGGCGCAGATTCAGTTCATGTCGCAACAGCATTGGTCGTAAGTTTTCTTGGTCAGCTTGCAATAGAACTTGCCATTTTTCATTTCACAACAGCATTGATCCATCTTCTTGCCGGTTATGCGGCAAGTGATCTTCTGTGTGGCGCCAAATGCCGAACTTGCCAAGATCGCGAGACCGAGGCTAACGCTTAAGATCGACTTCTTCATGTCATCACCTCCCATCATCAATTAAAGAAAAGCAGCTTCGGCAGGCAACTCGCGTCGCCGCCAGACTAAATAAATGATCGGATAAATCAAAAGTTCGAGCAACGCGGAGGTGATTAGTTTGCTTGTGCGCAACAGGCGGCGCTCATCTGAACCGGTGGACACGGCACAGATCCGTAACTGCAAAATACACAACAGTCGCCGGACTTCGGTTTTAATGTCGCGCCGCATTGGGAGCACCCATAGAAAAAAAGACATGCATTCGTCGGCATCGTCTCTTCAGCGCGATGTCCGCACTTCGGACAAGTGATAATCGACTGCAAGACCGGCCCGCTCGCCATATCTCAGTTTTGGTTCGGCGCTGGCCGCTCGCCGTTTTCGATTGCCTCTTCATCTTTGATTGCTTGTTTCAAAATCTTTATTTGTTCTTCATTGAGGTAATCGCGGGCAATGTCTCCCAAGCTCCTGGGCTTCTGATTCAGCCGGGCATACTCGCCGGTTAAGTCCTTGCGCAACGTTTCCGCGAAGGCGCGTTGCAGTCCTTCGGCTTTCTCTTTGGCCAATGATGATTTGGCTTGTACCCAGCGAACAAGTCGCGCAGCGATAATGTCAGCTTCCTCCTCACTCAAGCGATCGACATCCACACCGTGATACCAGCCTTTGCCGGACAAGAAATCCTGCACCGCTTTATCCCGGGAATCTCCTTGGAGTTCTGTCGCGCGATCTTCCTTCAGGTCCGTTGCCACCTTGCTGCGAGTTTCAGCGTCCGATTCAGGCCTCCAGACAACGGCGATTATTGTTCCGGCGCGGTTTAACCACGCTTCGAAAACTCCAGACTGCTTCTCCAAGTCCAAAAGAATTGGCTTTGAAGCGCTGCCGCAACCAATTTGCGGCGCGGCCGGACAGACTAATGGAGCTTTGAATACGCTGACTCGATCGGCAGTGACCGCCGTTGCGTTTTCAGCGCCGCTGGCAAACGGCGCGTAAAGCAAACCGCCCGCCAAAACTGCAGTGAGATGTGTTTTCATATTTTTTGTTCCTTTCCAATTAATGATTCAGCAAAAGCTCTATTTGTTAGGCATGCTCGCGCGATACCCGGTGGAATTGATTGCCGCGACTAGTTGTTCTGGATTGGTTTTGACCGGTTCGTACTCCACCGTTGCCGTTTTGGTCGCGGCACTAACATAAATTGCCTTGACGCCCTCGATTCGCCTGAGTGCATGGCGCACTGGAATTTCACAGGCCACACAGCTCAGCCCATCAACTGAAATCACGGAGCGACTCAGCCCGTTCGGGAGTTGATTTTCTGCTGCAGGCGGCACGCTGCCAAACACGTAACGGCTTATGTTCAGCCCGGCGAAGCCGATCACGAGCGCGGTAGTGATTAACAACGTCACGATCGCGCTGCGCCGTCCTCCCATTGCTTTGTGCTCGCAATCGCAAACCGTTTTTTCGCGCAAATATTTTGCCCACGCCCAAGTCAGCACCGCCATCGCGGCGATGATGAAAAACCAGTGATAACGACCGATGAACGCCGCGCCGCTACCAACGCCTATTGCCACCAGCAGCAACGGCCCGATGCAACATATCGATCCAAGAATCACTGCCAGAATTCCGGCCTGTTTTGCTTTCATGCCGAGACGCTAGACCCTCTAGCTAGATAGAGAGTCAAAGGGTTTTGAAATAATTTTTTGCGCTACGGCAGCCGCTCGATCAGATCGCAAAACTCACCTGCGCAATGCCGCTCGGAAAGGTTTTTCTTGGGCCACGCGCTGACCGCTTGCGCAAGCGCCCGGCGATAGGCGCGCAGCTGCCTGAGACGCGCATCGATTTCCTGCAAATGTTTTTCGCCAAGCTCGGCCACTTTGCGGCACGGTTCGCGACCGTGATCCTTCAAATCCAGGATTTGTTTTGTTTCCTCGAGCGTCAGGCCCAGCGCCTGCGCCTTCTTAATAAATCGAACGCGACGGACCGCTTCGGGCGCGTAGAGCCGATAATTTGCCGCGGAACGCTTCGGCTTTGGCAACAATCCGAGTCGTTCGTAATAGTGCAACGTCTGCGCACCGACTCCGGCCGCCTTGGCAGCCGCGCCCACCTTGAGCGAATTCTGATTATGCATGATCATGGCGTGCTTATCTGCGACTATAGCGCTGGTCCGTGGTCTTCTGCCTTATCATTTTGCGGTGATCGGAGAACTTTGTTGGCCCTGCTCGTGCGGTCCTTCGTAAGAAATTTTCGCGTTCCACGGCCAGACATGTCGATTTTGATTTGAACGCAATACCGGCCAGGTGTTAAAGAATCTCTGTGTCATGGGCTTGCGTAGGCTTCTCTGATGTTAATCGACCAATGGCCGAAACTCGCGAACACGCATAGCGACTAAGGATGCTGCGTGGCGCTTGGCGCACCTGGCGATTTCAACTGCTTCTTCGCGCCTTCTCCAAGATAGAGGAGCAGCACAGGGATCGCGATTCCCGCCGCCAGAGTTATCACCATGGCGGTCTTGTTTTTCACGAACCGAAACGCCATCACCAGTCCTAGGAGCGTAGTAAAGATCAGGCCGACGCTCATTGTGATGATCAGGCCCTTGAAAAGGTAAGTCGAGTAGGCGCGCATCCCCCAAGGGAAGTATTGGTCGATGTGAATGGTAGAGAGTCTCTCGATCCAGGATTTGCCGAACCCCAGACCTTTGTTGCGATTGACGGTGACTGTTTGCCACCACCCCGTGGCGATATACAGCAACAACAGCGGCGAAAAGAAAACGCCGAGAAAGCGGTGCAATTGGCGGAGCCAGCGGTTCATAATTTCTTGCGAGTCCTAAGCATAAAGTGAGGCGACGAATTCAGAGTAACCATTGAACTTCAATGTCGGAATGCGCATGTCGATGCCAATATCGCGTTCGGTCATCTGCGACCAGCGCGGGTGCGGCACGTCCGGGTCGACATTGGACAAGAAACTGTACTCGGCCGGCCCCAAATCATTCCAGAAGGTGCGGGGCTGCTCCGCGACAAAATCGATTTTCACAATCGATTTCGGACTCTTGTAGCCGTACTTCCAGGGAACGATCAAACGCAGAGGCGCACCGTGCTGTCTCGGCAACGGCTTGCCGTAGATCCCAGTTGTCATCAGTGTCAACTCATTCATTGCTTCATCCAGGCGCAGACCCTCATAGTAAGGCCAGGGATAGTCCTGCTCTCTCTGACCGACGGCTTCTTGCGGTCGGTAAAAAGACATAAAGCGTACGTATTTCGCCGATGATAGCGGCGCGCAGAACTCAATGAATTTTGCAAATGGAAAGCCGACCCAGGGCACTACCATCGACCACGCCTCGACACAGCGCAGGCGGTAGATCCGCTCCTCCAGTGGGAATTTTCTGACGAGATCTTCGAAGCCAATCTGGAAAGGCTTTTGCACCAGACCTCCAATCTCGATAGTCCACGGATCAATCGTGAGCCCGGACGCAAGACGCGCCACCGCGGCTTTGTCAGTGGTGAATTCGTAAAAATTGTTGTAGCGACCGGCAATGTTGGCCGGAGTTAGCGTCCGATCGTCAACATGATATCTGGAACTTCGCATCGCGGGATAAAGACTGTCGGAAGCCCGCAGCGGCAATGGAGCGTCCGTTGCTTCGGATGCGCTTTCTTTGGACCGGCAAGCTGGAAACGCCGCACTAGTTGCCGCCAAGGCCAGTCCTGTAATGAATCGGCGGCGATTCCAAAAGATTTCTTCAGGTGTGACTGCGGATTCCAGCAACGAGTAACGCGACGGGCGTAGGATATTCATAACATCATCTATGATTTGATTACTCCGCAGTGCAGACTCGCTTTTCCCATAAATGGGTTGGCGATAGTCGCATTGGTCTGCACCCAATTGCCAAATCTATACATCTGACAGTTCACACAGCGGGCCGGACATTCGTTCAGCGTGCAGCCGACGACGTAGTACTCCTTGTGACCTCGCGCCATTTTGACAGCTTCGGCGCTCATCGTGCTGAATGCCTCGCGAGCTGCTTCGAGCGAATCGGCTTTTGATAGCGCCTGCGCGGCCGCGGAGATTGGTCGCCTCTTTTCGTAAGAGTCGGCTAATGTGGCGGCCGCTTTTTCAGCTAAGGCTAAGTCGTCGTGAGACAGAGCTACTTGAATCGAGTCATACTGCCTTAGCATTGCGCGATCCGCGTCTCTAAGTTTGATGGGCAACGAACTCCAGATGCTGAATCCAGCGAGGGCGATCGCCGCCACGAATGCAGCGCCCAAGATGAAGGTGAGCCGCCGCCGGTCCAGCGTAGCTGCCGGCGGGCGGCTCTTTCGGAGTAGCATGGCGGCGTGTGACATTCCGCGCGGGTGCGGCTTTTTCATACGTGCTTCAACTCTTCGTCAGTCAGCCATCGGATGGTGATACGCCTGGCTTCTACTTGATCGTTCCGCAGCTGCGCATCGAACCTCCTAAGTAGGGGTTGTTGATCTTCTTGTCCCTTTGCAGCCAGCTTGCCTTCGCCATCGGGCAATAAACTTCCACATACGCGCTCGTGATTTTGTGATTGGCCAAGTACTGGATCAGAGACTTGCTGAGTCGTTTGAATACCGCGCGCGCTTGGGCCAAGTCCTTCGTCTTGGCCAAGGCATCAGCTTGCGCCGCCATTTCGGGCGAAAGCATCTTCATCGAATCGCCGCGCACGGCGCTGGCGATTGCTAAAGCATTGGAAGCTACGCCGCCGATCGAATCGTTCGCCAGTGCAGACTGGATGTTCAGGTAATGATCCAACACAGATTTCACTGGCTCTCTTGGCGCGCCGGTTTGCTCACCGGGCAATTCGTTTTGCTTAGTCGGAAGTTGAGGGAATGCCCGATGACCAGCGCGAGCGGTTATCGCGAACGCTGTCAGGGTTAATGTGGTGAGGGTTATGAGTAGTTTGGGGTTCATCTTTGGTTTCCTTTCATTGTTTAGTCTTGACGTTGAAGTTGGGATCGCTGGGCAACTCAGTGTTATTTCGCTGGACGATTTCAGATATTTGCCGCGCTGCTCTCATGCCTGTGCCGATCGTGATCATCTGCATTGACTCGGAGGACATGCCTGACTTGGAGGACAATCCTTCTGACTGTCAGTTGCGCATCCTGGCACCGCCGCGAGAGCCAAAGCTGCGATGACGATGCAGGTGAGGTTTATTTTCATTGGTTTCTTTGTTTGTTGTTTGTTCACAGCACTGCATTCGTGATTTCGAAATTTCGTGATCAGCCAGTTCATTTTGCAGATACGGAGAAGCTTTGCCCGCCTTTGCCTTTCGGGCCGTCGAAAGAAATTTTCGCCTGCCAATCGCCGGCCATGTCGATCTTGATTTTGGCGCGATAGCGGCCCGGCACATTCGTCCGCTCGATTGTGCTGCCGGAGTGCATCTGCATTCCGGGCATGTTCATGTCCATGTCGAACTTCACGTTGCCGACATCGACAAGTTGACCGTTTGCGTCGTGAAATTCGATCAGCACTTCGTTGTTGCCCTGGCGAAGTCCGCCTGCACGCGCGACGAAATTGGCAGTGAGGTCGTTGACGTTTTGGGTGAGGAATGGCGCGGCCGAAGTCGGGACAGGACGCAGTTTTTGCCACGCGCATTTTCCTCCGTAGAAAATCGCGATCACGGCGATGATCAGCGCGAGCCATTTGAGAACACGTTGTCGATTTTGGCGCGAAGGAACGATTTCAGGCGGTAGAAACGGCGCCCCTTCTTCCTCGGCCTTGTCCGGCAGCTCGCGCCGGCGCCAGATCACATAAATCACCGGATAGATGAGCAGATTCAAAATCGCGCTGCTGATCACGCCGCCGATCATCGGAGTGGCGATGCGTTTCATCACGTCGGCGCCGGCTTGCATTGCCGGCGACCACATGATTGGCAGCAACCCAAAGAGAATTGCGCAAACGGTCATGATTTTGGGCCGAACGCGTTGCACCGCGCCTTCGACTACGGCATCGTGCAAGTCGCGCATGCTGTTCATCCGTCCGGCAGCGCGAAATTTTTCCCATGCATGATCGAGATAGAGCAGCATCACTACGCC
>WNFH01004280.1_pt1 | contig 10274 bp, 9 predicted proteins | sample 5400411 | NCBI WGS metagenome assembly WNFH01 (sample SAMN13153347, study PRJNA577476) | soil metagenome | isolation source: 200 cm saprolite under Douglas fir tree site 2 hole 3 | place: USA:California | collected 2015-04-18
CCGCGTCCGGCACAAAGTCCCCTCTTTCGGCCGCGCGCAAGCCCTTTTTGATCAGCTTGATGTGATGCTCATTGAGTCGCAGATAATGTTCCACCGCCTCGTTCAGCACGTGGCTGCGATCGCGATCCATGCTCTCGGCCAGCTCATCCAGCGACTCCACGGTATCGGACGGAATCCGAAAACTGATTGTCTTTAGCGTACTCATATTAAGGCCCTCATAATACGACCCTTATAATACGGAATAATATGTTGTATTACGCTGCGTTGCAACGGCCAGGCGCCGACTACCCTCTTTCCCAATGCTTCCAAGCCAATCCCTTGACCCCTTTAGAATGAACACTTGTGAAAAACATAGGGGCTAGGGGGGGGCGCTAACTGATGTGCAACCAGGGCCGTCATCGGGACGATTCTCGATTCCGCGCCCCGCAGAAAGCACCTCTCTTGGAGGGAAAGTTTTCGGTAGTGCAAATGCTAACGGTAGAAAAAGCGAGGATCGTAGTGCTAGAGGATTTTAGGTGCTGAGCTTTCTGTCCTTCTCATGGCGTTCAATGCTCGCGGATCAGGGGAACGCCGCCGTTCAAAAGTACGTTTCGTTGTTGGAGTGGGCGTCTGAACTATTTCCGGAATCTCGTCCCTCTATACTTGACACCAAGTCACAGAGTGAGCAGTTGTGTGTGTGGCGCTGCAATACTGTGTAAGCTCGAGCGTACTTCGCTTGCAATCGCAGAAGTTCGTCGCCAGCTTCCTTTCCCTTCAAGCGAGACTGGCAAACCTCGGCACGGAGCTCGTTCCAGATTTCCAAGGCCTTTTGACACTCTGCGACTAGCCTTTGATACTCTGTACAAACCGCTGTCTCGACGGAGAATTGGTTGTTCATTTCTCCTCCCCCCTTCGCTCTAGTGCACTTTGTTCGCCAACGGAGGTAAGTCCCGAGTTTTGGGGATCTTGCAACAGCGAGCCATTTTGCTCGGCGGGGGTTCTAGTACGCAGAAAGGAACTACTTCTCGATTCTCAATTGTAATATTTACAAGGGAAGTCCGTTCGGCAACAAATACTGCGCTAGTTCGACGGGCCGTCAATGTTTAACCTGATTTCAGGCTTCGGCGGCGGTTTCCGGAGTTGCACCTGAGGACGCATAAGCCCCGCAAGCATGGCTAAGAAGATGGCAACCATCAGCACTTCAGAAATGGTCGCGAATCGATGGCCCATTGTCCCGAGCGCAATTGTGGCCAACAAAAAGGAAGGCAGCGCAGCAACGTAGCGTGGGTTCTTCCTCTCCAGCCTCGCCGCACAATGAGGACAAGCAAGCCATCTCCACTTGTCCACATTCAGGAAAAACGGGGTAACAACTTCATGCTCGCAAACGGGGCATTTCGCCATGCGGGATACCCCCTTTCGCTCTTGCGCCTACTGTGCCGCGCTTCTCTCACCGCGTCAATGGAACGAAAGGATACCGCTCGCACCGAGCCGACTCGAGACATTCCAAAGCAACTGATTGAATCGCAAACACGTTCAAAAAATGAGGGCGGGCGCTCTCGGCCAAATTTCGGCGCGAAGCAGCCCGCCCCTTAGACGCTGTACGTGAAAGGTCTGAAAAAACTTCAGCCCTTCAGGTTGATGGTCATGGGTTCAGCAAGTTCAAACTTGAGCGGGGTCTCCGCCCGAAGCTTGATGTCTTTCTTGCCTGTCACTAACGCAACCGTCGCCCCGGCGCCCGCTCCCACGGGACCGCCGATCAGCGCGCCTGTGCCTCCACCGGCCAGAGCGCCGATCAAGGCTCCCCCGCCGGCTCCACCGCCGATCCACTCCCAGTTGCGTTTCTTGTGGTCACGCCCAATCCTTGGGTGCGAGATGGTTCGGACATCGTAGTTCTGCCCGTTCACCGCCACGGTCTGCAGCGTAAGCTGCAACCGTGCCCGGCCCATCAGCCTTCCGGACTGACGTGCGTCCACCACCAACCCCTCAGCGTGGGCGCCCTGAGGGATCACGGTCTTGCCGTCCATGATGACCGGCTCGGAGACCGTTGCTTCAAAGTGGTCTCCCGGTCTGCTCTGGTTACTCGCCAGAGCTTGGTCCAGAGTCACATGGATAGCCGTGCGCTCTGGCAGCGTCACCGGGTCGGACCCGTCCCGCATCGTGGCGGCAGACAGCGTCAACGCTGCCGTCAGCAGGATCGCGCCCCCGATCATTAGGTAGTGCCGTTTGGTCAGAAGCATATGCACCTCCCACGCTAATTAGAGGCACCATGTTTTCCTTGTGCAGCCTCTGTAAGAAACTCAAAATAAAGTGGATAAAGTTTTTCTCGCGTCCGGCTGGCGGAAAATTCTTCAATGCCGATGAAATTTTGGAGTACTGCAAGTACCAGTCGGCTAGAAATCAAGAGTGGCGACGGCAAAAATTAGTGCTTGAGTCGCGGCCCGAGCACTACAAGCCCTATGCCGACAATCAGCAGAGTTACGGAGACTGCCGGCGGGATTTGTGTGGTTTTCTCTTCGTCCACGGTTGCTTTGATGGGACCGAGTTTCGCGACTTCCTCTTGTTGATGGTAGTTGAAACTGGGGTGCACGAGTCCGACGACACCCAAGACAAGGAGGATGACTCCAACAACGATCACGAAGCGCTTCATAAGCTAGAACCTATCACAACCGCGGTGGTCTAGGCGAAAATTGAGAAGAGGCGCACCTCCGCGCGGGATCGGCGCGGAGATGTCCTCTTTTAAGAAAAGCAACTTAGGAACGGCTGGCTGCGGCTGTTGCTGCGGCGGCGGCTTTCTTGGCGGCCTTGGCTGCGGTGGAGGCCTTGCGGCGGCGCTTGGTCTTTGGCGGAGTCGCCGGCGCTTCGCCAATCAATTCAGCGGTCATGATGCTCGTCACGAAAAGCTTGGGGCCATGATCGTCAAAATCAACCGCGGTGCGTTCCTGGTCGGAAGCGGTCACGATACCCAGGCCGTACATTCCATGTTTGATAGTCTGACCTTCCTGCATTACTTGCACAACATCCTCCTTGACCGCTCTCGCTGATCATCTCGATTCGAATCTCTCGGAGAAATCCCTGAACCAGTCGGGAATCTCTCCTGCCACAGGCTAGAGAGCTGAAACGTTCTCCGCCTGCAGGCCTTTCGGGCCCTTCTTGACTTCAAACTCCACGGCCTGACCTTCGTTGAGGGACTTGTAACCGTCCATGGTGATCGCCGAGAAGTGCACGAAAACATCTTCTCCTGTCTGGCGCTGAATGAATCCGAAGCCCTTCGAAGCGTTGAACCACTTCACTGTTCCTTGTTCTTTCACTTGCCAGCCTCACAGGCGCAACCCCGACCGTGCCGGAATTGCCGATATTGGAATTGCGTTGCGTCTCTTGGTCCGTTTCCTGGTGACCGCAGATGCGGCCCTTGCAGAGCCTCGGACGAGTCAAGAAGTAGTACAAGAACAATCAACGCTCGGTTAAGAGTACCATAAAAGGGACTATCTGTCCACGGTCCCGAGCCAAAGATAGAACCTCCAGTCAATCTTGTAAGTACATGAAAAATAAATAGTTATATGAAGTTCGGTGCCTGAAATGACTCTTCGCAGTGGTAGGGACTGCTTACTCAAGGGATTCTGGCTGAAGGCTCAAATCTCCCTCGCCCGAGGCCTTTTTCTCCCAATACTTGCCGACCCAAGCCTCCCAGCTCTTTCCGGCGGCGGTGTCCCGGCCGGTGAAAGCAAGTGCCGCTATATCGGCGTAAGCAATCTTTAATTTTTGATTGGAATCCTTGGGCAGAACTCTCACAAAGCTGGTAGTAAGCGATGACCCCGTGGTCCGGTCGAAAAGGTAACCTTCGATTTTTGAATGATCTTTGAGAGTGATGGTCACATCGCCGCGATAGTCGAAAGCTTTCTCCAGAGCAATGCGCAACTCTTCTTCCGTGGCCAGCTTAGGCACCCATCCTTGCACGCTTTCATGAATGGTGCCGGGAGCTACTTCCAGCGTGTCGGGATTAAGCGGAGAACCTTCCGTGTGGCTCGGGCGATCGGCATGGCGCGGACCCGTCACGCGCGAGTCTCCTCAAGCTGGCCCTTGTCCGATTGAATCTGAACGAGAGGGTTGTAGGAATGCACCGGCTTAACTGGCTCATTCAGCATGGCGAGGGCATCCGCATCGTTGTATTTGGTGGACAACTCCGCTTTTACGGTCGCCCAAAGTCCACGCAGGCCGCTGAAGGTATGATCCACGGCCGAAGCCTCGTAACCGCTGTGCACCATGCAGTTCGCGCACTTCGGATTGCCGGACTCCGTGCCGTAGTCTTGCCACTCGGTGGTGTCGAGCAGTTCCTGGAACGTATCTACGTATCCGTCCTGCAACAGATAGCAGGGCTTCTGCCAACCGAAGACGTTGTAGGTCGGCATGCCCCACGGCGTGCAAGCATAGGTTCGCTTGCCCATTAGAAACTCGAGGAACAGCTTCGATTGGTTGAACTGCCAACTCGCTTTGCGATTCGACAAGATAGCCCGGAACAAGCGCCGCGTGCGTGCCCTCCCGAGGAAGTGCTTCTGGTCGGGCGCCTTGTCGTACGAATAGCCGGGGGAGAGCATCATGCCTTCGACGCCCAGCTCCATCATTTCGTCGAAAAACGCGCGGACGCTCTTCGGATCGGCGCCGTCGAACAACGTCGTGTTGGTAGTGACGCGGAAGCCCTGTTTCACTGCTTCCCGGATGCCTTCGATGGCCAGATCGTAGCCTCCCTCGCGGCAAACGGAAAAATCGTGATGCTCTTTCTGCCCATCCACGTGCACGGAGAACGTCAGATATTTGCTGGGCTTGAAAAGATGCAGCTTTTCCTTCAAGAGCAGCGCGTTGGTGCAGAGATAGATGTACTTCTTGCGCGCGACCAGACCCTCGACAATTTTCTCAATCTCCGGGTGCATCAGCGGCTCGCCGCCGGGAATCGAAACCATCGGCGTGCCGCACTCATCCACGGCCTTGAAGCATTCTTCCGGGCTCAATTCCGTTTTCAAAATGTGCGCCGGATATTGGATTTTGCCGCATCCCGCGCAAGCCAGGTTGCAGCGGAACAGCGGCTCCAGCATCAGCACGAACGGGTAGCGCTTTTGCCCCTTCAGCTTTTGCTTGAGGACATACGTTGCAACCGTCCACATCTGTGAAATCGGTACCGGCATTTTTCCTGCTTATCTCCAAGAGCGAACAGCAATGTACCCGGCGCCCCCAGGACCAGTTCGATCAAGGGCAAACCGCAGCACCCTATTGTAACCGAGAACCCGCGAATTTCGCTCGCCTGCTTTCACTCCGATGCAAGGGCTTGTTCCTTCGTGGCACGGTAAGTGCATTTCGGTCTTGGATGCTTCCTCAGGCGCAAAGGCGTTATCTGAATGAACCGGAAAGCTACACGGGCGCTTCAGGCGTAGAATCGACCCATATCCGTGGCAAAGAAGCTGCAGCACTTATGCCCCGAAAGAATCTCCTGAGTCTTTTCGCGGATTTCGCCCGCTTCGCCGGGGATGCCGCTGTCGTCCAAAGACGCGGCTACCGCCGGGAAAAACGGACGTATAAAGAGCTGTACGCCAAGGCCCGTTTCTGGAGTCATGCGCTCGCCGGGCGAGGCGTTCACCCGGGTGATCGCGTCCTGCTCTGGGGTCCCAATTCTGCTGAATGGGTCGCTTGCTTCTGGGGAATCCTCTGGCGTGGCGCCATCGTTGTCCCGATGGACGCAACCGCTGCCCCTGATTTTGTACAACGCGCGATCAAGAACGCCGGCGTAAAACTCATTTTGCGCGACCGTGAACATCTGGAGTTGCCTGGCGAAACTCCGTCGATGATCATCAACGATTTCAAGGATGTCGTGGACAGTCTCACTTCGTTGGCCGACGCTGGCGTGGATCCGGGCGATGCCTCCACACGAAGCACCATCGCCGAAATCCTATACACGTCGGGCACGACGGCCGAGCCGCGCGGGGTTGTTCTCACCCACGGCAATTTTCTGGCGAACCTTGAGCCGCTGGAGCGCGGTATTGATGCGTATCGCAAATACGAACGCTGGTTGCACCCCTTGCGCTTCGCCACGCTCGTGCCATTGAGCCACGTCTTCGGGCAATTCATGGCGCTGTTCGTTCCGCCGCTGCTCGGAGCCGCAGTCGTTTTCGAGGCGTCCAGCAATCCCGCGGAAATCATTCGCATTATCAAGCAAGAACGCGCCACCGCGCTCATCGCCGTTCCTCGCATGCTTGATCTTCTTCATGCAGGAATCGAGAGGGAATTCGAAGGGCAAGGCGAATCTCAATGGCTGAACCGCACCTTTGAAAACGCAAAAGACAGAAAATTTCTCAAGCGCGCCTGGATGTTTCGCCGAATCCACCGCCGGTTTGGCTGGAAGTTTTGGGCGTTGATCTCCGGTGGCGCAGCGCTTTCGAATGAAACTGAAAACTTTTTCAAGCGCCTTGGTTATGCCGTTGTCCAGGGCTACGGCATGACGGAGACCGCCTCCTTGATCAGCCTGAATCACCCGTTTCGCGCGACGGAGGGCTCTGTCGGTAAGATTCTCCCGGGGCGCGAATTCAAGATCGCTGAAGACGGCGAAATACTCGTGCGCGGCGAAAATGTTTCCGCCGGCTATTGGGAACAAGGCGGTCTTCGTCGCGCGGAGCAGCAAGGCTGGTTGCGCACCGGCGATCTCGGCGAACTCGATGCCGGGGGCAATCTGCGCTTCCGTGGGCGAAAGAAGAACGTGGTCGTCACACCGGCCGGTCTCAACGTCTATCCAGAAGACCTCGAAGGTGCGCTTCGCAAGCAGCCCGGAGTCAGGGATTGCGCGGTCATCCCGTTCGAACGCGGCGGCAACGCCGAACCTTGCGCAGTCTTGCTGATGGGAGCGTTCATGCCGAATGGGGCGCAGCCCGCCGCGGCGGGCGCCCGGACAGGCGATGCAGGAGATGGGGCGGCGCGCACTGCCATCGAGGGCGCGAACGCGTCGCTTGCGGAGTATCAGCAAATCCGAATCTGGCTTTCCTGGCCCGAGCTGGATTTCCCGCGCACACCCACCGGCAAGCCGAGACTTTGCGTCATCGCCGCGCGCGCCGCGCAAATACTCGGCGGACGCCAAGACGAGCCTATAAAAAACGTAGGAGCGGACTTCAGTCCGCCCTCCTCGTCACGGAGCGCGCTCGATCAATTGCTGGAACGCTTGAGCAGATCGGGTGGTGGAGACTTCCGAGCCGACAGTCACCTTGAACAGGAGCTGAACCTCTCCTCTCTCGATCGCGTGGAGTTGCTGAGCGCCTTGGAAGAAAAGTTTCACGTGGAACTCAATGAAACCGCTTTCGCCGAAGCCAAAACCGTTGCCGACGTCGAGCGCGTCTTGCAACAACCGGCCGGACGCCGCACCGAATATAGCTATCCGCGCTGGGCGCAGCGCGAACCGATTCGCTGGCTGCGGCTCGCGGTCTACTACGCTCTGGTCTGGCCCGCCACACAAATTCTTGGCCACCCGCGCATCGCGGGCCGCGAGAATCTTCGCGGCTTGCGCGGGCCTGTGCTCATCGTTTCAAACCACGTCACGCGCCGCGCCGACATCGGTCTGATTCTCGCCGCGTTGCCTGCGCGATTCCGCCATCGGCTCGCCACGGCCATGGGCGGCGAGACATTGCAAGACTTGCGCCGTCCACCGCGCGATTGGTTCTTCGCCAAACGCTGGGCGTATCAACTCGGCTACTGGCTCGCCACCCTGCTGTTCAACGTTTTTCCGCTGCCGCGATTTTCCGGCTTCCGTGAGAGCTTCCGCTTCGCCGGCGAATCTGTTGACCGCGGCTACAGCGTGCTCGTTTTTCCCGAAGGCGAAGTGAACAATTCCGAAGATGGCCGCATGGCTCCTTTCCAAAGCGGCATCGGACTCCTCGCCGAAAATCTTGGCATCCCGATCATTCCTATGCGACTCGACGGCGTCTGGCAGATGAAGCGCGACCGCCGCCGCCTGGCCCACATTGGCGAAATCACCGTCCGCGTCGGCGCCCCGGTCACCTTCGCACCCGGCACGCCTCCCGACGAAATCGCCCGCCGCCTCGAATCGCTTGTTCGAGCTTTATAAGGACGCGGCGTTCGTGGTGTGCTGTATTCTGGCAGCTTTGCAACGCATCAAATAATCCTATGCGCAGACACGCTGTGGGCTGCCGAGCGTCCCGCCGCGTTCTGTGGCAAAATAGAAGATTCAAAGAGTTGGATTTATGGCACACCGTACAACACTAGAAGAAGAGCGCCCCGCAAGAGCGCCGAAGGCGGCCAAGAAACCTGCGGCAAGCGGCCCCGCGAAAACGGCCGGCAGCGAAGAGCGCGAGCGTGTTTTCGACGCTTTCCGCCGCTGGGGCTACTTGGAGGCGACTCTCGATCCCCTGGGGTTGTTTGAGTCGCTGAAGCACCCTGACTTGGATGCTCTGACCGGCGAAGCCGCCGAGGAAGCCCGCCGCATCTATTGCGGCACGGTCGGCGCTGATTTCATGCATTTGCCGGAGCCGGAACGCCGCCGCTGGATTGCAGAGCGATTCGAAGCGCCCGCCAGCGAAGTCGATCAGCACAAAATTCTCGAACGTCTGATTCGCGCCGATCTTTTCGAACAGGTGTTGCAGGCGCGCTACCTGGGCACCAAGCGATTCTCACTTGAAGGCGTTACCGCGCTGATTCCGCTCCTGGACTCGATCCTCGACGCGGCAGGCGAGCACGGCGCGGAGTCCTCGATCATGGCGATGAGCCACCGCGGACGCCTGAACGTGATGGTTCACACCGCGTGCAAGATGCCCCACGAAGTGGTCGGCGGGTTTGAAGACGTCGATCCGCGCAGCGTGCTGGGTGCGGGCGACGTGAAATATCACGTCGGCGCTACCGGCACTTACGTCACCACCAGCGGCAAGGAAATTGGAATCCACCTCGTTTCGAATCCGAGCCATTTGGAGGCTGTCGATCCGGTCGCGGTTGGCCGGGCGCGCGCGAAGCAGACGCGCCATGGCCTGCGGGGACCATACGTTGATCGTTCGCGGGAGATTCTAAACAAAGTCGTTCCCGTCGTGATGCATGGCGATGCGGCTTTCGCCGGCCAGGGCATCTGGGCGGAAACGCTCAACTTCGCGGACCTGCGGGCCTATACCGTTGGCGGCACGATTCACATCATCGTGAATAACCTCATCGGATTCACGACGCAGCCGAGGCAGGAACACTCTTCGCGCTTCGCCTCGGACGTGGCCAAGCGTCAGTCCGTGCCAATCTTCCACGTCAATGCCGAGGATGCTGACGCTATCGTGCGCGTTGGCAGACTCGCCGCGGAGTATCGCGCCACGTTCGGGAGCGACGTGGTCGTGGACATCATCGGCTACCGCCGGCACGGCCACAGCGAAGTGGACGATCCGACAATCACTCAGCCGCTTCTCTACGAACGAATCAAGAATCATCCGCCGCTTTGGAAGATTTACGCCGAACGCACCGGCATCGACTCAACGCAACTCGCGGAAGCGGTCCGCAAGGAATACGAAGAAGAGCAGACCAAGGCCCGCGCGCTGAAAAAAATCCCGCATCTTCGAAAGCTGCCGGACTACTGGGCGCCGTATCAGCACGGCCGCTACAAGCCGGATTATGAGGTGGACACCGGCCTCACGCGCGAAACCCTCGAAGAGATCACCCGCGGCTTAGTGCGCGTTCCGGATGGCTTTCATGTTCATCCGAAGATCGTGAAATTGCTTGAACAACGCGCCGAGATGGGCCACGGGAAGCGCGCCGTCGATTACGGCTTCGCCGAAACGCTGGCTTTCGGCTCCGTGCTTCTCGAGGGGAATCCCGTGCGCCTCACTGGGCAGGATTCGCAGCGCGGCACGTTCAACCAGCGCCACGCTGTGCTGGTTGATACGGTGACCGAGCACGATTACCTTCCGCTCTGCCATCTTTCGCCAAATCAGGCATTCTGCGAAATCTACAACTCTTCTCTTTCGGAAGCGGGCTGTCTCGGTTTCGAATACGGATTCAGCCGCGACTATCCCGAGGCGCTCGTTTTGTGGGAAGCGCAATTTGGAGATTTTGCCAATGGCGCGCAGGTGATCATCGACCAGTTCATCAGCGCGGGCGAGGACAAGTGGAACCTTCCGGCGGGGCTGGTGATGCTTTTGCCGCACGGCTACGAGGGCCAGGGACCGGAGCATTCCAGCGCGCGCCTGGAGCGCTTCATGCAGCTCGCCGCGGAAGACAACATGCAGATTTGCCAGCCTTCGACCGCGGCACAGTATTTCCACATGCTGCGCCGCCAGGTG
>WNFH01004282.1_pt1 | contig 10273 bp, 9 predicted proteins | sample 5400411 | NCBI WGS metagenome assembly WNFH01 (sample SAMN13153347, study PRJNA577476) | soil metagenome | isolation source: 200 cm saprolite under Douglas fir tree site 2 hole 3 | place: USA:California | collected 2015-04-18
CATACAGCAACTGGAGCGTGCCTTGGCTGGCCTCGGCTTGATAGGGGGTATAGGCGCTGTAAAACTCGCCGCGCGTGGCGATCTGCCACACCGCCGCCGGAATATGATGCTCGTAAGCGCCGGCGCCGATGAAATTCAGAAAACGGCCGTCGGCCTCCGCGCGTTCCTGCATTAAACGCGCGACCTCCATCTCGCTCAGGCCCGCGGGCACCTTGGTCAGCTTGCCGGTTCGCAGGGCGGCCGGGATTTCGTCGAACAAGTCTTCGATCTTGGCAACACCAATGGCCTTGAGCATGGCCTTGATGTCGTCTTCAGTATGGGGAATAAACGGCATATTGTTATTTAATCGCTGTCTGCTTAATGTTTTTCTGAAGCAACAAGATTTTCGTAAGCGGCGGCGTCCAACAAGTTATCGACCTCGCGCTGGTCAGCAGGCTTGAGGCGGAACAACCAGCCCTTACCATAAGGGTCTTTGTTAACAATTTCCGGCGCATCCAATACCGCATTATTCACTTCGACAATTTCGCCCGCTACCGGCGCATACACATCGGAAGCCGCCTTGACCGATTCCACCACTGCGCAATCTTTACCGGCGCCGACCTTCGCGCCCACCTTGGGCAAATCAACAAACACCATATCGCCCAGCAAATCCTGCGCGTGATCGGTAATGCCGACGGTAACCGAACCGTCCGGCATTGGTTTTACCCATTCGTGGCTCTTGGTGTATTTAACATCAGCCGGCGCCTTACTCATAGTAGCCTCCTTAGCATTTTCATAAACAACTCTTGCCGTTACGCACAAACGGATATTTTACGACGCGCGCCTCGACCCATTTATCGCGCATTTCCACCTGGCAGCGGTCGCCGGTTTGCACGGCCGCAGGCACGCGCCCAAACGCAATGGATTTATTAAGCGTGGGCGAAAAGCTGCCGCTGGTAATCTCGCCCTCACCTGATTCGCAATGCACCTTCTGATGGTTGCGCAGCACGCCCTTCCCCTCCAACACCAAACCCACCAGCTTGCGCGCCACGCCTTGCGCCTTTTGTTTCTCCAGCCGTTCGCGTCCAATAAACTTGCGCGTGACCGGCTCCCACGCCACGGTCCACGCCAGGCCGGCCTCTAACGGCGTGGTGGTTTCATCCATATCCGCGCCATACAGATTCATGCCCGCTTCCAGCCGCAGGGTATCGCGTGCGCCAAGGCCGATAGGCGCAACCCCCGCGTCATACAAATTCTGCCAAAGCGCTAGGGCGGTATCTGCAGGCAGGATGATTTCACAGCCGTCTTCGCCGGTGTAACCGGTGCGCGCGATAAAAAGCTCGCCGATGGTCACGGCGCTAAATGGCTCCAAGCCAGACGCCGCTTTACGCGCTTCGTTCTCCAGTGCCTCGCCGACTTTGGCACGGGCCTCCGGACCTTGTACTGCAATCATCGCGAGCTCCGGCCGTTCGATGACATTTACCTTGAAATCGAGCGCGCACCCGGTGATCCAAGCCAAATCTTTTTTGCGGGTCGCGGCGTTGACTACCAAACGAAACCATTTTTCCGTCAGGAAATAAACGATCAGGTCATCCATCACGCCGCCCTGCTGGTTCAGCATGCAGGTGTAAAGCGCCTTGCCCGGCGTTGTTAATTTGTCGACATTATTCGCCAGTAAGACGCGCAGAAATCCGCGCAGGTCGCCATCCGTAAGATCGACCACGGTCATATGCGAAACATCGAACATGCCAACCGCCTGGCGCACTTTGTGGTGCTCTTCCACTTGCGAGCCGTAATGGAGCGGCATATCCCAGCCGCCGAAATCGACTATCTTGGCGCCCATTGCAATATGCTTGTGGTACAATGGTGTTCTATAACCCAAAAATAAAACCCCTTAACATTAATGCCGAGACGCCACAATTTTGCAGAGCACGCTGCTCGCAAAATATTTGCGGCCGGATGCATCGCGCGTATTTCGATTGCCAATAAAAAGGGGCGATGGATGCATCACATCCATCGCCCCTCTGTCCGGTAACCTGAGAGCTTGAGCCCCTTCGGTGGGCGCCATCATCGCGCGCCTCTCTCCAGAGTCGACAGCTCCCGTGGTCCTTTGGCCTGAGCGATTCCGGGCGGGTTGCGCCTTCGGCGCCGGGCTTAAACAAGCACCGGTCTCTCCCACGGGATCATGGTCGATACGGCAATATACCTTCAAGACCAGGAGAAGCCAAGGCTTCTGCGCGAATTAATAAAACTCCCATTCTAATTTCGCCCGCATGAGCTGCTGCTCGCTGGCCTTGGTGTAACCAAAAGCGACGCCGGCGGTTAACCACACCCGGTGCCCCAATTTGATATCCACCGCGGGTGAAATCAAATGCTTTTGCTCATCTTTGGGTTCAAACCGGCTAATGGGGCCAAAATCACCGAAAAAATCCAGGCGCGGGCGCCAACGTTCATGCAAACGATAAATCGCCGAGGCGGCGTATTGCAATTCCCATCCGGCGTTGTCCGCGCCCTTTAGCACCTTCTCGAATATGGGATTGAAATCAAATGTCCATCTGCCGACATCTTTTTCTATAATGCCGCGCAACTCGAGCTCCCGATCGTTAGCCTGATTTTTAGGGAATTCAAATTCGGCGTATAAGCCGATATCCACCGGCAGTTCGCCCTTTTCATAAAAGCGAGTCCGCGCGCGCACGCGACTCGCGGCGTGCTCCCAGTCCCCGCCGCGCGCACGGCTATAGTCGACATAACCGGCAAGCTCGGTTTTATCAGTCACGCCGTAGTTAAGCTCAACGCTGCTGCGGGTTAATCCTTTATTATTCTCTGGCGGCGAGTCCGATTGCGTGCCGCGATCGGTATAAGTGGTGTTATTTTCCAGCTCGAGTTCACCTTTCGCCGCGGTGGCATAGGGATAAACTTCCAATTCAAAATAATTCAATGCTTGCGCAGGTCCGCTGGCAAGTAACCCCATGCCTCCCAGCATGACTCCCCTAAAAACCAAACTTCTCACCTTCATCATTATTGATAATAAGAATTATTTACATTATTAAAGAAAAAAATATCGCGGCAAAAAAACCTAGCAAAGCAAAAACCATGCTGTACAGGAAGTACGAATGCCGCGAGCGCAGGGATGCGCAGGAGCGGCCGCTTTTTGCTTTGCGTGTTGACAATTTCTCCGGGAGAGAGTGGGCGCTACCTGATAGCGCCCGTAGGGCGAGGACCAGGGATGGTCCGAGTCAAAAAGGCCACGGATGGACTTTTTCAACAACCTGTTAAGCTGCCCTGGCTGTCCTTGGCAAGGAGCTGCGTGATAAAGGGCTGCCATAAAACCACATGAGTACGCCGATCACCGCTAACGTCACCACATAAAACACGACTTGCATACCTGCCGGACGGTCGGCATAACCAATCAGGGTTTGTAAGATCCGCCCCGGAATACTGTGCTGCGATAGCAGCGCGGAGGTATCCCACAGCGGCTGAACCAGCGAAGGCAGGAGGTCCGCCTGCACCAAAAAACCAGCGCCCTGCGCCGCCATCCCGGCGGCTAGCAGGGCAATCAGCCAGCTCGTCACGATGAATAAACGCTTGCTTGAGATCCGGAGCAGACCCAAATAAAGCAATAGTCCTGCTCCCATGCCCAACAATAAACCCAACACACCCCCGGCCAACATAAGACCGGCTTGCTCCTGCTGGGCGATAGCGATGCCGTACAGGAAAAGAACCACCTCGGCACCTTCGCGCAGGACCGCCAAACCGACCACCACCGCCAGCACATACATAGGCCGGCTGCCGAGAGTGACGGCGCGGCCAACCGCATTCATCTGCTGCGCCATATCGCGCCCATGCCGCCCCATCCATACGTTATGCCACCCCAGCATGACGACAGCGATAAACAATACCGAGGCATTAAAAACCTCCTGCCCCATGCCCGCGGCCGTGCCGGCAATGGCGCCGGCAAACATCGCCACCAACGCAGCGCCGCCCAGCCCAACACCTATGCCCGCACTCACCCAAAGGCCGCACTTGGCCAGGCCTTTGGTTGCGGCAAGAACAATGCCGACGATGAGAGCCGCCTCAAGAACTTCACGAAATACGATGATTGCCGTCGCTAACATGGTAGGTTTGTTGGTTTAATGGTTAATTTATTTGGCGATGATTTGTCCTTTCGCGGTATTAGGATGGAAGTCGCCAAAAAAACCGTAGGCGCCGGGCTTTAAAGGACCGATGATCACTTCCACGCTCTTGCCCGCAAGCACCACTTTTTCGCGATTTAACTCGTGGCTCTCGAATTCTTCCGGTCCCGGCCCTTCATTTTTAACCACCAATCTAAATTTCCGGCCCGCCGGGACTTCGATCTTTTCCGGAGAAAAACGGCCATCTTTCGCGGTTAAGTTAAATTGCGGCATTTCTTCCGCACAGCTCGGCGCAATCCCACCTAATGCCAATGCCGAAACCAGGCAGACAAGAGTTTTGAAATTCACCTGCGCTCCTTTTGATTTGAATTTATTTAAACCAACAACGTCTGCTATGTATTATGCATAGTTTAAATGAAAATGCAAATGATTCTCATCCAGTATATCTCAGGCTGGCCCACTACTTAAAAAACAGGGTAGAGAAAGCAATAATTAGCTACAAAATTCGGCGATAACCGGGGTATGGTCCGCCGGCCGCTCCAGCCGGCGCGGCTCCTTGTCGATATAACAAGCCGTGCAGGGTTTAATCAACGCCTGACTGCATAGAACATGATCGATGCGCAGCCCCATGTTACGGCGAAATGCCCCCATGCGATAATCCCACCAGCTGAAACATTTTTCTTCTTGCGGAAAATTACGGAATAGATCTGTCAAACCCAGGGCAATTAACTCCCGGAACGCCCGCCGCTCTTCCTCGCTGACCAGCACCTCGCCGAGCCACGCGGCAGGATCGTGCACATCTCTATCTTCGGGTGCAATATTGAAGTCGCCCAAAACAATCAATTTTTTATAATCTTTAAGCTGCGTTTGGAGATAGCCGGCAAGCTGTTTTAACCACGCTAACTTATAAATATACTTTTCTGAACCTACCGCCGAACCGTTGGGAACATAGACATTAATAATGCGCGTATCGCCATAAGTAGCGGCCAGCACCCGCCGTTGCGGGTCCTCCATGTTCGGCAACCCTATTTGGATTTCTTGCGCGCCAAGCCGGCTGATGTTAGCGACGCCGTTGTAGGTTTTTTGGCCGGCGTATGCCGTTTCATAGCCGATCTTACGGAACTCCTCAGCCGGGAATTCCGCATCAATAATCTTTGTTTCCTGCAAACAAAGAAGGTCCGGACCGTGTTGTTGCAGCCAAGCCAGCACATGCGCCAAGCGCACCCGCAACGAATTCACATTCCAGGTCGCGATCTTCATTTATGACTAAAGCCTTTGATAATAAAAATGTATTTGATGAGCATCATCGCATAGCTACACATTTAACGACACAGAAAGCGCCTGTTGGGCTTCATTTTGCCAAACTCAAGGCGATTGGGCACTGAAATCCGGGCGGTGACTTGACCGACATCCAGTATCAAGCCGTTTGAGAGTTTACTGCATCGGTTTAGATTGTTCGAGTTGCACCGGAATCGTTGTGTAGGTAGCCGGCGCGGGTGGCCGTGATCTATCGGGGTGACTTGAGGATGGGTGCGCGAGCGCGCACAATAGCGGAACTGTCGAGCGGACGGAGAAGCGGAAGCTCTCGCTACCGGCATCCTCCCACACAGGAGCAGATCATGAAGCTACGTGCGAAATTTGCGTTGACGCAGTTACTTATACTGCTGCTTTCCGTGCCGGCGCCATACGCGCAGACCGACCCGCCGGCGCAAGCGGAACACGTGTTCACGCAATCGGAACTCGATCAGATGTTGGCGCCAATTGCGCTTTACCCCGATTCGCTGCTGTCGCAGATCTTGATGGCGTCCACTTATCCGCTCGAGGTAGTCGAGGCCGCGCGTTGGTCCAAGGCCAACCCCGGCGTCACCGGCGACGTGGCGGTGCGGGCGGTGGAACAGGATAATTGGGATCCCAGCGTGAAATCGCTGGTCGCATTTCCGCAGATCCTGGCGATGATGGACGAGAAGCTGGACTGGACGGAGCGGTTGGGAGATGCGTTCCTCACGCAGGAACCGCAGGTGATGGAAACTGTCCAGAGTCTGCGTCAACGCGCCTATGCCGCGGGCAATCTCAAATCGAACGACCAGTACCGCGTGGCGCAGCAAGGGCAGACCATCATCGTGGAACCGCCTAGCCCGGAGGTCGTCTACGTGCCCTATTACGATCCGCTGGTCGTCTACGGTTCGTGGTGGTGGCCGGCGTATCCGCCGGTTTATTGGGCGCCTTGGCCCGGCTACTACGCCCGCCCTGGGTTTGTTCGTGGGTTCGCCTGGGGAATCGGCATTGCGGTGGGCACGGGGTTCTTCTTCGGCGCCGTCGACTGGCGCCACCATCACTGCAACGTGGTCAATGTCCATACCTTCTACTATCACCATGCGAACCACAGACCGCTGCCGCCGGGCAACGTCTGGCAACACGATCCGGACCATCGCCGCGGTGTCTCCTATCGGAACCCGTCGTTGCGTCAACAGTTCGGCCGTACCAATGCGTCGCCCGAGACGCGCCGCGAATTCCGCGGGCAGTATCGGCCACCTGCCGCAAGTCGCGTCGAGCCCGGCGATCACCGGGATGCCTCACCCGACCGCGACGGCCGATCGGTTGAACATCGCAGCCCGCCGCGCGCGACCAGCGGCGGCGCGCGCCTGAACGCGGGCACGCCAGCCGTGCGGCCCGTTGCGGGCCTGGGCGCACCAAACACAGGCGCTCGCCTTGGTACTGAACAGCGGCCTCACGTCTTCGAGGGCGTAGGCCAGGGACGGGATGTGCGCATCTACAGTGCGCGCGGGCGCTCCAGCTCCCAGCAAATAGCCAGCGGCGGCGAAAGATCCAGCAAATAGCGGCGGACGCGTGCACTCCCAACCCATCCGAGAACCTGATTGCCTCGAGGGAATATGCTCAACCTGCCCGAGCAAGTAGCTTGGCGTGCGCATTACCCGTGGCGTGAGCTGCGCCGGACAATCTTCGCATTGGCGCTGGTTGCGATAGCGCCCTTCGCCCTCGCGGCAACTGCGGTGCAAAAGAGCTTCGTGTCGCCCGAGGCGGCGATCACCGCGTTGGTCGAGGCCGTCAGGTCGAATGATCAACAGGAGTTGCGTGCAATTTTAGGTCCCTATAGCAGCAAGCTTGTCAGCTCGGGTGACGCGGTAGCCGACGAGCAAAACCGCGAGGCGTTCATCAAGGCCTATGGCGAGGCCAACCAAATCGTGCGCGAACGCGAGGCGCAGGCGACGCTTGTGATCGGCAAGGACGAGTGGCCGTTGCCGATTCCGCTGGTGAAATCCGCCGACGGCTGGCGCTTCGACACCCGGCAAGGCGAAAAAGAAATTCTCCAGCGCCGCATCGGCCGCAACGAACTTGCGGTGATTCAGGTCTGCCTCGCGATCGTCGACGCCGAGCACGAGTATGCGGCGAAAGACCAGGACGGCATTCTGGAGTATGCGCCCAAGTTCGTGAGCACTCCCGGCAAGCGCAACGGACTCTATTGGGAGACCAAGGCGGACGAGCCGCCAAGCCCGCTCGGGCCGCTGCTTGCCGCGGCGGCCAAAGACGGCTACGCAAGCTCGACCACCACGCCGCTTTCGCCCTATCACGGCTACCACTACCGGATCCTCACCAAGCAGGGCAAGCTCGCCCGCGGCGGCGCCTACGACTATATCGTCAAGGGCAGGATGATCGGCGGCTTCGCCGTGATCGCCTATCCCGCGCGTTACGGTGCGTCCGGCATTATGAGCTTCATCGTCAATCAGGATGGCGTGGTCTATCAAAAAAATCTGGGCAAGAACACCGCAGCGATAGCCGCCAAAATGACGACGTTCGATCCCGACCCGAGCTGGAAACAGCCGTGATATGTCGCGGCGGATTTCGGCCGCCGCGCGCAGGAAATATTGCGCCGCGGCCGGCGGAGTCGCGCTAGCGCGGGCTTCGAGGCGTCCTGCAATCTAGGGAGACCTCAGGGGAGACCTCAGGGTCTGACCCGAATGGCACTTACTTAAGCTAAATATTTACATAAATCACTAATTTGGAGCCACAAATGTCATTGTCAGTGAATACAGGAATTCAGCTAAACAGGCTATTTATCGCAACTTAACTGGATCCCCACCTTCACCGGAATAGCTATATTTTCTACCTTTTTGGCTTAAGTAAGTGCCATTCGGGTCTGACCCCATTGACCCGTTTGGGTGGCTCGAAATTGATTATCAGTTCATTATTATCGCTGTAGCTGCTTTTATATCCGCCTGTTTTTGCATAAGCGCAGGCGGTAAAAAATTGCATAATCAGAAACAAGTTTAAAAAAAATCTCCAACTAAATTTTTTGACTTCGACTCCTTCGCTTTTTTCAAAGGACTCTAATAGCTCTGGTAGTTGGGTCGAAAGAATTTTTTTACGCCATCCCGGAGCTACTTTAACCTGGAGCGCCTCGCCTCGGTTTATAGCAGTTTGTGCGTGTCTCAAAAATCCCTTTGATGGATAAATTAGCTCCTGCATTAGCGGGGGGAAGTTGAAGAAAAAGGTCGGGACGTAGCGGCTGCGATCAGCTTTCCTCTGGAAGCAACGAGATCGTCGGAACTCCGTTCCATTTCATGACTAGGACTAAAAGAAATTTCTGACCTGCCTCTGCTTTAAATATGTAGTCCATCCTTCGGAACGTCGGTATAAACGCGTCACGCTGCATTGAGTAAGGATGTTTCTTAATGTCCGCCATGAGCGCTCTGGTCTTATCGGATGCCTCCGACTTCGGCGTCGCGGGATCGTTAACGAACGCGATAACGTCGGATTCTAGGTTTGCGATCGCATGCTGTCTGGCTTCTCCGCTCAACAACAGCAGTGTCACCGACGCTGCCGCAACGACGACGAAGTGCAACAAGAAGAGTCGTCTATCCTCCTTCATCCCGTAAGCTCGCAACCCGTATGAAGCCATAATGATTACTGCGGCAATGAGGGGGACGATGAACCATCCCCCCATCACGCTATAAGTGAGGCTCAGATTGCCGGTTGAAAATAAAAAGTAGTCAGCAATGAGCAGAACGCTACTCGCCGTGCGCCAACTAAAGGCAATAATCTGTTTCGCGTTCGCTGTGCTCACTGCGACTGAGAACATTGGCTGCGACACGTTGTGATCACATCTTCCACCCAGGCTCCGCAGTTGGCGCCAGTCCAGTTGTAATCATCGCCGGATGGTCCACGTTTAAGGAGGCGTGTCTTAACGCACTCATCGAAGGAACCTCCGCTGCATTTAGTCGGAACCGTTGAACAACTGGCCGACGATTGATTTGGAGAATCGTCACGAATGTCACCCGGCGAAAAAAATGGATTCCCCGACGGGTATTTGCCGCTACAGGTGCCATCAACGCATAAGAACGTATGCGGATGCCAAGCCTTGCTGCACATGAGCACTTCTAATCCAAGCGGATCGATCCACCGCAAAGGATCGTTGGCGACGTATGCATAGGAGTTCAGTTCAAGTGGCGGCGAATCAATCGACCGTTTACGTAGACCGGCCATCCACTTCTGAACGTGGGCACCGACGCTCATCGGATCACTCGTAATGTATCTTCCTGTTCGTGGGTCATAATACCTATTCCAATTATAGTGTAACCCACTCTCTTGATCATAGTACTGCCCCGGGAATCGGAGGTTGATAGTCGTGAGGATACCGTCGTTATCCGGATCTTGGTTGGGTTGGTTCTGCCCATAGGCCTCCCCGTCCCATTTCCATACCAAAATCCCGCTGATATTAGTGCCCCACCGGGGGGTGTTCAAATGATCCACCTGTAAGTAGGTGAGTGTCTCGGTTGTCCCGCTACGATCGATCTGGGCTACCGGGGTTTGGTTTAACCACACATAACTGCGAATCACTGCCCCCGTACTATCGGTCTCCTGAATCAGATTCCCTGCCTGATCGTAATGATAGATCGTCGTGCCTCCTGACGATTTACGGGTACGCTGATGTTGAGAGTTATAGGTATAGCTTCCCAGTAAGCGGTTGTTTTGGCTGTAGCTCGCCAGTTGTCCAACACTCGTGTAGGTGTAGCAGTCATTACGGATGAGACTCGGGATAACACTGAAGCTGGCGTTTAAGAGGTCGCCATTGCCTTCGTAGGTGTAGTTGTTGTTTTGGGTGCTAAGCGAAGTCTGGATAAGCCGGTCTAAGACATCATAAC
>WNFH01005332.1_pt1 | contig 10273 bp, 9 predicted proteins | sample 5400411 | NCBI WGS metagenome assembly WNFH01 (sample SAMN13153347, study PRJNA577476) | soil metagenome | isolation source: 200 cm saprolite under Douglas fir tree site 2 hole 3 | place: USA:California | collected 2015-04-18
TAGTGCACCCAGCTACGGCGGCGGCGGTGGCGGCGGGCACCCGTCGGGTGGCGGAGGTGGAGGCCATCCCAGTGGTGGTGGCAGTAGCAGTCGTCCCTCAGGTGGCCACCACTAATCTGAGAGGCGAGGTATGGCAAACGATGCTTCTTCGGAAGGTTTGAACATTGGCAAGTTGATGTAAACGAAGTGAAGGTCAGAGGCGAGGAAGGGCGGGCTTAACGGCTCGCCCTTTTCATTCTCCAATTCGCAGCGCTTCACGGTCGAGCGTAGGCGGGACTGTCTGGTTCGGGACGATCGTAGTCACGGCCGTACTTGTTTTTGTGGGCAAGCTCCAAGTTCGATTCGGACAGGCTCACGGTGCCGATCGACGTCTCCCCGGCGGCGATCGTGATTTCGCGACTCAACGCGCGCAAGGCCTCGGGCACGACCGAGGGATGGAAGATCTGCAGTTCGTATCTTCCGGGCGGGACGTTGGCGATGTTGATTTCACCGCCCTTGTCGGAGATGGCGTAATACGGCGTGTTGAGGGCAATGACCACGGCGCTCATCTCGGCGTGAATATTGCAGAAGATGTAGGAGATTCCCGGCTTGTCGAATTCGACAAAGCGAGTCGTCCCACTTTCGTACAAGCCGAGATCGAAGCGCTTGCCTTCGAAAAGGGAAAAGACGTTGTGAAAGAAGGGATCGTGGTTGGGGAACTCCACCTTGCCGCCAACCGGAATTACGAGGAGTGGAGGGTGGAAGGCCTTATCCTTCTGGATGAGCTTGGGGATCTGTTGCTGCCGGGGCGATTCAGAAGGGGTGCCGCCGACGGGAGTGAGCCATATAACCGCCTGCGACGCGTCTTTCAAACGATGACCCGTTCTACTCAACTCCACATGTGCTCGGAGGGTTGCCTGCTGTGCCGGAGCGAGGATCGATCCCAGCAATAAGCTGGCCGCAAGCCATCGGGATTGAGCGGTGCCCCGCATCTTCAGAAAAGTATACCCATGGCGAGATTGACCTGGTTGGTCACGCTGCTGCTGCTATAGACGGGGAATGAGCGCAGCCGTCTCAGTTCAGCAGAAAACAGCAGGTCGGATCGCGGGCGGTAGACGAAGTTAGCCAGCATTCCGCGGTTGCGGCCGAGGATGGTGCCGAAATTATTCGCGTCGGTGGCAAAGCCGCGCACATCGGCCGCAAAGGCGTTGTCGTCGGAGAAAACTCCGTTGAGCTCCAGCTTGGGCGTGAGCTGGAATTTGAGCTGGCTCCATCCGCCGATGTCGTTCAGACCACGGATGGGACTGAATACTGAGTAGGGACTGCCGCCAAAAACAACGGAGAGGCCTTGCGCTGCGCCGAGGCCGCCGATACCGCGTCCGCGGTAGAACTCTCCCGAGAATGCCACGCGACGAGAGATCGGAATTTGCCAGTCGAGCATTCCGGCCCAGGCATCAGCGTACCGGTCCCACGTCCAGTTCTGGCGGCCATAATAGCCAGCAACAGCGAAGGTCAACGGATGCTCGAACACAGGACGGGACCACGCGGTGCGCACTCCGTATGCCGGCTGGCCGGAAAACTCCCCGGCATGCGCGGCGCGATAAAAGGGATCGGGTTGATACTCCCAATCGAGATTATCGAAAATTCCTCCCTGCAAGGTCAGCGTCTGCTGGTAGGAAAGATCGATGCGATGTTCAATTCGGAGCTGCGGCGTCCAGCCCCAGAGATTTCCGGCGTAGGCAAAGGTGGGTATTGCCAAGGACGCGAAGGAAGTTGGTGAAAGGGGCGAGACGAACAGCGAGTCCTGGCCCGCGACCACCGAGGTGTGCTCCCAGTTGAAGTGCAGGCTGGCGGTCTGCAAGCGGACGGTGCCAAAGTTGACACCGTTGCCGGTCGCGGCAAATCCTCCGGCAAAATCGAACTGGACCTTTGCCGACGTCTTGGCGCCGGCTAAAGTGGGCCCAAAGATCTCAAGGCCGATCTCGGACTGCCGCATGGTGAATCCAAAGGTGGCCCCGGGTGTCATGAAATGCGTGTGCTGGGCGAAGGTGGGGATATCCAGATTGTCCGAGGCTCCTTGATTTCTGAACATATTCATCAGCACGATGCCGGAGAGGCGGGCTCGATATTTGGATGCGGTCTCGACCTTGGTCTGATATTGCTCGTCGACCTTGGAGCCGAGCAGCGAAGTTGAGTCTTCCAGCTTCTGGACCCGTTCCTCCAGAGTGCCAGAAGATGGTTCAGCGGCAGATTGCGCGGTGGGAGCATCTTCGCCGGCAGCGGGTGCATTGAGTCCGTAGGGCGAAGGCTCCGATGAAGCCTGGGTGGGCCGATGAGTGGAGAGAGCCGCGGGCCGCTCCAGAAGGCTGCGTGTGGATTGCAGTTCCTGGCGCAGTTGCTGCATCTCGGCGCGCGACTGGGCGTTTTCGGAGCGCATGTCGTCGACGAGGGCGCGCAACTGGCGCACCTGCTCCTGCAAATCGTGCACCGCGTTCAAGGTGCCGTCATCTTGCGTTGGAGGGGAACTGGCCGGTGGCTGCTCCTGTGCTACCACAAGGCCGGCGCCGAGAATGAGAACCGTGGCCGAGAAGACGGCTCCACGAACCGCAGAAGTCCTTAGGCTTTTCACACCCCTCCTCCTGCACAACATCCGGGTCAGCACACAGGAGTCGGAACAGACGGATCGCCGGCCTACGTGCCCGAATGTCAGATTGAATTGTCACTTGCATCGGCCGCCCGCTTGGCGGGTACCAGAGACGGTACACCCAGGGAGTTTTCATTTGCGCTGTGGAACTCGTCCATCAAACGTCCAGGCAGCACAATACGGAAAACAGTTCGAGCGTCCGGCGTACGTTCCACAAAAATCTCGCCGCCATGATCTTGAACGATCTTTTGCACGACCGCTAGTCCCAAGCCAGTGCCATTTTCCTTGCCATAGCTCACAAAGGGATGAAACAGCCGGTCCCGAATGGACTCCGCCACGCCGGGTCCATTATCCGACACGGCGATGGAAATGGAACCGGCGTTCTCGCTGATCAGGACCGAGACCCGTCCCCCTGACGTGGGAGCAGCTTCGCAGCCGTTCAACAAGAGGTTGTACAGGGCCCGCTCCAGCTTGCGTGGATCGAACCAGGCGGCGTCGGGGCCGTCACACCGCACCTCGATTGAGCGTCCGTGATGGCGGGGATGCAAGCGGACGGCCTGGACGGCACGCTGCACGGTTTCGGAAACACTTCCGTAGGCCGGGTTCAGAGACTCCCGGGTACGGGCAAACTCAAGCAGAGAGTCGATGAGATCGGTCATCAGGTTCACTCCGCTCCGAACTTCCTGATACAGCTCTTCACGTTGGGCGGGAGAGAGATGGCTGTCCACCAGAAACTCTGAATTGGCGACGATGGCGGCGAGCGAGTGGCGCAAATCGTGGGAAATCGAACTTGCCATTCGGCCGATAGTGGCTAGCTGTTCGGACTCGATCAGGTCGCGCTGACTCTTGAGCAGGCTGGCGCGCATGCGGTCGAAGGCGTGGGTTAATTCCGCCACCTCGTCGCTGCCGCGGGCATCGAGGGGGTGGTGGAAATCGCCGCGCTCCAGGGCTCGCACGCCGCCAACCAGTGTTCCCAAAGGCCGCGTAAACGTGTCGGAAATGAAAAACACCAACCCGCTCCCGACCAGGATAGCCGCGAGTCCCAGCAGGAGCAGCAGCCGGTTCAGGTGAGTCTCGAATTGGGCCGCTTGATCGTAAGATCCCAGGACGGTAAGGCGAACTGGCGTGGTTTGCCGGCCCGACAATTCGAGCACAGTGGCGAGGAAATGCTCATCGCCGACTTCGATATCGCTAGGCTCGCCGCGGGCGGCTCCAGTCACCAGGTTTTGCACGCTACTGCTTTGCATCTGCGCCGGAGTCAGAGTCGTGGCCACAACTTCGCTGCCGTACGAGAATGCGACCTGGCTGGCGGCGACCTTGCTGACTTCACGAGCCAGACGGTCGTCGATGGCATAGCCCTCGACCAGAAAACCCAGCAGACGCCCGTCGGCTTTGGAGCCGAAATAAATCGGTTGAATGAAGGCCTGATAAAGATGATTGGCGTCGAACCACCAGTGGCTGGGAGTTTCCTCATCGAGCGACTGTTTGAAGTATTTCTCCGCGGCTTCGCGGGTGAACCCTGGAGCCCGGGTGTGCAGACCCACTACTTTCCCGCTGCGGTCGACCAGAACGAACAGGTCGCTGGGCGCGATTTGCCACACATCCTGGGAGGCATCTTGAATAGTGACCGGATCGGTGCTGGTCATGAGGGCGCGGGTGATGGGAAGGTTGGCCTGTAGTTCCACCATACGCGTGAGCATGGTTTCACGTTCCTCACGGAAATTCTGGAAGGTGCTGACCGAATCGCGCAGGTTCTCGACAATATCCCGGCGGACGTTATTTTGAACGCTGTGTCGCACCACCAGGAGGCTGGTGGTCGTCAGACCGGCCGTGATCACCAGCATCGAGAGCAGGAAGCGCGTGCGCAACCGCAGCCGGGGCAGGAGTGCAGCTGCGGGCTGGGTCTGGTTCGTTGTGCGCGGGCGTTTCGGGAATGAGTTCAAGACGAGCTCAGCGAACGAACTTGTATCCCATCCCGTGTACCGTGCGGAAATGCACCGGGCTGGATGGGTCTCGTTCCAGTTTCTGGCGAAGTTTGAGAATGTGGTTATCGACCGTACGGGTCGAGGGATAGTTTTGATATCCCCACACTTCATTCAGCAACTCGTCCCGACTGATAACGCGGTCCGAGTTCTGCACCAGGAACTGGAAGGTTTTAAATTCTTGAGCGGTCAGAACCACGGGATGGCCGTCGCGCTTCACTTCCATCTTCTTGAAATCCGCGGAGATGCCGTCGAAGTTCACGACGACAGGATCGGGGGTACGCGCCGTGTGACGGAGCGCGGCCCGGACCCGGGCCAGCAATTCGCGGGGACTAAACGGTTTGGTGACATAGTCATCGGCGCCCAGTTCGAGGAGCAAAACTTTGTCGGAGACGTCGCTGGCGGCGCTCAGGACGACAATCGGCACGGTCGGCGCCTGGGCCTTGATTTCCTTACAGACGTCGCTGCCGGACAGTTTGGGTAAACGCAAGTCGAGAACAATTGCGGCCGGAGAGGAGGCCTGGAAGCTGGCCAGCGCTGACTGGCCGTCGGACTGGACCTCTACCGTGAATCCCTCGGTCTCGAAGAGGCGTTTGAGCGCCTTTTGCACCGCGGGATCATCTTCTACGACCAGGATTCGTCCCGTGGCGCGCGCAGGACTCGGGGAATCGACGGCTCTGTTACTGGCGAGTGGCATGGCAAGGTGACCCATAAGGAACCATCCTGATTTGCGGGAGGGCTTTCCAACTTGCCTTAACTACTATACCGGAAGGCCCCGTAATTCTGGAGCTTACAACCATTTCCAGGCGGACGGAGGGCAACTGCGTGCGGTTTGACAATCTTTTTACAATTTAGGCGCCCCTTGCCGAGAGATTGCGGTCACGATCGTGCTTGCGTCGCGCGCGTCAGCAGCCGCATATTTTCCGCCCAACCGAGCAGGGGCGGAAGGGTCTGAAGGCTCCTGCGACTCCGTTTCCGTTGTTGGTCCTAGGATTTTTCCGGAGGACTCCTACTGGAGATTCCTGATAGACGAGCAGGCGGAATCGCCTTACTGTAGGCCAGTTTCGCGGTGGCGGCCCTCCCCTTGAGGTTCGATCCGCCAACTGGAGACAAAATCTTTGAGCGCCCTCGTTAAGCTCCTGTTGTTCTCCCTTACGGTGCTTTCAGCCGTTTCATTGGCCGCGAGTCCGATGGCGGCACTAAATCACCAGAGCGGAATGGTCGCGACCATGAGCATGGGATCGGCCCCGATAAGGTCGGAACTGTTGGAGGTTGGCGGAGAGTCGATGAGGCGCTCGTTGTTTGAGAACGGGCACGAAGCAGTGAGGATCCCCGCTGTCGCACTCTTTTCTGGATCGTTCGCCGGTCCCGCAACTTCGACATTGACGATCATAAGCAATGGGACTCAGCGGTACACCGTGCCTGGCGGGTTCATCAACGCAGTCGGAGCGCTGCCTTTCAACGGGACGAAAGTACAGATGGACTCGAACACAGAGAACAGTTTTTCGGACGGCCTGACGACCGCTGCGAGTGGGTACTCTTACATTGGATCGGTACCGGAACCGTCGATGTGGGTGATGGTCGGGACGGGATTGCTGGGTGTGCTGACGAAGGCTCGCCAAAAGTTCTCCTAGTCGCACCCCTGGGCAAACACACGCCCGTTGCCAAATGGCAGCGGGCGTTGTTGTTTGTATAGCGCGATCGCCGAGACTTCTCGAAAACAACTTGCTCCAGGCCGCGGCACGTGGACACCAGGGATTCGCCAGCCCGCGCAGCAAAGGCGTGTCGTAGAATTGAGTTCTTGCTTTCCCCTTCTGCATCAGGCCGATTGCGCGTCGTGCTGGTGAATGCGCGCAATCCTCTCAACATCGGCGCAGCAGCTCGCGCCATGAGCAACTTCGGTTTCCAGCGGTTGCGCGTCGTGAATCCCTACGAAGTAGCATTTCTCAAGGCTCGTTCTGCGGTGAATGCAGCGCACGTGCTCGCGGAGGCGGAGCAGTACAGCAGCGTCGGCGAAGCGGTTGCCGACTGCTCGCTGGTTATCGGTACTACGGCGGTGCGGCACCGGGAATTGCAGCATCGGCTGCGAAATCTCGATGCCGATGCCGGAAGAATCGTGCGGGAGCAACTCCAATCTGCTCCGGTCGCGCTCCTTTTCGGTTCTGAAAAAGTTGGGCTATCGAATGAGGATCTCAGTCATTGTCATTGGCTGATTCGTATCCCAACCCATCGAGCGCATATTTCGATGAACCTGGGACAGGCCGTGGCAGTCTGTCTTTACGAACTGACACGCTCGGCTACGGCAGACAGGACTGCTGACGAGTCCAGTCCTGCGACCGCGGGAGAGATCGAGCGTCTGACCAAAGCTCTGTTCAAAACCCTGCATGTCAGCGGCTATGTAAAGCCGGAGAACGAAGCCTCGACGAAGGAGAAGGTGCGGCGTTTAATCCGCCGGCTCAGTCTGCAGTCTCACGATGCTGAGGCATTGCTTGGCATGCTGCGACAGATTCTGTGGAAGTTGGAATCTGGCGCCGGAAGTCGGGACAAGTAGTCGGACTAGCGATCTGCACGCACCGGGGAAACCTCGGTGGCAGAGCGTCCGAACCGAAAGCGCAGAAGCCAGGCGCTGGGAGTGGTCTGACCGTTGACTTGCGGCGGCTTGAATTCCCATCGGCGCGCGGCCTGCAGGGCGAGGCGGGCAAAATACTGGCTTGGTCCTGGTGAAGTAAGTTTGGCCGACGTAACTTTGCCGGACGGGTCGACGTCGACTCGCACACCGACTCTGATTTTGCCTTGAATCGTATTCCTCGCACTGCGTGAGACGTTGGGCAAGACTTGCCGGACTACGTCCCCATTGGCAGACACAGCCTTGGTGGAATCGTCTGCGGGCTTCGGACTCGGGGTAGGCGACGGTTTTGGAGGAGTTTCAACTCGTTCGATTTTGACATCCGTTGTCGCCCGTTGGTTCCTATGGAAGAGAATCGGCACAAGGATCGCGGCCAGGATGGCCACCGCTGTAATTGGCAATAGGAGATGCCATTTCGGACGCTTGGGTTCGTGAGTGGCCGTCGGTTCGACAGGCAACTGGCGGTGCTCGACCGGCACCGGAAATAGCGCCGACCGCAACTCACTTCGGATGTCTGCGATCGAGGGCCTTTGTTTAGGATCTCGGTGCAGGCAGGCGCGGGCAATGTTGCCGAACGGCTCGGGCAGTGTGTTCGGTACTACGGGTTCGCGTGTTGCCAGGGAAGAGGGCGGATGCTGGGTCAGAGCCTCGACTATCGTAATGCCAAGCGACCACATATCTGCAGCGGGGGTGATCGTTCCGGCCGCGAGTTCGGGAGCGTCGTAGACAGTCCGGGCCTGAGCCTTATCGCTCGCCTGTCCAGCTGGATACAGGCTGTCGACGGAGAGCTTCAACTGATCGCGTGCGGCCTGAATGTTCGATGGCTTGAGTGCCGCATGGACGAATCCCTTCCCGTGCAGATAGGAGAGCGCGTCCAGAGTGGGCGACAGAAGTTCGGTGGCTTCGGCCGTTGATAGCGGGCGCTGCGGAAGGATCTGCGACAAATCCTCCTCGGCATATTCCATGATCAGATAGAGGAGCTGCACACCATCGATCTCACAACGGCCCATGTCGAACAGTCGGAGCAGGTGGGGATGAGACAACCTCAAAGCTGGCCGCCAGCGAGAGAGTTGATCGACATTGAGAGTGTTGGCGGTAATCAGTTTGATGGCGGCTTTCTGCTGAGACCCACCCAGTTCTGTCAGGAATACAGTGCTGTGATCGGAACTGCCCAGCCACTGGCGCAGCGGGAACTTTCCGTCGATCACGTGACCTTCCCACGATTTTCGTAGAGCGGGACTATTCATGTACGGCAACTCGTGAACAACATTCTATTCCAGTCGAAAAAAATCGAGGCTGCCCGGACGGACATTGGCCGGAAGAACAGGGATATCCTCATCTAAGGCGGTTACCCGGCATGCAGCGAAAAATAGAAGACCGAGCCGCGGCCCACCTGGCTGCGAACTCCAATCTTACCTCCGTGCAGTTCGATGATCGCTTTTGCGATGGCCAGGCCCATGCCGGTGCCCTGGATGGTCGTTCTCTGGTTTCGGCCTCGATAAAACTTCTCGAAAATCATGTCCTGCTCCATGTCGTCGATTCCAGGACCGTGGTCGGCAACGCTGGTGACCACCTCACCGCCTGGGCCGAGTTCTGCGATGACGTGGATGGGGGTCCCGGAGGGAGAGTACTTTCCGGCATTCTCCAGCAGATGGACGAGGACCTCTGAAATTCGCTCGACGTCCATCTTGACCCTGGGCAGGTTCTCAGGCGCTTTCACTTCAACCGGGTGGTGTTGGAGTGCTTGCCGCGTCGCTTGAATTGCGGCGTCGATAGCTTCGCGAATCGAGTGTTGCTCGAAGTGGAATTCGAGCTGGCCCGCATCCAGTTGGGCGACCTCGGCGGCTTCTCCGATGAGGCGATTCAGGCGGTCACTCTCCTCATTGATCACGGTAAGCAGCTCCTGGCTCTGGGTTTTCTCAAGGTGAGTGTCGGAAAGTAGGGTCTCCGCGGAGGCCTTGATTGCGGTGAGCGGTGTGCGAAATTCATGGGTCACGGAATCGAGCAGAACTGAACGAAGCCGGTCGCTTTCCCGCGCCGCCTCGGCGCGCGTCAACTTTTCGACAGTGTGAGCGCGCTCGATGGCGATTGCCGCCAGACTGCCGATTGCTTCCAGGGTTTCGCGTGAAAGGCCGCATGATCGCCTTCAGTTGTTCAGTGGGGAACAGCGACTGGCTCGCGGCATCGTAAAAGTAGGTTTCCTTTCCTTCGACGAACATTGCGGCGCTGTCTACGCCGAAGGATTCAACTACGTATTTGGGGATTGAGTTCAGGAGTCCGTAAACATTGTCACTTTCCAGCAACTGCTGAGTAAAGGTGTAAAGACGTTCCACTTCGCTGCGTCGCTGGTCGGATTGCTGCGCTTCCCGGCGCGCTCTCTCGGAGAGTTCACTGGCCACGACCGCGGTGAAGAGGAAGGCGAACAAAGCGATCCAATTCTGCGGATCGGCGATGCCAAACCCATACAAGGGCGGGAGAAAGAAGTAGTTGTATCCCAGAGTTGCAAGCACGGCGGTAAAGATCGCGTAACGGAGTCCCCAGACTGTCGAGATCATCAGGATCACGAGCAGGAAAGTGAATCCCACAGTCGTCGGATTTACGCGCAGCCAGCGGAAGTAGACGAGGATCACGAGCGACACAATTGCGGCAGAAGCCCCGAAATGTAATATCTGATAGAGTGTCGGTCGTTCCATACTTATGCGCTTTCGTGACAGAATCTGAGTGAGCAGATTCTAGCTGATTTGCAGAAAACCTCGTTATCAGGAAATCCTTTGCATGCCCAAGACGCCGGAACAGTGGCTGGAAGAGGCGGCCCCAGAAAAGAAGCGGGGCATCTTCAAGCTCTTTCTCGGATATGCGCCCGGTGTCGGCAAAACCTACAACATGCTGAGTGAGGGAATCCGCCGCAAGAGCCGCGGCGAGGAAGTGGTCATCGGCATCGTTGAGACCCATGGACGAAAGGGTGTTGCCGAACTCGCCTCCAAGCTGGAAGCCGTGCCGGGGCGCAGCATCGAATACAAGGGGACTCTGTTTGAGGAGATG
>WNFH01004283.1_pt1 | contig 10272 bp, 10 predicted proteins | sample 5400411 | NCBI WGS metagenome assembly WNFH01 (sample SAMN13153347, study PRJNA577476) | soil metagenome | isolation source: 200 cm saprolite under Douglas fir tree site 2 hole 3 | place: USA:California | collected 2015-04-18
TCTTGTTAGCTATATATCCACGCTCAACTTTACCATTCATAGAGAAACTGATACAACAGGGACGGCACGATCTGCGTTGTTTGCTGGAAGTTGCTTCCGTGCGCTATATTGAAGAAGCCCAACTACGCCAGGTCGATCCCCAGTTACGCTCGTTTATAAATATCAATACACCCGGGGAATTAGACAAAATAATGTGACCCCTGCATCCTTGACCACCGTCGTCGTGCCATCGCTTTCAGTTCTTCCTCAAATCCTCGCATCGTCAGCCAGTTGCGTGTCTCTCCAGTAACAACGATATCCGCTTGTTGCAACTGCTCGATAGAAACTGCCCCGCTCAGTTGCATTGCAACTTTAAGCTCGGCCACGATACCCTCAACTAATTCACACACCGCCTCGTAGCTTTCGCTCGCGGCTTTAAGGAAAGGAAACCCCATACCGGCGAGTGTAGCCCCCATCGCAAGTGCACGTGCCATATCCAGGCCGTTACGTACCCCACCCGTAGCAATCAAGGGTACATGTGCCACGCTTGCCTCGACGATAGAGACTGGCGTGGCTATTCCCCAATCTCGAAAGAGCAAACCTATATTGCGAGTTCTCTCATCACCACGCGCTTCAGAGCGTGCCGCTTCCATAGCCGACATGCTGCTCCCGCCCGCTCCTCCTACATCAATCGCAGCAACGCCACACGAACGCAACAGCAGAGCCTGTTCGCGGCAGATACCTGCGCCCGTCTCCTTGGCGATCACGGGAACCTCAATCTGACCGGTTAGCGCTTTGAGCGCTGCAGCCTCGCCTGCTGCTCGCCTGTCGCCTTCGGGTTGTGCCGCTTCTTGAGGGCTGTTCATATGGATTGCCAGGGCGTTTGCGCCAATCATTTCTATGGCACGCTCTACCTGTCCGATCGTAAATGGGGCATGGCGCGATTGCGTAATAAGCTGTGGCGCGCCAATATTCGCGATCAGGAATGTATGTGGCGCATACTCGCGCGTAACGGCATAGCTGCTGGCGACATCGGGATTAATGATACCAGCGCGCTGGCTGCCGACGCCGAGTGCTAAGCCGTAGTATTCTGCTGCGCGCGCCAGGTTGCGATTAATCGATGTCACATCAGGATGGCCTCCTGTCAATGAAGACATAAAGATGGGGTAGCGCAGCCTATGACCGAAGAAGTTGACCGAGGTATCGATCTCATCCAGGTCCACCTCCGGTAATGCCTGGTGAACGAATTGTATGTCGTTCCAATTTGCGCGTTGAGCTACAGAGATATCCTGCCCCAAAGCTACGCCGATATGTTCAATCTTGCGCTGTTTCACTTCGTCGGTCATATGCTAACATTTTCCTTTCGTTTCTTCTTAATTACTATGTTTGCAATCAAATAGACGAGGGGGATGCCGAAGATGAGAAATGGTTGATACGAGGCAATCGGCAACCTGTCCAGGTAGAGCAGGGGATAGGTGAGGAGAGCCGTGCATGAGAGCAGCAATACACTCCCTGTGAGCGCATCGAAAGGACGTAATGCAATGACCCAGAGAGCCCACAGAACATACCAGGGCCAGAATACTCCCGATACGAGCACGATATATCCTAAAATAACTATGCTCAAACTCGTGAACAGTTTATCAAAACCAGGGGTGGCTGAGGAATGCATAGTGGGAACAGTGACTGGAGCTTTTCGAACCTTACCTAACAAGTAAAAATAGATGAAGGCAAAGATAAAAATGGTCGAACTTAGAACTGTCGCGTTGGCGCTATTGAGGGGTTGGATAAATGGTGCATAAGAAGGAGCTATATTTATACCTGCAAACAGGTGCCTGAATAGCCAGCGCATTGCTTTCACCAGCACGCCTAGAGGAGAATGTACAAAATGCTGCAAGTCAATGGATGAAATGAGAGCTACGTACGTTGAACTACCATGCCAGAATGGGAGATATACAATGAACAACATAGCTAGCGCTAAAACCGCCCTCCAGAAGAAACTCCATATGGCCCGTTCAATTCTGCGTTCGCGGCGCACGCTGAACCAGATCAACATCGGCGTGAACAGAATGCCTACAAGATTAACGCTCATTGCAAGTCCAAGTAATGCTATTGCCCCAACATCATACCCTCCCCCTTTTTGCTGCGCGTAAAGCCATGTTGCCAATAGCAAGAAACAGATCAGCATACCATCATTATGGCCATTTCCTGCTAACTCAATCAGCGCTAGTGGATTCCAGGCATAAAGTAGTGTTCCGAACAGGCGACGCGTAAATGCTAGCTTGCCAAGAATAGCCCAGATCAAGATACAATTGATCAGGTGAAAGAGCAGCGCCAGGCTTTTGAAGAGCAACAATGTGACAATGACACTATTGCTTACTCTCACTAATAAGGACGCGATGACCAGCCACAGTGGACCATAAACATTTGGCGTATTGGGTTGAGATATCCAGGCAAAAAAGGGGTCTTGATGAATTTGTGCAGGTGGAGTAATTATAGGATCGACATGATAGATGGTGAGCATACGACCACTGAAAATGTAGCCATAGACTTCATTTGAGAAGAGCGCAGGTAGAAACAAGAGTGTAATGCCGAATATCGTCGCTCCAACCAGTGGCAAAAGCAGCCAGCGGGATGTAATGCGTATCTTATTGCTGTCGTGGAAAGCCCTTCCTACTGCACACAGGTACACGCCAGTAAGCACAATCAATGTCAGGCCGAGAAGTAGAAAGTAAGGACCGAGATCAGAAAATCCCTCGCTCAAGCTCCGGCTTCTGTGAAAAAGCAGTTGTGAAAGTGCAAGGGTCCACGACCACTTCATCCCTAATGGTGAGAGTTTTGGAGAGGTTGTGGATAAAGGGGTAAGCGCAAATACCAAAAGATAAAGCAACTCAAGCGTAGTACCAATTAAAATGAAGCGCAGAAGCGCCGAATTCTCTGGGTGGAGGAAAGCAGATATGTAGTGGCGGGGCTTGCCCCCGCCAGGCGAGAGGAGCCTATCCCTTTCTGGCGAGGGGGAGCTATCCCCACCGGGCAAGAGAGTTCCACCCGCGCCAGGTGAATTCACCGACTCTGTCATAAGCCCAGCCTTGCGAACGCCGTATCAATATATCTGATGTAATAATCAGTGTTCGTCAATTCGTTTAGCTCGCTGCGAGAAAGATACTGCCTGACCTCGTTATCATCGCTGAGAGCATCAATGAAAGCCTTTCCTTCTATTGGACCCTTACTCGACATGTCCCACACCTTTTTTGCGTTACGTTGCACCATCTTGTACGCTTCTTGTCTACCCACACCCTTCTCGATGAGCGCGAGCAGAATGCGCTGCGAGAAGATGAGTCCCCCGGTCATGTTCAGATTGGTTTGCATGTGTTCTTCATCAACCTGCAGTCCACTCATGACCTGGTTGAAGAGGTGTAGCATATAATGTAGCAAGGTGCAGGCATCGGGAATGATGATTCTCTCGGCGGAAGAATGACTGATATCCCGTTCGTGCCATAGAGCCATGTTTTCCATCGACGTTACAGCAAACCCACGCAGGACGCGAGCCAACCCGCAGATACGCTCACACAATTCAGGATTGCGTTTGTGTGGCATTGCTGACGACCCTTGTTGACCTGCCTCAAATGGCTCATAGGCCTCGCCCACTTCTGTACGTTGCAAGTGACGAATCTCCTGGGCCATCTTTTCCAATGAACTGCCAATTAGCGCCAGGGTAGTGATGAAGTGTGCGTGGCGATCACGTTGCACAATCTGGCTGGACACCGGCGCAACTCCCAGGCCCAATTGTTCGCAGACAAACTCTTCGATCTGTGGTGGAACGGTAGCGTGGGTGCCGACAGCTCCTGAGATTTTTCCTACGGTTACCTGTTCTAGCGCTGCCGCAAGCCTTTGCTGCCCCCGGCGCAGTTCGTCCACCCATAACGCCAGTTTTAGGCCAAAGGTGATCGGCTCGGCGTGAATACCATGTGTGCGTCCAACCATCAGTGTATATTTATAGCATATGGCAGACTGTGCTACTGTCTCTACAAGATCTGAGAGGATCTTACTAAGAAGTGTTCCCGCCTCTTTGAGTTGCGCGGCCAATCCTGTATCCAGCACATCAGAAGAAGTCAATCCAAGGTGAATGAAGCGCCCTTCTGATCCCAATTGTTCCTGGATGGAGCGCAAAAATGAAATCATATCGTGATGCGTTTCCTGCTCGATCTCCTGCATGCGTTGCGCATTATAGCGAGCAGAGCGTATCTTCTCCATGGCATCCTGTGGGATAACCCCTTCGCGTGCCCATCCCTCGCACACAAGTAGCTCTACCCGTAACCACATATCAGTTTTATGTCTTGCTGACCAGATAGCAGCCATCTCCGGCAGCGAATATCGTTCAATCATGCTACTAAAAGTTCCCTCGATGTGTTAAACTTCAGCGGACAATAAATTTCTGAAATTAGTGTATCATACTGACGCTAATTGGAGCATTTCATTCAAATGACTAATAATAACATTAATCGATATCGCTTTATCCTGCATACTCGTCAACTCACCACCCTCGCTATCGTTTCTGCTCTTGTGCTGGTGATATTTGGTTCCCTGGCGCTGCTTTCAAACTTTCTCGTACTGCCTATTGATTTGCAAGGACTGATCGTACCCTCTTACCTGGTTGCCACCATCGGATTGACTGTTTTGTTACCGGTACTTCTCTTGCAATATAGCTATGCGCATTCCGGAGTGTGGATAGAACACGATAAAGTGGGTGTGCGGTTTCCGGGGATGAATGAGCAAGAGATGGCCTGGTCGGAGGCTCGTTTTGCTGTAGACGAGGGAGAAGAATACCTGCATGTAAGCAAAGGTAAGGAGGGTGTGGGGTTTCTCTTTGGGGAGACGCGTTACATTCGCCTGTATTTAGAGGGCATGAAGCCGGAGCAACGCGCTCAGGTTGAGCAGGCATTGGCTGAGCATGTGCCGGTACGCCAGCCTCGTCGCTTCACCTTGATGACATTGCTGAACTCAAAGGGGGAATTGGTGGCAAGAGGGCGGCTGTACCTGTTCGATAATGAACTGTTGTGCGCAGAAAATCGTGGTGAAAAACGCGTATTTTTCTTCGCGCCCATTAAAGACCTGAGTTCCATCAAACAACGAGCCTCTTTCTATATAGGGAAATTAGAATGTGGGGCGTTTACCTTGAGATATCAAGGCAAGGAATATGTCGTCATGCTAGGCTATGAAACGACCATATTCAGGGGTATTGGTACGAGTTCGCACTGGACAAGAACAGGAGAGGCTGCAGAATGGGTAGAGTCTATACTATCATCATCCGCGTAGGGGCGGGGGCGGTGCGGATGTGGGGAGGGGATGCTTGCATCGCCCATAGTGGGAACACGCTACCCTCGACATGGGCGATGCAAGCATCCCCTACACGTTATTCGGGCAATTTCGAGCATAAACCCGGCATGGGCATAAATATACCCCAAAAATTGTTCTTGTATGTGGTAGTATAATAAAAAAGGCGTAGTAGTTGTTGTTGGGCGGTAGGTTCTATCCCCTTGACGGAAAAGTGCCACCCGTGTACAATCAACCTCGCAGCCGGAACTATTGAATTTACTTGGGAGTTGCAATTATGAAAAAAGGGATACATCCAAATTACGTCGAGGCCACAGTAACCTGCGCTTGTGGGAATAGCTTTAAAACACTAAGTGTCAAGCCTGTATTGAAGGTCGATGTCTGTTCAAACTGCCATCCATTCTTTACCGGCCAGCAGCGCATTCTTGACTCTGCCGGGCGTGTAGAGCGTTTCCGCAGACGCTTTAACTTACAGGAAGAGTAATCCTCTCAGGAATGAGGTCACGGGGATAAAGGCTCTATAGCAAAGCTCTTTATCCCTGTTTATTTGTACTTTTACAGTCATAAAAGGGAAAAACCCGTTGAAAGGGCCTCAAAGAACTCTACTTTTCCTTATAGCAGATACTGGGGCTGGGCATCGAAGTGCCGCAAACGCGATTCGCACTGCCATAACATTCATTGCCCAAAAAGAGCAGGAGGAATGGTTGGCACGACAGCAAACTGCCACTGAAGAGCAAAAGGACACGCCAGCCCCGCCGAGCTATCGCATTGAGATTGTCGATGTATTTGAGGAGTATAGTCGTTTCCCTCTGCGTGAGGCTGTAAAGCTTTACGGGCCAGCTATCCGCTATAACCCGAAGCTCTATGGGCGTTTTTTTCACCTGAGCAACAAGGCGAAGGGCGTTTCTGCTGTGCAAACCGTCGCCACTCCTCTCATTCGTAATGGCCTGATGCGCTTGATAACGAGTGTCAAACCCGATGTGATCGTCTCCATTCACCCTTTACTCAATCATGTAACCATTCGTACCTTACAAGACCTGGATATACATATCCCTTTTATCACAGTGGTTACAGACCTCGTTAGCCTTCACTATGCCTGGTTCGCACCAGGGGCCGATGCCTATATAGTGCCAACCGGGTTCGCCAAAGAGCTCTATTTGAAACGAGGTATGAATCCTGAATGCGTTCATGTTCTAGGTATGCCCATAGATCCCAAGTTCACATTGCCGGTAGAGAGCAAACAGGAATTGCAACGCAGATTAGGCTTAGAGCCAGGCATTCCAGTCGTCTTGATGGTGGGTGGTGGTGAGGGTGCTATGGGCTTGCGCTCAGCGGTACATGCTATTTCGCAGGCGCGTTTACCTGTACAGTTGCTCATTATTACTGGCCGCAATAAGCGACTGTACGTGCAGCTCCAACGCACTCGCTCGAGCTTCCATGTTCCTGCAAAAGTTTTTGGCTTTGTGCAGAATATGCCGGAAATGATGCATGCATCGGACGTAATTGTGACCAAGGCTGGTCCTGGGACTATTTGTGAAGCGCTGGCATGTAACCTCCCGATCATATTGAGTGGATATGTACCTGGCCAGGAGGAAGGAAACGTTACCTATGTCGTGGAAAACCATGTTGGCGTACTGGCTTATGACTCGGTAGAATTGATTAATATGCTGCGTCGCCTGGTCATGCCTGGGTCTCAGATGCTACTTCTAGAGCAAGAGAATGCCAGGCGCATAAGCCGCCCACGAGCATCTTTCGATATTACCAACTGTATCCTCAGTTTTCTCCCTCCTGCCGGTGAACCAGGTATCTGGCAGAATTTCCAGGGAGTGAGACAACGCCGCATAACCTCGCGGTATCCGCGTCCAAGACTGCCTGTGCGTGCGTTGCGACCACGACTGCGCAGATTGCCTCGCTTAACGTTTCTGCGACGGCGGGAACGTAGTCTTTCGCACCTACGTTCTCAAACAGATGTAAAACAAATGCTTGATAAATCTCTTGACTGAAAGGTAGTTTGCCATGGCAAAATTCTATTATGGCGGTCAGGCAGTAATGGAGGGCGTGATGATGAGAGGGCGTAGATCGGCTGCAGTGGCAATCCGACGACCAAATGGCAGCATCTATCTTTATGAAGAAGCGCTGAACCCCCGATTGTACCAGAATCGTCTATTTCGCCTTCCATTCTTACGAGGCATGTTGTTGCTCTGGGAAATGCTGGTGCTAGGATCACGTCTCATGACCCTTTCTGCTAATATAGCCACTGGCGCAATCGATCCCGATGCGCCCACCCTTGAATCTAAAACTCCTGCTATGAAGGTTGCGAATACTTCAATTACCGGCGATTCCGCCGATACTCTACCTGAAAACCCCGAGACACCTCCACAGATCGGAGGAGTAGCCCTGGCTTTCACTTTGTTTGTCTCATTGGGTTTTGCTGTAGCTGTCTTCTTTCTGGGGCCGCTGCTTATAACTGGTCTGCTCCATCATCAAATAGGCGAAGGCTGGCTCAACCTGGCAGTCGAGGGGCTGATTCGCCTTGGACTACTCATCGGTTATTTATACCTGATTGGCCGCATTCCAGATATACAGCGCGTTTTTGGCTATCATGGCGCTGAACATAAAGCCATTAACGCAATAGAGCAAGGTGAGCCTCTGGATATTCCGCATGTGCGCCAGGCTTCACGTGTTCATACGCGCTGCGGCACAGGGTTTCTGCTGCTGGTGGTAGTTGTCTCCATCCTGGTATTTGCATTAGTTGGCTCGCCCTCGTTACTGATTAAGGTTCTCTCACGAGTGCTCCTGGTGCCTGTGGTGGCTGGTATTGCATATGAATTGATGCGTTTGGGAGCGGCAAATTATCGTTATCGCATTGTACGCTGGCTATTTGCTCCAGGCCTCGCATTACAGGGTTTAACTACCCGCGAGCCGGATGATAGCATGATAGAGTGCGCCATCGCTGCCTTAAAACGTGTCATGCGCCGTGATGAAGTGTATCATAAGAATGATCGTGAAGTAGCCAATACGAAGCTGCCTCCGTTAGTCGCTTCAAAATAAAAAAGGATAATGTTATCATGCCCTCTGATCCAACAGTGACTCCTCCTCCCGTTGGTACTCCCGATGCAATGCCTGAGGAGCACCCTTATGTGCGGTTTTCGCGTTCGCGGTGGTTCTTCACTGGCATCGTGCGTCTGCTATATCGTAGATGGACACGTATCGCTGCGTTTCTCTTCCCTGAAGATTCAAAAACTGAACACCTTGCTCTTGCCTTGCATATTCCTCTACCCGATAGACTTAATATGAGTTGGATAACCCCCCATCTAGCTGTCGGCGGGCGCATTCGCCCGGAGGATATCAAGGCGCTGGCTAAGGTAGGCGTGACCCATGTCGTGGATACACGCTCGGAATATGTTGATGATGTTCTGGCCTTAGCTAAAGAACATATCGAGCTATTGCACTTGCCTACTCCCGATACACGTCCGTTCACAATTGAGCAAATGTTGCAGGGTTCGCGATGGGTGCAAGAGCGTATAGATCAAGGAGGGCATGTGTTGATTCACTGTGAACATGGCGTTGGGCGTAGTGCTCTACTTGCCTGCGCCGTACTGGTTTACGACGGGATGAATGCACAGGATGCCTTGCACTTGGTACAACACAAACGCTGGCAGGCGGCGCCCAATCATAGGCAGGTTGTACGTTTGAGAGAGTTTGAGTCGGCGGTTGACACATTGCGCAGCGCATAGCGTTCAATTGCCAGGGCCACTCCGTCCTCCCGATTACTGCTGGTAACGGCCCGCGCTGCCGATTTTACGGCTTCAGAGGCCTGTCCCATTGCGACTCCCCAACCCACCATTCGCAACATCTCGATATCATTATTGTTATCTCCTATCGCCATTACTTGCTCTAGCGGGATGCTGAGATCTTGTGCCAGTTCCGCGACCCCACTCGCCTTTGAACAGGTAGGGTTCATAATTGCCAGTTCTGCGCTGCCAAAGTTGCCGCGCGTGGTGATCGTCCAAGCGCAGTTCAGCTTGGAAACTTCAGGCAGCAGTGTATAGATGATCTCTTCCGATGCAAAAGCAACAACGCGTATCGGGTCCAGATGGCCCATGCACAGGGTCTCAAAAGGCATGCGGTGCACCTGCTCAGGATAACTATTGAAGTAAGTGCCTACCCAGGGATTATCGAAATCAGCCGGCCCTGTCCATATCTGCTCTTTTATGCCCGTAGCGGGGTGTACAACTGGCTGAAGCTTATTACGTACCAGCACGTCTACCGCCTGTTGTCCTACTTCAGCTCGTAGAGGATGCATATGCAGAATCGTTTTATGGGGATGCTGTACAATCATTGCACCATCATAGAGGATGAGGGGAATATCTAAACCCAGTTCAGTAGCAATCTGAGCTGTATTAGAATATCGTCTTGCCGTTGCCAGTGTCACCACTATTCCCGCTTGCTTCGCGGCCTGCACCGCTGCCAGTGTAGGCGCGCTGATGCTGCCTTCGGGAGTAAGTAGTGTGCCATCAATATCGATAACGAGCATTCTGATACGCGCAGTCGCCGATTCCATACCCATATCACTGCGATCCTTTAATCATAGTGATGCGACGGCACTGAATAATTGCCCGTCGCATAATCCAGCAAGGCGTTACCTTTTATACTATAACATAAAAGTAGCGCTAATAGTTCACAGCCACCAACGCTACTTGTAACTATTCAGGACTGCTCGCCGCCTGCGGCGGCTCACCCAGGTAGGGAGTGGGTGTGGGCTGTGCCGCCTGCGGCGGCACAGCCCACACCCACTCCCTACCCCTGGCGAACTGCTGTAGGCAGTGAGCAGTCAAGCAGCAGGGAGACCTGAAGAGTTACCACTACTTTTTTGCTATGCATAACAGGTATATGCGCGATCAGCGATTGAACTAGCCACCAATGTAGCCAATGATATCGCTGGCGCCCTGAGTTCCTGCG
>WNFH01005502.1_pt1 | contig 10272 bp, 6 predicted proteins | sample 5400411 | NCBI WGS metagenome assembly WNFH01 (sample SAMN13153347, study PRJNA577476) | soil metagenome | isolation source: 200 cm saprolite under Douglas fir tree site 2 hole 3 | place: USA:California | collected 2015-04-18
GCGGTGCCGCGACTCTCGGCCCGCCTCACCGGCTTCACCGGGCGGTTTCCCCTCGGGGACTCCGCGTGGGGCGACACGTGGCTGTCCCTCGGCGAGTCGAGCCTCCAGGGTGTGTACCGGGACCGCTTCACCGGGCTCCGAATCGCTACGGAGCAACGCGACGGTGCTCCGGCCCTCAAAGCCAGCGCGCTCTTCGGCGGCCTGCCCGTGGCCATGCTCGTGCGCGAGGAGCCAGGCTCGTGACGCCGCCTCGGGCGGAGACGCCGAAGACCCCGCTCCGCCGGCGTCCTGGCATGCCGTATCCGCTCGGGGCGACCTGGGACGGCGCGGGCATCAACTTCGCGCTCTTCAGCGAGCACGCGGCCGCCGTGGATCTCTGCCTCTTCGATCCCGAGGATCCACACCGCGAGCGCCACCGCCTCCGCATGCACGAGCAGACGAACCAGGTGTGGCACGTCTATCTGCCCGAGGCGAGGCCGGGCCTTCCCTATGGCTACCGCGTCCACGGCCCCTACGAGCCCGAGAACGGGCACCGCTTCAATCCCGCCAAGCTGCTCCTGGACCCGTACGCGAAGGCGATCACGGGGTCGCTGACATGGCATCCCTCGCTCTTCGGGTACAAGCTGGGCGACCCCGCCGGGGATCTCGCGCCGGACGACAGTGACAGCGCGCCTTACATCCCAAGGTCGGTGGCCATCGATCCGTCTTTCGGCTGGGGAGAAGACCGCCGCCCCCGGACCCCTTGGCACAAGACCGTCATCTACGAGCTGCACGTCAAGGGCTTCACCGCGCGGCACCCGGAGGTGCCCCGCTCCCTGCGAGGCACGTACGCGGGCCTGGCCTCGCCCGCGGCCGTGGAGTATTTGAGCCGCCTCGGCATCACGGCCGTGGAGCTCCTGCCCGTGCACGGCTCGGTCGCGGACAAGAATCTGATCGACCGCGGGCTCACGAACTACTGGGGCTACAACTCCATCGGCTTCCTCGCCCCCGACCCCCGGTTCGCGTCATCAGGAGCTCCGGGAGAGCAGGTGGCCGAATTCAAGACCATGGTCAAGACCCTTCACGAGGCCGGCATCGAGGTCATCCTCGACGTGGTCTACAACCACACGGCGGAGGGGAATCACCTGGGGCCCACCCTGGCCTTCCGGGGCATCGACAATGCCGCCTACTACCGCCTCGTGCCCGACGACAAGCGGCACTACATGGACTAACGCTGCAGCTCATCATGGACAGCCTGCGCTACTGGGCGCTCGAGATGCACGTCGACGGCTTCCGCTTCGATCTGGCCTCGGCCCTGGCGCGGGAATTCCACGACGTGGACCGCCTCTCCGCCTTCTTCGACGTGATCCAGCAGGATCCGGTCATCTCGCAGGTCAAGCTCATCGCCGAGCCGTGGGACCTGGGCGAGGGGGGCTATCAGGTCGGCAATTTCCCGGCGGGCTGGGCGGAGTGGAACGGCCGCTATCGTGACGCCATCCGCCGCTACTGGAAGGGCGACGAGCGGCAGGTCGCCGAGCTCGGCTACCGGCTGACGGGCTCCAGCGATCTGTACGAGCAGGGCGGGCGCCGGCCATCGGCGAGCATCAACTTCGTGACGTCTCATGACGGATTCACCCTGGCCGACCTCGTCACCTATGACCTCAAGCACAACGAGGCGAACGGGGAGGACAACCGCGACGGCACGGACGACAATGCGTCCTGGAATTGCGGCGCCGAAGGTCCCACCAACGATCCCGCCATCCACGCCCTCCGCGAGCGTCAGATCCGCAATTTCCTCTCCACGCTCCTCCTCTCCCAGGGCGTCCCCATGATCCTAGGCGGCGACGAGGGCGGGCGCACGCAGCAGGGCAACAACAACGCCTATTGCCAGGACAACGAGATATCCTGGCATCCGTGGCCCCTGTCCCGGGCCGCGCTGCGCCAGCTGAACTTCACCCGGCGCCTCATCCGGCTGCGTCTCGACCACCCTGTCTTCCACCGGCGCCTCTTCTTCCAGGGCCGGCGCATCCACGGCTCGGCCGTCAAGGACCTGTCGTGGTTCAGTCCCGACGGCAAGGAGATGACCGAGGACGAGTGGAGCAATAGCTTCACGCGCTGCCTCGGACTGCGCCTGGCCGGGGACGCCATCGAGGAGACGGACGAGAAGGGGCAGCCCATCGTGGACGACACCTTTCTCCTTCTCCTCAACGCCCACCACGAGGCCATCCCGTTCATCCTGCCCGCCCACAAGGCGCGGGTGCGGTGGGAGCTGGTGCTGGACACGCAGGACAGGGTCGTCCCGCGGGTCCCGACCTACCGCGCCGGCGAGAACTATCCGCTCGAGGCGCGCTCCCTGGCCGTGCTGCGGCTGCGTCGCCCGAGGACGCGGACATGAGCGGGCAGGTCGCGCTGAGGCGCGCGCACCGGATGCCCTTCGGCGCCGAGGCGCGCGACGACGGCACCACGCGCTTCCGTCTGTGGGCGCCGGGGGCACGCAGCGTCGAGCTCTGGCTCGCCGACCGGGAGCAGGGATTCGCCATGTCGCGGGATGCCGTCGGATGGGCGGAATGGGTGACGCGCGATGCTCCGCCGGGCTCACGCTATTCCTTCCGGATCGACGGGGAGCTGCTCGTGCCCGATCCCGCCTCTCGCTTCCAGCCGGACGACGTCCATGGGTCCAGCGAGGTCATCGATCCCCTCGACTATGCCTGGTCCGATGCCGACTGGCGCGGCCTGCCTCCGGAGCGCCTCGTCTTCTACGAGCTCCATGTCGGGACCTTCAGCCCCGAGGGAACCTTCGCCGGTCTCAGCGACCGGCTCGATCACCTGGTCTCGCTCGGCGTGACGGCCGTGGAGCTCATGCCCGTCTCGGACTTTCCCGGAGGGCGCGGGTGGGGGTATGACGGCGTCCTGCCCTTCGCCCCCGAGCAGAGCTATGGGCGGCCGGAGACGCTCAAGGCGCTCGTGGAGGCCTGTCACGCCCGCGGCCTCGCCGTCTTCCTCGACGTCGTCTACAACCATTTCGGCCCCGAAGGGAACTACCTCCACCGCTACGCGCCGGCCTTCTTCAGTCGTGCGCACAAGACGCCGTGGGGCGATGCCATCAACTTCGACGAGCCGGGGTGCGAAATCGTGCGGTCCTTCGTCGTCCATAACGCGCTGTACTGGCTCGAGGAGTTTCATCTGGACGGTCTGCGCCTCGACGCCGTGCACGCCATCGCGGACGCCTCGGAGCGCCACGTGCTGGTCGAGCTGGCGCGCGCGGTGGCCGAGGGTCCCGGGCGCGACCGGCTCGTCCACCTCGTCCTCGAGAATGACGGCAACGAGTCACGGTATCTGGCTCGCGCGGGCGAGGACAAGCGCCCGCTCTACCAGGCGCAGTGGAACGACGACGTCCATCACGCCCTCCACGTCCTCCTGACCGGTGAGGGTGAGGGCTACTACGCGGACTATCAGCCGCCCCTCCCCCACCTCACGCGCGCCCTGACCGAGGGCTTCGCCTTTCAGGGCGAGTGGTCGCCGTATCGCGGGCGCGTGAGGGGTGAGCCGAGCGCGGCCTTGCCTCCCACGGCCTTCGTGGGGTTTCTGCAAAACCACGATCAGATCGGCAATCGCGCTCTGGGCGAGCGCATCACCTCCCTGGCCTCCGCCGAAGCGGTACGGGCCGCCACGGCCGTGCTCCTGCTTGCCCCCCCCTTGCCCCTTCTCTTCATGGGACAGGAGTGGGGGGCTTCGGAGCCCTTCCTCTTCTTCTCCGAGCTAGGCCGGGGTCTGGCCGCCGCCGTCTCCGAGGGCCGGCGGCGCGAGTTCGCCCGCTTTCCCGAGTTCGCGGATCCGGCAGCCCGGACGCATATCCCCGATCCCCAGGACGAAAAGACGTTTGCCCGCTCCGTGCTGGACTGGAGGCGCGTCGCCCGCTCGCCGCACCGGGAGTGGCTCGATTTCCACCGCAAGCTCCTCGAGGTCCGAGGCCGCGAGATCATGCCGCTCATGAGCGGCGAGCCCGTGCCCGAGACGCGATGGGTGGCGCTCGCCGCTACGGCCCTCGAGGCGACATGGACCTTCCCGGAGCAGCGCGTCCTCCGCCTCATCGCCAATCTAGGTGCCGAGCCGGTCAGCTACGCAGGCCCCCAGCCGAGCTGGGGTCGCCCGATCTATACGCTCGGCCCGGCGGGACCGGGCTCTGGCCAGCTCCCGCCCTGGAGCGTCTCCTGGTACGTGTCGGAGGCCGTCCGGTGAGTCTCGAGCCTTTCGTCTTTCTCGGATGCGTCGACCTGCGCGAGCTCCTGCCCTACGAGGCTCGAGACGTGCGGGAGCTCCTGGACCAGCTCGGCCGCGTCCCTGCCGAATCGCTCTTCTGCCATACCGCGGCCACCCTGCTGCATCGGCCCGTCCTGCCCGCAGCCTATCCGAACGATTTCGCCGTATGGACGGGCACCGAGATGCGGGATCAGCGCCTGGCCGAGCGCCTGGCCGCCATCGACCCGTTCGCCTCCGACACCATGGAGCACGTGCGCGAGGAGCTGGTGGCGGTGATCAGCGATCACCTGCAGCACTTTCCCGCACCCGTGCCGGCCGGCCCCGCGGAGCCGTTTCGCTTCTTCCAGGCGCACCTCATCCCCGTCCCCACCGGCCATCAGGCCCGCACCCTCCGCGAGTTCCGGGACGCCCTGGCCGAGATCGACGTCAGCGCGCTCTTCTATCACCTCATCGAGGCGCGCTATCGCCTGGGCCGCGGCCGGGGCGACTTCGCGGAGTGGGTCGCCTCCGCGCTCGGCCGACCCGACGTGACCGAGCGTCTGGCCAGGATCGACCCCTATGTCGGCAGCCTCGAGCGCATGCGCGATCGTCACCTGACCGTGCTGACGGGCGCCCTGGACGAGCAGACGCCATGACCCCGCTGGTGTCCTGGGCAAAGCTGGACGATTACCGGGACGTGGCTCCCCGCGGCGCCGTCGACTTCCTGCTCCGGATCGGCGAGCGGCTGCGGGGCCGGCGCCTCGTTCACGTGAGCGCGTCGCGTTACGGGCGCGTCATGGTCGAGCTGGTCAATCGCCTCGTCCCCATTCTCAACGATCTCGGCATCGACACAACCTGGGAGATCACCATCGGCTCCGCCGACTTCGAAGGGATCATGCGCACGGTGTCCAGAGGGCTCATGGGCACGGAGCAGGTGGTGACGGACGCCATGCTCGCGCGGCTCCGTGCGGTGAGCGCCGAGAACGCGGCCCGCCTGCGCCTCGACGGCGATCTCGTGATGGTCCACGACACCGCGCCCCTCATGCTCGTGGAGAGCCGCTCCCAGACCGCGCGATGGGTGTGGCGGTACCATCACGATCTCTCGTCCCCGCAGCCGCAGCTCTGGAATGCCCTCCGCCCGTTCGCCCAGCGCTACGACGCCGTGGTGTTCTCGCTGCCGAGGTTCGCGGCGCCCCTGTCCATCCCGCGCTTCATCGTGCATGCCTCCGTGGACCCGCTCTCCGAGCGGAACCGCGAGATGCCCCGCGCTGAGCAGGCCGCGCACCTGGACCGGCTGGGCGTGCCCAGGGACAAGCCGTTTCTCCTTCAGGTCGGCCCCTTCGATCGCGCCCATGATCCGCTGGGGGTGATCAATGCCTACCGGCTCGTGAAGAAGCACCACGACGTCCGGCTCGTGCTCGCCGGCCCACCCCCGGGCGCCGGCGGCGATGTCCTCGCCGAGGTGCAGGAGGCGGCCAGCCATGATCCGGACGTGTGCGTGGTCTCGCTGCCTCCAGATCCCCCGGCCGAGATGAACGCGCTGGAGCGCGCGGCCGTCATCGTCATCCACAAGCCGCTGGCCACGGGCTTCGGGATCGACGTGGCCGCCGCCATGTGGAAAGGCAAGCCGGTCATCGGCAGCGTGGCGGGGGGCATACCGGTCCAGATCGTGCCCGGGGTCACCGGCTATACGGTGGAGACCGTCGAAGGGGCGGCCTTCCGCACCCGCCAGTTGCTCGGCAACCCGGAGCTGATCGGTCGGATGGGCGCGGCCGGTCGCGAGCATATTCGGCGGAACTTTCTGATCACCCGACACCTGGCCGACTACCTCGCCCTCCTCGCCCTGCTGACCCGCTGAGGTCACCGTGGACCGCGCCCAAGACTCCGTCGCCCCGAAGAGCGAGCCCAGGAAGGCCAACGCGGCCGATATCGCCATCGGCGTGATCACGGCGGGCGGCGCCGCCGCGGTGGATTCGGTGGTCAAGATCGTCCGCGACGGCCTGGCCGCCCATTTCGCTGGTCTGACGGCGGCCATCATTCACGTGGATGGCTCGCTCACCGACGACCGGACGGGCCAGGTCGAGGAGATCGGCGACGGGCTGCGCCTCGTGCATGCGCATCCCTCGAGCACGCTGCCCTCGACGGACGACGGCAGCGGGTGGAGCGAGGGCCTCCGGACCGTGCTGGGTCTCGCGCGCGAGCAGGACGCGCGGGCCCTTGTCCTGCTCAATGCCGAGATCATCAGCATGACGCCGGAGTGGATCCGGGGCCTCGCCGAGCCTGTCCTCAAGGACGGCTGCGGCTTCGTGCTGCCCGTCTATCAGCGCGGCCGCTATGAGGGCACCCTCACCCAGCTCTTCGTGGTGCCCTTGCTGCGAGCGCTCTTCGGGCACCAGCTCTGGTATCCCATCGCCGACGAGTTCGCCTGCTCGGGCGAGGCGGCAGAATTCGTCCTGGCCCAGGACGTGTGGAGCACCGACATCGCGCGCCAGGGTCTCGAGTTCTGGCTGCCCGTCGCGCTGTCCGGACAGGCCTTCCCCGTCGCGCAGTCCGTCCTCGGACCGCGCGCCGTCTCGTCGCAGCGTCCGCCCGCGCCCCTCGGCCCCACCGTCGGGCGGGTCGCCGGCGCGCTCTTCGCCATCGCCGAGCGCCACGAGGCCTCGTGGCTCGAGGTGCGGGGATCCGAGCCGGTCCCCGTCATGGGAATCCCGCCCGCTCCCGCCGCAGGCACCATGCCCCGCTCCACGCCCATAGATCCTGAGCGCATGCTCGTGGGCTTCCGGCAGGGCATGCGCGACCTGCTGCCGATCTGGGAGCGCATCCTCGCTCCCGACAATCTGGGCGACGTGCTCACGCTCAGCGAGTATCCCTCCGGCGAGTTCCGGCTGGCCGATCGCCTCTGGGCCCGGGTGGTGTACGACTTCCTGCTCGCCTACCGGGCCCGCGTCATGTACCGGAGCCACATCACCCAGTCCCTGGCCCCGCTCTATCTGGGACGCGCCGCCTCCCTCGTGCTGGAGACCCGTCTGCGGCCGGACGCGGCGGTGGCCCAGGCCACGGAGCGCCTCGCGCGCGTCTTCGAGGACGAGAAGCCCTACCTGGTGGACCGCTGGCGATGAAGAAAGAGCGACGCCCCATCGTCATCACGCATGTCGGCCCCGCCCTCGAAGACGGGCGGTATCCGGTGAAGCGGGAGGTCGGCGACCGGCTCATGGTCACGGCCGACATCTTCAAGGAAGGCCATGCCGTGCTCGCCGCGGCTATCGTCTTCCGCGCCCAGGACGAATCCGCCTGGCGCGAATCGCCGATGCGCCTGGTGGACAACGATGGATGGGCCGGCGAATTTCCTCTGGACTCCAATACCCGCTACCAGTTCACCATCGAGGCCTGGACGGACGTCTTTGCCTCGTGGGCGGACGACACCACGCGACGGCGCACGGGCGGCCAGGTAGATCTCACGAGTGAGATTCTGGAAGGGGTCGAGCTGGTGCACCGGAGCCGGTCGGCGACATCGGGGGCCGACGCGGCTCTTCTCGACGACACGCTGGCCCGACTGGAATCGACCGGCGATCAGGCGGCCAAGCTCGATGTGCTCCTGGCCCCCGCCGTGCGCGAGGTGGTGAGTCGGCGGCAGGAGCGTCGCGACACCACCCGTTTCGATCGGGAGCTCGAGGTGGTCGTCGATCGGCCCCGGGCGCGGTTCGCCTCGTGGTATGAGCTCTTCCCGCGGTCGCAGAGCCAGATGCCCGGGCGTCACGGCACCTTCGAGGACTGCATCAAGCGATTGCCGGACGTGCGGCGCATGGGCTTCGACGTCGTGTACCTGCCGCCCATACACCCGATAGGCCGCACCGGTCGCAAGGGCCGGAACAATGCGCTGGTCGCCGGCCCGGACGATCCGGGCAGCCCCTGGGCCATCGGGGGGCCGGAGGGCGGGCACATGGCCGTCCATCCTCAGCTCGGGACGCTGGAGGACTTCAGGCGTCTGGTGGCCGCGGCCGGCGAGCTCGACATCGAGATCGCCCTCGACCTGGCCTTCCAGTGCTCCCCGGATCATCCATGGCTCCGCGAGCAGCCCGAATGGTTTTACCGGCGGCCGGACGGCACCATTCGCTATGCCGAGAACCCGCCCAAGAAGTACGAGGACATCGTTCCCATCAATTTCAGCTCCCCCGCCTGGGAAGCGCTCTGGGACGAGCTGCTCCGGGTCGTGCTGTTCTGGGTCGAGCAGGGCGTGCGGACCTTCCGGGTCGACAATCCTCACACGAAGCCCTTTGATTTCTGGCAGTGGCTCATCCGGGAAGTGCAGGACCGGCACCCGGAGGTCATCTTCCTGGCCGAGGCCTTCACCCGCCCGAAGATCATGCAGGAGCTCGCCAAGACCGGCTTCAGCCAGTCGTACACCTATTTCACCTGGCGAAACTCGAAGGAAGAGCTGACGCAGTACTTCCGGGAGCTCACGAGCCCGCCCCTGGTCGAATACTTCCGCGGCAACCTCTTCGTGAATACTCCGGACATCCTTTCCGAGGTGCTGCAGCGGGGTGGACGCCCGGCTTTCAAGATGCGCGCGGCCCTCGCGGCCACCCTGTCTCCGCTCTGGGGCATCTACAGCGGCTTCGAGCTCTGCGAGTCGGAGGCGGTGGCCCCCGGCTCCGAGGAGTACGTGAACTCCGAGAAGTATGAGATCCGCGTCCGGGACTGGGACAGCCCCGGTCATATCAAGGACCATATCGGGCGTCTCAACGCCGTCCGGCGGGAGAACCGGGCGCTCCAGGCCTCCCGCCCCCTGCGCTTCTATCGGGCCACGGGCCCCGATGGAACCGAGAGCCCCCACGTGCTCTTCTACGGCAAGATGACGCCAGACCGCGGCAGCATCATCCTCGTCGCCATCAACCTGGATCCCTCCGCCGCCCACGAGGCGACGCTCCATCTTCCCTTGGAGGAGCTGGGCATTCCCTCGGGCGAGCCCTGCGAGCTCCACGAGCTCCTGTCGGATGGCCGGTCGCTCGTGCGCGAGGGCGTATTGACGGTGACCCTGAACCCGGCCGAGGAGCCCGCCGCCATCTATCGCGTCGAGTATCCAGCAGACCGCCCACGGGAGGGTAGACGGTGAGCGATCCGCTCTGGTACAAGGACGCCGTCTTCTACGAGCTGCACGTCCGCGCCTTTCAGGACGGCAATGGGGACGGGATCGGCGATTTCCAGGGCCTGACGAGCCGGCTCGACTACCTCAAGGAGCTGGGCGTCGATTGTCTCTGGCTCTTGCCCTTCTATCCCTCCCCCCTCCGCGACGACGGCTACGACGTGTCGGACTACCGCGCCGTCCATCCCGACTACGGGTCGACGGCAGACTTCGAGCGCTTCCTCGAGGCCGCCCACGCCCATGGTCTGCGCGTCATCGCGGACTTCGTCATGAACCACACCTCGGACCAGCATCCGTGGTTCCAGGCGGCGCGGCGCTCCCCCGACTCGCCGTACCGCGATTATTACGTCTGGAGCGACACGGATCAGCGGTTCCGCGAGGCGCGGATCATCTTCGTCGACTCGGAGCCCTCGAACTGGACCTGGGATCCGGTGGCCAAGGCCTACTACTGGCACCGCTTCTTCCAGCACCAGCCCGACCTCAACTACGACAATCCGTCCGTGCGCCGCGAAGTGCTCGACGCCATGCAGTTCTGGCTGGACCGCGGTCTCGACGGCTATCGCTGCGATGCCGTGCCGTACCTCTTCGAGCGCGACGGCACGAACTGCGAGAACCTGCCGGAGACGCACGAGTTCCTGCGCGAAGTCCGTCGGGAGATCGGGACGCGCTACGAGGGGCGGATCCTCCTCGCCGAGGCCAACCAATGGCCGGCCGACGTGCGGCCCTATTTCGGGAACGGCGACGAGTTCCACATGGCCTTTCACTTTCCCCTCATGCCGCGCATCTTCCTGGCCGTGCGCCATGCCGACCGGCGCCCCATCACCGATATCTTCCTCCACACGCCCGACATCCCGCCCTCGTGCCAGTGGTGCCTTTTCTTGAGAAATCACGACGAGCTGACCCTGGAGATG
>WNFH01004289.1_pt1 | contig 10267 bp, 9 predicted proteins | sample 5400411 | NCBI WGS metagenome assembly WNFH01 (sample SAMN13153347, study PRJNA577476) | soil metagenome | isolation source: 200 cm saprolite under Douglas fir tree site 2 hole 3 | place: USA:California | collected 2015-04-18
TTCCGCGACGAGGCGCAGCGCGTGCGGCTGACCATCGATCCACACTCGCCGGGGCGTTACCGCGTGCTCGGCCCGCTCGCGAACCTGCCCGAGTTCTTCGCCGCGTTCGGCGGTGACGGCGGCAAGATGGCGCGACCGGAGGAGCTTCGGCCGACGATCTGGTGAGCGGCCTTGTCTAGGCCTGGGCCGTGCGCGTGAGCGCGGGCTGGAGCTCCTTTTCCCAGAAGCTGAGGAAGCCGTCCTGGTCGGGTCCGATCTGGTGCAGCCCGATGTGGTCGAAGCCCGCGTCCCGGGCGGTCCGGATCGCGTTGAGGTAGGGCTCGGGGTCCGGTCCCACCGGCGTGTGCTTTGTCGCCTGCTCGATGGTGATCCCCGCGGTCGTGGCCTCGAAGTCGGCCGGGCGTCGCAGCTCCTGAACGAGCTGGCCGCCGAGGGCACCGATCCTCCAGAGGTCGTGTGCCAGTCGGCGCGCCTCCGCGGCGTCGCCTCCCCAGCAGACCTGGATCTCGATGTACCTCGGCTTGCCCTTCCCGCCGGCCTCCTCGAACTTCTCGATCAGCGCGCGGTCGGGCGTGGTCGCGATGATGCCGTCGCCGATGCGCGCGGCGAGCGCCGCGGACTTTGGTCCACCGGAGGCGACATAGATCGGCGGGATCACCTCGGTCCGGGTGTAGAGCCGTGCGTTCTCCAACGTGAAGAAGCGGCCACGATAGGAACGCTCGCCGCCGCGCCAGAGCAGCCGCATGAGCTCGATCGCCTCTTCGAGCATCGCCCGTCGCGTCGCGAGCGGCGGCCACTTCGCGCCGGTGATGTGCTCGTTGAGGCTCTCGCCGGTGCCGACACCGAGGAAGAAACGCCCGTCGAGCATCACGGCCGACGTTGCCACGGCCTGCGCGACGATCGCGGGGTGCGTCCTGATGATCGGACATGTCACGCCCGTCCCGATCGTGAGTTGCTTCGTCGTCGCGGCGATGCCCGCGATGACCGACCACACGAATGGGCTCTGGCCCTGCCGATCGGTCCAGGGGTGGAAGTGATCGGAGAGCTGCACGTACGGGAACCCCACGGCCTCGGCGCACTGCGCGGCGCGGATCATCTCCTTCGGACCGTGCTCCTCGCTGGAGATCCAGAAGCCGACCTGCACGCCCGTCTGCGGTTGCGGCCGCTGTGCCGTCACACTTGCGAATGATGACCTCCGCTGAGGAACGCATCGCGCCGCAGCTCGAGACAGAAGGACTCGATGAGGCCAGCGCTCTCGAGCCGGGCCGCACCTCGATGCTCGCGGCCCTCGAATACCGCGATTTCCGCCTGTTCTGGTTCGGACTGGTGGTGTCGAACATCGGCTCGTGGATGCAGATCTACGGCCTCGGCTGGCTGGTGGTGCAGCTCGCCATCCGCGACGGCGCGGCGAACCTCGCGCCGTTCTATCTCGGGCTCGTCGGCCTCGCGCGCGCCATACCCGGTCTCTCCTTCGGCCTCTTCGGCGGCGCGGTGGCCGATCGCGCCGACCGTCGCAGGTTGCTCATCGTCACGCAGACGAGCGCCGCGATCGTGGCCGGGATCCTGGCGGTGCTCACCATCACCGAACGCATCAACATCGTCGAGATCGTCCTCATCAGCGCGCTCAACTCGATCATCTTCTCGTTCGACGCCCCGACGCGGCAGGCGATGGTGCCGCGGCTCGTCTCCGAGCATCAGCTCATGAGCGCGATCGGACTCAGCTCGGCCGCGTTCAACGGGGCGACGCTCGTGGGACCGCTCATTGGCGGCATCCTCATCGTCCCCTTCGGCGTGGGCGGGCTGATGCTGGTGAACGCGTTCTCCTACTTCGCGGTGGTGGCCGCGCTGCTCGTCATCAAACCCCAGCCCGCGGCCGATCCCGCCCGGCGGCGCCCGCTGCTGGAGTCGATCCGCGAGGGCATCGGCTACCTCCGCCGCGAGCCGGTGCTCCGCTGGGTCGTGCTGCTGTCGATCGCGACCGCGCTCTTCACGCGCCCGTACATCCAGCTCATGCCCGCGGAGGCCCAGGTGCTCGGCGTGGGCGCGGTCGAGCTCTCGTATCTCCTCGCCGCGTCCGGGGTGGGCGCGCTCGCCGGAGCGCTGACGACCGCGGCACTGGGCGGCTGGCGTCGCCGTGGTGCGCTGCTCGTGGGAGCGTCCATGGCGCACGGTCTGTCGCTCACGGTCTTTGCCGAGCAACGCACGGTCATCGGCGCGATGATCTTCGTCGGGCTCACAAGCTTTGCGGTCATGGTCTTCCTCGGGATGGCCAACACGCTCATGCAGACGCGGACGCCAGATCATCTGCGCGGCCGAGCGATGAGCGTGCATACGATGGTCTTCATGGGGTTCATGCCGCTCGGCCAGATGCTCCTCGGGTCGATCGGCGCGGTCGCCGGGATCGACACGGCGTTCTTCATTGGTGGCTGCATCGTCACCGCGATCGCGCTGTTCGCCGCCGCGCGCGCCTCCGCCCTGCGGGACGCCGTCGCCGAGCAACGTCCTCGAGCGGTGGCGCGCTCGAGCTAGTACTTCGGCCCGCCCAAGTTGGATTCCCTTGAGGCTGACGGCGCGGTAGCGTCCTTTCCATGCGGTGCCTCGCGCTCGCGATCATCGTCGTCGCAACAACGTGTTCTCCCGCCACATCGTCGGGTGGGACACGTACCCCCGCGCCGAGCGTCGCGAGCGCGACGGCCACGCCCGAGCTGAGCCTCGCGCCACCCCCGTCGCCGGTCCCGGTGGCCACGGACCTGCCCCGAATCCCGAACCCCGTCGTGACGGTCGCCCCGGGAGCGTTCCCGATCCTCCTGACGCTGCGTACCAAGCTTGCCGTCGTGGACGACGCGGTCGTCGCGGCGGCGCGCGCCGGCGTCCTGATCTACCTGCACAACATCGACATGTACCGACGCGGCGAGTCGCCGGTCCTTCCGATCACGGGCCCGTTCCTCGCCGCGGTGTCAGCCGCGCTCAAGGAGTCCGCGACACCGGGAGTGAAGCGCGAGTTCACCCTCGAGTCCCTCGTCGTCGATCACCATGTCCAGAAGCCCTGGGGCACGCACGCGTATGTCGACGTCACCGTCACGCTCGCCGATCGTGCCATCGATCGCTCAGCGCCCGATCAATGGGAGAACGGGAAGCTTCGCCTCACTGGTGACCGCCTGCGTGTGAGCGACGGGTGGGACGAAGCGAACGCGCGGTGGTTCAACGGGTTCGGTCCGCTGCCGCTTGATCGCGTTCGCTCCGAGATCGTCGATCCGATCGGCTTCTACCTGGCATTGGAGAGTTGGGCGCCGGGATACGCGCAGGAGCCGTGGCGCGCTTCGGATGAGGGGTCGACGCCGTTCACCCGCGCGCGCGCGCAGCGACTCGCGACGATCGATCGGGCGCGGACGACTGCGCAGACATTCGAAGGAGTCACCGCCACGATCGAGCGCTTCGAGACGATCGAAGGTCTGTGGTCGGGACTGGCGACGGTACGCCTGAGTGGGACGCGCGTCACGACGGATCCCGTGCGCGTGACCCAGCGAACATCATTCGAGAGGCGCCTGCGTGTGTTTCTCTTTGGGCAGTGGATACCCGAGGTGGTGGACGAAGAGGCGGGGCCCGGAGTGTGGCTTTCAGGAGGGGACCTGGCGCTGGATCGGATCGATGTCGATCGTGCGTGATGAGCCCGGTTACCGGCGGTCGCCGGCTCTGAAAAATGGCCCAAAACCCCAATGTTTTTGCCATATTGACAGCCTTCGCCGCGCTGCCTAGGTTGTAGAACAAACGTTCTAATACCTCTGGAGGCCAGACCAGGGGTGGCAGCAAGGGGAGCGCTGTGGGAGCACCAGCACTGGCCGAGGCGATCGCGCGCATCGAGTCCCGTTACGGGACGCGCGCGGTCGTCCGCGGCGACGTGGCCGACCGTCAGGACGGCGAGAGGCGGATCCATGCGGGCACGTCGCTCGATCGCGTGACGAGCGGTGGCATCCGCGCGGGCGAGCCACTCGCGTTCGTCGGGCCGGCCACCGCGGGCAAGCTCGCCCTTGCCCTGGCAGTGGCAGCTGCAGCCCAGCGCGAAGGCGGCATGGCGGCGTGGATCGATCCCTCCGCATCGTTCGACCCGCGTGCCGCCCTTCGCGCCGGCGTCGACCTCGATCGTCTCGTGGTCGTGCGCGCGCAGGATCCCGACGAGGTCCTGCTCGCGGGCTCCGCGGTCCTGCGCAGCGAGGGCTTCCGTCTCGCGGTCGTCGACCTCGGGCCGTCGTTCGCGTCGCGCTGCGCGATCGACGATCTCGCGCCGCTCCTCTCTGTGGTGCGCGGCTCGCCCGCCGCGCTCGTGGTCGTCGCGGAATCGCGTGGCCGGCGCCTGGCGCTGCCCACGGTCCGCGTCGAGCCCATCGGCTGGCAGCAGCGCTTTGGCCGCACCGTGGGCTGGTCGTTCGCGGCCGGCACGACGCTCTCCAGCGAGCGCGCGTTCTTCTGCGTGAGCGCGCTCGATGCGGTGCCCAGCGATCTCGGCACACGGACCGATCTGGTGGAGCAGGCTTCATGATCGCCGCGGTCGTCGTGCGCAACGCCAGCGATCAGCTGCACGCGCGCGCGCTCGCCACGCTGCGCGCGCTGCTCCCACATGTGGGCATCGACGCGCCGGGCATCTACGCCTGCGATCTGGCGGGCACCGAGCGCGTGCTCGGCGCTCCGTCGCGCGTGGCGCGCCGCATCGTCGAACGTCTCGCGCGCGTGAGCGCGCCCGCGGCCGTGGCCGTCGCGATCACGCCCTTCGCCGCGCGCGTCGCGGCAGAGCGGACCGCGGACGGCGATGTGCGCCTCGTCACGGAGCCGCGCGAGTATCTCGCGCCGCTGCCGATCGAGGTGCTGCCCATCGACCCGAAGCTCGTCGATGAGCTCGGGCTGCTGGGACTGCGAAGCGTCGGGGACTTCGCCGCGCTCCCGCGCGGCGCGGTCTTCGACCGCTTCGGCCGTGGCGCCGCGCGCGCCCATGCCCTCGCGCGGGCCGAGGACGAAGAGCGCGTGCGGGCCGATCCGCCGCCGAAGCGCATCCGCGCGCGCCGCGTCTGGGAGGACGCGCTCGTCTCGCGCGAGCAGCTCGTCTTCGCGCTCAAGACCGTGATCGACGATGTCTCCAGCGCGCTTGGCCGGGACGGCCTGGCCGCGCTGCGCATCGCGGTGCGGCTCGAGCGCGAGGACGCCGATCCGCTCCGGCTCGAGCGCGCCATCCTGCCGCCGACGCGTGAGGGCGCGGCGCTGCTGCGCTCGCTGCGCTGGGCGCTCGAGGAGCGCGCGCACCTCGGACGGATCGTGGGCTGCGTGGTGGAGGTCCGCGAGGCCGAGCCTGCGCGTGGACGGCAGATCGGGCTCTTCGCCGCGGACGGTGCGCGCTGGGAGGAGGCGATCGCGAGCGCGCGCTACCTGCGCGAGCGCCTCGGCCCTGGCCGCGTGCTGCGCGCGCGCGTCTCCGATGCCGACGCGCGGCTGCCCGAGCGGGCCGCGGAATGGAAAGAGGTCATCTCGTGAACCAAGGGGAGCCATGACGAGGCTGTTCGCTGATCCACTGCCCGCGCGGCTCATCTGGGACGAGGGCGAGCTCACGCTTCTGCACGTCAACGGTCGCCGCTTCGCGATCGTCGAGGTGATGCGCCGCTGGCGCGTCGAGGCCGAGTGGTGGAAGGGCGGGCCGGCCCGCGACTACCTCACGCTGCGTACCGCCGACGGCATGGTCTGTGACGTATACACCGATCGCGGCACGGGTGCGTCCTGGCTTCAGCGCGTGATGGACTAGGTCAGCGAGCTCGGGTCGCGCAAACGAATGCCGCGTACGCGCTCGAAGTCCTTGCGATTGCGCGTGACCAGCTCGAGGTCGTGCACGAGCGCGGTCGCCGCGATGAGCGCATCGGCGATCTCGAGCCGATCGGTGCGGCGAAGTCTGCCTGCCCCCGCCGCGATCAGACCATCGACCGAGATCTCGCGATGCCGGCCGAGGAGGTCGTTGACGACGTCCTCGTCGGCAGCACGACTCGCGAACAGCTCGAACCGTGAGATCACCGAGTACGCGAAGCGTCGCTCGATCGGAAGACGGCGATGGGCCCTGAGATGGTCGACGAGGACATCGGTGTCGATGAGCTGCTCAGTAGCCGAGGCGGCGCGCACGCTTTCTCCCCTCCGATCTGGATGGCACCTTGAGGTCCGGGATCGCGCCGAAAGTGCGATCGAGCACCGCCCGGTACTCGTTCGGCGAGACCTCGCCGAGATACGCGTCGATCGCGTCGCGCACGACGGCCGCGAGCGTCTTTCGCTCGCGACGACGACGCGCGTCGAGTGCCTTTCGCTGTGTCTCGGTCAGGTAGATCTGCGTTCGTGTCGCTCCCATATACCGCACAACATACAGCATGACTTAGAAGATGACTCACCAGTCGTACGGCTACGACTTGCGTGATGGCTGGATACATAGAACTTCACGCGCACTCGAGCTATTCCTTTCTAGACGGAGCGTCGTCGGTCGACGACCTCGTTGCGGCGGCGAAGGAGCGCGGCATGGACGCGCTCGCGCTCACCGACACCAACGGCCTGTACGGCGCGGTGCGCTTCTGGAACGCCGCGACCGAGGCGGGCATCAAGCCGATCTGGGGCGTGGAGCTGCAGACGCTCGACTTCGGCCACCTCGTGCTCATCGCGCGTGACGAGATCGGCTGGCGCAGCCTCTGCCGCACCGTTTCGGCGGCGCAGCTCGCCGGCGAGAAGACGAAGCCGCGGGCCACGCTCGCGCTCGTCCGCGAGAACGCCGACGGCCTTTTCGCGCTCACCGGCTGCGCGAAAGGTCATGTGCCGCGATTAGTACGCGCAGGTGACATCGACGCCGCGCGTGAATCCCTCGCGACGCTCGCGGGGATCTTCGGCGAGCGCTGCTTCGTCGAGATCAGCGATCACTTGGATCCGGACGATCCCGCGCTCTGCGACGCGCTCGTCGAGCTCGCGAACGAGCAGGGTCTGGGCGCCGTGGTGACGAACAACGTCCACTACGCCTGGCAGGAGGGGCGGCGCCTGCATGACGTGCTGCGCTGCATCGACGACGGCTTCACCCTCGACGACGCCGGCGATCGCCTCAAGCCGAACGGCGAGTACTGGCTGAAGGACGAGGTCGTCCTGCGCGAGCGCCTCGCGCGCCACGACCAGGCCTTCCGCAACGCGCGGCTCATCGCCGACGCCTGCACGCTCGACCTCGCGCAGATCGGACCGGGCGGGGGGCAGCAGCTCGGCGACAAGGCGATGTCGGGCCGCGAGCGGCTCCCCGGATTCCCCGCGCCCGCGGGCCACACCGCGTTCTCCTTTCTGTACGCGCTCTGCCAGGAGGGCGCGCGCGCCAAGTACGGGCAGATGACGCCGCGCGTCTCCAAGCAGCTCGCGCACGAGCTCGATGTCATCGAGCGCTGCGGACTGGCGGAGTTCTTCCTCATCAACTGGGACATCGTCCGTTTCTGCAAGGAGCGCCGGATCCCGGCGCAGGGCCGTGGCTCGGCCGCGGACTCGATCGTCGCGTACGTGCTTGACGTCACGAAGGTCGACCCCATCGCGCACGACCTGCTCTTCGAGCGCTTCCTCACCGAGGACAGCCGCACGATGCCGGACATCGACCTCGATATCGCGACGAACGACCGCGAGGAGGTCATCCAGTACGTCTACAAGAAGTACGGCGAGCGCTACGCGGCGATGGTCTGCAACGTCGTCACCTACCGGGCGCGCTCCGCCAGCCGCGAGGTGGCCAAGGCGCTCGGGTACCGCCTCGAGACCATCGATCGCATGTCGCGGTCGATCGACACGTATCACGTCGACCCGACGCAGCGGCCGTCAGCGGCGCAGCACCCGGCGTACAAGCACCCCAATCGGGAGGCCGAGCACGGGTGGGAGCCGCCGCGCAACGTGCCCGACACGCTCGAGGAGCTCGTCGGCACGATGGACGAGAAGGAGCGCACGCGCTTCCCGCTCTTCCGCGAGCTCGTCCTGGCCATCGCCGACTTCCCGCGCCACCTCTCGATCCACAACGGCGGCATGCTCATCACCGCGCAGCCGCTGGTGGACACCGTGCCGATCGAGCGCGCCACCATGCCCGACCGCAACGTCGTCCAGTTCGACAAGCGCGACGTCGAGGACCTTGGCCTGGTGAAGATGGACCTCCTCGGCCTGCGCACGCTCTCGCTGGTGAAGGACGCGGTCGCGGATGTCGCCGCGCGCCACGGCGAGGACCTGCAGCTGGGCACGCTCCGGCTGGACGACGAGGCGGTCTACGACCTCATCTGCGAGGTGGACACCATCGGGCTCTTCCAGGTCGAGTCGCGCGCGCAGGCGCAGGCGCTCCCGCGCGTCCGGCCGCGGAACTTCGCGGACATCGTGGTCGAGGTCGCGATCATCCGGCCCGGCCCGTTGCAGGGGAACATGGTCAACCCGTACATCCGCCGCCGACAAGGGCGCGAGCCCGTCGCGTACGCGCATCCGTCGCTCGAGCCGATCCTCAAGGAGACGCTCGGCGTGATCCTCTTCCAGGAGCAGATCCTCAAGGTCGCGATGGCCGTCGCCGGCTTCACGCCGTCGGAGGCCGACAAGCTCCGTCGCGCGATGAGCCGCGCGCGCTCCAGCGCCGACATGGAGAAATTGCGCGCGCCGTTCGTGGCCGGCGCGCAGAAGAGCGGCGTGCCCGACGACATCGCGCACGAGGTCTTTCGGCAGATCGCGGCGTTCGCGGAGTTCGGTTTCTGCAAGAGCCACGCGGCGGCGTTCGCACTCACCGCGTATCACACCGCGCACCTCAAGCTCTATTACCCATCCGAGTTCTACGTCGCCCTCTTGAACAACCAGCCGATGGGCTTCTACACGCCGGCGGTCATCGCGGGTGACGCGAAGCGCCACGGTGTCGGCATCCGCCCGGTCGACGTGAACCGTTCCGAGGCCAAGGCGATGTGCGAGATCGCCGAGTCGCACGAGCTGCCCGACCTCTCGAAGACCGTCGCGCGCCACCGCACCTGCCGCGTGCACGACGTGCGGCTCGGCCTGACGTCGGTGAAGTCGCTGGGTGAGGCCGAAGCCACCGCGATCGTGGCCGAACGGGCGGTGAACGGTCCGTACCGGTCGTTCGACGAGTTCGCGCGGCGCGTGGGGCTGAAGGAGGAGGCGCTGCGCAATCTCGCCCTGGTGGGCGCGTTCGACGCGTTCGGCGAGCAGCGCCGTGCGCTCCTCTGGCGCGCGCGCGACGCGCACCGCACCTCGCCGGCCTTCGTGCGGCCGGCGCTGCCGCTGCCGCCGTCGGACGCGCCCGCGCTGCCGCTGCTCTCCGAGCGCGAGCGCGTCGCGCTCGACTACCGCATCACCGGCATCCCAACGGGGCCGCAGATCATGCGCTTCTACCGCGAGGAGCTGGACCGCAGGAAGGTGCTGCCGGCCATCGCGCTGGCGGACCATCGGCATGGCGAGCTGGTGCGCGTGGCGGGCGCGATCGTGGTGAAGCAGCACCCCGAGACGGCGAAAGGACATGTGTTCCTCTCGCTCGAGGACGAGACCGGGATGGCCAACGTGATCATCCGTCCGGGAACGTACAAACGGTTCAAGCGCGTCCTCGACGCGAGCGCGGCCGTCGTCGTCACCGGTCCGCTGCAGCTCGTCGACGGAGTGACGTCCGTTCTCGCCGCGCGCCTTGATGGCCTCGATCTCTTCGTCGAGATGCGCGCACGCGAGTGGCACTAATAAAGGAGAAGCCGTGCAGCGCGGTCGCGTGTGACTAAACCCCGGTCGCCCGGAACGAGCGCGAAGTATCTGAGTCTGGTCAAAGCGGTAGCAGGGCCTTGTTCCGAGAGGGCTCTCGCTCGCAGACTCTCGTAACAGCGAAGAAGCAGGCGGACGGAAGCTGCTTGCGGACCGACCCGCGCGCGCACGGGAACAGGGGGAATCTTGGACATTGCGACCGATCGTCGAGCGCAGGATCTGCTCGACTCGATCTTCCGCGTCGCCACGGAGCTCGTCCGTGGTGAGCGGGCATCGCTCCTTCTCCGCGACGACGCGACCAGCGACTTCGTGATCGCGCGTGCGCTGGGTCTGGCCGAAGACGTCCAGCGGCAGGTCCGCGTGCGCTCGGGCCAGGGCATCGCCGGTCACGTCGTCGCATCGAAGCGCCCGCTGCTCGTCCGGACCCAAGCCGACATGCCAGCCGGACTCAGCGGCGGCCAGTACCGCTCGGCGTCGTTCGTCTCGGTGCCGGTGCTCGTCGACGACGAGCCGC
>WNFH01008572.1_pt1 | contig 10266 bp, 7 predicted proteins | sample 5400411 | NCBI WGS metagenome assembly WNFH01 (sample SAMN13153347, study PRJNA577476) | soil metagenome | isolation source: 200 cm saprolite under Douglas fir tree site 2 hole 3 | place: USA:California | collected 2015-04-18
GAACTTCTGCATCGGCGGCTCGGGGCACACGCTCGTCGCGGGGAGGCGCATCGCCTTTGCGCAATACGACGTGTGGAACCACCCGTCCCATGCGATCTACCGTCACGTCAACGATGGGCGTGATCTTCAAGTTCGGCTGACCTATTCGAACGCGCCTCTCCTTCAGCACATGCAGGTCTACCTTCCCGAGGACGAACCTTCGGCCGAGCTGCACCCAGTAGAGGATCCCGAGGAGAAAGCGCGTTCAAGCGACCCGCGCCGCAAAAGTCCTTACGGCATGATCCGGATCGGCGCCGAAGGCGGCATGCTGATGCCTTACGAAATCCTGATCAACCCCCAAACGGTCGAGTCAAAGCCGCTGCATTTCCCCTGGAAGGAGGTCAAGCGCGAGCTCGACAAGCTGGAAGCCCTGGGAAAGGATTATGTCGGCCGTCGGCTCTATATGATGTACAACCCGGTTACCGGGCGCACCAACGGCGTCACGCCGAATTTCTTCGCGACCATCACCATCCGCCCACCCAAGATCGTCGATCGTCCGCACCGCCACGTCTCTGCGGCGATCAACTACTATTTCCACGGCAATGGCTATTCGATGGTGGCGGGCAACCGCTACGAATGGGCTGCGGGAGACCTCATGCTTTCGGCACCCGGCTGGGCGGTTCACAATCACGCCTCGTACGACGATCACGTCTACGAGCTCACCATTCAGGACCAGCCGCTCAATATCTACATGGAATCGCTGTTGTGGCAGGAGAACCTGAAGAAACCGGCGGCACTGCTCGGCAGCCAGCCCGGTTTCGAGACCAACCGAAACAAGGCCGCCGCATGATTTGAGGCGCCGGCTGTCGCCGGCGAAACGTTGTGGACAGCTAATTCTTCACCAAGGAGGGCATCATGCAGAGTCCCGCTTCGCGATATGTGTTTCCGGCTCTCGGCACATTGTACGAGCGATGCAAGCAATACGCTTGGCCGATTTTCCGTGTGGCCTACGGGGCTTTCTACATCCCTCACGGGTGCCAGAAACTCTTCGGATGGTTCGGCGGGAATATCGCCGGCACAGCGAAGGGCATGGCGACTTCGGGGCTCGAACCGGCAATGTTCTGGGCGTATTACATCGGCGTGCTCGAACTGGTCGGCGGCGTCCTGATGGTCATCGGTTTTCTCACCCGGCCGGTCGCCGCGCTTTTCTTCGGATTCATGTTTGTCGCCGCTTTCCACGTTCACTGGAAGATCGGCTATTTCTGGACCGGCCGAGGGCTGGAGATGCCGCTGCTTCTGCTGATCCTGGCTCTGGTCATCTTGATTCGCGGCGGCGGCAAATACTCGGTGGATCGCCGCATCGGACGCGAAGTCTGACGCCGGGATTCCCGGTCGGCGGTAGATGACTATTCCGGCCGGATGCCGGCATCTCGCGCGACTTTCGCGTACTTCGCCAGTTCGGCCTTCATGACATCGAGGAATTGCTCGGGCGTGGTGCCGACGGACTCGAGGCCGACCGGGGTGAGCCTGTCCTCGATGATCTGGGGATCGCGGATGATTCGGTTGATCTCATTGCTCAGGCGATCGATGATCGGACGTGGTGCACCTGCCGGCGCCATGACGCCCAGCCAGACGTCGACCGCATAACCCGGCAGCGGTCCCGCCTCGGCGATCGTGGGCACTTCGGGAAGGATCGCCGTACGGGAAGAACCCGCCATGGCGATCGGGCGCAGCTTGCCGGCCTTGAAGTGCGGCAACAGCGAGTTGACCGCGCCGATCGTGAAATCGATTTCCCCGGAGAGCAGCGCGGGGATGATCCCTGCCGAACCCTTATACGGCACGTGCACGATGTTGATCCCGGTCATCGAGCGCAGCAGCTCGGCAGCGAAGTGGTGGGGCGCGCCGACTCCCGCCGTACCGTAGGTCAGGGAACGCGGTGCCGCTTTTGCGAAGTCGAGAAATTCCTTCAACGAGCGCACCGGCATGCTTGCGTTCACGGTCAGCCCGAACGGGATCGTCGCGGCGAGCGATATCGGCTGGAAATCCTTGATCGGATCATACGGAAGCTTGGCGCCGATGCCTGCGGCCATGACGTGCGAGGACTCGGACATCAGGATGGTGTAGCCGTCGGCGGGCTGCCGCGCGACGAACTCGCGCGCGATGTTGCCTCCCGCGCCGGGCTTGTTTTCGACGACCAACGGCTGACCGAGCACTGGCTGCAGGCGCTCCGACAGAAGACGAGAAAGGTAGTCCGGCGACCCACCCGGCGGCAACGGCACGACAAACCGGATCGGTCGGCTTGGCCAAGCGCCGCTTTGGGCTGCTGATTCGCCGGCGGCGAGCGCCAGGACGGCGCTCGACACCAACACAATCAGAGTTCGCGCCGGTGGCATTTCCTTCTCCGCTCGACTGATCTAACCCGCCGTTCAGCGCTTCTGGCTCGCGCTCGAAGCGCTCAGGTTCGTGTCGTATCCCGGGGCCACGCGCACATCGACTACGCACACCGCCCCGCCGCGCACCGCCTGGATGCCTTTCTCGATCGCGGAACGCAGTTCCGCCGCCTTCGTGATCGGGCCGATGCCCTCGGCGCCCTGCGCGCGCGCCATCATCGCTAGGTCGATGTCCGGCCCGCTGATGCGCTGGCCGATCCAGCGGTTCTCGACCGGTCGTGAGCGCTCCTTCGCGACGCGCTCCTGGTGCAGCTCGTCGTTGAAGAACGAGCGGTTGTTGGCAAGAAGGATGAGGCACGGAATGCCGTAGTGCGTTGCGGTCCACAGCGCCGTCGCCCCCATCAGGAAGTCGCCATCGCCCATGATCGCCACCGCAAGCCGGCCGCTTCCCTTCAACGCGAGCGCTGCGCCGACGGTGATGCCGGGGCCCGCGCCGACGCCGCCTCCGCCCTCGGAGCCGATGTAATCGAGCGGATGCCGGAAATGGCGGTAGGCCCCGTTCCAGCCGAGCGGCAGCCGGGTGATGCAGACGTCCATACCCTTCGTCGCCGCGTTCAACGCATCGGCGAGCGTGCGGATCGACACCACGTCGGGCGCCGGAGCCGGAAGCGGCGCCGGTTTCGAGCTTGTCGGGGCGGGGCGCGCCTTCACGGCGTCGAGGAGGAGCGGAACCGCCGCTTCCGGCTCGCACATCATGTACAGGTCTACGGGAGGCAGGCCCTGGTAATCCATGCTCCAGCCGCGGTGCAGGTGCGCGTCGGGCGAGACCTGGATGACCTTCGCGCCGACCGGGTCAGCGCCCCACGCCTGCTTGAGCACTCCGGCGGGATCGATCCAGTCGAGCGCGAGCACCACATCCGCCTCGCGCAGCAGCTTCGCCGTGTCGGGCGAAAGAAAGGTCGCCGGCGGCGCGGCGTGCAGCGGATGGTCGGTCGGAAAAGCCGCCCCGAGCTTAATGTCGGTCAAGACTCGCGCCTGCAGCTTCTCCGCGAGCGCGACGCGTTGCTTCCAGGCCGATTCGCTTCTCGACGCCCGGCCGGCGAGGATCACCGGATGCTTCGCACCCGATAGAAGCTTCGCCGCGGCGTCGACCAAGTGCGCGGCCGGCAGCACGGGATCGGGCGCGCGATGGCGCGTCACGTCCGGAAGCGGCGGAAGCGCGCCGATCTTCGCCTCTTGCAGCGCCGCGTCGAGGTTGATGTAAGTCGGGCCGCGCGGCGCAGTGTTGGCGAGCTGCGCCGCGCGCAGGATGGCTTCGTACGCGGCGGGGACCGAGGCCGGTTGGTTGTCCCATTTGGTGTAATCGCGGACGAGCGCGCCCTGGTCCGACGCTGTGTGGATCCAGTCGATCCAGGGACGCCGCTTGGCGGCGTCCCACGGCCCGGTCGCGCCCAGTATCAGCATCGGTATGCGGTCGCACCAGGCGTTGAAGATCGCCATGCTCGCGTGCATGAGGCCGACGTTCGAATGCACCACCGCGCCCATCATCGTGCCGGAGGTTTTCGCGTAGCCTTGCGCGATCGCCACGGCGGACTCCTCGTGCAGGCACAGCAGCATCTGCGGGCGCGTGTTGCCGAGGTAGTTGACGATGCTGTCGTGCAGCCCGCGGTAGCTCGCCCCCGGATTGAGCGCGAGGTAGGGGATGTCGAGCGCGCGCAGCATCGCGGCGATAGCGTCGCTGCCCCAGATCTCCTTTTGCTCGGGACTGGCGACCGGCGACTCGGCGCGCACGGCGGGGGCGAAGCTTTCCTTGGCGTTCATATGCGTCTCGCGGTTATCGTGAGGCGGAGCGGTCGATCATAGCTTGCTTGAGATTGATCGCGCAATCAGCTGCGCGGCGCGGCGAGCGTTCCTACCGCGGCGAAGAGCGCTTCGACCGACTCGCGCGAAAGATTGCGCGTGATGAATACGATGCGCGAGCGTCGATCCGTGCCCGACCAGGCTTCGAGCGTGACCGGCGGGTGAAACACATGCTGCGCCCCCTGCACCACGACCGGGCCGGGCTCTCCCGCGACATGGACGAGGCCTTTCACGCGCAACAGATCGGGTCCGCGCAGCGAGGTCAGGACCTGCACGGCGGCGGAGAACGTGTCCCAGGTGAAGGGTTTATCGAACCATAGGCAGAACGAGCGGATCGAAGCGTCGTGCGCTCCGGCGCGAACGCGCTCCCCGAGGTACGCCCCTTCGGGACGCGCCTCACCCGAGGGCGCGAGCCAGCGATCGAGGTCCCGGGGCGTCGCGCGCGTGCTCCTCGGTCCGACGTCACGAAGGAACGCCACGTCCACTTCACCGTTGATCGCAACCGTGCGCGCGGCATAGGGATTCATCCGCTGCAGCCGTTCTTCGAGCGTGGCGACAGCTGCCGGAGGCGCAATGTCGCTCTTGGTTATGACGATGCGGTCGGCGACCGCGGCCTGCTTCGCGGCCTCGGGCGTGTCGTCGAGATTTTGCAGGCCGTTCACCGCGTCCACCAGCGTCACCACGCAATCGAGCCGGTACTGCGCGCCCAGCATCCCGTCGGTCTGCAGCGTGTGCAGCACCGGCACCGGATCGGCAAGCCCGGTGGTCTCGACGAAGACGCGGTCGAAGTCGATCACTTCGCCCGCGCGGCGTTTGATGAAAAGCTCGCGCAGCGTCTCCTGCAGGTCGGTGCGCACCGTGCAGCACAGGCACCCGTTGGAGAGCAGCGTCATCTGCTCCGAAGACGATGCGACCAGCTCATGGTCGATGCCGACTTCACCGAACTCGTTGATAATCACTGCCGCCCGGTTCATGCCGGGATCGCGCAAGAGGCGCTTGAGCAGCGTCGTCTTGCCGCTGCCGAGAAATCCGGTGATCAGGCTGACCGGAAGCTTTCCCGCCAGGGAATCGCGCGTCGGCGCCGGGTTCTGCATCAAATCGTCATCTCGAGAACATACAAGCCGCCCGCGAAGCGATCCACGGTGAACACCAGCCGGCGGTCGTCCACGTAGACGTCGTTCAGCTGTATCGACCCTACGTGCGAGAGCCTGGGCGCGGGGGGCACGAAGTAGGCGATCTCCTGCGGCTGGTAGGGGTTGCTCACATCGAAGGCCCGCACGCCGCCGCCGAAAAACGTCCCGACGATGACGCTGTCCGAGCGCCACGAGCCCGGCACGGGAAGGTTCTCGTGCAGGTTGTGCGCCCCGAAGCGCCCGCCGTTCTTGGCAAAGGTCTCAACCGGCGGCATCGGAAAAGTGCTGATCGGAACGGGGTTCGTCTCGAGGCGCGCGTCCACAACCCACACGAGCTTCGGCCAATCCTTGCCGTCGCTATAGACGCATTCGTCGCTGACGATGAGGAGCTCGCGCTCGAAAAGCGGGAGCACCGTGTGAGTAAAACCGGTGTAAGGCGGCGAATAACGCCAGTGCGCCACGAGCTTGGGGCGGGATTTGTCCGAGATGTCGAGGATCACGGCGCCGCCCGAGATGTAGCCGACGTAGGCGCGATCGGGCCGCTGGGGAAAGACGTTGGTGTTGTGCGCGCGAAATCCCGAATCGAACTTTGCGTGGCGCGCCGGGGGCGGTACGTTGTCGCCCACGCGCGTTCCGGGGAGCCACCAGCGCCCGACCTCAGCGGGTTTGGAGGGGTTGCGAACGTCCACGATGCGGTAGAACTGGTCGTCAGACGGATGGGTAGGCTGAAAGTCCGGCGCGCCGCTCGCCATGTGGATGAACTCGCCGTCCACGAACCACACGGCGTGCACGCCGCGCGAGTGCGGGCCCGAAGCGTCGAAGTGTGAAATCAGCTTCGGCTTTTCCGGCGTGCTGATGTCGAAGAGGTCGAACCCCGCGGGCCTCATTCCCGCGGCGCTCGCCTGGTAGGCCACCGCCATGGTGTCGCCGACTACGTCGAGCGAGTTGGACCGGACCTTGGCGTGGGGCAGCTCGGTCTGGACTACGACTTGCGGCTTCTTCGGATCGGTGACGTCCACCGCGGTGAAATTCTTCGGCGCGGACTCGTGCGCGAGCCACAGAATCCTTCGCCCGTCGCGCGCGAGCTGCATGCCCATTCCTTCGCCGATGCCGCCGAAGCCGTGCAGCTCGTGATGAGAGAGGAGTTTCATATTGAGCGCCAGCGTCTGATCGGGACGGGCGCCTATTCCTTGAAGCGTCGAGGCCATTCTGGTTCCTGTCGAGTGAGCCGGGCGTGCTCGGCGAAAACCCAATAGTAACGCCTCGCGCCCGCCGCTGACACCGGCACCGGACCGATTCGGGTACACTTTTCCGAACGCAGCTCAACGATTTGATCAGTGGAGGAAACCATGCGCAAGCTGTTCGTCCTTGCTTTCGGGTTAGCTGCGGCGCTGCTTGCATGCGGCTCGTTCGCCCAGACGTATCCGGTGAAGCCGGTCAAGCTCGTCGTAACCTACCCGCCCGGGGGCAGCTCGGACCTGATGGCGCGAGTCTTCGGCCAGAAGCTCGGCGAAGTCTGGGGGCAGACCGTGATCATCGAGAGCAAGCCCGGCGCAGCGGGATCGATCGGAATGGATTTCGCCGCGAAGCAGGCGCCCGACGGCTACAGCTTCGTGATCGGCAACATCGGGCCGGCGGCGGTCAACCCGTTGCTCTCGAAAGTGCCCTACGACGTCGAGCGCGATTTTGTCGCGATATCGCTCATTTCGACGGGCCCCAACATTCTCATCGTCAACCCGAACGTGCCGGCCAAGTCGCTGCGCGAGCTGACCGACCACGCAAAATCAAGCGCCGGCAAGCTCAACTACGGCACGAGCGGCCCGGGGAGCATTTCGCACCTCGCCGGCGCAATGTACACGAACCTCACCGGAGTCAAGGCCACCGAGGTCCCCTACAAGGGCGGCATCCTCGGTGTGCAGGATCTGGTCGCGGGACACATCCAGTACATCTTCTCCGATTCCCTGCCGGCGATGCAGTTCATCAAGGCAGGCAGGGCGCGGCCGCTGTGCGTCACCGGCGCAGAGCGCAGCCCCATCATGCCCGAGCTTCCGCCTTGCGCGGAATCCGTCCCGGGCCTCGTCGCAGTAAACTGGTGGGGCGTATTCATGCCCGCCGGAACGCCCAGGGCGATCACCGAGAAGTTCCACGCCGACCTCGTCAAGGTGTTACAGGACGCGGAGGTCAGGAAGAAATTCGCCGATCTAGGGGTGGAAGCGATCCACAGCACGCCCGAGGCGATCCACAGCACGCCCGAGCAGTTCGTTGCGTTCATGAAATCCGAGACGGCGAAATACGCGAAACTCATCAAGGAAGCCGGAATCAAGGTCGAGTAAATGCCGGTTTCAACTGCTTGAACGGCCAGTATGTCCGCGTCTCCTCGAACTCGGTCTGCCGTAGGCGCCCGAGGCGACCGGGCTTGTCGGGAATTCCCGACGGCAACTGTAGGTAATACCCTTTAGATTTAGATCCCCCGATCCGCCGCAGTTCTGAGATGTAGTCAAGGCGAGCTGAAGCGGAGACAATACGCTCTCCGGCAGTTGGACGTGCAGCAGCCGGGCGGCGTGTTCCCTAGCCGTGCAAGAAGCGGGGAACGGACCAGGATGGGGACGCTGGATCTCAAGGGAGGAATTCGATGTCCCAACCCAAGCAAATGCCGATGGTGCGCTGGTATGATCCGCTCCAGCTCATCCGTACCGGAATCGATGTCGCGGCTTCGACCTTGTTCGGCCGGCACAGCGATTTCCGGCTGCTTGAAGCTCTCGCCGCACCCGAGATCCGTGTCGACGACTATCGAAACGTCGGCGCGGACCAGTCCCTTTGGATCGACTACGTAGCGGACGCCGGCGACGGATGGAACTCCACCTACGCCATCGCCAGCGCGCTCGCGCAGCCCGCACTAACGTTCAAGGACGACCAGGGCAACAGCCACCAAACGAAGCGGGGCTCAATCCTGGTTTTCGGGGGCGACGAAGTCTATCCTGTGGCAAGCCGCACCGAATATAGACAGCGGTTGGTCGAGCCCTACGAGGCCGCGCTTCGCACGACCGTTCCGCCACACCCGTCGGTTTATGCCATCCCGGGCAATCACGATTGGTACGACAGTCTGGTGTCCTTCACCAGGCTGTTTTGCTCCGGAAGGTGGTTTGCCGGATGGAAAACCAAGCAGACCCGTAGCTACTTTGCGGCAAAACTTCCCCGCGGCTGGTGGCTGATCGGCACCGACGTGCAGCTCGGTTCGGATCTTGACCAGCGGCAGGTCGGGTACTTCGAGTCGGTGGCCAAGGAAATGGGGCCGGACGATCGCGTGATTCTCTGCAATGCGGAGCCGCACTGGATCTACGCCCAGACGTATGGGCAAATCGATTCCGACTACAACGAAAATAACCTGGCGTTCCTTGAAAGAAAGCTTGGAAGGGAGGTCGTGGTGTTCCTGGCAGGGGATTTGCACCATTACCGGCGGCACGAAGATCCGCAGGGCAAGCAAAAAATAACCGCGGGCGGCGGCGGGGCCTTCCTGCACCCCACCCATGGACTGGACGTGTCGACGCTTGCGAACGGCTTCGAGCTCAAGAAGAGTTTTCCCGATCCGAAAACGTCGCGCTCGCTCGCTTGGCGGAATCTGTTTTTTCCTTTTCTGAATCTCTCGTTCGGGGCATTCACCGGCGTGCTCTACATGCTTACGGCGTGGTCCGTGATGATCGATCTCACCCGCTACGGACTCGGCCAGTTCCGGGAAGCGCTGCGCGTCGCGTTCAAGGCCGCGCTCAGCTCCCCGGTCGCGGCGTTTTGGGTCGTCGCCGTGTTCCTCGCGTTTTGGCTGTTTACCGATACTCACTCGCGGCGCTACCGGTTCGTGGCGGGCACCGTCCACGGCTTGGCGCATTTGCTCGCTGTGTTTCTGATCGGCTGGGGCGCGACCCGATTCGCCGATACGCTCGGCTTCCCGTTCGGCGATACGTTCCACCTTTTGCTGTCCGGCATCTTCATTCTGACTGCAGGTTGGGTGATCGGCTCGTTCATAGCGGGAATCTACCTCCTCGTATCGATCAACGTCTTCGGTCGCCACTCCGAGGAGGCATTTTCATCGCTCGCGATAGAAGACTGGAAAAATTTCCTCAGAATGAAGATCGACCCCCAGGGCAACCTGACCCTTTACCCCGTAGGAATTCGCCGCGTGCCGCGCAAGTGGAGAGCACGCGACGGCGGCGTCGGACCGGAGATGGTTCCCTCGGACCCCAGGGCGACGGGTCCGGAGCTGATCGAATCGCCCGTCTTGATTCGCAAATGAGGCGCAGTCCCGGCAGCGCAAACCGGCGCAAATACGCCCAACACGCGGTATGACGTTTAGAGCGAAGCCGATCCCGGTTTTCCGAATCAGCGGGCTGAGGGGAGTGGATTCCAGATGACGTATGACTACGAGGTCGTGGTGATAGGCAGCGGTTTTGGCGGGGGCGTCCTGGCCTGCCGCACGTCGAAGGCGTGGCCGAACAGGGTCCTGGTCCTCGAACGCGGAAAGCGCTATCCCATGGGCTCGTTCCCGCGCACGCCGCACGACATGGCGCACAATTTCTGGAACCTCCCGGACGAAGATAGGGCGCGTCCGAAACACGTCTCGGAGGACGAATCGCACGGGATGTTCGACATCCGCAACTTTCGCGGAATGAATGCGGTCGTCTGCGCCGGTTACGGCGGCGGATCGTTGATCTATGCGAACGTCTTTATGCGCCCGCCGGAGGCGGTGTTCGCCGAGGGCTGGCCCAAGTCGATCACCAAGTCCGGCCTGGAGCCCTACTACCAGATCGCGAAGGCGGTGCTCGGGGCCCGGCCGATTCCCCAAAACGGAGAGCCGCGCCGGCGCGTGGTGCGCGCGGAGCTGTTCCGCGAGATCGCCCGAAAAGAAGGCC
>WNFH01008575.1_pt1 | contig 10262 bp, 12 predicted proteins | sample 5400411 | NCBI WGS metagenome assembly WNFH01 (sample SAMN13153347, study PRJNA577476) | soil metagenome | isolation source: 200 cm saprolite under Douglas fir tree site 2 hole 3 | place: USA:California | collected 2015-04-18
TCACCTCATCGCCAGCAGCACATCCGTCAGACGATTCACGACGCCGAGCATCGTTCGTCCAGCCTGATCGAAATGGCCGGCGGCGGCTTGATCTTCAGCCGTGGCGGCGCCGGCAGCCGAGCCGGCTAACTTCAAATAATACTGTTCCAGCTCCGGCGTGCTGCGAAAAAAGATTTCGAGTTGGTCCAATCCTTCGCGCACGTTCTGCAAACTGGCTTTCACCGTCGCTTTGTTCCTGTTGTTTTGATCGAGCGCTGCCGGCGAAGCTTCGTTTCGGCGCGCCGCTTCATCCGCCTGCTCGATTCCTTTGCCCACGCCTCCGAGCAAGTAAACGAATCTCGTCAGATTCTTGATTTGCTCTGCCACGCGCGTCGCGCCGACGGTGCGCGCTTCAGTGTTTGCCTGCGCCGAAGTTTGCTTACGCGTAGCCTTCGCGCGAGTTGTGCGCGAGCGCGTTTGCGCGAGCGCGGATGTCGAGAATAATAGAATACAGATGGGGACAATAAGCTTCTTCATCAGACACTCCTTCTAATCCCAGTTGGCCTCTTGCATTGAAGCCTGCGGCATCGACTGAACGCGAGTCAAGTCGAAGAGCGGACCGATGCGCCACGAGTGTTAGGGTACCGACTTCAGTCGGGTTCTTGCACTGGGCGGAAAGCCCAACTAAAGTTGGTAGTCTCTACACCGTTATGACTGGCAGCGAACAGCGAACTCTGAAAGTCGAACGACTGGGACGCGTTGAATACGCGGCCGGGCTCGAAATTCAAAAGCAAACCGAAGCGTCGGTTTTGACGGGCGCACAGACGGATACGTTGCTTCTGCTCGAGCATCCGCACACGCTGACGCTCGGACGGCGCGCGACGGACGGCGGGATAATTGCTCCCAATGAAGTCTTGCAAGCCCATGGCGTTACGGTTTTTGAAACGAATCGCGGAGGCAAGGTAACGTATCACGGCCTGGGGCAGATCGTCGGTTATCCGATTATCAAACTGAGCCCCGATCGCGAAGACGTGCATCGCTATGTGCGCGATCTGGAAGAAGTCTTGATTCGCGCGCTGATTGATTTCGGCATCGAGGCGTCGCGGATCAACGGCCTGACCGGGGTACACACATCGCGCGGCAAGGTAGCAGCAATCGGGGTGCACATTGCGCGCTGGGTCACGACCCATGGTTTCGCGCTGAACGTGAACACCGATCTGAGTTACTTCAATTTGATTGTCGCTTGCGAAGGCGAACCAGTTACTTCGATGCAGGAATTGCTGGGCCGCGAAGTTGAAATGAACGCGGTCGAAGATCGGATCATTGAACACTTCGCGGAAGTCTTTGAGATGGAAATAGAGAGTGCTACGACTATCGTCTGCGGCTCGGCCGCCTGATGTGCGGAAAGGCTTTGCCTTTCCGTCAGGCCCGGCAAGGAGTTTCTTGAGGCTGCGCCTCAGAATAATGACGAGGCATAGCCTCGAAAAGAGATGAGCGACAGTCGGAAAGGCGAAGCCTTTCCGCACATCGGGTGGCAAAGCCACCAACAATTCATGCTGACAGTCGAACTCATCAAGCAGGCCGCCGCGCGGATCGCAGGACGCGTTCATCGCACGCCCGTCGTCACTTCGCGTTCATTCAACGAAGCCGCCGGCTGTGAAGTTTTCTTCAAATGCGAAAACCTGCAACGCGCGGGTGCGTTCAAAGCGCGCGGCGCGACTAACAAAATCCTTTCGCTGACTGGCGATGAAAAGAAGCGCGGCGTGATCGCCGTCTCTTCCGGCAATCACGCGCAAGCCGTGGCTCTGGCAGCTCGTGAAGCCGGCATTCGCGCCGTCGTCTGTGTTCCAGAGGACGCGCCGAAGATGAAAGTCGCCGCGACGCGCGGTTATGGCGCGGACATTCGCTTCTTCGATCGCCACAAAGATGATCGCGACGCTTTCGGGCGCGAGATTGCCGAACGCGAAGGGCTGGTGATGGTGCCCGCGTATGACGATTACCTGATCATGGCCGGACAGGGAACTTGCGGGTTGGAATTTCTCGAAGAGGCTCCGAGTCTTGATTGCGTCCTGACCCCGTGCAGTGGTGGCGGATTGTTTGCCGGCGTCAGCACCGCGGCCAAATCAATCAAGCCGGCCATCCGTTGTTTTGCGGTCGAACCTGAGACCGCGAATGACACTCAGCAATCGTTTCACAAAGGGGGACGCGTCACGATTCCGCCTCCGCCTACGATCGCTGATGGCCTGCGGGTGCAGACGCCGGGCGTGCTTACTTTTCCCATCACGCGCGCGAACGCCGAAGATGTCTTGACAGTCACAGACGAAGAAATAATCGCGGCCATGCGGTTCATGCTGTTTCGCATGAAACTGCTGGTTGAACCTTCGGGCGCGGCTGCGGCCGCCGCAGTCTTCGCACGAAAACTTGCTAAAGATCTTAACCGAGTCGGCGTAGTACTCTCCGGTGGGAACATCGATCCGGACGCGCTGGGTGGCTTGCTCTCGAACAAAAGCAGTCATTGACTTGTCATCGAAAGTGGGGTAAGAAAAAGTGTTTTCATTATCTAATCAAAAAAGGCGGATTTCGCTGATGAAAAGCACTGCCGCACTGCCGCGTGCTCGCAAAGGCGGTCTGGTGATCAAGGAGTTGCCCGCAGAGACGCTCGTTTATGATTTGGAAAGAGACGAGGCTCACTGTCTGAATCAGACCGCAGCACTGGTCTGGAAGCGTTGCGACGGGAAAACGACGGTCGCAAAAATGGCCAGCTTGCTTCAGCAACAGCTCGACAAACCTGTTAATGCCGATATCGTGTGGTTGGCAATCAAACAGCTTCAGCGCTTTCACCTGGTTGAAAGCTCAGTATCGCGCCGGAACCTGGTGCTCAAGTACGCTCCGGCGGCGCTCGTGTTGCCGTTAATCATGTCGATCAGTGCGCCGACGGCGGCCGCAGCGTCAACCAATCCCGCGTGCGCGACGCCGCCATTCCCCGAGGGCTGCAACTGCACGGGTGACTTTGATTGCGTGACGTCTAATTGCAATGCGGGGGTCTGCGGACCGCAGCTCAAACCAAACCCTGAGAGATAGCTTATCGGAGCGCGTGTTGTTTGGGGCTCAACTGTGATGGAATTTGTTTTTACTGGGGCGCCCTCGGCCAGCTAACAGTTCAACCGAGCAATCCAAACCAACCGTAAGCATTCAGCACTTCACCGCCCAGAAATGAAGCCAGGTTCGCGACGATGATCGCGATAAAATCGCGCCACATCGAAGGTTTGCCAACTTCTTCCTCACTGCCAAACGCCAGCCAGAACAGTATGCATTCAGCCACCGGCGCGAAAGTTTCCGCGACCACCAGGTAAAGCGCCCGCGATCGGTTGACGAAAAGCATCGGCAAAACCAGAACTACGATTGGGTAAGTGCACGCGGTCAACCAGACGCCGGCGAACAGTCTGCGCTTCAGCGAATGTCTTTGCGACAAACCGAGCAACAGAATCGGGGTCTCGATCAGAATGGAAAACGGATAACCGATCGTCAGAAAGTGCCAGAGGTCGGAAGGGGACATTTTGGAGTGCGGCGACTAGTCGCCACTTTGGAAAGCGCTGACAAGTCAGCGCACTCCAAATCTCAAATCATTCGCAACAGAAACGGCGCTTCGGCTAACACATGTGCCATCGCCACCGCAAAATAAACGTCGCGCGTGGCCGCATAGTTAAGCGTGAAACCCATCCACAGCACCGCGACTGCAAACAAACTACAGCTCAGAATCGCGGCGATCGTTTTCGGAAAGCCGCCGCGGCGGCGGGCCAGCGGAATTGTCTTCGTGCTCCAGATCGCGCCGGTCGCGCCGATCAAAGGCAGCGCGATGATCCAGACGCCGTAATGCAGCATCTCAAGAAAGACGTGCATCGACACCAGCAGATGCGTGGAAACGTTGGGCAACAGTTGCCCTCCGGCATGTTGCGTGATGCGCCACGCTAAGCCGTTGTCGTCGGCGAGCGACGGAGTACCAGAGAGCTGCCAGAACATTCCCACCATCAGCAACGGCAACAGCAATAAACAGCGACGGTACGTCCGTAACCATTCCGAACGCGTGCGCCGTAAGTGCCGATCAAGAAACCACAGCGCCACCAGCGGATGCAAATAGACAATCGCCAGACTGAACAGCTCGGGCGCCAGCCAGTTGACGGCGGACAACGCAAACGCCGCGGGCAAAGCCCATGACCAGTCACGTCTGGAGCTCTGTTTGCCCCGCAAGATCACCAGCGCCGCCAGCCATAAAAGTAGCAGCGTGTTCCAGGTCGCAATCGCGACCGGCCAGTTTTCGCCCGACCAAACGTTCGTGTAATAGAGCGCGGGCAGCGCCAGGTACCCGAGCGTGAGCACCCCGATCCCAGCGAAGGCGACGGCAAAAAAGTTTCGCGAGCGGCCAAAGCGCGCGGGCAGACGCATCAGGAAATAGCGCAGCTCGAGCCAGTTGTGCGGGCCCGCGAAAAGAAAGACCGTGACGATCGAAACCTGCAACGGCAACCAACTCGCCAGCGCCGCCGACAGACAGGCGCTCACGATCAGCAGCGCCGCGAAACGTCTCGCGGACACACGCGGGCGATCCGCGGGCCGCGCGACCGGCCACGCGGCTAGGGGAATGTTTGCAGTCCGTTCCACTCTGACTCCCGGGAGCGCGGACGTTTTGTCCGCACAGCGCGCGAATAGCGGGCGCACGCTACCCGCTTGCTGCCGCAAGCGGTTCCGTAGATTCTATTCCTCGCTCGATTTTTCCTCTATCCTCAAGGGCACGATCAATTTCATTCCGGCATCGCCGGGAACGATCTCGATCTGTACGCCACCACCTGTTGGCCGCCCTTTGGTAAGGTTCTGCGGCAAACCTTGCCAGCGAAGGTATCCCGGCGGGCCCGCGTTCGCGCGCACGATGATTGCCCCCGCTCCCAGCGCAAATGCGCCGAGCAGAACTGCGGCGACTGCTTTGCGGCCGCGACGCTGCGACGAGCGTGCCAGCCAAACACCGGCGAACGACACAGCCAGAAACATGAACACGCCGGCCATCATCGTGCGCGTAGAGCTGTGCACGATGCGTTGCGTCAGCGATTCGTTCACAGACGCGTCGGCAGTCGCCTCGCGAATGCGCTTCAAGGTTTCTTGCGAGATTTGCAGACGCGCTTCGGAGGCCTTGGAATCGGATGTGACCAGGAGACTGGTGTGGAAAACGATTTTGCCCTCCCCGGGCGAAGGCGAGACTTTCGGGCGAGCAATATCACCAAATGCGTAGATGGCGCTGGTCAGCAACGCGCAAATCGCAGTGCTGAGAATCAGAGTTCGTTTCATAAGGTTCCTCCAATGGCGCAAGCCGGACGGGTTTGCGTAAACAGACTTTTCAATGGCGGGGAGTATAGCGCAAAGCTTTGCGGTAGTGTCCGACTTTGATAAGCGGTGTTCAGAGTACCGACTTTAGTCGGGTTTTTGTAAGGCGAGAAAACTGCCCAACTAAAGTTGGTACTCTAAACGCCGTCAATTCAGCACTACCAGGCTTTGCCCTTAGATGCCGAATTCTGCGCGCGGATGCTAGAATGTTTTCATCAAGTGAGGTAAATCCGATTGGCCCGCGAACTCCAGGTTCTAAACCAAAAACCTCGTCAGCCAAAACCCGATTGGCTGCGGATCCGTCTGGGCGATCCGACTAACCAGAATCATCTGCTCAAGCTGATTGAAGGCCTGAACCTGCACACGGTTTGTCAGGAAGCGCGGTGCCCCAACATTTTCGAGTGCTGGGCTAATCGGACTGCAACCTTTATGTTAGGCGGCGACATCTGCACCCGTCACTGCGGTTTCTGCGCCGTAGGGAAAGGTGAGCCCGGGCAACTTGATTCAGAAGAACCACGACACGTTGCCGAAGCGGTGCGGCATCTCAATCTCGCGCATACCGTGATCACTTCCGTAAATCGCGATGATTTGCCCGACGGCGGCGCGGCGCACTGGGCCGAGACGATCCAACAGGTGCGCGCGCTCAATCCCGAATGCAAAGTCGAAGTCCTGATTCCTGATTTCAACGGCGATGAAGCGGCGCTTAACACCGTGCTCGATGCCGCTCCGGACGTGCTCAATCACAACACCGAAACGATCGCGCGACTTTACCGGCGCGTGCGGCCCGATGCGGATTACCAACAGTCGCTGACTTTGCTGCGACGCGCCGCCGAGCGCCGCGATCGCGAACAGCGCGGCATGATCACCAAGAGCGGCATAATGGTCGGTCTGGGCGAGATGTTCGATGAAGTTGTCGAGTTAATGAACGACCTGCGCGCCGTTTCCTGCGATGTGATGACCATCGGCCAATACCTGCAACCGCACGCGCGCCGCTTGCCCGTCGAACGCTACGTGACGCCTGAAGAATTCGATCGCTGGCGCGACCTCGGCATGACGATGGGATTCCGTCACGTCCAATCCAGCCCGCTGACGCGCTCCTCCTACCACGCGCGTGAACAAGCAAACGGCTCAAAGTAACAAAGCAGCGCGTCTGCCCGCGCCGGTTCATTCCCCATAAATCTTCGTGCCTGTTCGCAAGTTCTGCTGTCCCCGCCGTTCATGGAAGCGACAAGTTCTTCAGTGGCGCCTTGCTGGAGGCTGGAAAATCACCGGTAGTCGGAGGAACCAATGAGAAACATTGCTCTCAAGCTTATGATAGTGACGCTGTCCCTAACCGTCGCCGGACTGGCCCTGGGAACTACCGGAGACGACGAAACCCTTAGTCAGATCGCCGGCTATCGGAACTGGAGCCGGGTCACGCCAAAACCCTGGCCGATAGCTCTTGACCTGTCTTCGGTTACCGGTTGAGCGTTGGTCCTTCCGCGTGTCGGCGACACGCCTCAGGCCAACAGACCGTCAGGTACGAGCAAACCACCACTTGCCGATTCAGCAAAAGACGCGGAGCACAGCGCGAGCACCTATGGCGTTGTTTACGTCAACGATCTCGGGCGCGATTCGATGTTCGGCAGGGCCGCCGCGAATCTTCCGCCGGGCTCGACGATCGTGCGTGAGAAACTCTCCAGTTCGTCGGCGACGAAGCCCGATCTACTGGCGGTAATGATCAAACGGGCGAAGGGATTCAATCCCATGGCAAATGACTGGGAGTTTCTGGTAGTCACCGGTGATGGAAAGAAAATTGAACGGCGAGAGAAGACCGGCGCCTGTCAGGGGTGCCACGCGTCACAGGTCGGGAACGACTTTGTCTTTCACGATTACTCCCCGTGAGAGTCGACGAACGTCCAGTCAAGTAAGGATCGTCAAAGCGGCATCCAGCAATCTCGTTTGAAAGTTGAGCAAACTCTGGTCGACTGCGCTGGCGTCACATCTGACGGCGACGCTCCTGGCCAGGTCGGGCAACATTACGTGCTCGCGAAATTCCGCTATCACCAACGGCGCCGTGATCACCCCAACGACCTCCTGATACAGACGGTAACTCAGATAATCAAAGTTTGACGATCCCGCGATTAGAAACTCGTCATCGATCAGCATCGCTTTCAAGTGACTCATTCCGCCCTGGTAAAGCCTCAGGTCGATTCGCGAACGGGCCGACTCCACCCGCGCGTACTTTGCAAAGTAGCTCCAGTTGTTTTGCTCAGGCGTGATGATTTTCACGTCGACGCCGCGCCGCGCCGCCTCGCGCAGCCGCTCGTAAAAAGGAAAAGTTATGTATGGACTCTCGACAAAGATCGTTTGCCGGGCCGCATCGATTAGATCAAGCACGCGCTGAAACACCGTGCGGTTAGCGCGCCCGTCGAGGGTGAATAACTCGAGGCCATCGAACTCTTCGCGCGCGACTTGATCTCGGCCAGTCCAGGTGGAAAGAAAATCCTCGCGCAGGAATGCCACGGCATCTCCGTCGTCAGTGCGCAGCATCATGTCGTGCCAGGCCGCGTTGTGCTCGCTGAAATTTATCCCGCCGAAGTAAGCCGTCGTGTTGTCAATCACGATCAACTTCTTGTGATTGCGGCTGAGCAGCCGGCGCGGCGTTACGGCGTAAGCGTTCGTAAACTTGAGTTCCACGCCGGCGTTCGTGATTTCGCGGAACATCGCGGTGGTCGCGCGGGCTTCGCGACGAAGCTCCGGATCGAAAAGGTTTGCTGGTGAGTATCTGAACCGGTCGCTCAGCACGATTCGCGTGAACGAGTCGGCGAGGATTCGCCTGTCGGGCGCTCCGGATGAAAGCAGCGCCGCGGAAAGTTGCTTGCCGACGGCGTCGCCTTCAAACGCGAAGGTCTGGACGAAAACTGATTCCTGCGCCGAACGAATGTCCGCGCTCAGCCGTGACCAGAATTCGCTGAAGTCGATTAATAGTTCAAAGCTCATCGGTTCTAACTCAAGCGTCGAATCGGGCGTTCAGAATACCGACTTTAGTCGGGTCTTGTCGAAGAAACTGCCCAACTAAAGTTGGTACTCTAAACCCCGCTAAGGCTACCCGCTTCTGAGCATCGGACCCTCACGCATCCTTCGCGCAGCGAAAGCCGCCAATCATCCAGCGCTCATGCGGATAGAAAAAGTTTCGATAGGTTGATCGAATATGCAAGCGCGGCGTCGCGAACGAACCGCCGCGCAGAACCTTCTGGCCGACAAACCATTTGTCGTTGTATTGGTCGAAGTCGGATTTGAATCCGGGATACGGCGTGTAGTCCGAAGTCGTCCATTCCCAGGCGTCGCCAATCATTTGCTGACAGCCGTAAGCGCTTTGCCCTTGAGGGAATGCGCCGATGGGAGCGACACCCCACAGGCCGTTCTCAAAAAGATTTCCGCGACTTTCATCGGGCCCTTCATCGCCCCACGGAAAGGCTTGTTTTGAATTCGACTCAGGCGAAAAACACGCGGCCTTTTCCCACTCAGCTTCAGTCGGCAGGCGTTTGCCCGCCCATTTGGCATACGCAGAGGCTTCGAGAAAACTGACGTGCGAGACCGGCTCGTTGAGTTTGTCGGGTACGCGATGCAGACCCGCAAAATCGCGAATCAGCCATTCACCGTCGCGTTGCTCCCAATACAGGGGAGCCCGCCAAAGCTCCTGAGTCACTCTTTCCCAGCCGGCTGAATGCCACCAGCGAAAATCCCGATAACCACCGGCGTTGATGAATTCAAGATAGTCGCCATTGCTCACCGGGGCGCGATCGATTTGAAAGTCTTGCAGGAAAGCCTTGTGTTGTGGTTTCTCGTTGTCGAAAGCGAAGTCGTAGTTTTTGGAGTCCGGCGACTTGTCGCCGCTTTTTCTGGAGCCCTCCCTCACGGTAGGGCTACTGCCCCGATCTGCGGCGCTGTACCCAAGTTCAAACAATCCGCCCTCAACTTTCGCCATGCCGTTTACGGTTTCAATTGAACGTGGCGCGGGCGCTATCGGCGCGGCGAACTGATCGCACAGCAGATGCTTGATATCGTAAACCAGTAATTCCTGATGCTGCATCTCGTGCTCGAGGCCCAACCGCACGATCCCGAGAATCGTGTCCGCATCATCACGTTCAGAGAGCTGCTCGATGAATCGCGACATCTGTTCATCGATGTGCTCGCGATACGCTACGGTTTCCTTCACCGTTGGCCGCGAGCGCGTGCCGCGCTTTGGCCGCTCAATGCGCGCGCCAAAACCCTCGTAATAAGAATTGAAGTAGAAAAGAAACTCGTCTGAGTAAGTCTGGTAACCCGCCTGGTATTTTTGCAGCACGGTTTCAAAGAACCAGGACGTGTGGCCGATGTGCCAGCGCGGCGGGCTCATGAACTCCGCTGTTTGCACCACATAGTCTTCGATCTCCAAGGGCGCGACGATTTGTAGTGTCCGCGCGCGCACGTGCTTAAACAAATCGCCTAAGGCACCTCGGATATTTGTTATCGATTGTTGACCTAAAGCCGACATGTTACCCACGAACTCTCCGCTTGCGGTGAAGTTGCCGAGCATCTTCACAGTCTTTGTAGAGGTAGTGCGTCCAACCTCTGGGTATGTAGTGTTCTAACAGATTTGCGTCAGAGGTCATTGCCTTTGACCGGAGCATCTCGTAAAAGGTGCCTAGGAAACCTATGAACGTTCGACCAACGTCGACAGGAAAGTAATTATCATTCATCTTCATAATTGGATAGCGTGAACCCTGTGAGTCCATGACATCTGCAGGCGCCTTTGAACGGGTCTTTCGCACCGCCTCGATGGCGTTAATTTTCCCGCTCGCCTGATCGATACCGAGAACTCCGTGTAGATGGAAGCAAGGTTTTGAGCTCTCTCTCGATGTACCAATCATTCCGCGATTCAAAATGCA
>WNFH01004296.1_pt1 | contig 10261 bp, 5 predicted proteins | sample 5400411 | NCBI WGS metagenome assembly WNFH01 (sample SAMN13153347, study PRJNA577476) | soil metagenome | isolation source: 200 cm saprolite under Douglas fir tree site 2 hole 3 | place: USA:California | collected 2015-04-18
CCCAAAGAGGGGGACCGTGACGCTCGCCGCCCAGTCGCGTGCCGGCTGAACATCGATCAGGTGGATGGCCAGCGTGTCGCCTGGCTCCGCGCCTTCGACATAGAAGGGCCCGGTTTGCGGGTTGACAAAGGGGTACTCGCACACCTTGCTGAACAGATCCTTCTCCGAGCGCACCTTGCCCCCGAAGCAGTCCTCCGTATAGAGGTCGAGAACCTCGCCCGGTTTGATCCTCGCCAGTGGCTGAACCCCCCCGAAGGTCCAGGCGTATTGCTTCTCAGTTGGGACAATCCGTCTGACGTCGATCGTCTCGATCATGTGCCTGTCTCCTATTGGTAAATCCCCTTCCCGCCGCTGACTTCCAGCGCCAGGAGCAGCTCGACGAGCAGCACCTTCATGGCGTCCGGCCAGTCGTTCGCTGTGTATTCGGTCGATCGGGAATTCGTCAGCTTGACTCCGGGCACCAGCCCGCAGGTCTGGGCAATCGTGGTCGAGTTCCACTCCACCCCGATCTTGATGGGCGGCTTGAGCACATACGGCTTCGCAACCTTGCCTTTGAGCGCCCGGGCGGTCGCCTCGCGGATTTCGGCCTGGGCGACCTCGGGATGCTTCAGGATGGCCGAATACTTGTCGATCCCGTCCTTGACCGCCACCGTCTCCACCCAGGGCAGCACCCGCTTCGCCTCCGCGCAGACGGCGACGTCGCCCGCGACCAGCGCCACCGGGACTCCATAGTGCCCGGCCAGTCCCGCGTTCATGCGAGTCTCGCCCGTGGGCTCGCCGTTCAGGTAGATGTTCTGGACCTCCTTGCCCAGCATGGTGTGGTTTAGAACCCCGCCCTCCGTGCCGGCGCAGGAGTGGTAACCGACGAAGACCGCCGCTCCGTAGCTCTCGTCCAGGCCCTGGAGCATGCAGAGCGGCTTGTGGAAGCCCTTGATCACCTTGGCCCGCTTGTCCAGGTCGTGGACCAGCAGGTTGCGCATGATCCAGTGGGAGTCGTTGACCAGGACCGCCTCGGCGCCCGCGTCATAGGCCCCGGCCACCGCGGCGTTGGCGTCCCCCGTCATGTACCGCCGGCAGGTCTGGTACTCGGCACCGTTTGGCAGGACGTCCTCCGGGTCGGTAACCCCTGAAACCCCCTCCATATCGACGGAAACGAAGACCTTCACCCACTCCCTCCTCTTCCACCAAATCCCTCCCCATCTCGGATGGACCGTCTCCCTCCCCCTCCGTGGGAGGGCAGGGTGGGGGTTACTAGTTGACGCGCGGACTTTTAGTCGCTACAAATACTACAGCCGCTCGGGGGCGACGGCCAGAATTTCGTTACGGAGGGGAAGTCAATGGCCGAATCGCGCCCGACGTCGTCCGTCGAGGGGGCCGCGCTGCTCGAGTCGCTGGGCTACAAACAGGAGCTCAAACGAGGGATCAACGTCCTCGGCAACCTGGCCCTGGTGCTGTCCGACATCACGCCCACCGCGTCGCTGCTTATCATCGGGACGGTCGTTGTCGCCGCCGCCGGGACCGGTTCGATCGCGGCCTACATCATCGGCTGCTTCCTGGCCATCAACGTCGCCCTGTGCATGGGCGAGCTCGGCTCCATGTTCCCGGTGGCCGGCGGCCTGTTCAGCATCGTCACCAGGGTGCTCGGTAAGCCGATTGGCTTCCTGGCCATGCTCGACTATCAGGGGCAGGCGGTCTTTCTGCCGGCCAGCGTGGCAGTCGGCATCGGCGTCTACATCTCCGTGCTGGTCGGCGGCATCCCGAGCAACGTCGCCGCGGCCATCGTCATGATCCTGGTGACTGGGGTGGCGCTCTTCGCCATCCGCTTCAATGCCGTCTTGACCGGCTTCTTCCTCGCGCTCGAGCTGCTGGTCGTCCTGGCCCTGGCGATCTCGGGATTGGTCCACCTGCAGCAGCCGCTCTCGATTGTGACCAACCCGGTAATGTCCGATGCTAAAGCCGGCCTGCAAGGGGTGCCGCTCAACTTCATCATCGCCGCCATCGCGGTGGCCATGTTCTCCGTCAACGGCTACGACAGCGCCATCAATTTCTCGGAGGAGACGGCGGGCGAGGCGAGACAGGTCGGTCGTGCGGTCGTCCTGGCCGCCGCCATCGGGATCGCCCTGCAGCTGGGGACCTTCCTGCTGGTGGTCTTTGGCGTCCCAGACATCAAGGCCTTCGTCAACTCGACGACACCGTTGCTGGACGCCGCGAAGAGTTCGTTCGGGGATACGTTCTACAAGATCGTGGCCATTGGCGCGATCATCGCCATCTTGAACGCCTGTCTGGCCATCACCCTGCAGTTCGCCCGTATCGTCTGGGCGGCGGGCCGCGACCGCGCCTGGCCGGGCGTGATCAGCGACTGGATCAGCAAGGTTGAACCAAGCCGCGGCGCGCCCTGGGTGGCGACGCTGATTGTTGGCGCGCTGGCGACGATCCTCTCCTACCAGGGTGGCCTGATCGCGGTGGTGACCTTCACCGCGGTGCTGCTGATCGTGCTTTATGGCTTGATCTGCATCTCGGCCCTCGTGAGTCGCTACACGCAACGCGATCTGCCGCGGCCCTGGAAGATGCCCTTCTGGCCGGCCCCACCCATCATCGGGTTGGTCGGAGTCGCCGTGGCGTTGAGCCAGCAGAAGATCAACGACCTGCTGCTAGTGGCCGGGATCTTCGCCGCTGGGCTCCTCTATTACTACTTCTTCATTAGGCCGCGCGGCGACCGTTACTGGAACGTCCAGGTAGACCCCAACGTCGAACTGCAGAAACTGACACACGCGACGCATGACTAGTGTCGAGTCCCCCGCCCGGTAGGGGCAGAGCACGCGACTTCGGGATCCCGGTGGGGTTTCTTCCCACCGGGACCCACAACGCCATCACCGACGTCGCTGGCGTGCGGGTCGGCCACAAGACTGTCTGGAAAGGCGAATATTCTCCCTCGCCCTTCAGGGGAGAGCCGGGTGGCAGCTCTGAACCAGTAATCCGCTCCGGCGTGACCGCAATCTGGCCGCACTCCGGTGACCTCTTCCGCGAGCGCCTCTACGCGGCTATCTCGGTGTTCAACGGCTATGGCGAGATGACCAGCCGAAGCGTGATCGACGAGTGGGGTCTGCTTGGCTCGCCAATCGTCCTGACGGACACGGTGCACATCGGGCTCGCCTACGATTCGGTCGTCCGCTACATGACCGAGCGCGACCCGGAGATCGCCGAGAAGGACGTGGTCATCCCGGTGGTCGCCGAAACGGACGACAGCTTCTTGAGTGACAACCGGGCCTTTGGGATCAGGCGGGAGGATGTCTACGCGGCGCTCGATGGCGCCAGGGGCGGCCCCGTCGCCGAGGGCTGCGTCGGCGCCGGAACGGGAACACAGCAATTCGACTTCAAGGGCGGCATTGGGAGCGCGTCGCGGGTCGTCGACCTGTCCGGTCAGCCGTACACGGTGGGCGTCCTGGTCCAGACGAATTACGGGAGTCGCCACCAGTTGCAGATCGCTGGTGTTTCGGTGGGACGCCGGCTCGCAGACCTGATGCCGCGTCAGCATCGCGACGGCTCCTGTATCGCGGTGCTGGCGACCGACCTCCCCCTGCACCCCGGACAGCTCCGCCGGCTCGCCCGCCGAATCGATATCGGGCTTGGCCGAACTGGCTCCGTGGGCAACGACGGCAGCGGCGAGATCTTCATCGCCTTCTCGACCGCCAACCGGGTTCCACGGTCGACTGAGCGGGCGGCCCATCCGATCAACGTCCTGGTCGAGGGTCAATTCTGGACGGAGGGCTCACCTTTCGATGCCGTCTTCGAGGCGGTCGCTGAGGTGACGGAGGAAGCTGCCCTCAACGCGCTGTTCCAGGCCGACACCGTCGAGGGCCGCGACGGGAATGCTCTGTACGGCATCCCCATCGACCGCATCCTCGCCTGGTTGAAAGACCGCTGACGCCAGACATCTCTCCCTACCCCCTTGCGCGGAGGGCAGGGAGGGGGTGTTGCCTCTCAAAGATTGGCCCGAAATACTCGAGGATCCGGGTCTCCGTCGCCACGCGATCTTCACAAATCCTCTCCCTCCCCCTTGCGGGGAGGGCAGGGAGGGGGTGTTGCCTCTCAGAGATTCGCCTGGAAGTACTCCAGGATCCGGGTCTCCATCGCCACCCGATCCTTCTCCGATCGCGGTGTGTGCCGCTCATTCGGATACAGCAGCACATCGAACGGCTTGCCCGCATCGATGAGGGCCTGCATCAGCCGGGCGCTGTGCCGGAAGTGGACGTTCTCGTCGATCATCCCGTGCACCACCAGCAACTTGCCTCGCAACCGCTCGGCAAGGGTCATGACTGCGCTCGCTCGGTAGCCCTGCGGATTATCGGCGGGCGTGCCCATGTAGCGCTCGGTGTAGGCCGTGTCGTAGCCGTCCCAGCTGGTGACGGGGGCACCGGCCACGCCCGCCTTGAAAACCTCGGCTGCCTTGACCAGCGCCATCGCCGTCATGTAACCGCCGTAGCTCCATCCGTAGATGCCCACCCGGGTCAGATCCGCGATCCCGAGACTCCCGAGCCAGCCCACGCCTTCGGCCTGGTCGCGCACCTCAAGGTCGCCCAGGTTCCGATTGATGGCCGACTCGAATGCCACGCCGCGGCGGTCCGACCCACGGTTGTCGACCTTGAGGACGACGAACCCATGGGCTGCCAGGAGCTGGGCGCGGAGGTCCACGGTCAGCCCCCAGCTGTCCGTCACCGTCTGGAGGTGCGGGCCACCATACACCGCGACTACGACCGGCGCTCGCTGGCTGGCGGCAGGCCGATAGACGGCCGCGTGCAGCCGAGTCCCGTCGCGCGTCTGGAAGGCGTGAAGCTCGGGTGGCGGCAGGTCGAGCTCGATGGCGGGCGCCTCGTGGAGCGTCCAGAGTGCAGTCCCGTCCGGTTTTCGTACCACGCAGCTGGGTGGCTGCGTCCGGCTATCGAAGAGATCCACGAAACTGGACCCGTCGCGGGCCGCCACCCCGTCATGCATCCCGGGCTCGCGCGTGATCCGGACGGGGTTACCGCCGTCCAGTGAGACCCGATACAGGTGCCGCTCGATAGGGGTGTCGGTCCAGGCCGCGAAGTAGAGCTGGCGCCCCCGGCGATCGACGCTGCGCACACCGTCGACCGGCCACTCGCCATCGGTCAGCTGGCGCACCAGCGTGCCGTCGGGCTGGTAGAGGTAGAGGTGTCGGTATCCGGTTCGTTCCGACGACCAGGTGAACTCCCCCGTCTCCTTCACGAAACGCAGGTCGTGGTGCAGGTTCACCCACGTATCCGATTCCTCGATCAGGAGCGTCTGCGAGCTCCAGCCGGGTGGATCGAACGCCTTCAGCACCAGCCGCCGCTGGTCACGGGACAGCACCTGCACAAACAGCCGTCCGTCGGGGTGCCAGTCGACCCGTGCCAGGTAGACATCCTGGCCCTGACCGAGATCGAGCCAGGTCGGCGGGCCACCAGACGTTGTCACCGTGCCCAGCCGGACTCGGGCGTTGGCCTCGCCGGCGAAGGGGTAGCGATGCTCTTCGACCTCAACGCGATTGGTCGCCTGGTGGACGATCGGGTACACGGGGACATGCCGCTCATCGGTCTGCTGGAACGCGACCAGGCCGCCGTCCGGCGAGGGCCAGTACCCATGGTGGCGATCGAGTTCCTCCTGGGCCACGAACTCAGCCAGCCCATTGGTCACGCCCGGCTCCGACCCGGATGTGAGCTGTCGCTCGCCGATGTCATCCACGCACCAGACGTCCGAATTCCGGACGAAGAATATGCGCCGACCGTCCTTCGAGATCTGCGGATCGGCGGCCCGCTCGGCAACCCTTGTGAGCCCGTCGTCGCGCCATCGGTAGATGGCGTCCCGGATCGGCAGGATCAGGACTGGGGCGTCTTCAGCCCAGGCGTAGTGGGTGAGGCCAACGGTCAAGATCCGCTGCCGCTCACGGCGCAGGGCTTCCTCGAGCGAGACATTCCCCTCGGTGATCCCCTCATCCGGCGGCGTAAGCCACCTCTCTCGGCGGCCAGTGCGCAGGTCCAGCCGCCAGAGATCGCGGACCAGGTCGCCGCGCTCGCTGAACAGATAGGTGACGAACCGCCCATCCGAAGCGTAGGCAATGGCACCCGGCGCCGTCATTCCGGGTCGCGGCAGGTGCGCCACCAGCTCCGGCGTCAGTTGTGTCAGTGAGGATCCTCCCCCTTGCAGTATCGACTCTCCCTCCCCCTTGGCTTGCGGGGAGGGTTAGGGGCGGGGGTATCTCCGCATCACAGACGCAGGACTCAGCTCCCGTGGGGCCAGACGTCGAAGACAGCGGTGATCCTGGAAACGCTCTCCGTGCCGGTCAGCCGATCATAGATGTAAGTGACTCCGGTCGGCATGGTCTTGCTAAAGGGGCACTGATCGCTGGGCGTGCAGAGCCGTTCGCCCTGATACCAGATATACCGTGGCGAAAGGAAAACCGGCTCAATTCGCGGAGCCGTCGTGAGCTGGGATACCTGGCCGGTGACAGTCGAGACGATGTAGGCGTGACCCAGGCCGTCGCTGCCCCGGGCGAAGTAGGTGATTTCTCCTCCAGCCGGGTTCGCCTTCGGCCGGATCCAGGCGACCCCGGGAAGAAACGGTCGGACCGTCCCGTCAGTCCAAACTTCGACGCCCCTCGAATCTCGAAAATAGAGCGAGCCGCCCGACCAGACGCCCATGGTGATGCTGTCCGGGGCTACTGGTTTCATCTCGGTTACCAGCGTGCCATCCAATCGCCGGATCTGGACATCATTGGCGGAGAAGACCAGATCCTCAACCAGAAACACGTAACTCCCATCAGTCGAGAAGCCCACGCGAAAGTCCAGGATGTCCTGGCCCGTTTCGCCGTCACAGTGGCACCACGCCGGGGCCGTGCCAATCAGGTGATCGGACCCGTTCACCACTAGATGCCAGTCGAACCTGGTCCTGCCGGGCGTGGCAGCGTCCTCGACTTCGGCCACGTACGTCAGGTACCGGCCATCACGACTCCAGCTGTACCGGACGACTGCGCTTGGCGGGCAGACGTACGAGGCCTGCACGGGCGGCGTTCCTCCCAGCGGCATTCGCGCGACACCATGGTCATTAATAGCGGCGAGCTCGGAAGCGTTCATGAGGCTTGGTCCCAGATATTCCAGGATTCCTGGAGTGGCAACGGTTGCCGGGGAGTCGATGTTGGTGATATCGCGGACGACGATCTGCTGAGCGCCAGTCAGGGTGACGAGCGCAAGGGTCCTATTGGACGGGGTTGAGGCGGCGAAGGCAGGCGGCGATGTCGTGATCGCGCACGGGGTCGCACTTGGCGACGGCGAGGCGGTGGCCGACGTCGTCGACGACACGGATGGCGACGGCGAGGACGATGGCGTGGGAGCAGGTCCAGCGTGCTTCGTCCACCCTGCTGCCAGCGTCCACGTCCAGGTGTCTTGCGTGAAGACCTGCTGGGAAGAGCTGAGCATGAAGACATCGCCGAAGGCGACCAGCTCTTTGCGACGCGGGTCGTAGGTCGGGGCGAAGACGGTGCTAGGTCCGACCGTCGATGGCCCGACGGTGACCCACTGACCGCCCTGGAACCGGAAGACACGGCGCACCTCGCCGGGCCGCGCCAGGGGATTTCCTTCCTCCACCGCCAGGATGCCCAGATCAGCGCCATCGACCAGGACGCCCCGATAGGTCGGAATCTGCGCCAGGGCGAGCGTCCAATCCCGCCCGTCCCAGCTCCAGACCTCCGTCGTCGTCCCGATCAGCCTCGAGGCGAGAACCGTGTTCGTGCTGGGATCGAACACCATGCTCTCCGGCCGGAAGGGAAGCTTATGGACCGGATCGACCCGGCGCCAGGCCCGGCCGCCGTCCCACAGCCAGGTGTCCATCGAAAAGACCCTCGGATCGTCGAGGCCTCCGCGGAAAGCGGGGGGCATGACGGTGACGACCGCCTGGTGCCGGGCCACGTCGTAGGCGATCGCGCCTCCAATGATCGACGGGGAGGCCGGCGAGTCCGCCAGCCGAGTCCACCGTCCATCGGCCCAGCTCCAGACTTGACGCAGGTCGTTCGGGGTGCCTCCCAAGAGGAGGACGCGTTTTCCGTCCGGATCATAGGTGGTGAGCCCATCCGCGGCCCGGTCGCCGGGGGCGTCACCGCGCGCCTGGACACTGGCCCAGCAGCCGCCGTCCCACATCCACAGGTCGTCGCCGTACATGACCACCTTCTGGGCGTCCCGGTCGTAGAAGGAGATATGCGCCGTCCGGAGCGCCGGGACGGCCGTGCACGGCGAGCTGGAGGGCGCCACCAGTCCCGGCGTCTGGCCGCATCCCGCGGTGGCCAGCGCGAGCACGACAAGGATGAGTCGCTGGCGTCTCGGACGCACCATGTCCGCCCTGTATAACGGGACTCGCCCGCTCGTGGTTTCGGTCGCTTACCCCAGGCCAGCCTTCCGGGGATCGGCACCCAGCTCCTCATGCACCGCCATGGCTAGCAACCGCCCAGATTTGCGTACCAACAGGCTGTAGACGACCGGGATCACCACCAGGGTGAAGACGGTCGAGGTGATCAAGCCGCCCTCGACCACCACAGCTAGCGACTGCGAGATCAACCCTCCTCCCCCACTGGTGCTGATGCCGATGGCAACCGGCAGCAGCGCCACCACCGTGGCGACAGCGGTCATCACGATCGGTCGCAGCCGGGTCGACCCGGCGATCAGCAGGGCGTCCTTCGTGGAGTTGGTCTCGCGGGCGCGCTCGGTGAAGTCGACTAACAGGATGGCGTTACTGACCACGATCCCGAACACCATCAACACACCCAGCAACGCCGGCAGGCCCAGCGATCGGTGCGTGATGAGCAGGGCGGCGATGGCGCCGATCAGGGCCAGCGGCATGCTGACCAGGATGACGAAGGGGGTGACGACCGACCGGAAGAAGATCACCAGGATGATGAACACCAGCGCGATCGCGATCCCAATCGCTTCGAACATCGACTGGAAGGACTGATTGATGTCCTCGCTCGTGCCGCCGGTGTCGAGCTTGACGCCGGCCGGCAGGTTGACCGATTGCACCAGCGCCTTGGCCCGGCTGGAGGGGCCGGTGGTGTCGCTGCCATTGATGGTGCCACTCACGGTCACCAGGCGAATGCCGTCCCGCCGGCTGATGCTATCCGGCGCCACCTCGTTGCTGATGGTGGCTACATCCCGTAGCAGGGTGCCCGGACCGACCGCGAGGTCGGCGATCTTCTGCGCCGTCACCGCGCTCGGGTCGAGCCGAAGCGTGACGGCCGGACCGCTCCCACCCAGGTTCCCTAGCGGCATGGGTGACAGGGCGCCGGCCACGATCTGAGCGATGGCCCGCGGGCTCAGGCCGTGGGCGGCCGCTTTCGCCGGGTCCACGGTGACCGACATCTGTGGCTTGGCAGGCGCCAGGTCGGACTGCACATTGCTCAGGTCGCTGTCCTGCTGCAACTTGGCCAGCAGCAAATCCGATGCCTGCCGTAACGCCTGGTCGTCCTGTCCGCTAGCGCGGGCCTCGAAGCGATTCGAACCCGGGCCGAAGGTGTTGACCACGATCCGGGCATTCCCCACGCCATAGAGCTCGTTCAGCGTCTGCTGCAGGCGAGCCGCGACGGCGGGGGCCCGAAGCTTGTCCTTCACGACGATGAGCAGGCGCCCCTGGTTGGTGACGAACCCAGCGGTGTAGCCGCCGTAATCACTGCTGGCGATGGTCACCTGGACCGTTTTCACGTCCGGATCGGCCATGGCCCCGGTCTCAAAGGACTTGAGCTGCGCGCTGGTCTCGGCAGACGAGGTGCCCGGCGGAAGCGTGACACCGCCCACCAGTTGCTCTGAGCTGCCGAAGTCGAAGAAGTTCTTGGCGACCAGCGGCGACGCGACGGTCCCGATGGCACCGGCGAACAGCACAAACGCGACGACGATGACCGCGGCGTTGGTGAGCCGGTTGGCCAGCGCCCAGCCAAGCACCGGCTGGTAGACGCGGTGCAGCCAGTCGCGATGCTCTGCTGGCAAAGAAGCCCGCCGCTGTAGGAAGAAGCTGACCAGCACCGGGATCAGGGTGAGCGCCACCAACAGGGAAGCCAGCAGCGAGATGGTGACCGTCACCGAGAAGGGAACGAAGAACTTGCTGATGATCCCGCCCACGACCGCGATCGGCAGGAACACGGCGACCGTGGTCAAGGTGCTGGAGACGACAGCCTTGGACACCTCCGACGCGCCGTTGAGGGCGGCCAGTTTGGGTGACTCCCCCATCT
>WNFH01004299.1_pt1 | contig 10259 bp, 8 predicted proteins | sample 5400411 | NCBI WGS metagenome assembly WNFH01 (sample SAMN13153347, study PRJNA577476) | soil metagenome | isolation source: 200 cm saprolite under Douglas fir tree site 2 hole 3 | place: USA:California | collected 2015-04-18
TCGACGCCCAGAACCTGCCGAAGTACCTCCACTCAACCCGCGCCCCTCTAAAATAGTGGCGGATAGTGGAGGGCGGGAGTGTAGGCGCGAAGTGGTTGAAAATCATCTTTGTCATGTGGCAACGCCAGGTCCCGTATGACGAGCAGTACCACCTGGCGACAATGACGCGGCAGCAGCTGCGGCAGCCGCAGAAATAAATCGCTTGACATGCGCCAGAGAAAGTCTCCAGCAGCGGCTGTTCAAGACGGGCGGACGCCTCATCCGGCATGCCCGGTACTTCACCCTGCAACTCGCCGAAAGCTACTTGACATCCACGCTCTTTCGGCAAATCCTCGGGCGCATCGAGCAGCTCGCGTGGCACCCGACGTGATCGAGCGGACGGCCCCTGTTGGGAGCAAGCCTGGCGACGCGGGCGGGAGTGTCTCTGAGGCGGGGAGGCAGCGTCGAGAAACCCGCGGAACTTGCGCAATCAACGGCGCTGGTGCCGCCAGAACGGTCCCTGTCACCGAGCACGAATGGCCAGATTGGGGTCGTGAGGCGTCACGTGGTTCGCTCAGCGGCACGAGAGGGAAGCGAACATGGTCCATATCGGAGATCCCGGCCTGGAGGAGTTTCTCCGAAGGCATCCAAGAAAAGGGGGCTCGTGATTCGACCGCTTCGCATCGCTCAGGTCTCGCCTCTGTACGAGCGCGTGCCCCCGACGCTCTACGGAGGCACCGAGCGCATCGTCTCCTATCTCACCGAGGAGCTCGTCCGCCGAGGACATCAGGTCACCCTCTTCGCGAGCGGGGATTCGAGGACCAGGGCCAAGCTGGTGGCGCCCGCGCCGCGCGCCCTGCGCCTCGATTCCGCCTCCACCGACGAGCTGGCCTTTCACGTCCTGGAGATGGCCCAGGTCTTCGAGCACGCCCGGGACTTCGACGTGATCCACACCCACGTCGGCTACCTGGCCTTTCCTTTGTCTCGGCTCACGGGGGCCGCGTGCCTGCACACCCTCCATGGACGCCTCGATCTGCCCAGCATCTACCCGGTGTTCCGCCACTTTCGCAACGAGCCTCTGGTGTCGATCAGCCATGCCCAGCGCCTGCCCTTCAAGGGCCTCGGCGTCACCTGGGCCGCCACCGTGCACCACGGGCTGCCCCTGGCCGACTATCCGTTCTCACCGCGCGGAGGACAGTACCTGGCCTTCCTGGGTCGTATCTCCCCCGAGAAGCGCCCCGACCTGGCCATCGCGCTCGCCAAGCGCGTGGGGCTGCCCCTCAAGATCGCCGCCAAGGTCGATCCCGTCGACCGCGAGTATTTCGAGCGCGAGATCAAGCCTCTCCTTGGCCATCCCCTCATCGAGTTCGTGGGGGAGATCGGCGAGGAGGCGAAGGCCCGGTTCCTCGGCGACGCCCTGGCCCTCGTGTTTCCCATCGACTGGCCCGAGCCTTTCGGCCTCGTGATGATCGAGGCCTTGGCCTGCGGTACGCCCGTGATCGCGCGGCGCTGCGGGTCGGTGTCCGAGATCATCGTGTCTGGACGCACGGGGTTTGTCGCCGATACGCTCGAGGGCATGGAGCGGGGGGTGAGAAGGCTCGACCGGATCGACCGCGCCAAGTGCCGTCGCGAGGTGGAAGCGCGCTTCACCGTCGAGCGCATGGTGGACGGCTACGAGGCGATCTATCGCGGGCTGGTGGCCGCCCAGGCCCGCTCGGCATGAGCGATCCGGAGCCGGGGGATCTCCTCGCCGTCGGCGATCACTACTACATCCTTGCCTCCACCTTCACGGCGGACCTGCCCAAGCTGGTCCTCAAGCACGACGAGGCCTTCTTCGTGGCGGATCGTCGCGGGGATTTTCCCGACCTGCCGGACAGCGAGTTCGGCTTCTACGTGGGGGGGACCCGGTTTCTGGATCGCTTCGAGCTGCGCGTGCACGGCCAGCGGCCGCTCGTCTTGAACGCCGCCGTGTCGGACGACAATCTCCAGGTCGCCGTCGACCTCACGAATGCCGACATGCGCGACGGCGACACGATACTGCTCGCGGGTCGCACCCTCCGGCTCGCCCGCCGCCTCACCCTCTACGAAGGCCAGCTCTGCGAGGCCTTGACCATCGAGAGCTTCGCCTCGGAGCCGGTGCCCGTGGAGCTCCGGTGGCAGTTCGACGCCGACTTCGCGGATGTGTTCGAGGTCCGGGGCCTCCGACGCGAGAGGCGGGGCGACCGGTTGACGCCGGCCTGCACCAACACGATGGTCCGGCTGGCCTATAAGGGGCTCGACGACACGGTACGGACGACGGTCCTTCGGTTCGATCCTCCGCCTCGGCGGCTGACGCCCGACACCGCCGAGTACGGCCTCACCGTCATGCCGGGCGGCCGGCAGGAGCTGGTCGTCAGCGTGACCACGGCGGAATCGCGGGAGGAGATCGAAGCGCCCCCCGGAGGGTCATTGAGCCTCGTCGAGATCGTGGGCCGCCGCCGCGAGGAGAACGAGGCACGTCACCACCTGATGGCTCGGATCGCGACCTCCCACGAGCCCCTCACGAGATGGCTGCGCCGCTCCCGGGGCGATCTCCACATGCTCCTGACCGAGACTCCGGAAGGCCCCTTGCCATATGCCGGCATCCCGTGGTTCGTGGCGCCGTTCGGCCGAGACAGCTTGATCACGGCGCTCCAGGTGCTGCCTTTCGAGCCTGCGATCGCGCGGGGAACGCTTCGCTTCCTCGTGCGCTACCAGGGGACGGGGGACGACCCCTTCACCGAGGAGGAGCCGGGCCGGATCCTGCACGAGTATCGCCGGGGCGAGATGGCGGCCTGTCGCGAGATCCCTTTCATTCCCTACTACGGGTCCGTGGACGCGACCCCGCTCTTCGTGATGCTGCTCGCCGAGTACCTGCGCTGGACAGGCGACCATGCCCTGGCTCGCGAGCTCTTGCCTGCTCTCGAGCGCGCGCTGGCCTGGATCGTCGGACCCCAGGATCGGGACGAGTATCTGACCTATGGGCGTCGCTCGCCCATCGGCCTCGGCAATCAGGGGTGGAAGGACTCTCACGACGCCATCATGCATGGCTCCGGCGACCTCGCCGGGCCTCCCATCGCGGTGGTCGAGGCTCAAGGGTACAAGTACGCCGCGCTCCTGGGCGGCGCCGAGCTCTTCGAAGCTCTCGACCGGCCCGACGCGGCCCCGGGGCTCCGGGACAAGGCGCATCATCTTCGCGCGCGCTTCGAAGCCGACTTCTGGCTGGACCGCGAGGCCTTCTATGCCCTGGCTCTGGACGGCGAGGGCGCCCCCTGCCGCGTCGTCTCGTCCAACCCCGCGCACTGTCTCTGGGCCGGCATCGCAGCCAGTGGCCGCGCGCGAGCCGTGGGCGGCCGGCTTCTGGCCGATGACATGTTCTCGGGCTGGGGCCTCCGCACGCTCTCGGCGGGAGAGCGGCTCTACAACCCCATGAGCTATCACAACGGCTCCGTGTGGCCGCACGACACCGCCATTGCCGCCGCGGGCCTCAGGCGCTATGGCCAGACCGAGGCATTCCTGAGGCTGGCCACCGCGCTCTTCGAGGCGGCCCTCGAGTGGGAGGGCGAGCGCATGCCGGAGCTCTTCTGCGGATTTTCGCGCGTGCCCGGCTTCGGACCCACGCGCTATCCGGTGGCGTGCTCGCCCCAGGCCTGGGCGGCCGGCGTGCCCTTTCATCTCCTGAGCGAGATGCTGGGTCTGTCCCCTGATGCCCACGCCAATCGCGTGAGCCTCATCAACCCCGTCCTGCCGCCATGGCTCGATTGGGTGGAAGTCCGCGATCTCAGGCTTCGCGACTCGAGCCTCGATTTTGTCGTCTCGCGCGGCAGCCAGACGGCGGCCGTGGAGCTGCTCGCGAGGCGCGGCGACGCGGAGCTTGTCGTCAGGCGGTGAGCGGGCCGCCCGGCCTCATGGGGCAAGTAGCGTTTACCCGGTCAGATCTACAGACGAATCGTTGTCGATAGCCTCGGCGGTCCGAATCCTGGCGAAAATGAAGCGATATGCCCTGGCACGCGCCTTGCGGGCTTACCCGGCATGACTCCAAACGGCGCCCTCGAGGGGCAGGATGCGCGGACGCGCCTTGACCGTCATCAGGATGCCCTCGGGCTCTTGAACCGTCTGAGGCGACCTTTCCTCGTGGGCGGCGGGTACGCGCTCCGGCACTACACGGGTGGGGTGCGCGGCACCAAGGACCTCGATGTCTTCGTCCGTCGTGGGGATGCTCTCGCATTGCTCGAGGGGCTGGCCAAGGCCGGGCTCGAGACCGAGCTCACCTTTCCCCACTGGCTCGGCAAGGTGCACATGACCGCCAATGACCATATCGACGTGATCTATGGCTCGGGCAATGGCCTCTCCGAGGTGGATGACGAGTGGTTCGCCCACAGTGTCCCGGCGTCGGTACTGGATGTCCCCGTCAATCTATGCCCACGCGAGGAGATGATCTGGTCCAAGGCCTTCGTGATGGAGCGTGAGCGCTATGACGGCGCCGACATCTCGCACCTCATCCGCTCCTGCCAGGGGCGGCTCGACTGGCGCCGACTGCTCGCCCGCTTCGGACCGCACTGGCGTGTGCTCTTGAGCCACCTCACGCTGTTCGGCTTCATCTATCCCGGTGAGCGCGCGTGCATCCCGCCGGAAGTCATGGTCGGGCTCTGTCGCTTGCTCGAGTGGGAGTCGCGCCAGCCCTCCGTTCGCGATCGGCTCTGCCAGGGCACCCTCCTGTCCCGGGAGCAATACCTGACGGACGTGTCGCGCTGGGGCTACGCCGATGGGCGCCTCGAGCCCCACGGTCAGATGACGCCCGACGAAGTGGCGCAATGGACGGCCGCCATCGATTCGGAGAAGGCCTGATGCGGCTGGCCGCGGTGGGGGACCTGCACTGCAAGAAAACCTCGCAGGGAGCTTTCCAGGCGCTCTTCGCCGCGGCCACTGCGGCCGCCGACGTGCTCGTCCTCTGCGGCGACCTGACCGACTATGGCCTCGCCGAGGAGGCGCGCGTGCTCGTCAAGGAGCTGGGGGCGATCAAGACCATGCCGGTCGTGGCCGTCCTCGGCAACCACGACTACGAATCGAACGAGACCGACCAGGTCAAGGCTCTGCTCGTCGACGCGGGTGTCCACCTGCTCGACGGCGAGGCCTGCGAGATCGATGGGGTGGGCTTCGCCGGCGCCAAGGGCCTGGGCGGAGGCTTCGGAGAGCGCGCGCTCCAGCCGTGGGGAGAAGACGTCATCAAGCGATTCGTGCGGGAGACGATCGAGGAGGCGCTCAAGCTCGAATCGGCGCTGGCCAAGCTGCGAACGAGCCAGCGAATCGCCGTCCTGCACTACTCGCCGATCCAGGAGACCGTGGAGGGGGAGCCGTGTGAGATCTATCCGTTTCTCGGCTCGAGCCGACTGGAGGAGCCGCTCTCGCGCTATCCGGTCACCATGGTTTTCCATGGGCACGCCCATCACGGTCGGCTCGAGGGGCGGACCCGCGCGCAGGTGCCCGTCTATAATGTCTGCCTGCCCCTGCTCCAGCGGGAGGTTCCCGATCGTCCACCGTTCCTTCTGATCGACCTGGAACACGTCCCCGCGGCGGCGGGGAACGCTCACCCGGCAACGGCGGCGCCGGCTCGCGCGGAGTAGTGACCGGGCCAGGACGCGAGCAAGCTCGGCCGGATCTGAGGAGGAAAGAGGGATGTTCTACCTGCTGAGATGGATGGTCATCGGATTCATCGGGAGCATGCTGCTTGGTGGCTGCATCTCCATGACCGGCAAGACGGCGGGCGAGAACTTCGACGATGCCTCGATCACGGCGGCGGTCAAGACCAGGCTGGCCGAGGAAAAGCTCGCCACCTTGACGCGAGTGGGAGTCAAGACCGAGCTGCGCACGGTGTATCTGACCGGCGTGGTCGAGACGGAGACGATGCGCGAGCGGGCAGGCGAGCTCGCGTCCCAGGTGCGGGGCGTCCAGAAAGTGGAGAACAACCTGACGATCCAAACGATCCGCCAGCGGAGCCGGTTGACCGGCGCCGACGGGGAAGAGAGAACACTATGGTCTACACGGCGCAGAAGCATCTGAAGCCAAAGGCATTGTCGGGAATCTCCGACGAGCAGATCGATCAGCATTGGCACCTCTACGAGGCATATGTGAAGAACACCAATGAGATCCTCGAAGAGCTGGGCGAGGCGGAGTCGGGCTCGCACCACTGGTCCGAGCTGAAGCGACGGCTTGGCTTCGAGTTCAACGGGATGGCGTTGCACGAATACTATTTCGGCAACCTGTCCGCCGGCAGCTCGCTCAGCCCGCAGAGCGCGCTAGGGGAAGCGCTGGCCGAACGCTGGCCTGACATCGACGCCTGGCACAACGATTTCGCCAAGACCGGAGCCATGCGCGGCATCGGGTGGGTCATTCTCTATCACGAGCCGGCCACCGGGAGTCTCTTCAACTGGTGGATCAGCGATCACGAGGTCAACCACCCGGCTGGCCTGAATCCTATTCTCGTCATGGACGTCTTCGAGCACGCGTGGATGGTCGACTATGGAGCGGGCGAGAAAGGCAAGTACATCGATGCCTTCCTCGACAACGTCGCCTGGGAGGTGGTCGAGCAGCGCTTCAAGGACAGCCTCGACGGACACGTGCCCGCGCGCTTCTAGGGGCTATTTCGCGCCCGGGCCCTCCCCATAAGCGGCGAAGTGTGGGTAGAGCTGAGCGGGGTGGGTCAACGGCGCGGGAAGCGTCACCGTGGCCGGGTGGAGGATGAAGGTCTGCATCTCCGTCTCCGAGGGGCCAGCGTGGGCGCCGCGCTCGTCGATGAAGGAGACGTTGCTGTCGGGCGCGCCGATTCCGTACAAGACGAGATCGCCTGCGCTGGGCATGGCCATCAGTTCCCGGAGCCCCTTGAGGACGAGATCGCGGTCCGCCCGCCCGGCAAACGGTCCATCGTGCCCGTCGCCGTCGAGCGACACCTGGCGGCCGCGCCACCAGCAGACGGGCCCACGAGCGGAGCGGGCCAGGACGAACCCGATGCCCGGATGCCTGGAGAGGTGCATGCCGGCGTCCGACGGCGTGATCGCTTCCACGGCGAGGGGCTCCGCCGAGTCGAGGAAGTAGACGAAGGCGTTGGGGCCGGCCGTGATGATGCGCACAGCCTCGGTGGGGGCGCCCTTGTCGCGCGCCCACGCCGGCCTGTCCCGCTCCGTGTGATTGAAGAAGCGCTGCAGGAGGCCGCGGCACTCGGCACGCCGGTACCGAGCGAGATGGCGCGTCAGCCCCACTCGCTTCGCGGGGGGCTCCGACCGGGACTCGCCGTTCGCGCCCCCGCCGAGCACGGCCCTCACCACCGCCTCGAGGGACTCGCCACCCGAGACGTGACGAAAGTTGCGCGTCGGCGTCTGTCCGTGGTCGGACAGGATATAGAGGTCATAGTGAAGCTCGGGCAGCCGCTCGACCACGCGCGCGAGCTGCCCGATCGAGCTATCGATGCGGTACAGCGCGCGCATCGCCGATCGATGGGACGGGCCGAACGCGTGAGCGAAGACATCGTAGTCGAGATAGTTCACGTATACGGCGGGCAGACCGCGGTAGAGGTCGGCCGACACCGCCAGCGTGAAGAGCTCCCGGATCCACACGGAAAAGGTGATCTTGAGCCCCAGCCATCGGAGGCTCTCCGGACGGATGGTCTGTGGGCTCCGAACGACTCGCACGATGAAGCGCGCCAGCTCGACGGCCGTGAGCCCGAGCGCCTTGATGATCACCCATCCCAGGAGGACAACCGACAGCGCCAGGCGCAGCAGCGGCAAGCCAACCCGTGTCGGCTTCATCAGCCGGGCGAAAGTCAGAAGGCTTTCCGGCGCGCCTCCCGTGAAGACGCAGCCATAGCACGCGCCTCCTTCAAGGATGCCGCGACGGCCGGCCATCTGGCGGCTCTCCACGAAGTCCGCGGCTCCCGGCATCGGGAAGTGGAGCTCCCGGCGCGCGCGCTTGTCGTAGTAGCGGAAGCCGGGGATATCCGGTTGGATTCCGTACATGGCCGCCGCATGGAAGGCCGGGGTCGAGGAGGGAATCCCGACGGACATGGGCTTGCGCTCGAGCCGGCCTGTCCTGAGCAGACGCGGGATGTGCCGGAGATGGCGGGTCTGAATGGCCTTGTCGAGAATCGCCTCCGACAGCCCATCGATCTGAATGATGAGGAAGCGACGGCGCTTTTGGTCGGCCGGCCCGCCGAGACGGACCCAGCGGGCGACCCGGTCGACCATCCGCTGGAACTTCAGGACGACGTCATCGACCATCGCGGCGCCATTCTAGCCCGGGGCGCCCGGTTCCCGCTCAGACCGTCACCAGGGAAGAGTCTCGCCCGGCTTGGGGATCCACACGACCTCGGGATCCAGTCTCCTCCGCGCCACCTCCGCGGCGATCCGCGCAGGCGGCTCGTCATACGGCTCCCGCGCGAGCATGAAGGTGCCCCAGTGGACGCCGATGAAGCGCTTGGCCCGAAGATCCGTCCAGGCCTGGAGCGCCTCTTCGGGGGAGAGATGCACCGGGCGCGCGATCTCGCGCGGTGTATAGGAGCCGATGGGCAGGGCGGCCAGGTCGAAGGGCCCGAGGGTGTCTCCAATCTCCTTGAAGTGCCGGTAGTAGCCGGTGTCGCCCGCGAAGTAGAAGCGCTGCGAGCCGATCACCGCCCAGGACGACCACAGACGGCGCCCCTGATCGACCATCGTGCGGCCGGAGCCGTGCTGAGCCGGCGTGCAGACGATGGTGAGCCCCTTGAACGCGATGGACTGCCCCCAGTCGAGCTCGACCGCATTCGCTATGCCGCGGTCGGCAAGCCAGGACTTGATGCCTAGCGGGACAACGAACGTGGGATTGAAGAGTCGGGCGAGCTTCCGGACGGTCGGCTCGTCCAGATGATCGTAGTGATCGTGGGAGATCAGGACGAAGTCGATCGGGGGAAGATCTTCCAGCCGGATCGGCGCGGGGGTATAGCGACGGACGCCCACCAGCCCACTGAAGGGACCGCTGCGTCCCGCCCACGTAGGATCGGTGAGAAAGTTCACCCCGTCGAGCTGGACGAGGACGGTGGCGTGTCCGATCCACGTCACCGTCGCATCGTGGTGGTTGTCATGGAGTCTCTGCAGATCCGGAACGGCGGCAGCCAGCGGGGAGACCCGATGCTCCGGCACGAGCCAGGTGCCGCCCACAATAAGAGAATGGAGCCGCTCGAAGTAGGACGCGCGCCTGTATGTGGGATCGAGGTTCTTGAATGCGCTTCCCGTCTTGGGGGCGACGGCAAGGCCCGCCACCGACAGGATCGTCGGCTCCGTCCCTGTCCGCTCGGAAGCGGGCGCCGTCTGCCCGCCGGCGACCGCGTAGGCAAGCATGACCAGGAGCACCAGGAGCCTACGGCGGGCCGCTCGAATCCTCACAATTCCGAGCGTACCGTAGCTGTCAAGAATCCGGGGGGCTACAGCTGATCGCGGACCGGTAGGGAGAGGAACTCCATGAGACGACTCAAGATGCTTCGATTCCGCCAGGCCTCGTAGGTCACTCGCTTGGAGTGGCTGAGGTCCTGCTCGAAGATTCTCTCGAGATTGCGGGCGATGCCCTCGTCGTAGACGACGAGGTTGATCTCGTCGTTGAGGGCGAAGGATCGACGGTCAAAATTGGTACTGCCGACCGTGGCCCAGCGGCTGTCCACGACCATGGTCTTGGCGTGGAGCAGGGCCGCCCGGTATTCATACACCTCGATCCCCGCCTCGAGCAGACGACCGAGCTCCGATCGGCTCGCCTGCTTGACGAGATTGTGATCGATGGCCCCGGGCAGCAGGAGGACGACACGGACTCCCCTGCGTGCCGATCCCACCAGGGTGTCGATCATCTTGTCGTCGGGCAGAAAGTACGGGTTGGTGATGTAGATGGACTGTCGCGCCGAGGCCATGGCGAGCAGGAACATCGTGTACATGGCGGCGCTGCCCCCGGCCGGCGAGCTTCGCACCGCCTGGGCCATCACATGACCCTTCGGTTCTACGGGATGGGGGAAATAGTCCTTGCCGCCGAGGGCGACGCCGGTGGCCTCGAGCCAGTTCTCGGCGAAGGCTCCTTGCAATTGCTCGACGACCGGGCCTTCGACGAGGACGTCGGTGTCGCGCCAGTGGTCCTGCGTTTTCCCGTCGCCGCTCCACTTCCCGCTGGTCCCCGACCCGCCGGTGATGCCGACCCGACCGTCCGCCACCAGGACGCGCCGGTGATTGCGATAGTTAACGCGATCGACGGCGAAGGGG
>WNFH01004302.1_pt1 | contig 10256 bp, 11 predicted proteins | sample 5400411 | NCBI WGS metagenome assembly WNFH01 (sample SAMN13153347, study PRJNA577476) | soil metagenome | isolation source: 200 cm saprolite under Douglas fir tree site 2 hole 3 | place: USA:California | collected 2015-04-18
GGCGAAGGCGTCGGTTACGGTGCCCTGTACCGTGCACGTGATCGGTGCCGGGCCGGTCCGCGGGCATGGTATGGCCAAGGGCTCCGCCTGCCCGAGCAGGTTTGCCGCCGCCTTCGGCAAGCCCGCCACCGTGCCATCCGAGACTCCAGGACCTGGACTCACTGGACCATAGATGGCTGCCGCAGCTCGAGTCTTGCTGAAGAGGTAAGCCTGTCCGGGAGCAGGAGTGGCGCCGTGCACGGCAAGGGCGCACAGAGCGGCGCCAGATTGCGTCGCATCCGAGGTATCCCAGATCGCGTCGACCTCAACAAGTGCATCGCTTGGGCCGAAGTAGCTACAGACCCACCTGTCGTTGTAATAGGGATTGCCGACGCCCAAATTCCAGCGACCGGAATAAACGGTGGAATTGGTCCAACCACCGGGTAGGCTGTGGTCACATGTCAGGTCCTTGGCCCGTGCCACCGATGGAGGCTGCAGCCATACCAGCCCGACGGCCAGGGCAAAACCCAGAAGTACTCTGAGGATTCTCATTCGGCGTTGTCCATAGCTGTGTTTGCAATCATCCCGGCTCGAGCGAGATGCCTTGAGGAGAGTTGTGGATCTGGATACCCGCTGTTGTACCAAGATGACCGTACTGGCGTCTGGTGGTCTAGGCGCGTGCGTTCCGTCGCCTCATCTCGTGTGCCAGCTAAGGTGCGCGCCTGAATGAAACTGCTCGTGTCGGTGTTGGGTGGGCTCTTGCTACTAGCCTCCTCCGTAGTCGATTGGGTTCACTTCGACTTCTTCGGCACACCTGTGCACCCCACCGCTCTTCAGATCGCGCTTGGTTTTCTGGCTACCGGTGACACAGCCGGGCTGCTTAGGGTGGATGGCTATCTGAGTGTGGGTCTGGTCGTGGTTGCGGCCGGATTGATCGGGATCGTTGGCACCCTCCTTCCACGCCTAGGCTTGTGGCGGGCACTTTCCGGAGTCGTCGGGATTCTAGGGGCGACTGCCTTCGTGGTGCAAACGTTTCGCGTGCCGGAGTTGGGGAGCTTGGCCGCAAGTCAGCATTTGGGTTTGGGAGTGGGCATGGCGGCGGTTGGCGGTGCGCTGCTCGTCCTCGGCAGAAGCCTGGCGCGGCCCGGTCAAAAGGAGGGTCGCTCCGGGAGAACCGTGGAGCCGTCAACGCCGCCCCATGGATCGCCGCCGGCTGCGTAGGAGGTGTGGCCTCCCCGAACGTGGGTGGCTTAGGCGCCCGCTTCGTAATCCGTCGCCTATCGTGACGCGCGGCAATGTTCCGCACGAGTCGAATTTGAAACGTAAGGCGTAACCGCGGCTTCTGCGCAGTCTTTAGGGAGTAGGCCGGCCACGTGAGGCCTTCGTACAGCAACGCCGACGATAAACCATGGCAAACGGCGGCACTCAACGGCACGCAGCGAATTCGAGGCGTGATTTCTGAACGGGGCGCAGCGATCTGTTAACCGCAAGGTTCAGGGTTCGAATCCCTGGTCCGGAGCCAAATCTGAATTCGTTTCTGGCGCCCGGCGGACTCTTGACGCTCAGCGCTGTAGCAATTCTGTAGCAATTTGTAGCAGTTGCTCGCACCCCGAGCCTTGGCATAAGTGCCAAATCGACGGGGCGAGAACAGAGTGGTGGCCTTGACCGTCGAATATGCTTTGTATAGCTCACGCGGACGGCAGGCGCGCGTGGCCCAATAGCCAGGCACCAGGATCCAGTGAAACCAATGGCATTACGTCGCGGAATTCGGCCGGGACTCGCGCCCCCTGATGGCTGTGGCGATCGCGAGCACGATAGCGCCGAAGGCGGCGCCCACCACGAATCGTCCGATTCGTTGGTCCCGCTCAGGGCATAGAAGCTTGGACGCATCGTAATGCTCGGCGCGATCCTCATCCGAGAGATTCAGCGAGAGGGTGGGTCCAGCGGAAGCCATCGCTAGCCACGACGCAGGCCTACGTTCATCGCCCCAGACGCGGGACCTCCTTAACGGTTTTCAAGCTCGACCGGGACACGGGCCCATCGAGAGTTCAAATCTCTCCCTCTCCGCTCAACGTTACTGAGCGCGGCACCTGGGCCTTCCACACAGTCCATGGCCGTCCCAAGCAGCACCCTGACGCGTTGACTCGATCACCGCGCGGGGTGTAGCCGAAGATCTGGCCGTTGGCAACGTGGAGCTTCTCAAACTGCGCGCTGAGGTGTTCGTGACGATCCTGCTCATCACCATTGCGCCACCGGGCTGCCAAGCCTTCCAACTCCTTCGGGTTGGGCTGCTCACATGGCTGCGCCTGATAGATCCGGCGCTGGCGGCGCAGGGACTCACGCTCAGCCTGAAAGCATCCTCATCGATCGTCCCGAGCGCGAACCGGGTGTCCGGCCTCTTGATGCGGGCATCGATGTTCTCGATGACTCCGGCAGCCGTCTCCTTGGCGATCAGAGGCCTGCGCAGACGCAGCCCGCGCTCGCGCTCCAGCAACGCTTCCAGCTGACCGCACTCTAGGCCGGTCATGAGGTCATCGACCCACGGTAGGAACTGCGCCTCACGGATGGAGGCCGAGTGCTGGCAAGGGTGAGTCGTCTCGCGGCTGCCGCAGAAGTACCGTGTCTGACCGTTGCTGTGCTGGCCGACGAACCGACGATTGCAATCAGCGCACCAAAGCAGGCCACGGAACACGAATGGGTGAGCGGTCTTGGGATTCTGCTTGACCTTCGGACCACTGGGGGTGTCTGTGCGCTTGTAGCGTGACGGCAATGGCGTGAGCCGCTTCAGGCGGTTCTGGCGGATCATTTGGCCTGCGCTGGGAGGAACCTTGCTGCTCTATGGACCGGCTGTCGTGGTGGTGCTGGTAGTCAGCTACCTCGCGTCGGGCTCATCTCATTTCGGGGTCTTCACGATCGCCGGTGTAATCGCCTTCCTGGTGGCCCTCCTTATCTCTCAAGCTGATGATCGATGGAGGAAGAGGTAGCCAGCCCGTCGCGCTTGCTCGGAGGCGTCTGCGGTAGAAGGCTGACGGCCGGCAAGAAGGAGGAGTGCGCGCTTTGGACCGTCGCCTGGATATAGTCTCATCTCGTGCCCGCTGTAGTCGTCCAGTTGTCGGTCGTCATCGTCGCGGCTTACGGTCCGATGCCTACACCAGGCAATGGCAATGCATTCTGATCGCCCCCGGCAAACTTCTGCATCTTCTCGAACACTTTGGTGGGTACCCGTGCTGCTCTCCGTCCTTGCGCTTGGTGCCCTGTTCGTTGGATTGCATCCACTTGCCGACCTCGGCGCAGCCGATTTCCGATGGCAGTCCCTCATTCCTTCAGCAGTCGGAATTGTGTTGGCGCCAATCACCCTCCTGGTGGCGGGTCGTTTCTCGTCACAAAACGACGCAGACTTTTCGATGGGCGCCCTGGACGATGGTAGGACTTGGCGTCGCAGTGGTAGCTTCATTGCGGCTGGCGTTTGGTGCGAATTGGCCGTTCTCAGCAGTAGGCCTCACCCTTTTTGCCTTTCTTGGCTCGCTGATCGCGCTGGGAGCTGTTCTCGCGGCGGCTAGGGTGCTTCGCCCACCAAGAGAGAACCAACTGTAGGCCGGGATGTGCGCGGCTAAGGCTGCCAACGATCAGCGCCAACTGCAAGTCAGCCATCTGACCTCGGCTCACAGCGATCCGCCAGCCACTCGGTCTGTTGTTCATAAAGCTACGCATGTGGCAAACCGTGGCGATTGGCGGCACTCACCGACACTCAGTGAATTCAGGCCGCGATTTCTGAACGGGGTGGAGCGATCTGTTAACCGCAAGGTTCAGGGTTCGAATCCCTGGTCCGGAGCCAAAACCGTTGAGCCAGTTAGCCAGTCTCGCACCGCATTTGTTCGTTGGTTACACGGGCTAAGGCTCCGGTTCCACCATCTCCAAAGGCCCGCGCCGCAAGTATTCCTCGTACTTGCCCTTGTAACCACGTAGCCGTCCAATCGGTGCGAGAACAGCGGCGAGCGCGTGCTGCAGGAAGACGGGCGGTCCGGCCAACGCCATAACGTCGGGGAATTCGTGAATCATGGCCATGGCCTGAAGGAAAGGGAGACGGTTTCCCATGGGGCCAAGCCTCCCGTCCTGAGACAAACCCATGAACTGGCGCCACATCTCCTCGAACCTCGCCGCCGCGCCGAGGCTGGACCGCGGCCGAATGGAAGCAGTGGATGATTCATCTCCTATCTACGCAGCTCTTGGCAGAGGACTTGGGTCACGCGAAGGTCCTACCCGTAGTTTCACCTACGACGAGCCCAGAATGTCGTTCTATCCCGCGATGTGTGCCGAGTCACCCAAGACGGACTCGAACTACAGAGTCGCACTGCCAACATTTGCACCAGCGGCTGGCTCAACGGTACCCGTACTGCCGTCGACAGTCACACGCTGCCCGTCCTTGAGGACTTCGGTGGCGTTGCCAGCGCCAACCACAGCAGGGATGCCGTGCTCCCGAGCGATGATCGCGGGATGCGAGAGGATCCCACCGTTGTCGGTGACGAGCGCGCCCATGCTCGGGAATACCACCGACCACGTAGGCGACGTCACCGGGCACACCACTACGTCGCCCGCCCGGATCTTGTTGAACTGGTGCTCACCCATCACCACCCGTACCGGCCCCGTATATCGACCGGGCGAGGCCGCAGTGCCGGACAAAACGCTTGCGCTTGGTGTCCCCGGGGGCTCTCCGAAGAATTGGCCGAACCCCCACATCACGGCTTGGTTCACGAGGCGGGCGGGTGGCGGCAGAAGATCGAAGGGAGGCTGCCCGGTCGGCGGTTCTCCATACATGAACGGTCCGGGATGGGCGACGGCCCACGCCCGTCGCCCCTTACGCACCCGAGCCGTCTCGCGGTGGTCGGTACCGCTGAAGAGGGCAGATCGAGCCTCCTGCACTTCCAGGAAGAACACGTCGTCGACAGCAGCGAGTTGGCCCCGCTCGACGAGCCGGCGTCCGATCTCGAGCGCCAGATATCGGAGCAGAGCCGTCTGGACGCTCTGCGTGTGCCACACCCTGTCCTCCCAGGCCGGATAGACCTCGCGGGCACGCACGAGGGCGCGTTCGAATCGCGCCCGGTCGGCCTCTGGGTGCGATACCAGCCGAGCGCGGGCCTCGTCGGCCGCGTGGCTGCGCCGTCGCAGCGCCTCCTGCTCGACCTTATCGGGCGAAAACCGGAGTTCGAGCTGGTGGCCGACAAGGCGCAGCAGGTGATGGGGCACCTCAGCGAGGGTGGGGTCGATGACGTCGTACCGAATCGCACGATGCCCGTTGGCTTCGACGTAATGCGAAAAGGCTCGCGCGAACTCGACGTCCGCTTCGGACAGCCGCGCCGGAGTGGTCTCATCGACTCTCTTGAGCATCTCTCTGACGGCAGGCCTGGAACGGGCCAGCTGGGCGAGATGGGAAAGCTGTCGGGCCGGCTCGGTCGACGCGGTGGACAGGCCCTCCAGAAGGGTGAGCATCCTGGCCGTGTCCCAACCCAACAGCTCTCGGCAAGTCTCCGCGAGTTGATAAACCAGGACGAAATAAGCGATCGCCACCAGGAGGTGTGCGGGCTGCCCCACCACCTCGACCCGGTGGTCGAGCTGGGCAGCCAGACCTTTATCCGAAATCGAGCCAAGATCGATGGCCAACGCACGGCCGATGTCCTCCTGGAGCTCGGGCCGCCACTCGTGGGTCCAGCGTCGGATGACGGTGGCGGGCAGGTCGGCTGCCATCGCCTGCCGGGCGGCTCTGTTGCGCCGGCGGATGGCTGGATGCACTCGCACAAGGATTGCCAAGAGCCAGCGGGGAGGAACGCTGGGGCGACCGCGTCCGCCCCGTCCGCCGGCCGGCGGCGCCCCCACCGGGACCATCCGGTTGTACATCCAACCACCGATGAAGGCGACGTCGGCTCGCTCGACGAGGATGCCGAACTCGGCGAACACGGCCGGGAACACCTTCAGGATCTGTTCGGTCAGCATGACCTTTCCGAAAGGCGAAACAGGAACAGGTTCGTGGAAGGTATCCCTAGTCCAATCACCGGGTGGCACCTCGATCGGGATTGGAATGAGCTCAGGTCCAGCATCAGGCAGCGTCGTGATCGGGCGGGCCTGGAGCAGCCAGAGCGAGCCGCCAGCGATCGCCCACTCGATGTCCTGGGGGCGCGCGAAATGTTCCTCGACCCTTCGGGCGAGATCGCCGATCGCCTGGGCATTTTCGGCGGTCAAGGCGATCGCCATCGATGGAGCCCCGATGGAGCCGTCCTCTTCGATGGTCCAACGCTCTGGTGTGGTCGCCCCGGAGACGAGGCGCTCGCCAAGCCCTTCCACCGCCTCGACGACGATGCGACGGTGGCCGCTCACCGGATCCGTAGTAAAGGCCACCCCGGCCGCATCGGCGGGAATCATCGGTTGGATGAGGACCGCCATCGAGCCGGCCCCTCGATCGCTGTCGTAGGCTCTGACCCGATCGCTGAGCCGCGACCGCCAGCAGCGGAATACCGCCTCGGCGAGCCCGCTCGAGTCGACGTTGAGTACAGTTTCGAACTGGCCTGCAAAGGACGCCTGCGCGCTATCCTCGGCGGTGTTCGAGGATCGGACCGCCCACCGTCCCGGCCCCAGCAGGTCCGGCACTTCCGACAGGGCCGCTCGGACCACAGCGGGGAGCTCATCGCCCCCGCTGCTCAAGACGTCGGTCGTCACGACGAGGCCCGGTGGCACCTCGAAACCGGCTCGCAGCAGCACGGCCAGGGTGGCCGCTTTGTTCCCGGCCAGCGCTGGAGCCTGACAGGCCGGATCGTCCAGGCTGACCAGACCCGCGGCCGATGGGCGGATGGTTGGATTGTTCGGCATCATCTCTTCTTCGCCCGGTGCGCTGCCCGATCCCTGCGGGCGGCCTGTTCCACGATCTGCGCCGCACCGCTCCGGATCGCCTCGGTGGACTCAGCCGGTGACAGCCCGAAACGCAACCGGTGAAAGACGTATGAGGTCGATGACATGAGGTGGCGAAGCGTGGCGAAGGTTCGTCGGGCGTCGCCTCCGGCGAGATGCGGGAACTGGCGTCGGAAGACCTCCCAACGATGGGTGTCCCGGTCGTGAACGCCCTGACCGAATAGCAACGAGTCGTCAGAGGCGATCACAGCCGCGATGACACTGCGGACAACCTCGAAGTTGGCCTCCGTGCGGGCCAGGTGGGCCCCGATGGCGTCGATCCATTCCTCCACCGTCGACACCTCGATGAAGGTCTCGTCCGCGAAACCGGGTGCGAGGTGCTGGGCGGTGGCGCCCATCAGGTCCTGCCGGGTCGGGAAGTAGCGGTAGACAGTGCGATGGGTCAGGCCGACTCGGTCAGCCACCTCCTGAACCGAGAAGCCAGCACTTCGCCTTTCAAGAAGAAGGCCGACGGCGGCGTCGAGGATTGCGTTGCGTGTGGCTTCGGTGTGGCGGCTGCCGGTGGCCAAGATGCTCATGTCATATCTATGTCACGAATGTCACGACTATGACACCCAGCGGGCTGGACGTCAAGGCTCTCGCTGTGGATCGTGAAACGACCGACCGCGCTTGGGCTCGGTTTGACAGCCAGGCGGCCGCAGGCTACGGTCCCCGCCGGGTGAGCTGGCGCTGGGGCAAGTAGAGCAGTCTCCGGCCGGGTCGGATCCTCCCTCAGAGCCGCCGACGTTGCCTGCGACCGAGCTCCCCGCGAAGCCCGCCGAGGACCCCAGACCCGCACGGTCGCGAGACCGGTTCCGCACCCGGGTGGCGATGTTGATAGCCGGGGTCTCGATCCTCGGCGCCCTGGCCGCCCTGCACGCCTCCATCGTCGCCAACCAGGCGACCACGCTCGACCAGGACGAGCTTCAGCAGCTCGCGCAGGCCGAACAGACCAGAGGGACCTACGAGTCCAGGATCGACGAAGACCTGCGGCTGCTCGTCCCCTATCGAGAGCACGTCCGCTCCGCTGAGCTGCTTACCGCCGACGCGACCAGCGTCCGACCCTCCGATCCGGCGCTGGCCGATGCCCTTCTCCAGCAGGCGCAGGCTCAACGGGCGCTGGCCGACAACCTGCGCGGGTTCTTCATGGCCGCCCCGTCGCGAGGCCCCAGCGACCAGATCCAATACGACCGCGATTACGTCCTCAACATCCTGCTCGAACGGGACCGCGAGTATCAGCTGCTGCGGCCGGACGCGACTCACGATCAGGCAGAGGCGGCGCACAGCATGGCGCTGCACCTAGTCACTCTCGTCACCATTTTCGCCCTCGCCCTTTTCTTCCTGACCCTGGCCTCTGTCGTCCGGCGGCAGCCAGGCCTCTTCGCCAGGATGGGCGCAACCGTCTCGATCCTGGCGATTGCGTTCTGGATCACGATCGAAGTCTTCGAAGCATGACCCGCCGAGAGCCCCCGGAGCGGATCGAAATCCCCGAAGGCCAGATCCGCGACCGGTTCACCCAGGGCATCGCGATCGTGATGGCGCTGACCACCATGGCGGCCGCCATCGTGGAGGTCTTCCACGAAAGGGACAGCGAGCACACCAACCATGCGGCCCTGGCCGCACAGCGAATCGCCATCAAGGCAGGTCTGGGCTCGCAGCAGACCGCCGGCTCGGCGCAGGTCGCCATCGAGAACTTCACGGTGGAAGAAACGGAGCTGGCGGCGGCGGCGGAAGCCTATCAGGGTCTGCTGGTGCCGCCGGTTCACACCGGCCCTCAGACGTCGGCGGACCAGAAGAGGCTGCAGCTCGAGCAGGCCCGCTGGAAGGCCCTGGCGCAGCTGATCGACAAGGACAACGAGATCAAGTCTGGAGGGAAGTACGCACCCGAGAACGATCCCTTCTTTCCTTCCCTGTTCCTGAGCGGCAAGTTCCTTGACGAGGATCGCTCGCTCGCGCTTCAGGATGGCGCCAACGATGAGCGGACCGCCTGGAGCTCACGGGTCACCGACGACATTGCGGTCCTGACCCTGCTGGCGGTCGCCCTCTACCTCCTCGGCCTCTCGCTGACGATCGAACTGCGCGTCCGAAGCCTGCTCGCGGGAGTCGGCATCGTCATGGTCGTCGCCGGCTCGGGCTGGGCGGCCGCGATCCAGCTGCGCGCCATCCCTCAGCAGCCGCGCTCCGCCGCGGACGAGTTCGCCCAGGCGCGAGAGTCACTGCGAACGGCTTACTTGCGGCCCGACAACTCCGGTTATGTCGAAGCGCGCGATCACCTCACCAGGTCGATCAATCTCCACCCGACCGCGCGCGTGTATCTCGAGCGCTCCTATGCCGACCTTCTCATCGGAACGCCCCAGCATGCCTCCTACATCACCATCACCACGCGCGAGTCCCTGGTGGCCGCGGTCGCCGACCTCGAGCAGGCACGCAGCCGCGGCCTGGCCAGAGACAAGCGGGTCCTCAACAACCTGGGCGCAACCTATTTCCTGCTGGGGCTGCACGACCACCGGCGCGACTACAACGTGCGGGCGCTCGACGCCATCAACCAGGCCGTCCAGGTCGATCGCACGGATGCGCTTCTCTTCTTCAACCGTGGGCTCATCGAACTCGTCGGCGGCAACTTTCAGGCGGCCGTTCGCGACTACCAGCAGGCCATCGACCTCACCATCTACGAGCCGCCGCCGGCCAAGGCCGGAACGCTACGCGCCGACAGCTGGGCCATAGAACAGCTGGTCGCGGGAGCGCTGACACCGCTGGAGCTGGTGGCGCAGAGCCGCCCGGACCTCGCCGCGAAGGTGGCTGAGATCAAGGAGCTCATCGCCGGGCGCACGCAGATGAAGGACCTGCCGCCCGGCACCGCCAAGAAGGCGGCCTCGGTTAGAGTCGACGTCTTCCCCTCCACCCTGCAGTGGGTGGCAGACCTGCCAGGCTATGACCCGACCGCGGACATTCTCTCCGCGCAGTGGTACCACCTGGACCCCCAGCGCCGTGGGTGGTACGTGCTGCCGGACGTCTCGGGCGGACTGTTTAAGTGCCAGGGCTCCGCGCGGTCGGGGTGCGTGAACCGGAACGCGTCGGGACAGTGGTTTGTGACCAACCAGTTCCTCCAGGCCACTGCTCGCTGCGTGGAAGGTGGCGACTACCGGGTCGAGCTGTACATGAACGGGCAGCTGGCCGGCAGCGGCCAGTCGACCGCGCCAGCCGAGGGTTTCGACTCACTGAAGGCGGGCTACTTCCGCGATCTGGGAATCGCCCTCTGCCACCCGACCGACTGGAAGCCGGCCCCCAGGAGCGTGCTGGGCTACCTGGAAGGGTCGGCCAGCCCGGACGGTTCCCGGGCT
>WNFH01004303.1_pt1 | contig 10255 bp, 7 predicted proteins | sample 5400411 | NCBI WGS metagenome assembly WNFH01 (sample SAMN13153347, study PRJNA577476) | soil metagenome | isolation source: 200 cm saprolite under Douglas fir tree site 2 hole 3 | place: USA:California | collected 2015-04-18
CGCCACCCTTCAGTCGGCAGCCGATCTGTACTACAACAACACCGGCAACTATCCAGATACGGTGGCCGACAAACCCGCCCCGCTGGCGGGCGAAGGGGTCGACGTCACCAAACTAAAGACCGCCAACCTACTGCACCAGTCGCCGCCGGCCACCGAAGCCTTCACCTACGTCGCGTCGCCAAACGGCACGGTCCACGGTCAACTGGTTCCGAACGTCGCAGCCTGCCAATACAACTAGATCACGTCATAGACACAGAGTTCGGCCGGCCCTCGGGCCGGCCGAACGCATTTCTAGAGATTCTCTTTCTCTAATACGCTCCCCCGTCGGGTCTCAACTCTCTCTCCCCCTCCGGGCCTTAGAACTCCCTCCCCATTTCTCCTCCCCCTATAGGGGGAGGGCAGGGAGGGGGTGTTGCGGGAGGGTTGATGTGCCAGGCGCCTGCCGGATCGTCGGTGCTCGTGGGCCAGCCGTGGGAGCATTGCGAAGATGGATGTCGAGGTCGACACTTCGCTCCTGGCTCGACGGGGCCTGACCCGGGAGCAAGTGGGCTGGCTCGGGGAACAGGACCTTGACCGCGCACTCCTGCTCGGAAGCCATGGGCGGCTCCAGCCCTATCTTCCGGTGGTCGACAGTCGGCGAGTCGACCGCGCCTATGCCTGGGATGGGATCGGGCAACCCTGGTTCGTTCAGGTCAAGGGAAGTGGTGCTCCGCGTTCGGATGGCCGCTACAGCTGGAGCATCCCGGCGGCGCACTTCACGCCCTATCGACGGTTGCTGGTGGTCCCCAGCATCATCGACGTCACCGAAGGCCGGCTCCGAGATCCGGTCTGGTGTGTCCCGGCCGACGAGTTGGTCCGGCTGGCGAGCCACAGGAACGACAGTGCGACCGGTCCGGTGCTGGAGATCACCGCCTCACCAACCGGGCGGGATGCGATGAGCCGCTATCGAACGACGCTGGCCACGGTTTGGGAGCTGCTAGCGCCTTCCCCGCGACTGCAGGCCGTGCCCGCGCTCCCCCCGGAGTTTCCCGCGCTGCGCCAGGACCAGGGCGCGTTCTACGAGCTGTCGCAGATTGTGGAACTCATGCGTGGCAGTGAAGACGACCTGCTGCCCTTCAGGCCGGCCAGCGACATCGCCGGCCGCGACCTGCTGATCCAGCGCGTGGACTCTTGGCGGGCGCTGTATTTGCAAATCAAGGGCACAGGCCGCCTTGCCGAGCGGGACAGTATCCACCACTTGGTGCGCCGGCGCACCTTCGTCCCGGCGGAGGACTTCTGGTTGGGCTTCTACTATTTCGACCGGCACCTCGGGCGCCTCTTCCCTGACTGCTGGCTCGTGCCGTCTCTCCACTTCGCCAGCCGGACGGCGGACCAGCGCGACGCCACAGTGCTGACGTTCGAAACTCAGTTGACAGAGGAGCGGGATCACTGGCGGGAGTTCCGCCACCCCATCACTGATCAGGCGGCGGTGATCCGGGCGGCGCTGATGTCTCGCCTCCCCCACGGGGAGGGGTAGGGGAGGGGCAGGGGAGGGGGAGGGGGCAGCGGGCACTCGGCTGGCAGTGCACCTGCTCCGGTGCAATGCAGCCCCATCTAGGCCACCTCGCCCGCCGGCACGTGGCCGAACTCGCCCAGCCCGGCCCGACGGTGGAGCCCGCGCAGGAAGCTGGGCGCCCACCAGTTGGTGTTGCCCAGCAGCCGCATCGCCGCGGGGACGATCAGCACCCGCACCAGGGTGGCGTCGAGGGCCACCGCAACGGCCAGGCCGAGGCCGATGGACTTGATGATTATCACTTCGGCCAGCCCGAAGGAAAGGAAGACGGCGACCATAATGGCGGCCGCGCCGGTGATCAACCGTCCGCTCCGCTCCAGCCCTTCGGCGATGGCGTGCGTGTTGTCCCCGCTCCGAACGTACTCCTCGTGGATCCGGCTGACCAGCAGGACTTCATAGTCCATCGACATCCCGAAGACGATGGCGAACAGGATCACGGGGGTGGTGGGGTCGATCGATTGCGGTGTGAATGCCAGGAACCCGCTCAGGTGGCCATCCTGGAAGATCCAGACCAGGGCGCCGAAGGAGGCCGCGATGGATAGCAGGTTGAGCAGGACAGCCTTGAACGGCAGGACCAAAGAGCCGGTGAGCAGGAACAGCACCAGGTAGGTAACCAGCACCACGAAACCGACGGCGACGGGTGTGCGGCCGATGATGTAGTTAATGGTGTCGACGTCGAACGCGGTCTGGCCATCCACCAGCAGTTCGCCACTGTTCCCGACCTGTTCGGCCCGGATCGTGTTGAGGATGGTTCGGGCGGCATCGCTCGCCGCCGGCTGGTTGCTGACCGCCGTCATGACCACGATGTCCTTGCCCACGGCGTGGCTCATCGCCTGGCGGATCGCCGCCGGCAGCCGCGCCTGGTCGCCGTTCCCCAGGGTCTGATAGTCGGCGCGTCCCAGCGACGGATCGGCGGTGTAGAAGCTGTCCACGTGCAGGATGCCCGGGATGGCGGCCAACCGGCGGCTCAGATCGTACTGGTCGCCGACCCGCGCCGCTGTTAGCGGGTTGCCGGTCGGATAATGGACCACGACGCTGAAGTAGGTCTGGTCCTGCCCGGGGAAGTTCCTGACTAGGATGTCGTAGCCCTGCCGTGCCTCGAGCCCGGGCGGCAGTGCGTCGACGTCGGCGTTGGCCAGCCGCAAATGCAAGAAGGGCGTTCCCGTCAGTAGCAGGAACCCGAGCGCCGGGAGCAACACCACGACGGGTCGCCGCATCACCCAGTTGGCCGAACGGTGCCAGAGGCCGCGACCGCTGACCGGCCGCCGGCTGACGATCGGTACCGAAAGCCGGTTGACCTTCGGGCCGAGGACGGCCAGCAGGGCCGGCAGGAAGGTGAGGCCGTAGAAGACCGCGGCCGCCACCACCATGGCCCCGGCCGCTCCCATCGAAGCCAGAAAGGTCCCCTGGTAGAAAAGCATGGCGGAAAGGCTGACGCCGACCGCCAGGCCGGAGAAGCTGATGGCCCGGCCGGCGGTAGCCATGGTCTTGGCCAGCGCGTCTTCGCGGCTCGAACCGGAGGCGAGCTCGTCGCGGTACCGGTTGACCACGAAGAGCGAATAGTCGATGGCCGCCGCCAGGCCAATCAGAGTCACGATATTCAGTGCGTACTGGGAGACATCGGTGACGTGGCTGAGCAGGAAGGTGCCGCCCAGGCCCGCCACGATAGTGAGGAGGCCCACCCCGAGGGGAAGGCCGGCGGCCACCAGGCTGCCGAAGATGAGGAGCAGCAGGATCAGCGTAACTGGCAGCGAGACGGCTTCCGCCCGCTGGAGGTCATTCTCCAGGGTGGTGTTGAACGCGTGATTGATGAGTATTCCCCCAGTCCCAGTGACCGTCAACGCGCTAGTGTGCACCTGGCCGCGCAGGGCGTTGTAATCGGCGACCGCCTGCTTACTGATGTCGGTCTTCAGCCCCACGTTGACCAGCGCCTGGTGGCCGTCCTTGGAGATCAGGGCCCCGGCCGCCGCCGGTGGCACGTTGTATGGGGTGCGGATGTCGGTCACGCGCGGGTCAGTCTGGATGGCGGCGAGCGCGAGCTCGACTTCCGAGCGGAAGGCTGGATCCGTGACCGCCCGGTCCTTGCGCGTAAAGATCAAGAGGAAGGACAAGCCGCCGCTCGACTTGCCCGAGCTCAGCTCCGTATTAATAAGGCGGTTGGCTCGAGCCGCTTGCAGGCCGCTGGTGTCGGAGTTCCCGCTGGTCAGCGTTCCCCCGTTCATCAGGCCGTAGATCGACAACCCCAGCAGGACTGCCGACACGACCAAGGTGGCCCACCGCCACCGGTACACGAAGCGACCCCAGGCTGCGAACACGACTCCCTCCTCTTACTACGAAGACGCTAGACCGGTTCCACGCTAGCCGCCGCAGCTGAGAATTGCCAGTCGTAGGCATCATGAGTTGCAAATGACATCGGTCACGTGAGCTTATGTGACCTACGTGGCGCCAGAGCCTTGGGTTACGTTGTGCCAAACCCTTCGCCCTAATCTGTTCTCCCATCGCGGGGACGAGCGATTACCTCTCCCCTTTCCCGTGGGGAGGGGCCGGGGAGGGGGTATCAGTACCCGTGCTAACTCAGCGGAACTCGGTGGTGCATTCAACCTTCACCACCTATCATGCGTCCGTGAACTTGTCCAATCGGCAAGCGATCGAACGATGTACGCTTCGGTAAAGGTCTAGCGGGGCGGGCCGGGTTGGAGCCGACCGCCCCTGCCGTCTTCGAAATTGGTTTCCTCCTCCTGGTCGCCGCCGTCGCGGGCTGGGTGGCGCGACGCCTCGGCCTCCCGGCGGTCCTGGGTTATTTGGCGACGGGTCTGCTCGTTTCCCCATTCACGCCTGGATACGTGGCGGATCGCCACCAGCTCGAGGTGCTCGCCAATGTCGGTGTCGTGCTCCTCCTGTTCGAGGTTGGAATCGAGGTCGATCCTCTGGAGCTCGGTCGCGAACGGGGCCGCTTGCTGCTCTTTGCCCCTCTTCAAACCGTTCTGACCGCCGTCTTGGCCGGGGTGGCCGGCCTCCTCGTTGGGCTGCGCCTCCAGGGGGCGGTCCTGCTCGGCCTCTGTCTGGCGCTCTCGTCCAGCGTGGTGGTGGTCAACATCACGCGGAGTCGACGCCGGACGACGGATGCTGCGACCGACGCGACGCTCCTCCACTGGAGCGTGCTCCAGGATTTAGTCGGGGTGGCCCTGGCGATTGCGGCCCTGATCGCGCTGGGCCTGCAAGCGCGGTCGGGGCCAGTCGCTGTCGCCCTGACGGTGCTCTACATCGCGCTGGTCGTGAGCGCCGCTGGAATCCTCCCCGGCGTGCTCCGCCGGTTGCGGGGCGAGCACGACCTGTTCCTGATCGTTTCCGTGGCCAGCGCCCTGGTCCTGGCCGGGATCGGGGGCCTGGTCTTCGGAATCCCACTGGCGCTGGCTGCGTTCGCCTCGGGCCTGGCCCTCACCGAGAGCCGGGAGGCGACCGAAGCCCGCGAGCGGCTGTTGCCGTTCCGCGATGTCTTCGCCGTGCTGTTCTTCGTCGCCATCGGGGCCTTGATCGATCCGGGCGCACTCCGTCAGGGAGTCGGCTGGCTGGGCCTCCTGCTCGCGCTCTTGATCGTCACCAAGCTGGCGCCCACCTACCTGCTGGCCCGGCTCGGCCGCCTACCCGGGCGACCGGCACAGGTCGCCATCGGCCTGGGTCAGATCGGGGAATTCAGCTTTGTGCTGGCAACCATCGGCGTCGCTCACCAGGTCATCCCGGGCGAGGTATACGCCGCCATGCTGGCGGCGGTCGTGCTGACGATCGCCGCGTCCACCGTACTCGTCCGGCTGGCCCACTGAGGGCCAGAGGGGTAATCGTTTCCTACGCGATCTTGGCCGTGTCTTCGTCCGACGCCCCGGCGATCCGCTGCGGCAGGGATGAGGTGGCGAAGGCTGCTACCAGCCGGGGGTCCCACTGGGTGCCGGACCCCTGCGCCAGGATCTCCAGCGCTTTGGCCACCGTGAACGCCTTCCGGTAGGGCCGATCCGTGATCAGGGCGTGGAAGCCATCCGCCACGGAGACGATGCGCGCCATCATGGGGATGGCAGGACCCTGGAGCTTGTCGGGATAGCCCGTCCCGTCCCAGCGCTCATGGTGATGGCGGATGGCGGGGGCCAGCACCGGCGCCGGCCGAAAAGGGCCGGTGATCTCGGCCCCCAGGATGGTGTGGTGCTGGATCTGGGCGAATTCTTCGGGGGTCAACGACCCCTGTTTGGTGAGCAGCTCCTCCGGGAGGCCAATCTGCCCGATGTCGTGCAGGAGACCCGCGTGGTACGCGACCTCCTGGTCCTCGGCGTCGAGACCGATCAGGCGGGCGATCGCCTGGGCGGTGAGCGCCACCCGGTCGTCGAACGGCGTCTTGGACTCGGATGGGTTCTCCCGTTTGACCAGCTCACGCAGGCTGGCCTGGGTGGTGTCCATGTCCCGCCGCAGCTCGCGCAGGCGCAGCAACGCTCGCACCCGGACCTGCAGGTCGCGCATCGGAATCGGCTTGACGATCAGGTCGTCGGCGCCGGATTCCACCATCTTGGGCCGTTCGGGCCGCGGGTCGAAGCCGGTCATCATCAGCACCGGGATGTCCCGGGTGGCGGGGTCGGCTTTCAATCGCCGGCAGGCCTCGTGCCCATTCATCGCCGGCATCTCGACGTCCATCAGGATCAAGTCCGGCTGGAGACGCTTGGCCGCCGTCAGCGCTTCGGCGCCGTCGGCCGCACCCTCGGTCCAGAAGCCCAGGGTGGATAGCATGCTCCCCATGGCATCGCGGCTGGGGCCGTTGTCATCTACGACGAGGATCGAGCGGCGCTCCGGCATCGGTCCGGAGGGCTTCGCGTCCACCGCTGGTACGACGTAGGAACAGGCGGCTTCCTTCGTTGCTCTGACTGTGGAGCGTCGCGTGACACAACAGGACGACGCCTCCCTGGCCCGCCAGCTTGGACTGCTGTCGGTGGATGAGGTCGCTCGCGCCATCCACCGCCATCCCGAAGTCGTCCGCCGTCACGCCCGAAGCGGTCGCTTGCCTGGCGAGCGGGTCGGCCGGGGATGGTTCTTCCGGCCGGACCGGCTGGTGGCGGCCGGCTACCCACAGTTCGCGGCCGCGACCACCGAGACCACTGCATCCATGGGCCCCAGTTTCCTCGCGGCGCTCAGCTAGGCCGGCATAGATGCCCTGCAGTTGGGGAACGAGCACGAGATCTTCGAGGCGGTGGCCCGCCGCCTGGCGACGGTGGGGCTCGGCTCCTGGTATTTCCTGGTCGTCCCCGATGGCTCCGGCCTTCGGATCGCCTATGCCCACCCGCTTCACGCGCCGGGCGAGGACGACCCGCAGGGGGTCGGTCGCATCCTGTCCTTTGAAAACATCCCGAACCTCAAGCGGGCCTGTGAGACCCGGCGGGCCCAGTACCTGGGCGATTACGCCGAGATCGTCAAGCGGGTGGAGGCGAATCTGCCGCCTGGCCAGCACGCCGACGCCGAAACGCTCGCTCGGCAAATGGAGCTGCGGACCGCGATCTCGGCACCGATGGTCGCGCGCGATCGCCTGCTCGGCGCCATCACGGTCAGCGGACCCGGCCTGCGCCCGGCTGACCTGCCGGCCGTGACCGCCTTCGCCAACCAGACCGCCGCCGTCGTCGAAGCCACCCGACTGCTGACGCAGGCGCGCGCGTCGGAAGAAGCCATGGTGGAGACCCTCGGCATGGCTGTTGACCTGCGCGACCAGTCCGGCCACCACGCCGGTGTGCATGCCCGCTTGTTGGAACGCTTCGCCGAACACCTCGGCATGGATGGCGGCGCCCGGCGCCGGCTGCACCACACCCTGCTGCTCCAGGACCTCGGGAAGCTGGGCATCCCCGACGCGATCCTGCGGAAACGGAGCCGGCTGGCGCCGGAGGAGCGCGCCGTGATGATGTCCCACCCCATCCGGAGCGCCGAGATCCTGGAGCGCTTCCCGCCGCTCGCGCACCTGGCGCCGTTGGTGCGCGCCCATCATGAGTGGGTCAACGGGGAGGGGTATCCCGACGGCCTGGAGGGGGACGCGATCCCGCTGGAGACCCGAGTCGTGGCGCTGGTGAACGCCTTCTTCAGCATCACCTTCGACCTGCCCGGGTTCGCCATCGACGAGCTCCCGGCGGCGCTGGAGGAGCTGGAGCGGTTTGCCGGAATCGGGTTGGATCCGGCCCTGGTGCCACGATTCGTGCAGATGATCCGTGAGGCTGCCGCCAGCCAGACCTCATGGTTCGCCGAGCTACTGGCCCAGATGAAGACAAGCCATGAAAGCCTTCAGCCCACCAGCGGCAGGCCTCGCGACATTCTGACGGTGGCTGACTCGCGCGAGCTCCGCATCATCCATCGGGTCGGTCAGGAGATTGGCGCCGTACTCGACCTCGACGTCCTCCTGGCACACATCGTGGACATCGTCCGCGACGTGGCCGGCTACTATCGGGTCTCCCTCGTCCTGCCAACGGAAGACGGACGATTGACGGTCGGCGCCTCCAGCGGACAGCCCACCCAGGTCCAGCATCAGAGTCAGCCAAGCAACGGGGTAACCGAGTGGGTCTTCGCCCACGCCCAGCCCCTGATCATTCCGGACGTGACCCGCGATCCCCGCTACGCCGGCACGGACTCGAGCGTCCGGTCCGAGCTGGCATTTCCATTGAGCAGCCGCGGCCGGGTGATCGGCGTGCTGGACGCGGAGAACCAGGCACCTGACGCCTTTACCCAGGCCGATCTGACCCTCATGTCGGCCGTAGGGTCGCAACTCGCGGCCTCCCTGGAGGCGGCCCAGATGCACGACCTGTTGAAGCGGGAAGCGACGCGCGATCCCCTGACGCGACTTGCCAACCGCCGGGTCCTGCTGGACCGGATCGAGCAGCAGATCGCCCATGCGGAACGCCACAACGAGGCCTTCTCAGTGGTCTTTCTCGATGTCGATCAGCTCAAGACGGTGAACGATACTTACGGCCATATGGCCGGGGACGCGCTGCTGCGCGAGGTGGCCAGCGGGCTGATCGAGGCGGTGCGGGGCGAGGACCTGGTGGCGCGGTTCGGTGGTGATGAGTTCGTGGTCCTGCTGCCCGCTACGCTTGCCGGCCCGGCCCAGGTGGTCGGTGCCCGCATCAAGGACGCCATCCGCCGGCACCCATTCCTGGCCGGGAGTCAGCTGATTACCATTCCCGGGATCAGTCTCGGAATTGCCACGTATCCCGGCCATGGCCGAACGCCTGAGCAGCTGCTGGCGGCCGCCGATACCACCTTGTACACGGAAAAGAAACTCCGGAAGAAACCGGCCTAGCGCTCTTGACTCTGTTGTCCCCTCCCTTCAGGGAGGGGCGGGGAGGGTGCCGCAATTGGTCGTCCCCTCCCTCAAGGGAGGGGCAGGGGAGGGTGCCGCAATTGGTCGTCCCCTCCCTTAAGGGGGGGCAGGGGAGGGTGCAGCGGAAACGTGGGACGTTTACCCGAAGACGCCGGAGAGCTCGTAGAGCTCGCGAGGCACCCGCCTCGTCTCCTTGATGACCTCCCGCAGCGGGACGACGGTGACCTCGCCGTTCTGACGGATGGGGATCACCCCCGCCCGCCCCGCAGCCAGCAGGTCCGTGGCGGCCACACCCAAGCGCGTTGCCCAAATCCGATCCACTGGGGTCGGCGACCCCCCGCGCTGCAAGTGACCGAGCACCGTCACGCGAGTCTCAAATCCTGTCTTTTCTTCGATTCGGGTGCTGAGGGCATCCCCCACACCCTGCTTGGCCAGCTGGACGTGGCCGAAGGCGTCCCGCTTTTCGGCCGCGGCCGTGACAGCCATGACCGGTTCGAGCTCCGGCATTTTCACACCCTCGGCGATGACGATGATGCTGAAGTCCTTGCCCTCCCCGCGGCGCCGGTGGAGGTGTTCGACCACCTGGCCGAGGGAAACGGCGAACTCCGGGATGATGATCAGGTCGGCGCCGCCGGCAAGGCCACCCACCATCCCCACCCACCCCGTATCCCGGCCCATCACCTCCACCACCATGACGCGGTGGTGCGCTGACGCGGTGGTGTGCAGCCGGTCGAGGGCCTCGACCACGACCCCTACCGCGGTATCGAAGCCGATGCAAAACTCGGTGACCGCCAGGTCATTGTCGATGGTCTTGGGTACCCCGACGACAGGAAAGCCCGCATCACTCATGGCCGCGGCGACGGAGAGCGTATCGTCGCCGCCGATCGCCACCAGTCCGTCGATACCGTTGCCACGCAGCAGCGCAATCACGCGGGCAATCCCGTCCTTCTCCTTCATCGGATTGGTCCGCGACGTGCCCAGGATCGTCCCGCCCAGTGGCAGGATGCCGCGGACCGAGGCCGGCGTCAGGTCCTCGACATCGCCCTGGCCCAGCAGACCGGCCCAGCCGTTCTTGATCCCGGACACCTGAAATCCATTCTGGAAGGCGCGCCGCGCGGCGCCCCGGATGGCGGCGTTGAGGCCGGGCGCATCGCCACCCCCGGTGAGGATCCCAATGCGCATCGGACAATTATGGTCATGTCCCCTCCCTTCGGGGAGGGGCAGGGGAGGGTGTCCCGTGTTAGACCTCAGGCAGCCACCGTCAGCTGGGGCCCCCAGGTCCAGCCACCGTCGCGGGTCACCTCGATCGCGAACGCGCCGGCGTCCGTGCGAACGATGACCCAGCCGATGGTCGCAGAGACGAAGGCTGCCCC
>WNFH01004307.1_pt1 | contig 10251 bp, 8 predicted proteins | sample 5400411 | NCBI WGS metagenome assembly WNFH01 (sample SAMN13153347, study PRJNA577476) | soil metagenome | isolation source: 200 cm saprolite under Douglas fir tree site 2 hole 3 | place: USA:California | collected 2015-04-18
ACAAAGTGGCCCGCTTCCGGCAGGCGCTGAATTTTCAAGTTTTTTACGTGCTGGTCCAGCCCGTCCAGGTTTCCCGTCAGCAGCGCGATGTCTCTTTCGCCCCAGATCACCAACGTCGGCACGGTGATCGGATTTCTTGGCGTCAAGAAGTGGCTCGCTTCGGGTTTTTCTCCACCGATGGGTGACTTCAATCCAGCCGCGCGGTAATAGTTCAAGCCGCCGGTCAAACCGCGCCGCCAGCACTCCAGGTATTTCCTGTGGTCTTCATCGTTCGCCCATGCCCCCGCGAAAACCACGCGCTGGAGTATGGCGAAATCGTCTTGGCTGAGCAGCGGTTCTGCCGCGGGTGAACTAAAAATATTGAAATACGCGGAGGCCTTCTGCTGGGCGGGATTGTTGAGCAGCTCCCGCGCAAAGACCGTGGGGTGCGGCGCATTGAGGATGACGAGTTTGTGAAGCATTTCCGGATGCGCCGCGGCAAAGTCCCAGGCGATCACGCCGCCCCAGTCGTGCCCAGCCAGTACGAATTTCTTGGCGCCTAACTCTACCGCGAGCGCACGAACATCTTCCAACAGCACGGGAATCTGGTACGCCTCCAGCTTTTCAGGCATGGAAGATAGGTTGTAGCCGCGCATGTCCACGGCGACGGCGCGAAAGTCGTTGGCAAATTCCGGCAGCAATGCCTTCCAGCCATCCCAGAACTCGGGAAAACCGTGGAGGAAGAGAAGCAGCGGCCCCTCGCCTTGCTCCACGTAGTGCAAGCGCACGCCGTTTACCTCGGCGTAGCCGTCATGTAAGTTCGAGCTGCCGGTCTTGCCAGCGTCCACTTGAGTCTCCGCTCGCAGCCTGGCTTAGGAACCGTGGCGCCGCACGCGACATTACCATACCGCACGCATCGGTTCCTGACGATTCCCTGACGCCGCGCCTCTTTTCGCGCTCGATACCCTGTGCCTGCATGACAATTTTCAGTAGAATCATCGATTCGCATCCACTCAGGAGAACAGACAGCCATGTCCACCAAGATCGCCAGAGTCCACGCCCGCCAGGTCATCGATTCCCGCGGCAATCCCACCGTCGAAGCCGACGTCCTCCTCGATGGCGGCGCGCTTGGCCGTGCCGCAGTCCCTTCCGGTGCTTCCACCGGCGAGCACGAAGCCCTCGAACTCCGCGACGGCGACAAATCAAAATATCTTGGAAAGGGCGTCCTCAAGGCCGTTGCCAACGCCAACACCGAAATCGCCAAATCCATCGCCGGCCTTGACGCCGCCGACCAGCGCGCCCTCGATCATAAAATGATTTCGCTCGACGGCACTCCGACGAAGTCCCGCCTCGGCGCCAACGCCATCCTCGCCGTCTCCATGGCCGCGGCCCGCGCCGCCGCTGTCGCCCTCCAACAGCCGCTCTACAAATATCTTTCGCGTTATTCCACCGATACCTCCGCGAATCTCCTCCCTTGTCCCATGATGAACATTCTCAATGGCGGCGCCCATGCCGATAGTTCCGTGGACTTCCAGGAATTCATGGTCATGCCCGTTGGCGCTCCGAATTTTTCTGAAGCGCTGCGCTGGGGCGTGGAAGTTTTCCATGCTTTGAAAACTGCGCTGAAGAAGCACGGTTACTCCACGGCCGTCGGCGACGAAGGCGGCTTTGCGCCGAGCTGCAAATCCAACGAAGAGGCCATTCAGATTGTTCTCGAAGCCATCGCCTCCGCCGGGTACAAGCCCGGAGCGCAGGTGAGCATCGCTCTCGACCCCGCCTCCAGCGAGTTCTACGACAAAGCCAGTGGCAAATACATTTTCAAGAAGTCCGACAAATCCTCTTTCGCTTCCTTCCAGATGTCCGCGTACTGGACCAACTGGGCCGAAAAATATCCCATCGTTTCTATTGAAGACGGCATGGCGGAAGATGATTGGGCCGGCTGGAAATCCTTGACGCAGAGCATCGGCAGCAAATCATCCAAGAAAAGAATCCAACTCGTCGGCGACGACCTCTTCGTCACCAATACCGAGCGCCTTTCCCGCGGCATCAACGAAGGCATCGCCAACGCCATTCTCATCAAGCTGAACCAGATCGGCAGCGTCTCCGAAACCATCGACGCCATCGAACTGGCACGCAAAGCCGGCTACAACTCCATCATTTCCCATCGCTCCGGCGAAACCGAGGACACCTTCATCGCCGATCTCGCCGTCGCCACCGCCGCCGGCCAGATCAAAACCGGCTCCGCCAGCCGCACCGATCGCATCGCCAAATACAATCAGCTCCTCCGCATCGAAGAGGAACTCGGCCCCGCCGCACGCTTCCACGGCAAAGCTGCCCTTAATAAAAGTAAGTCTTGATTCTCGATAGCCCGGCGCTCCAGGCGCAGCCGGTACCTGATAATCCAGCTCTCCCACATTGGATTTTGAGCAGCCGCGAACTTGTCCGAGTACTATTGACACGCTTCACGAGCCTGCCTAGCATCGAAGGTAGCTCCCACCCAAAATTCTCGTGCTCTACTTCATTAGGAGGTCCACTATGGCAAGAGTTCTTTACTGTAACGACCTCGTCCCCGGGTGCAAGTTCGAGGCCCGCGGCGACTCCGACGAGGAAATTCTGGGCGAAATCGCGGATCACATCGCGACCGTACACGGCATGGCTGATATTTCTGATGGGATATTGGCGATGGTGTGCAAGGCGATTCACGAGGAAGTTCGAGTCCGCTCGCGCGGGGCTGGCGCATAGCCTTTCCTCGTAATCGGAGAGATGTCCCAGCCTTTGCAGAAGTTCCTCGTCCAATTACAATCGTACCCGGCCGGGCACGCTGGGCCGCACCGACCGCATCACCAGGTACAACCAGCTCCTCCGCATAGAATCAGAGCTCTGCTCCGCCGCACGTTTCAATGGTAGGGTGGCTCTCGGGTAACCTTGGAGTTTCTCTTGCGAGGGCCTGGCACGCCCAACCTATCTTCAAGCATTGGAGTTTCATTGCATGAAAACTAAACCGTTCTTCGTCGCAATCGTATTTCTCTTCATGGTGTGTGTCCCAGCTACATCGGCGCAAGTAGATGAGTCTCCGAACCCCGCCGCTGAGCCGCCCAAAATGCTGCTCCTCGTCCACCAGGAATTCAGGTTCGGGAAAGCGGGCGAACGTCAAAAGTTGGAGGTTGCCATTTCGCGCGCCTGCGATCATCTAAACGTTCCCAACGACTGGATCGATCTGGAATCCCTTTCCGGTCCGCCGGAAGCTCTTTTCTTCGATCCTTTCGATTCCTTCGAGCACTTGGACACAGCTTTCGCGGACTGGGGGCGGATTTTTGGCACTCATCCTGAGCTCGCCCGCATGCAGGAGGAACTCAAGACGCTCGTCACAAACGAACGAACGATCATCGCCGAACGTCGCGACGACCTCGGTTACCGACCGCAATCTATCGACCTTTCGAAAGCCCGCTTCCTGCGCGTTCTCGAGGTGCGCTTGATTCCTGGCCACGAAAGCGATTTTGTTGAAGCGCTTAGAATCCTCAGCGGAGCCTACGAGAAAATCAAAGCGAATACGCCGTGGGTCGTGTATCAGGTAAACGTTGGCATGCCCTCGCCCGCCTTTCTGGTTTTTGTGCCCATGCGCGCGCTCAAGCAAAACGACGACCTGCTCAATTGGAGGACAACCATTCGGGAAGCGGAAGGAGAAGAGGCGGCTCATCAAACGGAACAAATTGCCCGGGAAGCCTACTCCAGCACGGAAAGCAATCTCTATGTCATCAGCCCGGACACGTCGCACGTCTCCAAAGACTTCGCCGAAGGCGATCCCGATTTCTGGTCGCCCAAGCGGTCCGCGCCACGAAAGCCACCGAGCCAGAAAAGCTCCGATTCGAAGCCACAGCCATAGCTGGCTCTCACGCTGGAAATAATCCAGGAACAAGCTAGAATGCCAATGCCCGCATGAGTGAGGCCGCCAATTCCGCTTTGCGAGACGATTCTGTGCGTCTCCGCATGGCGTCCCTAGCGGACGCGGAAGCCCTCGCGCGCCTGATCAACGCTGCTTTCCGCGTCGAGCAACCCTTCATTGAGGGCGACCGCACCAACCATGACGGCGTCCGGTCCTACATGAAGAAAGGAAAATTCTTGCTGGCAGAGGATGCCGCAGGCCTCGCAGGATGCGTCTATGTTGAGATTCGGGCCGACCGTGGCTACCTCGGTCTCCTTGGCGTGGATCCTCCGTGCCAGGGCACCGGCTTGGGCCGCAAATTAATGGATGCCGCCGAGAATTACTTTCGCGAAGCGGGTTGCCGGGCCGTCGACCTCCGCATTGTCAGCGCGCGCACACCCCTCCCTTCCTTTTATCGCCACCTCGGCTACCTGGAAACCGGCACTGCCCCTTTCGCTCCAGAAGTGCCCGCCAAAGTCTCCTGCCACTACATCCTCATGTCCAAAACCATCGTCTGAAATCCCCGCAACACCATGAATTGTAAGCTTTTGTCCGCCAGTCGCCAGTCGGCATGTGAATAACTGCAAAGTTAGCATTGACATGTGTTTGTGGTTGAGCTAATATTGGAATTGTGCGGCTTGGCCATGACGAACCTTCACATCGTCCTCTCGCGGATTTCTCCCCCTTCCCAAGCGAACGATCTAACTTCTTCAGAATCTGCTTCTTCCGAAAATCCTCCCGTAACTCCTTTAGAATGCGCAGTTCCATGAGGATCTCGAAATTCCGTCCACTAAACCCTTTAGAATCAATCTCGAGTCTTGATCGCCTTCGCGCTAAGTCTCTTGGAATGCGCAGTTCCGTGATTTTCGCCGCTAACCCCTTTAGAATGCGCAGTTCCAAAAAAAAGTGGGGGGTGGGGCTGTTATGGTTAACCTGGATTCCCTCATTTCCAATCCTTCCGCCTTCAGGCAAAATACCCCCGCCATTCTGGGGGAACAATGAATCGCACCGCCGCAATTGCATCCATACTTTTTGTCGGCTTCTCGCTCGCGCCCGTCGGCAGCCACGTCGCCGCCGACGAGCAGCCTCTCTTCGGCTACTCCGCCGAATCTTCGCGCACCGAACGCCAGTGGGAAGAGAAACTCCGCGCCATTCCCAGCCCCGACAACCTCCGCGTTTATATGCAAAAACTTTCCGCGCACCCGCACCACGTTGGCTCTCCCGCCGACAAGGACAACGCCGAATGGATCGCCGCCAAGTTCAAGGAGTTCGGTCTCGACACGCACATCGAGCAGTTTGACGTTCTCTTTCCAACACCAAAGGAACGCGTCGTCGAGCTCGTCGAAGGCGGCCCGAAGTTCGTCGCCAAGCTCCAGGAACCCCCGCTTCCGCAGGACCCCACCTCAAATCAGCAAGCCGAGCAACTGCCCACCTATAACGCTTACTCGATCGACGGCGACGTCACCGCTCCTCTTGTCTACGTCAACTACGGAATCCCCGAGGACTACGAGCAGCTCGAGCGCATGGGCATCTCCGTCCAGGGAAAGATTGTCATCGCGCGCTACTACCACTCCTGGCGCGGCATCAAGCCCAAGGTTGCCGCCGAGCACGGCGCCGTTGGCTGCCTGATTTACTCCGACCCGCATGAGGATGGATTCGTCCGCGGTGAAACATTTCCCGCCGGAGCGTTTCGTCCGCCCGATGGAGCCCAGCGCGGCAGCGTCGCGGACATGCCGTTCTATCCAGGGGATCCGCTCACGCCGGGAGTCGGCGCCACAAAAGACGCCAAACGTCTGAAGGTGGAAGACGCTCCCACGATTACCAAAATCCCTGTGCTGCCGATCTCCTATGCCGACGCGCAGCCACTTCTTGCTGCGTTGAGCGGCCGGGTGGCTCCGGAGGGGTGGCGCGGCGGCCTCGCCATCACCTATCACGTCGGCCCCGGCCCCGCGAAAGTTCACCTCAAAGTGAAATCGAATTGGAGAACCGAACCGATTTACGACGTCATCGGAAAAATCCAAGGCGCCACATTTCCCGATGAGTGGGTGATTCGCGGCAACCATCACGACGGCTGGGTGAACGGCGCGGAAGATCCCATCTCCGGACAAGTCGCCATTTTGGAAGAAGCGCGATCTCTCGGCGAGTTGGTCAAGTCCGGCTGGAAGCCCAAGCGCACGATTATTTATTGCGCGTGGGACGGCGAAGAGCCGGGACTCCTGGGTTCGACCGAATTTGCCGAGCAGCACTACGACGAATTGCGCGCACATGGCGTCGCGTACATCAATTCTGACGGCAACGGCCGCGGCTATCTCGGAATCGAAGGCTCGCACACGCTCGAGAAATTCAGCAACGATATCGCGCGCGAAATTTCCGACCCGGAAACAAAACTAACAGCGTGGAAACGCCAGCAACTTCGGGAAATTTCCAATGCCAAGACCCCTGAGCAGCGCGAGGAAATTCGCAAGCGCGCCGATCTGCGCATTCCCGCGCTGGGTTCCGGCTCGGACTACACTGCCTTCCTGCAGCACGACGGCGTCGCCGCGCTGAACATCGGTTTCGGCGGCGAAGACGACGGCGGCATCTACCATTCCATCTACGACGATTTCTACTGGTATACAAATTTCAGCGATAAGGATTTCGTTTACGGCCGCGCGCTGGCGCAGACCGGCGGCACGGCCGTGATGCGCTTGGCCGACGCGGATTTGCTGCCATTCGAGTTCGGAGATTTCGCGGACACCGTGCAGACCTACTTGAAGGAACTGAAATCTCTTTCGCAAAAGATGCAGGACGACATTCGCGAACGCAACAAGGAAATCGAAGAAGGCGTTTTCAAGGCCACCGATGATCCCCGGCGGCCACTTGTCCCGCCGTCCGTGGAAGCCGTTCCGCCGCACTTGAATTTCGCGCCCTTCGAGAACGCCGTGGACGCGCTCTCGCGCAGCGCGGCGGATTACCGCAAGGCCCTCGAGCAAGCAAATGCCAACGGCGGAGCGTCGCTTGCCTCCGCCTCGCTCGCCGAGGTCAACAAAATGCTCATCGAAAGCGAACGTAAACTCACCACCGCCGAAGGCCTTTCCAACCGGCCGTGGTTCAAGCATCAACTTTACGCTCCCGGTTTTTACACCGGCTACGGGGTCAAGACAGTGCCGGCTGTCCGCGAAGCCATTGAGCTCAAGCAATGGAAACTAGCGGACGAAGGGATTGTTATCGTCTCGCGCGTGCTGCAGGACGAAGCTGCGCTCATTTCTTCCGCCGCTCAAAAACTCTCAGGAGCGAAATGAAGTTTCCTCGGACAAGGTTCGTCGCGGAAGTTACCCGGCGCGTATGCCATTCGGAACTGCGCGCTGCGGAACCGAAAGAACTGGAGTGACGCCGTCCGCATAGCCGATATCGAATAGCATGCCTTCGGAAATTTCGCCGCCCATTTTGCGTGGTTCGAGATTCACGACGAAGAGCGCCTGGCGCCCCTTGATCTCTCGCGGATTTGCTCGCTCTTTCTTGATCCCCGCGAGAATCGTTCGCGAATGGTCGCCGAAATTCACGGTCAGCTTCACGAGCTTGTCGGAACGCGGGACCTCTTCCACACGCTCGATCGTGCCAACTCGGATGTCCAACGCTTCGATTGCTTCGATGCCAACGGCTGGTTTCACAGCTGCGGGAGTGAATTCAGCCATGATTCACCGCTTGTACTGCGCAGCGTAGGCCGGCGTGGGAATCGAGGCATCACACTTCTCGTCGCGGATCGCCGCGCCCGGCGTGAGGGAAACTGGAATCACGCCGGCCCAGACCGGCAGCGCATAGTCCGGAGCGTCGTCCTCCGGGGGGCCGACGCGTACCTTTGCGGAAACTTCCGTGAGCGGCAGGCGAAGAATGCTCGTGGCTTTCAGTTCTTTTTCGTTGGGCTGGCGAGCATCATTCCAGCGGCCGGGAAGAATTTTTTCGGTGAAGGCATGCAGCGCTTCGAGTTTTTCTTCCGGCGCTTCGACGAGGCCGGCATCGCCGAGCGCGACGACGGAGCGGTAATTCATGGAGTGATTGAAGACGGAACGGGCCAGCACGAAGCCATCTATGAGAGTTACTGTCACGCAGACGGGTACCCCATCACTTACATTGCGCAACATGCGGCTCGCGGCGGAGCCGTGAAAATAAATCGCGTCTCCGATGCGCGCAAACAGTGTGGGAATCACATACGGCTGGCTATCGACGGCGAATCCGACGTGGCACACGTAACCTTCGTCAAGGATCTTGTAAATAGTTTCGCGGTCGTACGCGCCGCGATGCGACTCGCGCACGACGCGCGTACGCTCGGTTGGCGGGATGGCTTCGGGCACAAGGCACCTCATGGAGAAGCATGGCGCGGAGCCGGCCGCTTCGCAGCCGCCCATTTGATTTGTAGCCGTCGCCAAAGCGGCATGAGTGAGGGACAACTTCAAATATGCTATCACGCCCGGCGAAATGATCGTGCGGTGTGGGCCGCCGGGTCGTCGGGAAAGTGCCTCCATAGTGTGAATCACGTTTGTAGTGGCGCAGCATGCTGCGCCACTACAACGGCGGCGTATCGTATGAGAAACTATCGGCTCGGAGATTGCGGCCACTTCGCGGTGGCGCGAACAAAAATGAGCACGCCAGCAATGCAGGGGACAGAGAACAAAGCATTTGACATCGCGTGGGTTCGCGATCAATTTCCTTCGCTGAAATTGCAAGTGAACGGCCACGCCGCGGCTTTTTTGGATGGGCCGGCGGGGACGCAGGTGCCCAAGCAGGTGATGGATGCGGTGCAGAATTATTTTCTAACTGCGAACGCGAATACCTATGGCGCGTTTCTGACCAGCCGGCGGACCAACGAAATGATCCTCTCGGCGCGCGCGGCCATGGCGGATTTTTTCAATTGCGATTCGAATGAAGTAGTTTTCGGGCAGAACATGACCACGATGACGTTCGCGCTGGCGCGAGCGATCGGGCGCGAACTGCAAGCCGGTGACGAAATTGTGGTGACGACGCTGGACCATGATGCCAACGTCGCGCCGTGGCGCTCGCTGGAAGAAAAAGGCGTGGTGATCCGGCAGGTGGATATTCGCGAAACGGACTGCACACTGGATTGGGAAGATTTGGAGCGAAAGATTTCCCCAAGGACGAAGCTCGTCGCCGTTGGCTATGCCTCAAACTTAGTGGGAACGATCAATCCAGTCGCGGAAATCACGAAGCTCGCGCACGCGGCGGGCGCGCTGATGTTTGTCGATGCCGTGCACTACGCTCCGCATGGACTGATCGACGTGAAGGTTCTGGATTGTGATTTTCTGGCGTGCTCACCCTATAAGTTTTTCGGACCGCACATGGGAACGTTGTACGGCAAGCGTGAACTCTTGCAGTGCTTTAAGCCCTACAAGGTGCGGCCGGCGACGGATGCTTCTCCCGAATGTTGGGAGACCGGGACGCAGGTGCAGGAATTGATCGCCGGGATCACCGCGGCGGTTGATTACATCGCCGAACTTGGACGGCATTGTGATCCAGTGGTGAAAAACCGCCGCGAGGCGTTGCAGGCAGCGTACCGTGCGACGCACCGATACGAAACCGGATTGCTGACTCGATTGATTGCGGGTTTGCAAGCAATTCCGGGAGTGCGAATCTTCGGGATCACCGATCCGCGGCGCTTTGATGAGCGCTTCTCGACGCTATCGTTCCGGCTGGGCAACCACAATCCAACAAACATTGCCGGGTTTCTCGGCGGGCGCGGCATTTTCACCTGGGACGGAAATTTTTATGCGCTGAACCTTTCTGAACGCCTGGGCGTAGAGCAACACGGCGGCGTCCTTCGAGTCGGCCTCGTGCATTACAACACCATCGAAGAGGTGGACCGTCTGCTCGCAGCGGTACGCGAATTTGCTGCGCCGTATCAAGCGTCCTGACGCGCTCTCAGGAAGAGCCAAATCAAATTCATAAACGAAAGACGATGAGCAAACGACCGAAACCGATTGTGTTGACCGTGCTGGATGGCTGGGGATACCGCGCGGAGACGAAGGGCAATGCCATTGCGCTAGCGCGGAAACCGGCGTATGACGAACTGCTCAAGAAATTTCCCAACACCTTGATTCATACCTCCGGGCCATTTGTGGGATTGCCTGAAGGACAGATGGGCAACAGCGAAGTGGGCCACATGAACATGGGCGCGGGGCGCATCGTGCACATGGACATTACGCGCATCGACCTGCTCATCGCGAACAAACAATTGCAAAATGTGCCGCTTTTTCTGCAGGCGATGGAGCGCGGGCGGGCCCGGCAACTTCATTTTGTGGGATTGTTGAGTGACGGCGGCGTGCACTCGCACATTCAGCATCTGTTTGCGCTGCTGG
>WNFH01004308.1_pt1 | contig 10251 bp, 7 predicted proteins | sample 5400411 | NCBI WGS metagenome assembly WNFH01 (sample SAMN13153347, study PRJNA577476) | soil metagenome | isolation source: 200 cm saprolite under Douglas fir tree site 2 hole 3 | place: USA:California | collected 2015-04-18
ATCCCGAAGCTCAACCGCTGCGCTCATTTGTTGCTCCCCGAATCAAATCGTGAAGCCCAAATGAATCACAACCCGCCGAAAACTCCGAGAGTCAGTCCCTACGCAATCTGGTATTAGAAGACATTCACTGCGTTCGGGAAGCAAGGGTCGCGGGTTCGAATCCTGCCACTCCGACCATCAATCCATTTGGATTTTTCCTTCTGATTGCTGCCCGTTGCCGAGTCAACCGCCAATTCAACCACCGACACGTAGCGGCATTTTTGACCGATCGCGGCTGCGGCTGCCTTCAGATGATCAAGGCAGCGGCGGCCGCAAACGTTCAGCAGAATCGGGCGATATGCCGAGAAACCAGCACGCCTCTGAAAATCGGCACGCCCCGCTGCATCAGCAAGCCGCGGCGGTATTCACGGAGGGTGTAACCGCAACCGTGCCGGATAGGGCCGCCAACTTGACGCGTTTCGTTTCGCGAGAGCTGGCGGTCGGGGCGGCTCGCCTTGAGCGGCTGCCTTAAGCGAACTAACGACCGATGCAAGTCCGCCTTCGCGTGATCATCTGTTGCCGCGCGGAACGTTGGGAATCACAACGCGCGCCACTCGCGTCACCGCCGCCTATGACGATTTCTGGTTGTAGAATTTCCAAGGACTCGATAAACTTGATCCATTGTCTGAAGCTTACACTTTACGGCTCGCAGCGCGATTTGCGCAGGAGAGCAATCCATGTTCTGCGCGATTCAAATATCCATTATCCGCATTCCATTGGTCGCGTTGGCCGTGCTTATCGCAGAGACCGGCCACGCCCAAATTGTTGGCCAGGCCGGCGCAATGCTACCGGTCGCGGCGCTGGCAACGAACGATCCGATACGGCAGGTCGCGCAACCGGTCGGGCTGTTGCGTGCAGAGTTACCTGGCGGCTCGATAAAGGCCTGCACGGCTGCGATCATATCCGATCGCTACATCCTGACTGCAGCGCATTGTGCTGTTGATGCGCTAAGCCTGACGGCCATTTTCGGCCAGGGACGGGAGAGTGCAAAGTTTGCCGTAACGCGCCCAATCGAAATCAATAAGGATCGGGATTATGCCGTCCTCGAAGTCGAGGGGACGCCGTCCCGGCAATTCAACGCTGCGAAGTTGTTGCTTCGCATCCCCTTTAAAGGGGAAAGCGCATTCATCCTCGCTATGAATAACGACGGTGAGCAGACGATATCCAGAAATTGTTCGGTGCTTGGAACAAACGACCGGGGCTTGGTTCTTCACGATTGTGACACGACGGCCGGGAGCAGTGGCGCGTTGCTGTTTTCGGCCAACGATCTGGCAATCCTCGGTCTGCATATCGGGTCTGCCGATGCTCGATCCAACCAGGCGTCGGCAATGTATTCAATTGCTCTTGCGAGCGATCTGATTCGCAATATTGCGACGATCAGACCCTCGACCACTCCGATCATCGATTTCCGGACGGTCGGCGACAAGCCTGGCGAGATAGCTTCCGATTTCAAGCGCCTTTACCTGTCGCTGTACAATGATGGCCGACTTCCTCTCAAGCCCTATCAAGTGGAAAGCTTCACAAGTATTGAAGACGCATTCCGATCCAATCAGTTATTCTATGGATCTCCGTTCCCGCTTGAACTCGACAGTATAGCTTGTGATGTAAATCCGAATGTCTGCACGCGAGAGAGGGTCGCGGCGACTTTGGAGGAACTGAAGTCGGGCGCGTACATACGTGATGTCATACCTGATACTGGCAGGCCGAGTGGAATGTCAAAACCGTCCGGCGGTAAATGGTCCGTGGCGCCGTCCACGTCGTTGTGGCTTCCGAGTATCAGGTTTGAGCAACAGCGGGGTTGGGTGGTCTATCGAAAACGCGCGGGCCAGGAGATCAGCGAAATCGTACGTGAGTTTGGAGTTTGCGATCAGTTCGACGATCAGTGCAAGAATCTCATACTCGGAATGAACCGTAACCAGGACGAGAGGCTCAACCGCGACTATGCGGGTACGGTTTTGCTACCCAAGGTATCCTTCAGCGCGCGGGATATCGACATCTCGACTGCTTCAGAGAAAGGCGCGGGCCCTACGAAAGAAATAAAGCCGGTATCGTCCGAGCAGACCGGTCCGTTGATATTGCGCGCAAGCGAAGCAGCACCCGGGAAGACATCGCAACCGGCGGACTCCGACTATCGCGTTTTGCAGGTTCCCGCCGAGGCCAGCATATCGACAGGTTTGGACGGGGTACTCAAATCGCTCGGTTCGACGGCCTCCGGCTCGGCACGCATCCAGCCGAACTCCGTATGGCAGCCTCGATGCAATGGCAATGAGGCCAGCCCCTGCGAATTGGACCCAATCGACTTTTCTGAACTGCAAAAGCGGTTCCTCGATGGCGTCAACTTTCCATATCGAACCCTTGTCGACTTTCCGCCGGCCGTTAAGACCAGGGCGAGGCGTCTGGGGGTCATCGACACGAGTCTGGAACTCGGACATTGCGCATTCGAGCAACTGAGGACAGCGAACCGCCTCAAGCTTATCGGTACCACCACAATATCGAATCCGGCGCCGATGAGTGCAAGTCACGTACCTTGCAAGTGGATGATGCCGAATGGGAAAATCGACCCCGGCGTTCATGGAACGCATGTAGCCGGGCTGATGGTCGGTAAGATCAGCGACCAATCGTGGGGATTGAACCCCTTTGCAACGCTCTCTGCCGGGCAAATTGAGACCACGACAATAGGCCAGCAGGTGAAAGTCTCAAGTCTTGAACTGGCTAAACTCCTGGGAAACATGCTCGATGAGGCGGGCCCGGCAGGCGGTCTGGATGTCGTCAATCTCAGCATGTTTTATCAGAAAGAGAGTATAACTCCCGTGGGACCCGGTGGCGCCGGGAGTCGTCCTCGCGGCGATCCGGTTCTCGATGTCATCCAATCTGGCGCCGGTTATGAGACCTTGTTCGTCGTCGCTGCGGGCAATGATGGGGAGGATTTCACGGCGATTTGCGACATGAGACCGGCTTGCCTGGATCTGCCAAACGTCATTTCTGTGGCCGCGCTGGACGGCAAGACTGCCGGATTGCTCGCCGGAAATGCAGGGGGAAGCAATTATGGCGGTCGGGTACATGTCGCGGCGCCCGGAGCCGATATCCTGGGTGTGATCAACGGAAATTACCTCGGGCTTTTGAGCGGTACATCCCAGGCCGCTCCCCAAGTGGCGGCGATCGCTTCTATCCTGCGGACGATAAAACCGCGCGCCACTCCGGGGGACATCAAGGAGCGGCTCATCCTTTGCTCACAACCCGTGCCGGCGCCACCGGGCACACCCAACGCAACCGCGAATGCAATATTCGGTGGTCGAGTGGACGCGACCTGCACACTTCGCTCCGACGGGGAGGGCATACTGCGGGAAAAGAACTCAAGGGAAATCTTTCGCGTCAGGAGTGTGATCGCCGCGGCGCAACCGGATATTGGATTCGACCCTGTCGTCAGTGACTACAATTATCACGTCGTGATCCCTCCGAAACAGCTCCGGGGCTTGCGAGAAAGCAGCAACCCGGATGAGTTCACGGTCTTCTACAAAAGATCTCCTGAGAACAGCAACGCATCGCTGTCAAAGGATGAGCGTATGTCGGTCCAAGCGGGTGCGCAGCTTAGGGTAGAGGTGTGGGAAGAGACGCCGCCCGCTCCCGGAGCATGGACGCCTAGGACGTTCTCCGTCGGGAACATCTCCCGGTTTGTCGCTCCCATGCTGAACCGTTAGTGCGCAGGGGGGATGTTCGATGTTGCGGACAAAATTCTGTGTGGCTGCCGTTTTAACCGCGGCAATCAATTGGCAGGTTGCGGCCCAAACCTTCCAGAATGGACGCGCCCCGCTCGTTGTTGGACAGACACAGGATGTCAGGCTTGAGATTGCATTGGCATATGCACAGCCTGGAAACAGAACGGCCGTCGCGCAGGGGCTTCCTAGCGCGACGACGATCAAACTCCGGTTAGACCATGTCAGTGGACCGAATGTCCCGCCTGGCGCGATCGTTGTCATACGGGACGCCGGCAACAACGAAGTTGCCCGGTACGCCGGCGAAAAACTGGCCGAAGAGCGCCGGATCTGGACTCCCCTGATAAAGGGGACGGCCGCTCAGGTTGAAATGGCGGGGCAGCCGCAGGCGGGGGCGGAATTTCGTGTCTTGATCGGAGCTGTCGCTTCTAACGTTCCACCCTTAAAGCCAACGCTCAATATTGTCAGGGACTTCGACCTGGAGAACATCGAGTACATCCGCGCAAATCAGCCTGAAATTTTCGTTGCTAGTCGTCCTGTAGCAAAGATTTCATTTGTGATCAGCGAGGGGCCCGCAGTTTGCACGGGGTTTATGGTGAGCGACGACCGGATGCTCACCAACCACCACTGCATCAATACCGACGAGATTTGCAAGTCAGCGGACGTAATCTTCGGCTTCAATAAATCCGACTCTCCGCTCGGGGACGAGATGCAGAAATGCCTGCGGCTCGTCGACAAGGACGAAGACCTTGACGCGGCCCTGATAGAGGTTGCCGGTTCGCCCGGCAAACGATGGGGCTCTCTTGCGTTCAGCGACGCCATTCCAACTCTCAACGAGGCGGCTGTCGTGGTCCAGCACCCCGCAGGCTTTCCCAAATTTGTTTCACGCATAGACTGCGTCGTATCCACAATGCCGGCAGACGGAGTGAAGGTGGGCAAGGAAAGCGACTTCGGTCACTCGTGCGACACCATGGATGGGAGCTCCGGATCTCCGGTGCTCAGGCGGGCCGATCTGAAGGTGATGGGCCTCCATCACTGGGGGTTTGTCGATCACGGGGGAAAGTGGAGTGCGGAGAACAGGGCCGTGCAAATACGCTTCATCAAGGAAAGATTTGGTCTTTAGATGGCGTGAATCGATGCGCTTGGGACCGATTTGCGGCGAAGTCTTCAGCGGGTTGCCGTGACGAGGAGAAGCGGCAGGCGCTCCGAGAGAGCAGCACGCCGGAGAGACAATGTGAAGCGAAGCATGCTCGTGAAGTTTTTCATTGTTTTGGCAGCAGCCAAGCTCTTGGTGGGATTTGTATCGCCCGCGCTCGCGCAAGCGTCGACGGACCTCGCTCCGTTGGTCATTCTCGTCCGGCACGCGGAAAAAGCCTGCACGAATTCAGACGATCCGCCATTGTCGCAAGCCGGCAAGAAACGCGCAGAGGCTCTTGCGGCTGCGCTCGCCAGCGCCGGGGTGAGGCGTGTGATCACGACGGATTTTCGGCGTACGAACGAAACCGCGGGACCTTTGGCGCAGGCACTTGCGCTTCAACCCGTTGTCATAAATTTGAAGAACGGCCCGAGCGATCTGCCTGCTCACATCTGGCGGGTTGTGGATGCCGCCCGCGCATCGAACGACGGTGCTGTGCTCATTGTGGGTCATACTGTCACAATTCCGGGCATTATTACCGGTCTAGGCGGACCTGAGATGGGAGAGATTTCGGAGTCCGAGTATTCCAACCTGTTTGTCCTGGTTGGAGGCCCCAAGATACGGGTGGTTCGGTCTCACTACGGAGCGCCCGATCACAACTCGCAGCCGGACTGCAACTGAGCACTCCTTTGTCGTCGGACGGGCGGTCATATCTCGCAGCCTTTGGCGTCCGAGCTTGGACTGCGCTGAGCATCCCAGTGGACTCGCCGTGCGTGTTGCGCTGCGTGGGCAACATGCGACGAGAGCGCGCTGGCAGAACCTCAATACTGTGATAGGATCATTAAGGTTGTCGTTGACCAGTTTTACGACTTTTATTTTGGAGGAGTAGACCATGATTGTCGGATTTTGTTTTTCACCGGTATTGCCCCAACGAGTTCGCTGCCCGCTAACCGGGACGGCCTTGGCCTTGGCCGTTTCGATGATTGCTGGTTCCAATGTTCTTGCGCAGGACAGCAAGCCCCCGTTCAGCCCCGACGAAGGCAAGCTCTTTTTGCGCAATGCCGCCGAAAAGGCGAGAGTGAAGCAGAAGGAGGCCGCCAAGACGTTTGAGGAATTCAAGAAATCCGTCACCAAAGAGCCGTTTCAATACGGGAAATACATTGTGAACGGGGACACGCCCATTTCCACCGACAAAGGGCTCGAAGATTTCTACAAGCAGAACGTGGAGCTCGCAGGACATGCGACCACTGAGTTTGCCGTCATGAACAAACTGGGAGTAGACATCATTTGGAAACCGGCGGACAAGAAAGCACTCGCATACTGCGTGAGCAATGCTGCGGCGGATTCGGGTGGATTCGGAAACCGCTATAACACCGTTGTGAGCGCCATGGCCGATGCGACGCGAGCATGGGAAGCAGTTGCCGACACCAAGTACGTTCACGTGAATGCAGAGGACTCAAACTGCACGCCGACCAACTCAAACGTCAAATTTGATGTCAGGCCGGTCAATCTCAACGCATATTTGGCGCGCGCATTTTTCCCGGACGATGCCCGCGAGACAAGCAATGTCCTCATTGATAACTCGGCATTCGAGCTCCCGGCTGGGGGAAAGCTCTCGCTGACCGGCATTCTCCGGCATGAGCTCGGACATACGTTAGGCGCACGGCATGAACAAACCCGGCCCGAGTCAGGAACTTGTTTTGAGGACAACGATTGGAGAGGTGTGACCGACTATGATGCCTTCTCGGTAATGCATTATCCCCAGTGTAACGGAAAGGGCGATTGGTCGCTGACATTGACCGTCCAGGACAAGAATGGAATCGCCTGCCTGTACGGGCCGGCACCCGGATTCACGATTGACACGAATATCTGCAAACCGAAGCAGTGATCCAGCGACCTGACGAATGATGCCGTTAGCAGCCTTGGCCAATGCCTGGTCTGCTAACGGCTAAGGCCTCCCCAAGGTATCACTATGAAGATGGCGCCTTTGCTGCTCTCGGGACTTGTTGGTTTGTCGTTCCCCTGGCAACTCGGCTACGCTTACCAGACGGTTGAGACTGCACAGCTACGCAAGACGCTGGATTTGACTGGACCTCAGGATCAGGCAACCAATCGCGCCGCGAACTTTGCGGTTATCGACGGCGGATGGATTATGCGCACGGCTGGATCTGCTGACTCGGGTCGTGACACCGGTCCGCCTGACACCGTTCTCGAGCTTCAGAGCTTTGCCTTTTACGCGCTATCTCGGGGCAAAGGCCTGTCCGAGGAGGGCCGGCAGGTGCTCGAAGACTTTCGTGAACTCCTGCGTGGGATGAAGGCGGAAGGTCAGGTTGTCGAAGTTTCGGACTCGAGAATCGGGCTCGAGGGCGAAACGAGGATATGCGCCAAATTCGCGAGTTCAGATCTGGCGGGGAAAGCGTGGATGCAAATGCAGCGCCTTTCAGCCGGTGTGGACCTCGTGCAGCTAAAGCCAGAGAAGTGCTGAGTACCGTCTCACCTGCCAGGGAGATATGAATTTGGCTGTGGAGGCTATAAGCCGCGTTCTTGGTCGGAGTGTAGAGTAAGCGGCTTGTCTTCCCGGTTTCCGGGACATAGCGCTGGAAAAGCGAATAGAAGAGCGGCTAGCTGCCGCTGGCAGAGCCAGAGGAGGAACAGTCAATCCTGGCTTTAAGGCGCGAGCGCGGGCCATGTCGCCCGATATTTCGCGGCCTTTGTCGGTCTGATCGGCGTACCAAATCGCGCCGTTCAGGGCTCCGCCGACGTGCCGGAAACCATATCGAGTTCAATACCGCTTGCGGAAGAGTTTCAAGGACGGCCGAACTGTCACGCTCCCTTTACACCGCCACCTTCCAGAACGAGGCCGCGTCGCTTCCGACCCGGTCTGTCTACTCAATCGCTCGGAAGCGGAGGCTTAGCGTTCTTGTCCGGATCGTCCATGTGGCAGCTCCTCTCAAGAGGGCCAACTATTCGAAAGGCCGGCTCGTCCTAACCATTGTGGTGCCACGACCTAACATTGATTCTGATCAAGCGAGGGGCAGCCCTCTATCACTATATTTTGGCGCATCAATGTCGCGGTATTTCGCCATAGAATTAACTCAGGACGACTGAACGCGACAAGAAGGGAGGCGATCATGTTTAGATCTTGCGAGCTTCTCACCATGGCCGCGGTAGCCGTTGCTTTCGGCTCTTGTTTTGGGCGGTGCCGCCATAAGTTCGCTTTGTACGACATCGCTGAGCGCGCGACGGCCGGTGAGGCCTTATCGAAAAGCTTTCAAAAGCCTGCGGCGCTCAGAACTCTTTCGGGAACAGCCAAGGATGGAGGCTAGTGATGAACTGGAAGGTGGCGATCGCCATTTCTCTTTTAGCTTTGTGCGTCTTTGACGAACCTGCCCGGTCTGCGGAGGGAGCCAGGATTGTCAGAATACCCGCACCTATTGCGGCGAGGTGCATCAATGCCAAGACGGATGAACTCACAGTGACGCTGAGATACATAAAGACAGAAAAGAGGCAGGGCTTTTTCACCCAGGACAACAAGGCCGGAATCACAGTGTTAACCGCCCTGAACTCTGACGGAAATCCAAGAGCGCAAAACCCATCGGTCAATCTGGTGGATATTTCGGACGCATCGACCGGACAAATCTATCTTCCGTTGGAATACCCGATTGCGAGTCTACTTGCGCTTTCCCCCGATTCCGGAAAAACCTTTACGAAGAACATTGAGCTAGAGATCTATATCGACAGAGTGAAAGGTCAGAACACTTTTGGCAAAATACTCGACGTTGCCGGGCAGTTACTTCCAAAACTACCAATTCCTCAGAATCCGTACACGAATGCAGTCAGTTCGGTCATCGGCTTTGCAAGTACTGCCATCCAAAAAGAGACTACCGATAATGGTGGTCAACTATTTGCGAGCGTTACGCTACAATTCAACAACAGGGATGAGCTAAACATTGCTCAATGTGTCAACGACGGTTTCGAGAGTACGGGAGTTGTTGGAGTAATAGGAGCGAAAGGCCCCGAAGGCAGTTTAGATCTGGGCAGACTCAATTCATATTGCTTGCGCTACAATCCCAGGAACACCTACGAAATTCAATACACTGAACGACCAAATGATCAGTCTTGTCCAGTCGAGGACGCGTCCTACAAGGATGTCCCAAACGATTACCTGATGTTGGTGGTAGCCGCCAGAAGACTACTTCCCGCTAGCCCTGCAGCTAACGTATTTGCTCCTACCGTAGAAGGAAGGCTCAATCCAGCGGCCGACTCGCTATCCAAGCGCGGAGAGGACGTCGAAGAGTCCAGAAAGTTGTGCGAAGCCTTAAAACTTGCTCCTGCTTATTGTGGCGCGAATTAGAGCAATTTGACTGGTTAAGGAAGCGGCGTTTGTGGCTGCAAGTGGATTCACCGGTAAGTAACCAGGTTAGGCGAGAGCCTCCAATTTTGATAACAGCGGTCGCTCGTCAGGCTCATAACCTGAAGGTCACAGGTTCAAATCCTGTCCCCGCAACCAAACCTTGATGACGACATCAGCGAAAGGCCCGCCTCTGGCGGGCTTGCTGCGTTTGAGGAATCGCTTGATTCACAAAGCAATGAAAGCGATGGCGCCTGTGGTAAGGATGGATCGGTCGCCACTGCTCCAAGAATAGCCGGGAGTCAAAGTCTGCGAATTTTGGCACGATCTCTCCTTCACGAAGCCCGATACCATGCGGCACTCCGGGATGCTTGAGACGCTGACCCAGCCTCACCGCGCGGGCCCCCTGTCGCGCGGCAGAGCGTCAACGAATCGTTTGGTTGCCTCGATCACTGGCTGCTGAGCACCCGCAAAGAACCAATGATCATTGCCGTCGAGCTCAACGAATTGAGCGCCAGTGATGTGGCTGGCCATATCGCGGCCTGCTGCAATACGCACGGCCCGGTCGTTCTGGCGGTGCAGCACCAGCGTGGGTACAGAAACCCGTGGCAGGAGGTGTCTCACGTCGGTGTCGCGCAACGCCTCGAGCACGGCCCAAATGCCGCCGGGACTGGAGGCCGCGCGCAGCAGCCCGGCCCACCAGGCCCTCGCCTGGGGATCACGAGAAAGGCTCGGCCCGAAGGTTTCGATCCCGGCAGGGCCACCCCATTCGGCGACTAGCTGCTGGCGCCAGGCGTCATATTGGCTTGCCTGCAACGCGTGCGGATAGTCCGGCGCCCAACATCCCCTAGCCAATGAGCCGAACAGAATGAGCCCAGCCACGAGGCGGGATTCATCGACCGCAAACTTGATGCATGCCGGCCCACATTCCGACGCCCCAAACAGGACGACGCGACGCGTGTGCGCCGCCCGCAGCACGGTGCCGATATCCTCGGCCGTGACTTCGACACTCG
>WNFH01004313.1_pt1 | contig 10244 bp, 8 predicted proteins | sample 5400411 | NCBI WGS metagenome assembly WNFH01 (sample SAMN13153347, study PRJNA577476) | soil metagenome | isolation source: 200 cm saprolite under Douglas fir tree site 2 hole 3 | place: USA:California | collected 2015-04-18
AAACCCTCTTCGCCTTCGCCGCCCACCTGCGGCGGCTGCGGCCCACGATCCGCATCATCGCTTGTTCGCCCCAGCGGCAACCCGACCCAGGGCTGCTGCTGCAGGCCATGCGCAGCGGGGTGCAGGAGTTCCTGCCGCTGCCGATTGACCCTGCGGCGGTGCGCGACACCCTGGCGCGGTTCGCGCAGGAGAAAGACACCACGGGGGTGCGTAACGCCGAAAAGATGATCATAGTGATGGGCGCGAAGGGCGGCGTGGGCACTACCACCGTGGCCGTCAACCTGAGCGTACAACTGGCCCAGCTCAGCAAGAAGCGCGTCGCTCTGCTCGACCTGGCCCGCCCGCTGGGCCATGCCTCCTTGCTGCTCGATTTGCAGCCCCGCTTTTCGATCCGGGACGCCATCGAAAACCTGGATCGACTGGATGGGCACTACTTCGGCGGGCTGCTGACGCATCATAAAAGCGGGCTGGAGCTGCTCGGCGGGACTTCTCACCCGGAAGAATGGCAGAGGATCAGTGCGTCGGCGCTGACGCGGGTCGCCAACGTGGCCAAGAGCACCTGCGACCACGTGGTGATAGACGCAGGAACGGAGTCGCTGGCGGAGTGGGCGGCGATGTTGCGCCAGGTACGCGCCATCCTTCTGGTAGCGGAGGCCAACGTCCCTTCGCTGTGGGCGCTGGAGCGCCAATTCTCAGCGACCGCCGCGCTGGGCATCGAGCCGGAGCGGATCCGCATTGTCATCAACCGCTGGCGGCGCGGCGATGACGAGGCCTTAAAGAGCGTGGAGAAAAACACCAAGCGCTCCATCTACATGCGGCTGCCTAACGACTTCCGGCATGCCAGCGAATCGGTAAACCAGGGTGTCCCGTTCTCCGGCAACCACAACAATCCGCTGGGCACCAAGTTCCGCCAACTCGCCACCCAGTTGACCGGCATCGCGCCTGGGCTGCAGGAAAAGCGCGCCACATTCACCAACCTGTTCTCGTTCAAATCCTCGAGGTGAGAGAGCCGATGCAGACCGTTCGAGCTGCTGGGACCGGGTTTAGAGAACTGAAGGCGGATATCCATCGCAAGCTCATCCAGAAGCTGAATCTGGACCGGCTGATCCAGATGGATCGGGAAGCGGTGCGGCGCGATGTGGCCCAGATCATCGAGACGCTGGTGGTCGGGGAGCTTACCCCGATGACCCTGTCCGAGCGGGAGCGGCTGACCCAGGAGGTGCTTGACGAGGTGTTCGGGCTCGGCCCCCTGGAGCCGCTGCTGAAGGACCCAGCCATCTCCGACATCCTGGTTAACAGCCATAAGAGCGTCTACATCGAGCGGCACGGCCTGCTGGAACACACCGGCATCCAATTTCGCGATGAAACGCACTTGCGGCTGATCATTGACCGCATCGTTTCGGCCGTCGGGCGCCGGGTGGACGAGTCGTCCCCGATGGTGGATGCGCGCCTGGCCGACGGCTCCCGCGTCAATGCCATCATCCCGCCACTGGCCATTGACGGGCCTTGCCTGTCTATCCGCCGCTTCGGGCGCGACCGCCTGACGGCTGACGACCTAATCCGCAATCTGACCTTGACCTCTGAGATGCTGGAGCTGTTGGCCGGCTGCGTGCGCGCCCGCTTGAACATCCTGATCTCGGGCGGCACCGGTGCCGGCAAGACGACCCTTCTCAATGTGGTCTCGTCGTTTATCTCCAACCGCGAGCGCATCGTGACCATCGAAGACGCCGCCGAACTCCAGCTCCGCCAGGACCACATCGTGCGCCTGGAGACCCGCCCGCCCAACATCGAGGGCAAGGGCGCGGTGCGCCAGCGGCAACTGGTCATCAACTCCCTCCGAATGCGGCCGGATCGCATCATCATCGGGGAGGTGCGCGGCGAAGAGGCGCTGGACATGCTTCAGGCCATGAACACCGGCCACGACGGCTCGCTCACGACCATCCACGCCAACTCGCCCCGCGACGCCCTGGGCCGGCTGGAGACCATGGTGGCCATGGCCAATTTGAATCTGCCCGACAAGCCCATTCGCCGCCAGGTCGCTTCCGCGATCAACGTGGTGATCCAGGTGAGCCGCCTGAGCGACGGCACCCGCAAGATGGTTTCGCTTTCGGAGATTACCGGCATGGAAGGCGAGATCATCACCATGCAGGAGATCTTTGCCTTCAAGAAGACTGGCGTCGGCGAAGATGGCAAGGTGCTGGGCGAGTTTCAGCCTACGGGCATCCGGCCGAAGTTTGCAGAGCAGTTGCTGAACTCGGGCATCCGGTTGCCGATGGAAATGTTTGACCGCCGCATGGTGTTTTGAGGGAACGAGTATGGCACTTTTGTTAGGAATGCTGGTTTTCTTCGTCATCGTGATCGCCTTCTCGATGCCCGTGCTGATGGGCTCGGGGCGCAAGGGGCAGGAGGTCCTGCGCCGCCTGGAGGCCATCGAGAGCGCCCGCAAGCGCGGCCACAAGTCCCTGGACCTGGAATTGATGCGCGATGAGTTGCTGAGCGCCGTGCCCCTGCTCAACCGCCTGATGCTGCGCTGGTCCGGGGCGACGCGCCTGCGGCGCCTGCTGGAGCAGGCCGGGGTGCAGCTCAAAACCGGCAAGCTCGTGCTGATCACTGGCGTAGTGGCCCTGGGGAGCTACCTGATCGTTCTGCAGCTTTCCCGCACCACGCTGCTGGCAGCGGTGCTGGGCATCGCGGCCGGCTTCATCCCCATCGGCATCGTGGCCTTCAAGCGGCAGCGCCGCCTGCGGCAGTTCGAGCGGCATTTTCCCGAGGCCATCGATCTGCTCAGCCGCGCCGTGCGCGCCGGGCACGCCTTCAGCACCGGAATGGAGATGATTGGCAAGGAGCTCCCCGAACCCGTGGCCGGGGAATTCCGCAGGACGTTCGAGGAGCAGAACCTGGGACTGCCGCTGCGCGAGGCCTTTTTCAATCTGACGGAGCGCGTGCCGCTGATTGACGTCCGGTTCTTTGTCACCGCCCTGCTGATTCAGAAAGAGACGGGTGGCAATCTGGCCGAGATCCTGGACAACCTCGCGGCCACGATTCGCGAGCGGTTCAAGATCCTGGGCGAGGTGCGCATCCGCACCGCGCAGGGACGCCTGTCGGCCGGCATCCTCATCGCCTTGCCGCCGATGATGCTGCTTCTGCTGAGGAGCATAAACCCGGACTACGTAAATGTGCTATTCGAAGACACCATGGGACTCATCATGCTGACGATCGCCGTGACTTTGCAGATCATCGGCTCGGTCATCCTTTGGAAGATCGTTCACATCGAGGTTTGAGCGGCATGAGCGAGGAACAGACATGATCTGGACCCTGACGGCGATTGCGTTTCTGGCCACCGTCGTGATCTGCATGACGCTGGTCTGGACCTTTCTCCCGGTCGGCCGCCTGGTGGGCGAGCGCATGGCACGACTCCGGCGGCCTGCGACGGCTCCGCAAGAGGTGGCTTTCCGAGAGAAGCAGAAAGCCCAGGTGGAACGGGTCCTGACCGACGTCGGCAAGCTGCTGCCCAGCTCCAGCAAGGGACTCTCGCGCACGCATCGGATGATGATCCGCGCCGGCTACCGCCGGCCGGAAATCGTCCATGTCATGCAGGGCATCAAAGTCCTGCTGCCCATCGGGCTGGTCAGCCTGGTCTATTTCACGGGCTTCTATCGCCTGAATCCGCTTTTCATTCTGGTGGCCGCCGCGCTGGTGGGCTTCATCCTGCCGGAGTTCTGGCTGACGGCACGCGTGCGGCGACGGCAGCGTCGCATCATAATCGCTTTGCCGGACGCGCTGGACCTGCTGGTGGTTTGTGTCGAAGCGGGGCTGGGGTTGGACCAGGCGATCTCCCGCGTGGCCGAGGAGTTGCGCCTCGCGCACCCTGACCTCAGCGACGAACTCCAACTGGTCAACCTGGAGGTGCGCGTCGGAAAGAGCCGGCTGGAAGCGCTTCGCGAGCTGGGTGTGCGCACCGGCGTGGAAGACCTCAAGTCGCTGGCGGCCATGCTGATTCAGACCGACCGGTTTGGCACCGACCTGGCGCGGTCGTTGCGCGTGCATTCGGAAAACCTCCGGACCAAGCGGCGCCAACGCGCTGAAGAGATGGCGGCCAAGACCACGGTCAAGATGGTTCCGCCGCTGGTATTTTTCATCTTCCCGGCCCTGTTTGTGGTGATTCTGGGGCCGGCGGTGATTAGCCTGGTACGCCAGTTGCTCCCGGCGCTGAAATAGGGAGCCAGACCGAACCAGATCGTATGGGCCATGGGATTAAGAAGGGTCAATCAGGGAGGGGAGGATGGACAATGTAACGTGGATACGGGTTGTGGCCGGCATTCTTGCAGTGGTCGTGTTGCTGATCATTATCTGGCGCCGCCGCCGCCAAGCTTCAGAATAAAGCGTCGAGAAACCTCCGTTGCTGCATCCGCACGGTGAGGGGAGAGGCCGTGGATCATAATTCGGCCGTGTACGTCTACAACCAGACCCGGGACACGTTTGTGGCCACCGAGGTGACCGTGGCCAACACGTATCTTCGCCGCCTGATTGGCCTGCTCGGTAAGACCAAACGCTGGGCGCGGCCGGGACGGGGTATGTGGATTGTGCCTTCGCACGGCGTGCACACCGTGGGGATGTTGTTCCCCATTGACTTGATCTTTTTGGACCAGAGAAGGTGTGTGGTGCACATCGAGGAGCACCTACGCCCGTTCAGCCTTTCGAAGATCTCCATGAAGGCGAACAGTGTTTTGGAGCTGCCCACGCATACTGTGTTTCGTACGGGTACTTGTGTCGGCGACCTCCTGGAAATCCGGCCGCTGCGTTGAGGACCGAGTAGCAAAGTCGAAGGGCCTCCGGGCGCAAGCCGGTGGCGGACAGGTAATTCGTCTCCCCCGCAGGGCCACTCCTGCAGCGCGGCCACAGGACTCCGCCGCAAGCTGCGATACTCTTCTCCTTCCCGTTGTCGTGTTCGAGTGGCACTACGTTGGGATCTACTGGGCGGCGTGATAGTGGCATCCCTCGCGATTGCTCTGGCCGATGGCTTCGCCGACCGGAAGCGCCCGCGTCGGCCGCTCCCCACGCCTCTCCGCAGAGAACCATGAGAGAAAACAATCTGCGCCTGGTTCTGTTTGCTTGCTGTGCCTTCCTACTCCTGTTTCGTATGCCTCGTACCTTCTCGCCGTGGCGCGATTTCCCCTGAGTGCGACGCCGGCAGAGGGCTTAGTCAATCGAAAGACGCGGACGTCGCCGTTCTCAAAGGCCAGCTTGCCAATAGCCGACAGCGAAGGGTAGAGCTGCGGGACGTCGTAGGCCCAAACGTAGTCAAAATCGTGCTGGACACGTGCCCAATCGAAAGATTCCGGGCCGAAGATCCCGGGCCCACAAGGGCTGGAGGTTTGGAGCTTTATTTTGAATGGATGCACGCCTGGGTCATGGAACAGACAGGGAGAAAACCATCCTCGTTGAATAACGCCGTACGCCCAAAAGTGACGCTCTGGACGGAGCACGCCCTTCGTCCATTCGGACATCGGTAGGACGCGGGCGCCGTTTGGAATGGCAGAGAAGGACTGGGACATTTCCGCCAAGCGGGGTTGAAGGGAGAGGAAGTGGTGCTCGACGTCCCCGGTGTGAAGAACGAAAAGCAAAAGCGCGATGGAACCGAGTAGTCGTGCCCGTCGGCCGAACCTCACCGCAGCCAAGGTCAGTATGAAAAGGAAGGGCACAAGCCGCCTGTCTGCCTCCATCGCGGCTCCATAAGCCCCTGGAAAGATCCAGTACAGGACAAACAAGCACCCCGCGACGCCCAGCCAACGGTGGTTCCACCTGAACTCGGGATTGCCTGAGCGACCCAGGATGATGCAGCCAACCATAACCACCAGTGTCAGGAAGTCGAGGGCGGGTGAATAGCCGAGCATCACCACCAGCAAGCCTGTGGCTTTTCTGGCGAAATCGTGGGATCCCCAGGTCCAACCGATCCGCACATGAACCACCAAGTGAAGATAGAAGAGTATGCCCGCGAGGAACAGAATCCACGTAAGAAGAATCTCGCGGATGCGCCTATGCGCCAGAATACTGTAGGCGGTGGCCACGAAGCAGGCGACTCCAAATCCCACCAGGTGGGTAAAATACAGCGCCGTCGTCGCCACGAGCAGCAGGCACCACAAGGTTAGCCGGGGCCGATCAAGCCAGCGCAGCCAGAGACCCAGCACCACAAAGCAGAGGGCGAGACCCAGTTGCAGGTTCAACAAACCATCCAGAAAAAAGTAAACGCCGGTCGAAATGAACAGTGACCACAGGGCAAGGGTGTCCTGACCCGGGTTCGCTTCACGAATGAAAAACCAGACTGCCAAAGGCACAACGAGCACACAAAGGCTCAGAAAAAGCCGCCCCGCCACGTCGATCGGGAAGAACCATTGCAGGCCCACAAGGATTAGGTCCATGGCGAGATAGGGATAGGTATTCCAGTCTGAAGCATAAAACTGGCTGAAATGAAAGGCGGGATCCTTCAGGTGAGCGAGCACAAAGGCGCTTGCCAGATGATTCGGATAGTCAACCAAAGGCGGATAGTGCACAGTCCAAATGGGAGCCAGCAAGATGGCGCACAAAGCCAGTACAAGAGAAGCACGCGAAGCTGCGCGGCGGGTTTTCGTCGTACCGAATCCCGGGGTTTGCTCGCTGAGGTTTTGTCCTTGGATTAAAGTCGCTCGTGTCATTTAGTTCCATTTGGCGGGAGTGTGCAGGCTCGCAGAATCGTTCTCACCGTTAGCTTGTTCCGGATATGATGGTGTCTCAAGAGCTGGCACGGTCCAGTTTTTGCCTGACACGATCCCGCAGCGAAGGCGGGCGCGTCCGATGGGTGACTGACACTCGCGCTGCCAAGCCCTTAATCTATCATGGCTCAGGCTTCCATAGTTCCAACGCCTAAACGCACTTGGATTGGATCGCAGCGCTGGCTTCTGGCGGTGCTGGTTCTTGTTGCGTTCATAGCCCTTCCCAGCATCTCCTACCCCATTGGCCGGGACCAAGCCACCTACTGCGTCATCGGCCAGGGTCTGCTCCGGGGCCAACAGCTCTACCGCGACCTATGGGACAACAAACCGCCGGGCATTTTCTGGCTCTACGCCCTGGTGGTGAAGGTCTTCGGACCCGTTATGTGGGGTGTGGGACTGTTAGACATCCTTTGGCTGCTGGTCATTTCCTACTTTATCTTTCGCTTTGCCAACCGCTACCTGGGGACGGCGGCCGCATTCATCGCCGTGCTTGTCAATGCCGCCTGGCACTGCCGGGTCGGTTATGTCAATGCCGCGCAGCCGGAAAACTTCCTGATGCTTTTCGTGTTTGCCGGCTATTTCTCAGTGTCGGGCGAGGGCCGATGGTCCGCGGCACGGCAGTTTGCCGCGGGTCTGTGTCTCGGCGCAGCTTTCTGGCTCAAGTACAACGCCCTAGCCTTTTTTCCTCTCCTCGCTGTCGTTCCCTATGTTGATTGGAGCGGGCTCGATGCCAGACCTTGGCGGGTGCGTCTGTTGATCCCGTGGCGCTCCTGGTGCAAGAGGATCGGTGTCTTGCTGGCTGGCTTCTCGACGACTGTCGCTTTGGTCCTCTGTTATTTCCGGCTGGCGGGGTCCTGGTCTTCCCTCAAGGAGATTCAATTCGAGGTGCTGCCTCGTTACGTCGCCATCGCGGTTCAGCGCATACCCGACTATTGGGCAGTGCCGATTGGTACCACGCTGGCTTGGCTAGGCTTGTGGACCCTCCTAGGGACTGGCGCAGCGCTCTTGATCGCCGAGAACCGGGATCTCTCTCGCTTTGTGCCGGTATTGGCCGCGACGACTATGGGGTACGCTTCCACAGCGTCGGAGGTTCGTTTCCCCCCTTATGCCTTCGAAACCTCTTTACCATTCTTTGCCATGGTCTGGGGATATCTGGGTGTGAAGATTTACGAGGGTGTTAGCGCTGCGGCGCGAGCCTTTTTTGCACGCCGCTGGCGCGTTGCTGCGGTTCTCGCATGGATTCTACTTGGGAACGCCGTGCTCTGGCCATCGCTCACCGAACTCAAAGCGGTGATGCAGCGCTATCGAAACCTCGGGACGTGGTGGCGCAATCCTGGTGACTTCTATGCCAACTATCCTTGGCAGCTTACCATTGAACATTTGGGTGGTCAGATGAGCGTCATTCACGAGCTGAGGCAAGAATCAGCGCCGGGAGACGGAGTCTTCGTTTGGGGTACCTGTCCCCTAATCTACTACCTGACCCAACTGCGCCCGCCCACGAGGTTTGTCTCCAATTTGGCGCTTATTTCTCCGTGGGGCCCGTCTGCCTGGAAGGAAGAGCTGATTCGCGACCTGAAGAGGTCCTTACCCGCTTTTATCGTTGTAGCGCGAAGTGACCAAGTTCCGGACATAGCATTCACTCAATTAGACTCCGAGGAGTATCTGAAAGTCTTCCCGCAATTGGCAGACCTTATTTCTGGTTCGTATCAGTCCATGGCCGCGTTTCCCGATTTTGTAATTTATCGCCGCAAGGTACCTTCGGGCGAAGCGCCTCTCCTACCTCACTGAACAGTTGCGGTGACTGAGTCTGCCCGGAGAAACTCCAGGGTAGCCGACAACGAGTGCTAACAGACGGCGGAAGGCATGTAACAACTCTGGGCCTGCCTTGAGACTGGCCAAAGGTCCCTAGGAACCCTATCTAATCGACTCGGTTGCGGTTATTATTCCGGTGCCACAAGTACCGCCCAGATTGGCACTTTACGAGTACCCCTGGCTTGTGGGATCAGGTTGCGGTCATGGGATGGGTGACGCTGCCGTGAAGAAGGCTGAACGTGGGGCGCAACTCTCATGGGCTCTCAAGCTGATCCTCATGTTCTTAGCCCTGGTTCTGCCTGGCTTTTTCGCCGGTCGGCGTCTTGCTTCCTGGCCGGTCAGGCTCCACTACCCAGGCGAGTTGGACACCGTGGAAGGTAGAGAACTGGCCGCAATCGTGTATCTACGAGCGGGCGTAGCCATCTATGCGCCAGCTTCGCCGAAGAGGTTCGACGCCGCTAACTACGGTCCCCTTTTTTACCTGCGGGGGTCGCGCCTGGTTGACCCGCAAAGGCCCGCCTAGGAACAGGGGTACGCCGGCGCCCAGCAAGAGGACGTGGATTCTATTTTTCCTCTGGCCCAGCCATGGTCCGTATTATCTTTCAGCGTCCCATTTCGCGGAGTTGCCGCATACCCTGCGAACCTATACCAGCCAGCAACGGCTCCTAGCCAATGCCCAGGTGTTCTGGGAGCACAAAGGCAAGGATCGCATCGGGCTGGATTACTACATTGCTTTTCCCTGCATGCACATCGCTCAGCCATTGATCGTGATGTGGTTCTTGCGGAAGTGGAAGCGCATCGTCGGATTCTTGGTGGGCGTGGACGTGTTGCTACTGGCACCGGTTCTACTTCTCGAATGGCACTACGTTGTGGATCTGCTGGGCGGAGTTGTTGTGGCGCTGTTGGCCATTGGAATCGTGGACGGCTGGGGCAGCTATCCACAGCCTACGGATTCGCCTCTTCAGAGTTAAGGCCCGCCAGAGTCATCCGCTGATCGAGCCCAAGTAGCGATTGCGGCGTGCCCACCGCGCACGCCGGACCCACCCAAATTGACTTCCCCAGAGGCGGGGGCTAGCATACGTGTTTCCCTTGTTGCGTCCGGGGATTGCTATAGGCACTCGCCGATGAGGGCAGAGACCAAACCCGGCACTATTCTCGACCGGATCGTCGAGGCGCGCCGCGCCGCGATTGACCACCGCAAGCGCGTCCTGCCCGAGGCCGTGCTGCGCATGGCCGCCGGCAAGGCGGAGCCCGTGCGCGATTTCACCGCGGCCCTGACACGCGACGCCGTCAACGTCATCGCCGAGCTAAAGAAGGCGTCGCCCTCCCGCGGCGTGCTGCGCGAGGATTTCAATCCCCTGGCGCTCGCCCAGGCGCTCGAGCGTGCTGGCGCGGCCGCTCTTTCCGTATTGACCGAAGAGGAGTTTTTCCAGGGCTCGCTGAAGGACATGCGCGTCGCCCGCGCCGCCTGCGCGCTGCCGGTGCTGCGCAAGGATTTCATCGTGGATCCTTGGCAGGTTTGGGAAGCGCGCGCCACCAACGCCGATTCCTTCCTGCTGATCGTGATGCTGTTCCGTCCGGCGGGCGGCGAGGCCGCGCTCGGCGAACTGCTCGCGCTGGGACGTGAGTTAGGCATGGAGCCCCTGGTCGAAGTCCATTCGCGGGAAGAGGTGTCGCGGGCCT
>WNFH01004314.1_pt1 | contig 10243 bp, 12 predicted proteins | sample 5400411 | NCBI WGS metagenome assembly WNFH01 (sample SAMN13153347, study PRJNA577476) | soil metagenome | isolation source: 200 cm saprolite under Douglas fir tree site 2 hole 3 | place: USA:California | collected 2015-04-18
TGGTCCGGGGACTGCTCGAGCGCGGCTGGTGCGTGCGCGCCGGGGCGCGTTACCGGCTGCGCTCGGGGCCCGCGATCCGAATCACCATCGCGGAGTTGTTGCCAGATCGGGCCGAGCGGCTCGCCGACGATCTGCGCAGCGTGCTGGAACCGGGGCTGGCCGGGCGCAGTCCGTGAGCTCACCGGGCGACGTCGAGCTGCTGCTCGGCCTCGCCGGGGATCCCGAGCCGGTCGATCCCGGCCTGCAGTCTGAGAGGTCCACGCGCGCGTCGCTCTTCTTCAGGCCGGGCAGCTCGCCCTTGCGCCAAACGTCGGAGGCGACCAGGGGGCCGCCTTTCGTCCGAAGATGTGTGAGCGGCGTGTAGGTTCGGGTGAGGAATCCGCGCGGGTTTTAACCTGCGGCGCCGTGTTAGGGTCTGCGGCGCGAGCTGGCGCTCGCTTGCTCGGGAGGCAGGATGGCCCGAACGATCGCCGGTACGGTGCGCGCTCCCGTTGCGTCGTTTCTGCCGTTCGCGCTCGCCCTTTCCTGTACGGGCAAGCTCGACGTCCCCGGGCCGCCGCCGCCGGACCCCGGCCTCTACGAGCCGCTCTCAGCCGCGGCCGCGGCGAGCAAGGTGAAGAACCTGCTCGTCGGGCTGCCTCCCACGGACGCGGAGGTCCAGGCCGTCAGCGCCGACTCCGCCGCGATGCGCGGGCTGGTGCAGCAATGGGCGCGGACGCCCGAGCACGCCGCCAAGCTCCAGACCTTCTTCGCCAACGCCTTCCAGCAGAGCCAGGCGGTGAGCGCGGACTTCGTCGACCAGCTCGGCGGGACCGCGCAGGGCCGGCTCGACGCGCGGCTGCTCGCCAACATGCGCGAGAGCTTCGCGCGCACCGCGGTAGAGCTGGTCAAGGAGGGCCAGCCCTTCACCGCCACGGTGACCACGCGGCGCTTCATGCTCACGCCGCGCCTGGCCCTGACGCTCGCCTTCATGGACGCGATGCAGGTGAGCGACGGCGGGGGAACCGTCGACCTGTTCCAGAAGGCGAACCCCACCTTCCACTTCACGCTCACGGCGAAGACCGGGCCCATCCCCCTCGACCAGACGCTGAACCCCTCGAGCGCGAACTACATGGTCTGGTACACGCCGCAGCTCGCCAATCCCTACGACTCGCTCTGCCCGCAGGACCCCATCGTCTACAGCGGCGGCACCGGGCAACCCTCGATCACGCAGGCGGTGTTCCTCATGCTCCACGGCGCGCCGGCGGCGTTCAACGTGACGACGAGCACCGGGGCGACTCACCGCTGCCAACCGCCGGCGTTCCCGTCAGGGACCGCGCCGCTCACCGTCGCCGACTCGCAGCAATGGCAAATGGTCTCCATCCGGCAGCCCGCATCTGCCGAGAGCACCACGCGCTTCTTCGACCTCCCCTCGTTCCGGACAGGGAGCGAGCTGGTGCTGATCACGCCGCGCGTCGGCTTCTTCACCACGCCCAGCTTCCTCGCCGAGTGGAACACCAACAAGTCGAACCAGGCGCGCGTCACCACGAACCAGACGCTCATCGTCGCGCTGGGGCACGCCATGCTTCCCGAGAACGCGTCCCTCCCGCCCAGCATCGCCGCCGTCGACCAGGCGCATGCCCCCGTGGGGTCCGCCTGCTTCGCCTGCCACCAGTCGCTCGATCCGATGCGGCAGTTCTTCCGGCAGCAGTACAGCTTCTACTTCCATCCGCAGGTCAACGCGGCGGTGATCGCCCTCGCCAGCTCGTTCGGGTTCCGCGGCGTCACCGCGCAGGGCGGCACCCTCTTCGACCTGGCGAGCCAGCTTGCCGCGCACCCCGACTTCGCCGCGGCGTGGACGCAGAAGCTGTGCACCTGGGCCAATTCGTCGCCCTGCCTGGAGAGCGACCCGGAGTTCGCGCGCGTCGCCGCAGCGTTCGCGAGCAGCAACTTCGACTGGGCGAGGTTGACGGTCGAGCTGTTCTCCTCGCCCTTGGTGACCTACGCAGCGCGCACCGACACGGCGGCGCAGTCGGGCGAGGTCTTCCCGGTCTCGCGGCGCGACCACCTCTGCCCGGCGCTCTCCAACCGGCTCGGCATCGCCGACGCCTGCGGCCTCAGCGTCGACACGGTGGTGCCGCGCACGCTGCAGTCGGTCCAGCTCATCGCCACCGTCCTGCCCTCCGACCAGTACAGCCGCGGCGCCGAGCAGGCCGTCCTCGCCAACGACCCCAACCTCTTCTTCCGCACCGGCATGGAGAACGTCTGCGCGGCGCTCGCGGCGCAGCTCATCGACGCCGGCGCCGGCACGCGCTGGACCTCGGGCAGCCCGGATGCGGCCATCGCCGATTTCGTGCACTCGCTGATGGGCATCGAGCGGGCGCGCGACGCGACCCCCATCTCCATCCTCGGCGGGCACCTCCAGTCGGCCAAGGGCGCGGGCCTCTCCGCCTCGGACGCGCTCAAGTCCACCTTCGTGCTCGCCTGCCTTTCACCCTCGGTGGTGGGGATCGGGCAATGACCATGGACCTGTCGCGCCGCAAGATCCTCCTGCAGACCCTCTTCGGGGCCGGCTGGCTGGGGCTCCGCTCGCTCGCGACCGGCATCCCGCTCTCGGTGCTGGCGAACCCGCGCAAGGCGCTGGCGGTGACGGGCTGCGCCTCCAACGCTGCGGCCCAGTACATCCTCTTCAGCTCGTCGGTGTCCGGCGATCCGGTGAACGCGAACGTGCCGGGCATGTACGGGATCCCGGACATTGCGCACCCTCAGGACCCGGCCATGGCGCCGGCGCCGCTCACGCTCGCGGGCAAGCCCACCACGGCGGCGACTCCTTGGGCGCAGCTTCCGCAGGCGCTGCTCGACCGCGCCAGCTTCTTCCATCACGGCACCTATACCGTGGTGCACCCCGACCTGGGCAAGGTGATGAAGCTGCAGGGCTTCGTCTCGCACCAGGAGATGCTGGTCTCGCTCATCTCCTCGCAGCTCGCCGGCTGCTTGGGCACGGTGCAGAGCGAGCCCATCGCGCTCGGCCCGCGCTCCGCCTCGGAGGCGCTCACCGTGCAGGGGCGGCCGCAGCCCATCCTCTCGCCCACCTCGCTCGCGTCGCTCTTGGCCGCGCCCGCCGGGCCGCTCGGGCAGATGGTGAAGATCCGCGACGCCGACCTGGACCGCCTCGATGCCTGGTACAAGGCGAACGGGAACTCGGCGCAGCGCGCCTTCATCGACCACTACGCGCTCTCGCAGACGCAGGCGCGCTCCATCTCCGAGGCGCTCCTCACCACGCTGCAGGGCCTCAAGGACAACAGCCCCGACTCGCAGGCCATCGCGGCCATCACGCTCTTCCGCATGAACGTCTCGCCGGTGATCAGCATCCACATCCCGTTCGGCGGCGACAACCACGTCGACGCGCAGCTCGCCACCGAGACCAAGCAGACCGTGGCCGGCGTGGCCACCATCGGGAACATCTGGACCCAGCTCGTCGCGGCGGGACTTCAGGACCGCGTCACCTTCGCCATGATGAACGTCTTCGGACGCACGCTGAGCGCCGCCAACGGCAACGCGAACGGCCGCAACCATCACGGCGATCACCACGTCACCGTGCTCTTCGGCAAGCCGTTCAAAGGCGGCGTGGTGGGCGGCGTGGAGGCGGCCAGCGGCGACTACCGCGCCCAGTCGCTCGACTCGCGCAGCGGCGCGGGAGTCGCGGGCGGGAGCGGCGACATCCCCTTCTCCGAGACGCTCTCCGCGGTGGGCAAGACGCTCGGCGTGGCCTGCGGCGTCGACTCCGGCGTCCTCGATCAGAGCATCGTCGGAGGCAAGGTCGTGCAGGGCGCGCTCGCCTAGAAAGGTCGATGGCCGAAGAGACGCTCAAGACGCTGGCGCGGCGTGCGCTCCTCCGCTGCGGGATGGGCGCCGCCTTTGCGCCGGCGCTGGCGCGGCTGGCCGGATGCGCCCCGCGCATCGACGAGCCGATTGCCATCGAGGTGGGGGCGCCGGCGAACAACCTGGTCACCGTGCCGGCGCCGCGCGTGCCCGAGCTGATGCGGCCGGGCGGGGCGGTCCTCCTCCATCCCGACGGCGTCGACTCGGTGGGGCGGCCGCTCTCCATCCTGGTGGCCAACACCAGCTCGCAGGGTCTGCGCGCCTGGAACGCCTGGTGTCCGCACGCCGGCTGCGAGGTCACCTGGGAGGACGGCGCCGACGCGGTGGTCTGCCCCTGCCACCTCTCGCGCTTCTCGGTGGACGGCACGGTCACGCACCCGCCCGCGCAGCAGGATCTGGACAGCTACTCGGCCAGGCTCAGCTCGGACGGCCGCACGCTGATCGCCGATCTGAGTGGCAGCGCCGGCGTGTTCCCCGCGGCGCAGAATGGCAAGGTGACCTTCACCGTCGCGCAGCTTCCCGCGCTGGCGCAGCCCGGCGGCAGCGTCACCGGGCACGCGCAGGGCGTTCCCTTTCCGCTGCTCGTCTTGCGCGCGACCGCCTCGCAGATGCTGGCGTTCGACGCGCGCTGCCCGCACCTCGGCTGCGCGGTGCTTGGGGCGACCAACCTGATCATCTGCCCCTGCCACGGCTCGCTCTTCCAGCTCGACGGCAGCGTGAAGCTGGGGCCGGCCACGCGCCCGCTCGCCGCGCTGCCGGTCACCTTCGACGGCACCACCGTCGTGGTGAAGGTCGCATGATCGCCATCCTCTGCGCGCTCGCCGCCGCGCCGCCTCTCGTCGAAGTATCGCTGGCGCCGGAAGCCGGCCTGCGGCGCGTGAGCTTTCGCGACCGGCTCACGCCGTCGCTCGCCGGATACCAGAGCGGCGCGCTGGCGCTGTTGCGCCTCGGCCTGGCCGCCTATCCCGCGGGCGCGAGCGGGTTGCCGCTGATCGCCGACGTGAGCTTCTACGGTTCCTACGCGCGCTCGCTCAAGTCGCGCACGCTGACCGCCGACGGCGCGCTCGCCCTCGACTCGCAGATCATCGCCTGGGAGGCGGGCGCGCGTTTCCGCGGCATGATCGACGACGAGGAGCGCTACGCGATCAGCATCGGCTACGGCAGCCTGCGCAACGACTTCTCCGGAGCGCAGCTCCCCGGCGTCCTGCTCCCCGCGGGCACGCTGCAGTACTGGCGACCCGGAGCCGAGCTGCGCTTTCCCTTCGGCGCTTTCGCCGTCGCCCTGGGAGCGGGCTATCTCGCGCCGGTGCGGCAGGACGCCGTCGGCGCGGCCTTCCCGCGGGCGTCGAGCGGCGGGGTCGACGGCACGCTGCGGGCCAGTATCGCGCTCGGCGCTTTCGAGTTGACGCTCTCGGGGAGGTACACGCGCTTCTTCTATTCACTGCATCCCATGCCCTACGATCCGTACGTCGCCGGAGGAGCGCTCGATGAGCTTTGGGCCGCCAACCTCGCCTTCGCGCTTCGCCTGTAGCGCCCTGGCGGCGATGCTCCTCGCCTCCTGCGCCGGGTCGCTCGCCGACCCCGAGCGCTTCGCCTACCTCGACGGCGGCAACGACGGGGGCGGCGTCGTGCCCACCGGCGACGGCGGCTGCGATCCCGTCCCGACCATCTTCGTGCCCAGCTGCGCCACCTCCGCCTGTCACACGGCGCAGACGCAGCAGGCGAACCTCGATCTCCAGTCGCCCGGGCTTCCCCAGCGCCTCGTGGAAAAGCCCGCCTCGGGCGGCCCGGGATATCTGATCGACTCGCTGGACCCGGGCAAGAGCGTCCTCTACCTCAAAGTGACTTCCAGCCCGCCGTTCAACTTCCAGATGCCGCTGGGTTCACCGCCGCTCTCGAGCGACGAGGTGGCCTGCATCCGGACGTGGGTCTACGCGGCGGTGGGCAAATGATGCGCGCGCTCGCGTTCGCCTTCGCGATGTCGGTCTCGTCCTCCGCGCTGGCGCAGGCCGGGCCAGGCGAGGAGATCGATCTCCTCCCGCCGCCGAAGCCGCCCTCGCCGGCCGAGGCGGCGCGCGCGCGGAAGCTCGAGGAAGAGCTCCTCGAGCGACGGTCCCTGTTGCAGATCCACCAGGGCCTGGGATTCGCGCTGCTGGGAGCGATGGCCACCACCACGGTGCTCGGGCAGCTCGAGTATGCGGACAAGTACGGCGGCGGCGGGGACACGGGGAAGTGGCACGCCTCGCACCAGATCGCCAGCTACGCCACTGCAGGGATCTTCGCTGGCGCGGGGCTGGTTGCACTGCTGGCGCCCGCACCGACGGCGCGACCTGGCCGCGTCGACACCGCGGTGCTGCACCGGATCGCGATGGCCATTGCCACCGCCGGCATGGTGGCGCAGATCGCGCTCGGGATCGCCTCGGCGCGGAGCGAGGGCCGCCTCGCGCAGCGCGACTACGCGGTCGCGCACCAGATCACCGGCTACGCGACGGTCGCCGCCACCGCCACCGGATTCGTCGTCCTCGCCTTCTAGTGGTTCGCGGAGATCCTAGCGATGGTACTTCACCGCCTGGAGTAACGGGTCGAACGGTGGCGCGTGCGTCGCCGGATTCAGATAACCGTCGCCGATGTTCCAGATGATCGCGCCACCGAGACCGCGCGTCTTCAAGTACGCGAGCTTGTCCGCGATTGAGTGAGGGTCTTCGTAGGAGATGAACCGGTCTTCGGCGCTGCTCGCCGGGTGGAAACTCACGTACGGTACATGGGCCGGCGAGTCCCAGAGTTGGACTCCACCGTCGAAGTACTGGTCGACGAGCGTGTTGAACGCTTCGCTCTTCACGGCGGGCGCCACCGTCCAGCTCTGCAGCGGTGCGTAGACTCCGCCCGTCCAGACCTGACCAGTGAAGCCGATACCGAAGCCGAGCTTGCTCGCGGGGACGCCTGCATCGAGCGCGGCGGAGACGACCAGATCGATGGACGGAAGCTGTTCCGAGGCATGGTTCGGGAAGGTAAGTCCTCCGTTGAACAGCGGCCCTGAATGCCAGGTGATCCACCCCGCGTACGCTCCGCTCATCTCGTACGTCATCAGGCCGATCTGGTCTAGATCGGCGATCGCGGCGGCGTAATCGGTCGGATGGCTATTCACAGGAGCAGTGAGCAAGGGGCGTCAATACCGTCAATAGCCGTTGGTGCGCATGAAGTTGACGAGGTTGCCGACGAACGTCGCTCGATTCCCGTCGGAGCTGGCCTGCTGGAAAAGGCTCTGGCTGTTGGCGCCGCCGACGGTGATCAGGATGGGCACACCAGCCGCATGGGCTGTTGCGACCGCCGGCGCAATGTGACGCTGCCCGAGGTTGGTGGTGATGTCGAGCGTTCCGTCGGCCTTCGGGATCACAGAGAAGTGGATGACCTCGGTGAGCGCAGAGTAGTCGATCGCCGACGGAGGACAGGCGTCTTGCGTCCATCCGGCGTAGTAGCCGGCGATCCAGTTGGAGGTCGGGTATCCACCGTCGCCGCGCAGACCGGCATCGCTGGAGTTCCCCAGGTCGGAATGCAGCCCGCAGCCGAGCAGTGCACCAAGCGCGAGCACTAAACTGCATGACCGCTGCATCTTTGGATGCTCACACTGATTGCAATCGGTATCGCCTTCAACGGCGCCGCGCGAACCCGCGGGACCCGACCGGGCTCGACCGCATCGACCCGGCGAAGCTTCTGCCGCCACCAAGAGGCCAGCCGCGAAACGTTCCGGCCCCCCCGGTACGGAAGGTGCTCCTGTGGAAGGCCCGGCCGCCATGAATGGTTCCGCCGCCCTGAAGGGCTGGGCCACCGCGGACGTTCCCGCCGCCACGGAAGGTCCTGACTCCGGGGAAGTTGCCATGCGGACGGCTGGACGCGATGGACACGACGGGGTTGGCGGCGCGGATGATGGGTACCGCGTGCGCGCGCGGAATCACGAAGCGCGCGATCGGATGGGTGAAGTGGCGAGCCGGCAACACGATCCAACCGGGCCAATGGCTTCCGAAGACGAACCCGCGCGGCGCAAACGGCGACCAGCAGACAAACCCGGGGTAGTAACGCCAAGAGACCCACGCGGGCGCCCAGACGAACCCTGGGACCCAGAACCATCCGAGTCCCAGCCCGAATCCCCAGCGGCCGTAGTGGAACACGGCCCAACCCCAAGGGACGCTCGAGGCGAAGGACCAACCCAAATCGGTGTCTACCCAACGGCCATCGGTATACGGCTGCCAGTCGGGGCCGGTGTCGGAAGGCACCCAGACGCGTCCATACTCAGACGAGTCAACCCATCGTCCATAGGGACTGAGCCCCTCTTCGAACGTGGTTTCATCGGGCGTCTGCGTCGGCGGCAGAGCCTCTGGCGGAGTAACGCCAGGTTCACCCTGCTCGTCATCGGGCGGCGGCGGGATCGTGTCCCCTCCCACTGTCTGCGCCATGGCAACGTTGGTAGAGAGAATTGCGGCCGCCCCCCCTGCCAGCAGAGCGGCGAATGCGAGCGCTGACGCACGTCGGCGAGTGCTCATGATCGCATCGCCTTTCGTTCCTGCACCGCCTTTGACCCTAGAGGCAGTATGCGTATTCACGGCTGCTTGCCAGAGGCAATGGTCGCAATCGTTGTGAGGCGGCAGCGACTGTCCAGGAATGCTGTCCGGGCGCGCTGGGAGCTCAAGGAAGCGGATCCTCCTCGACGTCCGCCAAAACGGCTTGCCTCGAGGGATCGCCATCTTGTTCTATTGCGTCCTCGCGGCCGGTTTCTTGCTGGCGCGGTACGGGTCGGAGAACTGATTCTCTTGCAGAAGTGACGTGGCCGCAGCCCTTCCGCCGGCAGCGTCTCGATCCCCTGGCTTGACACCCCATCGCCGCGCGGCGGACAAGCGGGGCAGGGGGAAGCATGCCAAAGTACGCGGCCAACGACGACGGCAAGGTCGTCGACGGCAAGATCGTCGTTTTCCTCGGCCTCGCGCGGGGCGAGACGGCGCCGTCCGCCGGCCGGCCTTCGCCGGCTGAGCGGGTCGACACGGGGAAGCTGCAGGCGGCCGCGCTCACCGCTGCCGCACGGAAGGGAGTGCCGTTCTGCGCGGAGTGTGAGCAGGCGCGTCGGGAGCTTGCGAGCAAAAGCAGAGAGCCAGCGTGAGCGCGCTGTCCAGCTGCGTCCTTGCGGAGCTGGGCCTCCGGCAGCCGCTGTACGCCGTCCTCGATGGCGCCCGGGACCCGCGCATCCGCGGCTGGGTCCTGGACACCCGTGCTCCGAGCTGGTGCCTCTACCGCGGAAGGCTTCCCGCGGCCGTCGAGGACGCCGCTCCCTGGCTCCTGCGGCTCGTCCCCGGGCACCCCTACGTGGAGCAGTTCTTCGCGCGCGGCTGGCACCAGTCCTGGGGGATCCTGCTCGCCTGCGCCGCGCCATCGCGGGAGCTGCGCCGGCACCTGCGCCGGTTCCTGCGCGTGCGCACCGAGGACGGGCGCATTCTCGTCTTCCGTTATTACGATCCCCGCGTCCTGCGCGCGTATCTGCCCACCTGCACGCCGGCAGAGATCGGCGCGTTCTTCGGCCCCATCTCCTCCATGGTCGCCGAGGCCGAGGATGCCGGCACGGCACACGTCTTCCGGCCCACGAAAAAGGGCCTCGACGCGCGTCTCCTCCAGCTTCCACCCGCATCGCCGATCGCAGCGCCGGGGCCAGAGCAGAGGAGCCGGCCATGAAGCTCTGGACGATCCGGACCGAGCAGCTCGCGGCCCTCCATGCCGTGCTCGAGCGCCGGTTCGCCGATCGCGCGATGGCCTACGTCCGGCGCCAGTACCCCGGGACCTGCGCAGCGCTCGACGAACGCACGATCCGGGCATCGATCGAGACCGCACTGGGAAAGCGCGCCACCTACCAGTTCGATTCCGAGGAGACGTTCTTCGCATACCTCGACCTGATGTACCTGCTCGGTTTCGACTTCGACCTGAATCCGCAGTGCGAGTGGGTACGAGAGACGTTGACCGACTTCGATCTGGGGCCACGGACGCGTCTCCTTCTCCTCGTCGAGGAGGCCCGGGCGCGCGCGGGCCGCCCGAGGAACGGGGGCGGGCGGACATGAGCGGCCTGGTTGCGGTGGTCGAGGACTGCCCGCTCAAGTGGACCCTCTCCGCCCAGGTGAAGGTCGATGCGGCGCAGCAGGACAGCGCTGGCTCCGGAGTCGGCAAGATCAGGATCTCGATCGCGGAGCGGGAGGACGGGATCGGGACCACCATCGTGCGTCACGCCCTTCTCGCCAAGAGCGGCGAGTCCCCGGTCGAATGCCTGCTGACGGGCCACGAGCCCCGGTCCTATTCCCTCTCCGCCGAGGCAGAGAACGGGCAGTGGGGCACCGCAGCGCCCTTCAAG
>WNFH01004316.1_pt1 | contig 10242 bp, 15 predicted proteins | sample 5400411 | NCBI WGS metagenome assembly WNFH01 (sample SAMN13153347, study PRJNA577476) | soil metagenome | isolation source: 200 cm saprolite under Douglas fir tree site 2 hole 3 | place: USA:California | collected 2015-04-18
CGTACTTGGCGACGCGATTTATGGAAGCAGGTTCCTTTGTTTTTTGCAACGAGGTGGTCATCGTCACTCCAAGCAACATGCCATTTAGTTCAAAAGAAGTGAAACGCTATATTCCATATTCGGTGTTCGCAACGGGCTGTAGCACGCGCACAAAAATCAAGTGGACTGGAGAAAATGGGTTACTTGTCATGTTTGATGGCGATGACGATGACGGCAAGAGAAAGCCTAATGATGACAGCCTTCGGAAATCAGATGTGTCTGGGAAAGTCACTATTACATACGGTCCGCTGCCCAACCCTGCGCTCAAGCGGGACGGCGCAAAAGCGCGCCGCCCCTTAGCTCCACGTTAGGCAAACAAGGGTATGGAAACACTATATTCAATTTTTCCTGCGCGTCGTGAATGGCCCTCGGCGTTGGACGATGTTGCGAAAGCCCCGCAGGACTCAAGCAGTATTAGATTGATTTCAGGCGCACAGAACCTCGAAAAGCTTCCTTCATACAAAAACCTGAAAGCCCTGTGGTGCTTCGATATTGATGGAAACAAGCTAGGTTCAATCTGTGGATGTGCTTCGCTCGAATCTCTCTATGTCAAGAACATTAAAACTGAGAACCTCGGCTGCTTAAGGCATTTGACTAACGTGAGAATTCTTGGGGTCGAAACTTGTTCCAAGGTCACATCTCTGGCTGCGTTTAGTGCACTTCAGTCACTATCAGGGCTCGCCATAACCCACTTCAAGAACGTCCACTCTCTAGGGTCGCTGGCGAATCTCAGGGAGCTTCGCGCACTAGCGGTTGCGGGAAGCATATGGACGAGAATGCGGGTCGATACCTTCAAATCGCTAGAAGAATTGAGAAACCTTGAACTCCTCCATCTTACAAATATAAAGGCAGAGGACGAGTCGCTTAGGCCACTCGCAACGCTACAAAACCTAAAGCAGCTGGACATTGCCAACTTCTACCCAATGAGCGAGTTTGCATGGCTGTCGCAGAGACTAAGAACGACCAAATGCACTTGGTTCCAGCCTTACATCGAAATGAAGCACATGGAGTGTAAGAAGTGCAAGAAAGCGACAATGGTAATGCTCACAGGAAAGCACAAACCGACGGTATGCATCCAGTGCGACGAAAAGGCGTTAAGAAAGCATGTTCGAGAATGGGATGAAGTCACAGAAAAGGCAGCCTAACTACGCCATCAACGCGGACAGCAAAAAGCGTCGCTCCTTCGTCGCGCCACTTTTTACTGCCGGTTATGGCGAACGTTGGGCACAAAAGGAAATGCCATGAGCCAATACCGGCCAATTGTTATAGCGACTACGATCACAGTCTTGCTCGCATACGGCATGCATTTGTATGCCGCCGATCAATCCACTATTACCTCTGACGATCTGGATCGTGTTTACTCAGCGATAAAACAAAACAACTGGAGACTAGTTGAAAAGGAAGTTACTCCCCTCATACAACGTCAGTCACCAGCACAGCGCTATATTGTTGGGAGACTTCGATACATCTATATATTTTCGCTTGCTATACAGACAGAAAGCGGACATTTGAAATATGCCGATCTCAAAAAGAAACTCGCTATTGTCGAAAAACGTTTAGTCATTCAGCCATGGCACCCAGTGAGTCAGAACGCAAATCCCTGCTTTAATCAGATTTGTGCGGACAAAGACAATCCTTCCCTGCTGGTAACCACCCAGGCAAATAGCAACTCTACACAGATATATTCCTTTGAAAACTTCGACATGGGGGCGCCAATCAACATCGCCTCGTTTAAAGGCCAGAATGCTCGGCTGGGCGGTATCCTCGACAAAATCGAAATCAATGAGAATCTTCCAAAAGCGGAGCAATCAAACTCACACGTTACTTGGTTCTTCAGGCTTTATGCGAAAGATAGTTTTATCGATTACGAGAGATAGTGTGCCTAACATCCGCGTCGAGTCGGACGCCGTGAAGCGTCGCACCGTTTCCTGCTGTTCCGGGGACGGCGCCGCTCACGCGAGGCGTTGAGGCTGTAGGAAAAGTCTAATTTTGCACTTTTTTCTAAAATCTGGCTTAGGAAAATCAATGGGTTACATCCTTCAAAAAATGGATTATTGGGTTTTTCTACAAGCTCGTTAGATTCCAGAATGAAGCGACAAGCCATTACTATCTTACTTTTGCTGGCCGGTATCGCGGTACCACTATCTGCATATTCGCAGTGTTGGTCGCACTATCGAAAGATATCGCTTAGCGAACATCTTGCGCAATTCCCTTTGGCAGAGTATGAGCGTTGGAATCATTTCGCGCATTCGGTCGAAGGCAAGCTCCAGTTTGCCGTCTCATATCTTGGACACACCCCTAAGGGTGTCGAAGCATCTATTCCGCTGAAATACAGCGGGGAAATTCGTCCTGCGGGTCCTATCGCAAGACAAGCCGCTAAGGTCTTTGGCGGAGAGAAAGTCGAGAAACTGTTTAACCATGAACTTCACGTCGTGGAGCAAAGCTTCGATGGCTGGGTGTTGCTGCAAGACGTCCTCGTTCCGCATCTCCAGAAGGAGCTAAAGAAAGGAGACGTCTTCACGGGATGTCTTGTGCTCATAGGCAGAATGACAACCTATCAGCTATACATCATGAACGAGTTCACACAAGGCTTGGAATCTAACCGCACGGTCGACCCCGACGCGCGCAAGAGCGGCGCGCGCGGGTCACCGTGAACGTTAGCACTACGGTCACTCACTGAGATGGACATCGAGTTCTTCGACTCAAAGTATTTGGAAACGGTAGTCGACCTATTCCACGATATGAGCGTTCACTACAATGGCGAAAACGCGTCCGATAGAACCACGGTCAAGTGAATAAACAACGAGCTAACAAGCGCTTCGAGACTGACGCGCAGAAACGGCGCGCGGCTCAAGCGCAACGTTAGGCATTCAGGAGGGAGCGTGCAGATCTCGTCGGTCGATAAAAGAACGACTATCGACATAATCGAAGCGGAACCCAAAAATCCGCAGAGCGCATATGTTTTTCGAGTTGAAGTTGGGCGCTCGGGCGGAAAGTTTTGCGGCGAGAACGAACAAGTGCATTTCCTGAAGGTTTCGGAATTTAAGGCAGCGTTCGAAACCTTTCTTCGTGTTCGTGAAGGTTCAGTGGTTCTCAATGCCACGGAAGATTGTCGCTTGGAGTTTTTCCGCTGGAACGCCAAAGGCGATGTCGGTGTCCGGTACACCGTGGGAAAGCTCGTCTACGAAGGTGACCCCTTGGAGGTCAGTACTATTGCTGTGTCTGGAAAGTTCAAACTTCATGGCGAGTTCGTAAACCAAATGGCAGCTCAGCTATTGGAGTTGCTGAATGCCTAACCGCACGATCGACGCGGGCCGTTTGCCAGGCTGCTTCGCACGCTGGCAAACGGCCGGTCATCGCGGACGTTAGGCGTCAAGAAGATGAGACTCGCAATAGCTATTGGACTTCTATTTACTGCGTTGGAAACTAGCGCTGCCGACGCCGTGATCGTGCGAGGGGAGGTTTCCTGGACTGCAAACGGGATTGCCAGAATTTCAGAATGTGGAACCAGTCGTGTCCTAGAGTTTGGGACAATGGCGTCCTCGCCATATTTCCGGTTTAAACGACGTTATGAAGAACTTTCCGTAGACCGGGAAACGCCCGTGTTAGTTGAAGTGGAAGGCATCTTAGTGCGATCTAGCAATTCGATAAACCTGCTTACTATTCAGCGTCCCAGAGTGCTCAGCCTTACAAAGGGTGCTTGCGATAGACGTGCCGCCTAAGCCCGCGTTCGAGAGCGGACGTTGAGTCTGTAGGAAAAGTCACATCCGGCGCTTTTTGCTAAAATCGTGGCTATGGAAACCAATGAGTTACATTTCTGAAAATTTTGATTTTTGGGTTTTTCTACAGACTCGTTAACCATCTTGGACCGGGAGATGATACTAGTTTCGTACACACCTCAGGATGAACTGGATATTTCTGGAAGTGCGAGTGACTTACAGGCTGTTCGGGCACAGCTTCTGGCGTTAGCGCAAGGGAGCAATACACAGTTCGTTGTAGAAGCTGATAAGGAAGCGACCCCAAAACCATATTTACGTTCGCTAAGTGCTATAAAGGGGCGAGTGACTGTTGGTCCTATAAGGGTTTCGGTCATAGACGACTCTGTAGAAGTGGAAGGGTCAAAAGATTCGTTTCTCGGTTTCGCGTCATTCTTTGACTTTGACAAAAATTCTTTACAGGGCGAGCACACGCATCATGAATATTACGAAGGAAATCAATTTGTACACCCACTGTCGGTACCACTCGTTGTTAGTATTCGCTAATACTAAAGTGAGCAGTCGGGGACATAGGTAACACCCATTAGCCGGGCTAACTCAGACGTTATGTTTCAGGAGAACACAGATGAACCCAAGAATGCTGTCGTTTGGAGTCTTGTTCGTTGCTTTTACATTCGGTGTCTGTGCGGCCGAGCCGAAGGAGTTCTTGGAATCTTATTGAATGCCCTCCGGTACTTGGCTGGCGCATCTCCGAACAGTTACTTGCTTCTTTCAGAACTTGAGCGCTCGGACGAAGTCAACTACATCCGTGGGCTAGAGAAGAAGAATTACGTCAAGGTTCAGACTGTTCAAGGGTTACCTGACGGTATGCAAAAGAGCACGAAATTCCTGCGCGTTATCCCGGTCGGTGACGGGTTGGAACTTCAGCGTTGCGTCGTGGACCTGAAACATAACATTTAGTTCGAGCGGAAGCGGCAAAACCGGGCGACCGGCGCGGGACTTAAGGCCACAAGCCGAAGGACAATAAATGTTATTCAAGCGTGACTAATGAAAGACGTGGTCTGTCCGTAATGGCATTGTCGCGCAACTGATCCAGCAAACCGAGTGCTGACTGGAACGCCTGGGCCTGGGGCATTGAACTTACCTTTTAGGGAGTCCTAAAAAACCAACGTCTTAAAAAATCGCGCGATTTGACAGGCTCAGCTATCTTAGCCACCATGTAGGCGTTAAACAAGACACCCTTTAGGGGGTCTGTGCAGTCTTGCCTCCCTTGCTACGATGGCAATCTTCTTGCAAAAATGGGGGGAGTCCATACATTTTAGTTAGATCGCTGCACGAAATGAGGCGACCGGGATGGCAAATCTTTATAATCAAAATCGAAATGGAGGAAATATGTATTACCAGCGTATCGTACTGAAACTATTCATTCCAGCGGTCTGTGCGCTGATTGGTGCATGCGCCACCAAGCCCACCTTTGTCATTGACCCCAGTACGCAGCAAACCAATGTCAAATCCAGCGCCAGCATAACCGTAATCGACAAGCGACCCGCGGATGACCGCGAATCCAGTATGGGTTCGCTAATCGTCACTAGCGATCGGTATGGCATTTATGTGCTCGGCGACGAGCGCTTTGTGCCAGCACCGACGGTGGCGCTGGCCAATCGTGCCGAGCGTGTGCTTTCTAGCATGTCACAGCGACCAAGTAGCGTCACAATCACGCTTAACCGCTTCAACACCCAGAATAATATCCAGACGGCAATGCGTCATGGTGCCATCAGCGCCTCGGGCCTGGGTCCGCTTGGAGTTACGATTGCCGAGGGAATGTTCGGCAAAATGCGCGAACAAAATATCGACGCCCGCAAACCATTCGTCCTGACCTATGCAGAAATGGCTGTGGAATTCCGTTGGCCGGACAACACCCGTATCACGCGCAACATTACGGTGTTGAAAGCAAACAATTATTCCGAAAACAACCTTGAGGAACAGAAGGCAATTATCGCTAAAACCGTATCTTCCGCGCTGGATGCGCTCGCCACCGGTTTGAAAAGTGCCGGCACTAGATAAGGATTCGCGCAAGCCTGACAACGGCTCTCATGAGAAACCTGCCATGACCCGGTTCGTCACTGGATGAAGTCTATAAGTGGCTGCTTGACCAATCATGGCAACCCAACCGCGCGTTCGAGAGCAGACGTTGAGGTTGTGGAAAAACCCATTTTTAGCCTATAGTTTCAGAATTAATGGTAGCAATAACGTCAGTGAATCAATGAGTTATAGAGGTACGAAAAATTGATTTTTTCAAAGTAAGGCTTTTTCTACAGCCTCGTTGGGCGAACAGTCAGTACAGAGACAGACACAAATCCACCAAAGGAGGAAACCCATGCTAACGCGACGCGACATCCTGCTCGGAGCCATTGCGGCCGGAGTTATCATGCGCACCCGAACGGGTCTTGCCAAAGCGGCCCAGCCGGCCACGCCGGCGAACTTCGAGGTGCCGGCCGGCGCCTGCGATTGCCATACGCACATTCACGGCGACCCGGAGAAATTTCCATTCTTCTCGGGGCGCGTCTATACGCCGGAGATGGCGCTGCCCGAAGAGATGGCGGCGCTTCACAAGGCGCTTCACATGCAGCGCGTGGTGATCGTCACGCCAAGCGTCTACGGCACCGATAACTCGGCCACGCTCTACGGCATGAAGGCGCGCGGCGCGGATGCGCGTGGTGTCGCCGTCATCGATGACAAGACGCCGGAGAGCGATCTCGACGCCATGGGCCGGGCCGGCGTGCGCGGCATCCGGCTCAATCTCGCGACCGGCGGCATCAACGACCCGGATGTCGGCCGCCGGCGGTTCCAGGCGGCCGTCGAGCGCGTGAAGAACCGCAACTGGCACATCCAGATGTACACGAACTTGGCGATGATCCTCGCAATCAAGGACCTGGTCGCCGCCTCGCCCGTGCCGGTCGTGGTCGACCATTTCGGCGGCGCCCAGGCCGAGCTTGGTCCACAACAGCCCGGCTTTGCCGAGCTGGTGGGGCTGGTCCGGTCGGGTCAGACCTACGTCAAAATCTCGGGCGCCTATCGCTCGTCTAAACTCGCGCCGGACTACACCGACATCGTCCCGCTCGCCCGAGCGCTGATTGCCGCGAACCCAGACCGCATCGTCTGGGGTACGGACTGGCCGCATCCGAACTCGACCACGCCGCCCGGGCGGAAGCCGACCGACGTGACGCCGCTGTTTGCGATCGATGACGGCCGTTTGTTGAACCAGCTGCCGGTGTGGGCGCCCGATCCGGCGATCCGTAAGAAGATCCTGGTGGACAACCCGGCGCGGCTTTACGGGTTTTGAGCGGCGGCGAATTGCCGTGATACGCCGCCGACATCAAGATGTGAGTCTCCACTGCCGAACTTCGGCATGCAGCCGAGGGCCTTCGGCCGCGGCTGATGCTGGACGTTGAGTCTGTAGGAAAAGTCGGATTTTGCACATTTTTCAAAAATCGTGACTAAGGAAATCAATGATCTGCGTCTCTGAAAATTTCAATTTTTAGGTTCTCCTACAGATTCGTTAGGCGTATCAAAAAAGGGGAAACCATGTTTCGGACATCCGTACTTGCCTTAGTGCTGACAGTTTCTTGCGGTGGAGCAGTCGCCGGTAATGAGAGTAAAAGCCTGACCGAGTTCGAAAAGGCCATGTTGGCATTGGAACAGCCGATCGTGGAAAAGAAGAAGGAAGGTGTCGAATATATTCTGAACAATTCCGGTAGCGCACCTTCCATGGCCATGTTTCTCGCGGCGGCTGGTGCATACCGCCTCGGTCGCCTCGAAGATGCCGCGTTTCTCTTCTATGCGGCAAAGCTGCGTGCCCGGCTTGATATGGAGAGGTTTGTGCCAGTCGGTACAGGCGGGAACAGCCCGGGTGTCGCTATTGGCGCGCTAAGCCATAGTCTCGGAGGTGCCATCAACCCAGCCGCTATGCGCCAGCCAGAGGCATATGCAAACGTCGTGAAACGGCTGGAGTCTTGGGATCTATATGCGAAAGCGCCCTATAACCCAGGTTGGGAGTATTCAAAGATCCTGTCGGAAAAGGATGCGCGGGCGTTGGGAGAGAAATATAAGGCCGAATATCTCTCCGTAGCAAAGGGAATGTCTACGCTACTCAACAACGCCGAGTATTTCCAAGCTTTCCTTGTCGTGCAGAATTTCAACTTCAGCAGCTACAAGGAGCAGCAGAGACCCAAGTTAATCGAAAAAAAGGACCAAGCGGAGAAACGTCTCCGTATAATCGAAGAAAAGATGGGTATCGAAGGGATGTATTTCCGAAAGAACAAACCATGAGAACACCTAACTATAGCTTCAGCCGATCTCGGGGACGCTGCCGCGCCCCTCGGCGGCTCAAGCAGGACGTTTAGAGAGCAAAACAATGGCTCAGTACACAGCGGAAATCCTTTGGGTTCGGGGCGAGCAAGACTTCCTCAGCAACCGCTACAGCAGAAGGCATGTGCTTCGGTTTGACGGCGGCGCGGAAGTCCCCGGTTCTTCGTCTCCACACGTCGTGCCGCCGCCTCTGTCCGATGCATCGGCGGTTGATCCGGAGGAAGCTTTTGTAGCCTCACTTTCAAGCTGCCATATGCTTTGGTTTCTTTCAATCGCCGCTAAGCGCAAGTTTTGTGTCGATCGTTACTTCGATGCAGCGGTTGGCATTTTGGAAAAGAACGCTCAAGGCAAGTTTTTTATGTCGCGGGTTACGCTGCGGCCGGAAGTCGCGTTTTCCAGCGAGCACACCCCGGGCAAGGAAGAACTTGAGAAAATGCATCATCAAGCACATGAAGAGTGCTATATCGCAAACTCAGTGAAAACGGAGGTGCGCTGTGAGCCGATATATCCAGCTCGCTGACATTTCAGTCAACCTGACCACCGGAAAGCCGCGCTTTTTGCCGTCCGGTTATTTAAGACGTTGGGCGTCGGGAAAACAATGAAGATTGAGCGTCTCGATCACTTGGTGCTGACCGTCCGCGACATAGAGGCGACGGTGGCGTTTTACACTCAGGCGCTCGGTATGAAACCGGTCACTTTCGGCAACGGCCGTCGTGCCTTGGCTTTTGGGCAACAGAAGTTAAATCTTCACTCCGCTGATGCTCCTCTTAAACCTCATGCCGCTCGTCCTATACCCGGTTCAGCCGATCTATGTTTCATCAGCTCTACCCCGATTTCCAAAGTGATTGCTCATCTCAAGAGTGCTGGCGTCGCCATTGAAGAGGGACCGGTACCGCGCACCGGAGCGCTTGGTCCCATTACATCGGTTTATTTTCGAGACCCGGACGCAAACCTTATTGAGGTTTCCTGTTATGACTGACCGCCCAACAACGCGCCGCAGCGGACCGGCCATAAAATCGGCCGGCCGCTGAGCTAGGACAGTTGGGGCTCATTCCCATCGAATATGCAACGAACGCTTATCCTACTTGGCTTATTGGCGATTAGCTGTCCAGCATTCGCGGCACCGCCAACCGTGGAAATCTCTTACCGTGAATCGCTGGATACGGGATGTGCTTTTGTTCGCGGTTATAAAATCAACAAAGAATGGAAAGAAGAGCTAAAGCAGAACTTGGGGCGCTTTAACGACATGTGGGCGAAAGTCGGCCCAACATTACTGCATACGACAGAAACGATCACGGGAAAGCAGTTCACTCAAAAGAAAATTACGGCTCATCTAACGCTCTGCGATCTTCCCTCGCAATCAATGTTTGGTGTCGCCGTCAATATGCGGTATGCGTTGGCAAGCTTCACAAAGAATCCAGTGCCAATGCGCTACAAAGTCAGTGTTCTATATCATGAGGTGCTGCACAAGTTCGTCGCAGATCATATGCCGGCTAAGTCGGCGCTACTTAGCCAGTATCCGAGCGAGAATCCCCGTGTGCGCGGTCATCTCCATCTGTTGGCCTTACAGAAGGCGGTTTATCTCAAACTCGGAATGAAGGCAGAGTTATCTGAGGTTATTGACATCGATAGCCAACTCCCTGACGGCTTCTATAAGCGCGCCTGGCAAATCGTCAACCAAAGTGAAGACGGCTATATCAAGTATGTGGAGGAACTGAACGCAAATGAACCCTAACAATTCGTTCAATCGGGGCGTGCCAACATAGCCGCGCGGCTATGTTGGCACGTCCGTTAACTTGGCGTTATACGTTTTGTGGAGGACATGGTGGCTAAGCACAAAAAGATTGCAATCACTCTCCATGTAATAAATGGATTAATGCTAATTGCCTTCGGTTTCATCCTGTTTGTGATATCCCAAGCGTTCGTGGCGTGCTCAACCACCGCTCTTGGTGAGGATCCCTCGATATGCGTGTATGCATTATCGATATTTTTAGGGATCCCAAGCGTTCTTGCGCTCTTGCCGATAGTTGCGCTAATCAAGTTCGGGAAAACATCAAGAGGATTTTTGTGGGCTTACTCGATATTAATCGCCGTTCTGTTCTTCCCTATCGGAACACCG
>WNFH01004318.1_pt1 | contig 10241 bp, 7 predicted proteins | sample 5400411 | NCBI WGS metagenome assembly WNFH01 (sample SAMN13153347, study PRJNA577476) | soil metagenome | isolation source: 200 cm saprolite under Douglas fir tree site 2 hole 3 | place: USA:California | collected 2015-04-18
TGTTTGAAGCAAAAGGCGAGATCGCGGCGCTCGCGGACACGATCAACGGGATGATCGACACCCTCGCAACATTCGGCGATCAGGTCACCAACGTGGCGCGCGAAGTGGGCATCGACGGCAAGCTGGGAGGTCAGGCCAAGGTTCCCGGCGCCGCAGGATTGTGGCGTGACCTGACCGATAACGTGAACCAGCTGGCGGCAAACCTGACGACCCAGGTGCGGGCGATCGCGGAAGTGGCGACCGCGGTGACCAAGGGCGACCTGACGCGCTCGATCATGGTCCAGGCGCAGGGAGAAGTGGCGGCCCTGAAGGACAACATCAACGAGATGATCCGCAACCTGAAGGACACCACGCTCGAGAACACCGAGCAGGACTGGCTCAAGACCAACCTGACGAATTTCACGCGCATGCTGCAGGGCCACCGCGATCTGGTCACCGTGTCCAAGCTGATCCTGTCCGAGCTGGCGCCGCTGGTCGATGCCCAGCAAGGCGTGATTTACGCGCAGCCCACGCGCGGCGATGAGCTGCGGCTCGACCTCATCGCGAGCTATGCGCACAAGCCGAGCAAGAACCTGCCGAAAACCCTGCGCTTCGGCGAAGGCCTCATCGGCCAGTGCGCGTACGAGAAGAAACGAATCCTGCTCACGGACGTGCCGCGCGACTACCTCCGGGTGGGTTCCGTGCTGGGCTCCACCGCGCCTTTGAGCATCATCATGCTGCCGGTGATGTTCGAAGACGAGGTCAAGGCGGTGATCGAATTGGCGTCGTTCAAGAAGTTCAGCGAGACACATCTTTCGTTCCTTGACCAGCTCACGGAGAGCATCGGCATCGTGTTCAACACGATCGAGTCCAGCATGAGGACCGAGGACCTGCTGCAGCAATCGCAATCCCTGACCAAGGAGCTGCAAAGCCAGCAGGGAGAGCTGAAAAAGACCAACGACCGGCTGGAACAGCAGGCCGTGAATCTGCAGAACTCGGAAACCCTGCTCAAGAAGCAGCAGGAAGAACTGCAGCGCACCAACGAGCAGCTCCAGGAAAAGGCCAGGCAGCTCTCGGAACAGATGGCGCAGGTGGAGTACAAGAACCGGGAGGTCGAGCAGGCCAAGGCTGCGCTCGAAGAGAAGGCCGAACAGCTCGCGCTCAGCTCGCGCTACAAGTCCGAGTTTCTCGCCAACATGTCCCACGAGCTGCGCACCCCGTTGAACAGCCTGCTGCTCCTGGCGAGGTTGCTGGCCGATAACGCCGCCAATAACCTGACGGCGAAACAGATCGAGCACGCGCAAACCATCCATGCCGCGGGCACGGATCTGCTCTCGCTCATCAACGACATTCTCGATCTTGCCAAGATCGAGTCGGGTACCGTCACGCTCGACATCGAGCTCGAGCCGTTTTCCGAGCTGCCCGACTATGTCGAGCGCACGTTCCGCCAGGTGGCGAATGCCAAGGGGCTCGAGTTTGACGTCAGCGTCGCCTCCGCGCTGCCCGCCGGCATTCAAACCGACGTGAAGCGGCTGCAGCAGATCCTCAAGAACCTGCTGTCCAACGCGTTCAAGTTCACCGAGCGCGGCAAGGTGTCACTGCAGGTCGCGCAGGCGAAATCAGGCTGGACTCCGGGACATCCTCAGCTCGATGCCGCGGACGCGGTCGTGGCGTTCTCCGTGATCGACACAGGCGTCGGGATTCCGGCGAACAAGCAGCACAGCATTTTTGAACCGTTCCAACAGGCCGATGGGACCACCAGCCGCCGATATGGAGGCACGGGCCTGGGGCTTTCCATCAGCCGCGAGCTGACTCGCCTGCTGGGCGGTGAAATCCGGGTCAGCAGCGCCCCCGGCAAGGGCAGCACGTTCACGCTTTACCTGCCGCTGACCTACAAGCCGGCGGGCGAAGAGAGAACGCGTCAGACGGCAACTGCGCCGCAGTCCGCCCCGGCCTATGCAGAGCGGAGCCACAAGCTGTTGAAGGCGGGGCTGCCGTCAGGCTCACGGCCGGCAGTACGCGATGACCGCGACAGGATCCGGGACGGTGATTGTGTGGTCTTGATCGTGGAAGACGACCTCAAGTTTGCATCCGCGCTTCTCGACCTTGCGCGAGAGAGCGGATTCAAAGGGGTGGTCGCTGCGGATGCCGGCTCGGCCCTGCCGCTCGTGAAGGAGCTCACGCCGGACGCGATCACGCTGGATCTGCTGCTGCCGGACATGGACGGCTGGGCGATGCTGGATCTGTTGAAGCACGATCCCGCAACCCGGCACATCCCGGTGAACGTGATCTCGGTGAGTCCTCACATGAACCGGTGTATGCACATGGGGGCATTGGGGGTCGTGCAAAAGCCGGCGGCGAGAGAAGCCCTGCAGGAAGCCCTGGCCCGGACACGCAAGTTCGTCGATCGCGAGGTCAAGACGCTGCTCGTCGCCTACGGTGACGCAGCGCAGCGGGAAAGCATCGGCGACGCGCTGCGCAACGACGGCATCAAGATCACGGGGGTGGGAAGCGGGAAGGAGGCACTCGAGGCCGCGCAGCAAAACCGGTTCGACTGCATCGTCGTGGACCGGACGCTGCGCGATATGAGCGCGATAGATTTCCTCAAGAAATTCGCCGAGACCCAGCGGGCTGCCGAAATTCCCATCGTCCTGTACGGCACGGACAGCCACAGCCGGAGCGAGCAGGACAAGCTGCGCAAGCTGGCGGAAGTCGTCATCCTCAGAAACGTCAGCACGCCCGAAGCCGTCCTCGAGGAAGCCACGCTGTTCCTGCACCAGGCGGTGGAGCGCCTGCCCGGGAAGACACGCGAGCTCCTGGCGCAGCGGCGCAAGTCGCCGCAGGAGCTATCCGGGAAGAAAGCGCTGATCGTCGATGACGACATCCGCAACATCTTTGCCCTGAGCAGCGTGCTGGAGCAGCACGGAATGATCGCGCTCAACGCGGAGAACGGCAAGGACGGGATCGAGCTGCTCACGAACACTCCCGACATTGATGTCGTTCTGATGGACATCATGATGCCCGAACTCGACGGCTACGACACGATACGCATCATGCGCAAGCCGGAGAAGTTCAAGGACCTCCCTATCATTGCAATCACGGCGAAAGCAATGATCGGCGACCGCGAGAAATGCATCGAGGCCGGCGCCTCGGACTACCTCGCCAAGCCCGTCAATACGGAACAGCTGCTCTCGCTGCTGCGGGTCTGGCTGACCCAGTGAGGACCAGCGACAATGCCGGCTTCGCCCAGGACCAACGGCCGCAGCAGGATCAGGCTATGCTTTCTGCCGTAGACGCGCTGCGCAAGCAAATGGGCAGTCCGGTCGAAGGGGACACGATGTCGAGTTCGTCGGTGGCCAGCATCCTGATCGTGGATGATGACCGGGGAAATCTCATGGCGCTGCACGAGCTGTTGCAGGGCCTGGGGCAGAACCTGGTGCTGGCGAATTCCGGCGCAGAGGCGCTGCGCTGCGTCTTGAAGCATGACTTTGCGGTCGTCCTTCTGGACGTGCGGATGCCGGGCATCGACGGATTCGAGACGGCGAGGCTGATTCGGGAACGCCACCGCTCGCGACACACCCCGATCATCTTTGTCACGGGCGCGCCTGAAGATGTTGGTTCGATGTTCCGCGGTTACGAAATGGGAGCCGCGGACTATATCTTCAAGCCGCTGATCCCGGAGGTTCTGAAGTCCAAGGTCTCGGTGTTCATCGAGCTGCATGCCAAGAACGCGGCGCTGGTCAGGGAAATCGCGGAGCATGAGCGGACCGGACAGCGCCTGAGGGAATCGGAGGAGAATTTACGCGCTTTGGCCGTTCGCATGCGGTCCGTGCGCGAGGACGAGCAGATCAGGATCGCGCGCGAGATCCACGATGAGCTCGGCCAGGCCCTGACCGGGTTGAAGATGGATCTGACCTGGCTGACGGGCAAGCTGCTGGCCGACCAGAAACCGCTGCTGAAGAAGATCAAGTCGATGTTTCGCCTGATCGACGCCACGATTCATTCGGTGCGCAAGATTGCCTCGGGACTGCGGCCCGACCTTCTGGACGAGGTGGGCCTTGCGGCCGCGATCGGCTGGCAGGCCAGAGACTTTCAGTTGCGCACCGGGATCAGGTGCAATGTAGACCTGCCGCCCGACAGCGACGGGCTGGACCAGGAACGCTCGACCGCGGTGTTCAGGATCTTCCAGGAAGTGCTGACGAATGTGGCGCGCCATGCGAATGCGACCAGGGTCGACGTTTGCATGCGCCAGGACGCGGATGCGATCACGCTGGAAGTGCAGGATAACGGCAGAGGCATCGCGGCAGCCGAGATGCACAACTCCAAATCGCTGGGACTTCTGGGAATGCGGGAACGCGTGCTGCTTTTTTCCGGCAAGCTTGAGATCAATGGAAGTCGTGGCAGGGGGACACAGGTGACGGTGTCGCTTCCGCTGCGCTCGAAGTAGGATGCGAGGTTTCGCCATGAAAATCCTGATCGCGGACGACCACCCGGTGGTGCGGCACGGCTTGAAGCAGATGCTGACCGGCGAGCCCGATATGCTGGTGGTGGGCGAGGCGAAGAACGGCAATGAAGCCCTGGAGCTCGCGCGCAAGCTCGACTGGGACGTGGCGATCCTGGATTACTCGATGCCGGGCCGCAGCGGGCTGGAGTTGCTCGGCGAGATCAAACGCGAGTTCCCGCAGCGCCCGGTGCTGATCCTGAGCATGCACCCGGAGGAGCTGCACGCGCGGCGGGTGTTGAAGGCGGGCGCCGCCGGCTACATGAACAAGGAGAGCGCCGGGGGGGAGCTGGCTGCCGCCATCCGCAAGGTGGCGGGCGGCGGCAGGTATGTCAGCGCATCGCTGGCCGAGAGGCTGGCGGTGGAGCTGGCGCCCGACGCCCAGAAGCCGCCGCACGAGACGCTTTCCGACCGCGAGTATCGGGTGATGTGGCTGCTGGCTTCGGGCAAGCCGATCAACCAGATTGCGAAGGAGATGTTTCTGAGCCCGAGCACGATCAGCACCTATCGGGTACGCATCCTCAAGAAGCTGGGTCTGGCCACCAATGCGGAGCTGGTGCATTACACGGTGAAGCATCAGCTCATAGAGTGAGCCGCCGCGGCGCGTTCCGAGCCGTCAGGGGCGCCTTCGGGCGCTTTTTTTTGGCCGGCAAGGTGCGTGGTAGCCTAGGACAAACGGAGACTTTGCGTGCCCAGCAGCGCCGGAATGACACCGGGAGATGAGCTCGCCGGCAAGGTCGCCCTGGTGACCGGCGGCGCCCGAAACATCGGCCGCGCAATTGCGCGGTCGCTGGCGGCGGGCGGCGGTGCGGTCATGATCAATGCCAGGACTTCTCGGGCCGAGGCCGAGCAGACGCTCGCGACGATCAGGTCGGCAGGAGGCAAGGCGATGCTGCACATCGCCGATGTAACCGATCCGCGTGCGGTCGCCGCGATGGTGGACGCAGCGGTGCGCGAATTCGGGCGGCTCGATTTCCTGGTGAACAACGCCGCAGTGCGCGTCGAGACGCCGTTCGCCGAGATCCGCTTCGAGGAATGGCGGCGCGTGCTCTCGACCGTGCTCGACGGCGCGTTTCTCTGCGCTCAGGCCAGTCTGCCGCATCTGATTCGCGCCGGCGGCGGGACGATCGTCAACATCGGCGGCTTGACCGCGCACCGCGGCGCCGACCACCGCGCCCACGTTATCACCGCCAAAGCGGGGCTCGCCGGCATGACCCGTGCGCTCGCGCTCGACCTCGCCCCCTATCACATCACCGTTAACTGCGTCGTGCCGGGGATGGTCGACACGTTGCGCGGCCTGCCTGGCGCGCCGGAACGCCCCGCGCATCGGCGCTCGCTACCCCCCGTCGGCCGCCGCGGCGCGCCCGAGGAGATTGCGGCGATGGTGCGCATGCTGTGCGGCCCCGATGCGCGCTATATCACCGGCCAGTCGATTCATGTGAATGGCGGCGGCTTCATGCCGTGAACCGGCAATCCATATCGCCGGTGATGCGGGAGTTAAGCGCCTATATTGCGCAAGCGCTGCGCAAGCCGCTGCCGGTCGCAGTCGTCGAAAAGACCAAGCACCACCTGCTCGACACGATCGCGGCAATGCTGTCCGGTTCCCGCCTGCTGCCCGGAAAAAAAGCGATTTCCTTCGTGCGCTCGCTCGGCGGCGCCAGGGAAGCTTGCGTGAGCGGCAGCCGCATCGTCACGACGGCTGCCAACGCCGCGCTGGCGAACGGCATGCTGGCTCATGCCGACGAGACCGACGATTCGCATGCGGCGTCGTTGACGCATCCCGGTTGCGGCATCGTGCCCGCGGCGCTGGCGATGGCCGAGCGCGAGCGGCGCAACGGGACGGCGCTGCTGCGCGCGGTCGCGCTCGGCTACGACGTGGGTTGCCGGCTAACGCTGTCGCTCGGTGCCCACCAGTTCCGCGAGGACGGGCATTCGACGCACAGCTTCGGGCCGATGTTCGGCGCCGCCGCTGCCGCGGGCGCGCTTGCCGGATTGAAGGAATCTCAAATCCGTTACGTCCTGTCCTATACGGCGCAACAGGCTTCCGGTATCTCGTGCTGGATGCGCGACGAGGAGCACATCGAGAAAGCGTTCGATTTCGGCGGCATGCCGGCGCGCAACGGCATCGCCGCCGCGGCCATGGTGGCCCATGGCTTCACCGCCGTCGAGGACGTGTTCGCGGGCGAGCGCAGCTTCTTCGTCGCCTACGGCCGCGCGCCGGATCCCGCGGTGCTCGTGAAGGGACTCGGCGAGACCTACGAGATCATGAACACCAACATCAAGCGCTGGTCGGTCGGCTCCCCGATCCAGGCGCCGCTGGATTCGCTCGCCGAGCTGATCCGCAGCCACCGCTTCTCGGCCAGCGACGTCGAAAGTCTCGTGGTGCGCGTCGCCCATCAGGGCGCGAACACTGTCGACAACCGCAGCATGCCCGATATCTGCATGCAGCATCTGTGCGCCGTGATGCTGCTCGATGGCACGGTGAGCTTCAAGTCGTCGCATGACGTAAAGCGCATGCGCGACCGCGAAGTGCTCGCGCTTCGGGGCCGCATCGAGCTGCACGGCGACGATGCGCTGACGCAAGCCATGCCGCGCCGGCAGGGTATCGTCGAGCTCAGGCTGCGCGACGGACGCGAAATCAGGCACCATACCGAGGCGGTGCGCGGCACCGCGGAGAATCCGATGACGCGCGCCGAAGTCGACGCCAAGAGCTACGATCTGATCGCGCCGGTGATCGGCAGGTCGCGGGCGCGCGAGCTCTGCGACCTGATCTGGAGGGTGGAAAAGGTGAAAGACGTTCGCGCACTGCGTCCGCTGCTGCGCACTTGACCGAGGAGAAGCCATGAGCCGCATCGTGCACCTCGCGCTGAAGGTCGACGATCTTGAGCGCACCACCGAGTTCTACCGCAAGGTGTTCGGCTTCGTCGAAGTCAACACCGAGAAAGTGCGCGACCATACGTCGCGCCACCTGAGCGACGGCCGGCTCGACGTCGCGCTGATCAAGTACGACGCCGGCGCGCAGTCGGCGGAGTCGAAGGCGGCGGGCGAGGGCCCCTGCATCCATCACTTCGCGGTGGAAGTCGACGATCTCGCAGCCGCCACGCGCGCGATCAAGTCGTACGGCTGCGAGATCATCAGCGATCCGGGCGTGATTCCGGTCAAGTTCCGCGCGCCCGGCGGCACGGTCTGCGAGATCGTGCCGAAAGGGCGCTACAAGAAGCCCGCCAAATAATGCCGCGGAAGTTCGGCACGGCGGACTTCTACTCCGGGCTGGCGCTCGCTGCGCTCGCCACCTACATCATCCTCCGCGCGCGGCAGTGGGAATACCTCGGGCCGGACGGCCCCGGCCCCGGCTTCTTTCCCTTGTGGTACGGCATCGCGATGGCAGCGCTCTCCGGCGTGCTCGTCGTCTCAAGCGTGTGGCGTGAGCGCAGCACCGGAGGCGTGGAATGGAAAAAAATCGGCCGTGCCCTTGCGGTGTGGTTTGCGCTCGTGGTTTCCATCGCGGCGTTGAAGCCGCTAGGTTTCGCGGCGAGTTTGGCGGCGCTCACGTTTTTCGTCGCCGCCGTGATGTATCGGCGGCCGCCCGCGCTCGCCGCAGCGCTCGCCCTGGCAAACGCCGCGGCCTTCTATGTCCTGTTCCCTCTGGCGCTCGGCGTGCCCCTCCCGGCCGGCGTGTTGGGCTTCTAGGCCGTGGAGATCCTCGCGGGATTGATGCAGGGGTTTGCAGTCGCCTTGCAGCCCGCCAACCTGCTGTGGTGCCTCGTGGGGGTCGTTCTTGGCACCGTGGTGGGCATCCTGCCGGGGCTCGGGCCGCCGGCGACGATCGCGATGCTGCTGCCGCTCACGTTCCTGATGAATCCGGCGGGCGCGATGATCATGCTCGCCGGCATCTATTACGGCGCCAAATATGGCGGATCGACGACCTCGATCCTGCTCAACGTCCCGGGGGAGTCGGCGTCGGTGGTGACCTGCCTCGACGGCTACCAGATGGCGCTGCAGGGCCGCGCCGGCGCCGCGCTCGGCATCGCCGCGATCGCTTCCTTCATTGCCGGCACGGTCGGCGTGCTGGGGCTGATGCTGGTGGCGCCGCCGCTCGCCAAGATCGCGCTTTCGTTCAGCTCGCCGGAGTATTTCGCGCTGATGGCGCTCGGGCTGGCGATGGTGGTGCTGCTCGCCGGCCGCTCGATGATGAAGGCGCTGCTTGCGATGCTGGTGGGCCTGTGGATTGCCGGGATCGGCACCGATCCGTTCAGCACCACGTCGCGCTTCACGTTCGGGCGCATGGAGCTGCTCTCCGGCGTCGACTTCGTCGTCGTCGCCATCGGCGTGTTCGCGATCGGCGAGGTGCTCGCCAACATGGAGGCGCGCGAAGAAACGCGGCTGCTGCCGGTCCCCAAGGGCCTGCGCAATCTGCTGCCGACGGTGCAGGACCTGAAGGATTGCCGGTTCGCGTTCGCCAACGGATCGGTGGTCGGCTTCCTGATCGGCGTGCTGCCGGGGGGCGGTTCGACGATCGCCTCGTTCATCTCCTACGGCCTGGAAAAGGCGGTGTCGCGGCGCCGCGAGCGGTTCGGCACGGGGGTCGTAGAAGGCGTGGCCGCACCCGAAGGCGCGAATAACTCCGAGACCGGCGGGGCACTGGTGCCGCTGCTGACCCTCGGCATCCCGGGCTCGGGCACCACCGCCGTCCTGCTCGCGGCGCTCGTCCTGTGGGGATTCAAGCCGGGGCCGCTGTTCATCCCGGAAAACCCGGCGCTGTTCTGGGGACTGGTGGCGAGCATGTACATCGGCAACGTCATGCTGCTCATCCTGAACCTGCCGCTGGTGCCGGTGTTCGCGCAGGTGCTGCGCGCGCCGGTGTTCGTGCTTTATCCGGTGATCTTCGGCATCTCCATCGTCGGCGTCTACAGCGCCTCGGGCAGCCTGTTCGATGTCGCGCTGCTCGCCGCATTCGGGCTGCTCGGTTATGTCATGCGCAAGCTCGATTACCCGGCGGCGCCGCTGATCCTCGGGCTCGTGCTGGGCGGAGCCATGGAGCGGGCGCTGCGCCAGTCGCTGATGATGTCGGAGGGCAGCCTTTCGATCCTGGTGGCTAGGCCGATCTCGGCGGTGATGCTATCGTTGGCGCTGCTGATCCTGCTGATTCCGTTCTTCACAAAGGTCAACGCGTGGCGCCTGCGCGCGCTGGATTCATGAAGGAAATTGCGGCACCCGCCGCCATCGCGTTCGCCGGTTCGTTCGTGGAGACAGCGTTCGCCCAGGGCTTCAGGCCTGCGAGACCCGTGGAGGTGGTGGTGCATACCGGGCCCGGCGGCGGCAGCGACCTGCTGGCGCGCGCGGTCGCCCTGATGGTCGAAAGGGAGAAGCTTCTGCCGGTGCGCATGCAGGTGGTCAACAAGACCGGGGGCGGCGCCGCGGTGGCCGCCGCCTACCTCGCCGAAAAGAAGGGTGACCCGCACACGATCGGCTTTTTCACCGGCGTCTGGCTGACCAGTCCGCTGACCAGCGCGGAAGCCAGGGTTTCCCTCAAGGACCTCACTCCGCTCGCGCGCCTGGTGCTCGAGCCGGCGGTGATCGCGGTGAAAGCCGACGCGCCGTACAGGACGCTCGCCGATTTCGTCGCTGCGGCCAAGCAAAATCCCGCACAGCTCAAGCAGTCGGGCGGCTCGATCACGAGCCGCGACAATGTCGTGCGGCAGCTGCTGCAGAAGCACACCGGCGCGCGCTGGGCGTTCATATCGTTCCCGGGCGGCGGCGA
>WNFH01004320.1_pt1 | contig 10241 bp, 7 predicted proteins | sample 5400411 | NCBI WGS metagenome assembly WNFH01 (sample SAMN13153347, study PRJNA577476) | soil metagenome | isolation source: 200 cm saprolite under Douglas fir tree site 2 hole 3 | place: USA:California | collected 2015-04-18
CTCAGTGCCGCGCGGAGCACCGGTTCGTCGAGGCGGAGTTGTTGCGCGATGCGCGTGGCCCATTCCGAGCGCAAGATGCGGTTGGGAATCTTTTGCACATACGGCAGTAGGAAATTGACCGCGCGCAGCTTGCCTTCCGCCGTGGTCATGTCCATCTGCCGCGCTCGAGCAATCAGGTAATCGACGTACGGCGGCGACTCCTTCAGCAGCTTCATGTACGCATCCGCGCCCTGCTCGCGAATAAATTTGTCGGGGTCGGCCTTTCCGGGCAGCGCCAAAACGCGTACTTCAAAATCTTGTTCGAGAAGAATAGAGATGGAGCGCTCGGTGGCTGCTTGGCCCGCGTTGTCCGGGTCGTAATTCACAATCACCCGCTTGGTGAAGCGCCCCAGCAGCTTGATTTGCGGCTCCGCCAGGCTCGTGCCGCAACTCGCCACGACGTTGCTGATTCCGGCCCGCGCCACGGCGATGGCGTCCATATAGCCTTCCACCAATACCGCGAAATCCGATCGCCGCAGCGCTTCCTTTGCGCGATCCAGGTGATAGAGCATATTGCTCTTTGAATAGATCGGCGTCTCCGGCGAATTCAGATATTTCGGCTGGTCATCGCCGAGCGCGCGGCATCCGAACGCGACGATGTTTCCGGATTCGTTCGCGATGGGAAACGTGATGCGGCGTCGAAAGCGGTCAAACAGGCGCCCGCCCTCGCCGCGCGAAACCAAGCCTGACTCGGCCATCAGCTTCTCCGCGTATTTCCCCTTCAGGTGGCACAGCAGCACGTCGCCGCCGCTCGGCGCGTAGCCAATTCCGAAACGCTCGATCGTCGCTTTGTCCAGGCCGCGATCTTCGAGATAAGCGCGTGCAAGTTTACCTTCCGCCGTCTCCTGCAACTGCTTCACAAAAAACGTCTGCGCTTCGCGGTGCATCTCCACCAGCGTTGTCCGCACGCTGCTCTGCGTGCGCTCCGCGGGCGAACTGGGCTTCGCCTTGGGAATCGAGATACCGCACTTTTCCGCAACCAGACGCAACGCATCCGGAAATTCGCAGCGCTCCATTTCCATCACAAAATTGAAAACGTCTCCGCCCTTGCCGCAGCCAAAGCAGTAAAAAATCTGTTTGATGGGAGAAACCGTGAACGACGGCGTCTTTTCCTGATGGAAAGGGCAAAGCCCGCTGAAATCCTTTCCGGTTTTCTTGAGGCGCACGTATTCGCCGACAACCCGAACAATGTCGGCTTGCTGCTTGACCCTCTCCGCAGTGGAACCAGCTTCCGCCATTGGACGCTACGATCGCAATACTACAACCGTGATGGCTTTGCCGCCGCGCTCTTCCGTTTCGAAAGATTGTCGCTCGACGAGGGGATGAGTTTTGAGAAACTCGCCGAGTCCTTTTCGCAGGGCTCCGGTCCCGTGGCCGTGAATGATGCGGACCCGGGAAATGTGCGCAAGGGCTGCATCATCAAGAAATTTGTCCACGCGCTCGGTTGCCTCTTCGACGGTCGAACCGATCAGATTGATTTCCTCCGTTCGCTCGCCTGCTCCTCGCTGTGAATGCACTGACACGCTGCCACTCGCCATCTGGGCAGATCCTGCGGATGGTCCGGTTGCTTCAATGCCGATGATCTCGTCCACGGCCACTTTCATACGCAGAGGTCCAGCTTCAATTTCTGCGGAGCTGCCGTCCAACCTTCGAAAAATCACCGCCTTGTTGAGTCCCCGCACGCGAATCCGCGCCCCGGGTTGCAGCCGCTCGGCGCTGACGCTCTCCATTTGTGCGGACGTGCCAAGGTCTGCTTGCGAATCCGATAGTGTCTGCACGACCGCTGCGTTCAGCTCTTCCCGTGCTTCGCTGCGAACATCCTGCATTTTGCGCCGCGCGGACTTTTCCACTTGCCCGCGCAGCTCGCGCTCTTTCACCGCCTCGACCACCCGCGCCACATTCTCGTCAAAGCGCTTCTGCGTCTCTGCAAATTTCTCTTCGAGCTCTTTGATGCGTTTCTCCTGCCGCCCGACCCATTGCGTGCGCAACTTGACGCGTTCCTCTTCAAGCGCGTGGCGCTCCGCGGTCATCTGCTGTTGCATGCGGTCCAATTCATCGCGGCTGCGATGCAAATACGCAATCAGGTCCGCGGCTTCCCGCGATTCCGGTGCAAGGAGCGATCTGGCGCGCTCGATTATCGAAGCCGCCAGCCCCAGCCGCTGCGCAATGGCAATCCCGCTCGACCCGCCCGGCACGCCCACCATCAAGCGATACGTCGGCCGCAGGTTCACGTCGTCGAACTCCACCGCCGCATTCACCACGCCCGGCGTTGTCGCGGCATACGTCTTCAAGCGGTCGTGATGCGTCGTCGCCAATACGATGCAGTTCTTCGCGCGAAATTCGTCCAGCAATGCCACCGCCAGCGCCGCGCCCTCCTCGGGGGCTGTCCCCGTGCCCATCTCGTCCACGAGTACCAAGGACTGTGGCGTCGCAGCCTGCAGCATCGACTTCAAATTCAGCATGTGCGCCGAAAATGTGGAAAGATCCGCGCCAATCGACTGCTCATCGCCAATATCCACCAGCACGCGATCAAAAAGAGGCAGCACCGCGCGCTGTGCCGCGACGGGAATCCCGGACTGTGCGGACAGCACCGCAACGCCCGTCGTCTTCAGCGCCACCGTCTTGCCTCCGGTGTTCGGCCCGCTGATCACCAGCACCCGCTCGTCTCCTCCAAGCGCCAGCGACATCGGCACGATCGCGCGATTTTCGCGCCGCAGCTTGTCTTCCAGAACCGGATGCCGCGCCGCCTCCAACCGCAATTCACCTTGCGCGGTAAATTCTGGCATCGCCGCATCGAAATCCCGCACGAACCGCGCCCGCGCAAAGACGCTGTCCATCTCGGCAATCGTCTCCGCGGCAGTAATAAGTGGTCCGCGCAGCAACTGCAGACGCTCTGTCAACTCACGCAGGATGCGCACAATTTCCGCGGCCTCCTCTTCCGCGAGCTGCACGAGCTGATTGTTCGCCTCCACCGTCTCGAACGGCTCTAGAAAAACCGTCTGCCCTGTTCCGCTGGTGCCATGCATGATCCCTGGCACACTTCGCCGGTTCTCCACGCGCACCGGAATCACGAAGCGATCGTTGCGCAGCGTGACGTAGTCCTCGCCAGCGTCCGCGTTTCGCGCCCGCAGGATTTGCTTTAGCGTCTTCTGAATGGATTCGCGTGTCTGCGCGATGCTTCCGCGAATCCTCCGCAGCGCAGGAGACGCGTCGTCGCTGACCTCGCGGTTTGGCAGCACGCAGCGGCGAATCGCTGCCAGAGCGTCGCGAAAATCGGCGAGAGACGCGGCGCGCGCCGCGAGCAGTGGAAATTTCACAGCCTCCTCGCGAAATTGCTGCCGCAGCCATCCCGCGGTCTCCAGCAGCGACGCCGCGTCCAGCAGCTCTGCTGCATCCAACACCACGCCCGGGCCTTCGATGCGCTCGAGCCAGTGTTGCGGGTCGGCCACTCCGCCAAAGCCGAGTTCGCGTTCCGAGCGCAGCCATTCTCGCGCTTCACGAATTTGCGCGAACGCCGCTTCCAGCGCTGGCTGGTCCCTGCTAGGCTCCAGTGCGTCTACCGCCCGTTTACCGAGCACACATGTCGTGCGCAGTCGCAGCAATTCCTTCAGCTTGTCAAATTCCAGAACGTCTTCCGCTGTTCGTGCCATCGTTTGCTACTTCAATATCTCTTTTAGATGATGCACCGCGTCCTTCGGCGTCGCAGCCACGTGGATCAGCCGCCCATTGGCCTCGCCCCAAGGCGAGTGGTGGCCCAATTCCACCTGGCGAACGCATTCAATAATGGGCGTCCAGAAATTTCCCAGCACCGCCAGCGGCTTCCCCGTCATCACAGACTTGTTGAGCATCTCCCAGACCACGGCAAGCTCCACCAAAGTCCCCGTGCCGCCTTTGCAGGCCACGAATCCGTGCGCCATGCGGATCAATTCAAACAAACGCTCTTGCCAAGTCGCCACGCGCACTTCCACGTCGATCCACGAATTGGCCCGCGCGCTGAAAAACTCCGCGGTCACGCCGTAAGTTTTGCCTCCGCCTTCCTTCGCGCCGCGCGACACAGCCGCCATCACCCCGCCGTAGCCGCCGCTGCACACGGAAAACCCGTTGGTTGCAAGCATGCGCCCAAGCTCGCGCGCTTCCTCATACTCCGCATCGCTCTCTTGCGGCCGCGAACTCCCAAACACGGTGACGATCCGTTCTTCCTTCATCGCATCAATGCGCGCGTTTGCCCACGCGGCTGGCGGGTGGCTTGCGATCAAATTCCTCGATCATCGCCAGGCACAATCCATCTAAGGCATCCGACGCTTCATGGTTCTTTCCACCCTGATTGTTGCTCAGGAACGAAAAAATCAGGCGCCGACCGCTTGGAGTATCTGCAAACCCCGAACGTGTCCGGACATGCTCTACCGAACCGGTCTTCGCATGGATACGCCCCGCACTAGGCGTATTCTTCATCAGAGCTTCCAGCGTCCCGTCGACTCCCGCCACCGGCAACGATGCAAAGTACGGCGCAAACCACGACTGGCCTTGCGCATACTTCAACAGCGCCACGATCGCCCTTGGCGTGACCAAGTCGTGCCGCGAAAGTCCGGAGCCGTCTGTCTGAATCACATCTCCCGGTGCAATTCCCGACGCAGCATAAAAATCCGCGGGAACCTTCATGAGATCTTCGGGCGTGCTCCATACTGCCGTGTTTCGAGCCGCCGCCCGCAGCAGCATCTCTGTGTGCAAATTCTGGCTGATTTTATTGACCAGTTTCACCGAATCGCCGAGCGGCACCGAGACGTGCTCCGCAAGCACCGCGCGGGGAACGGCTCCAACCGGTTCCGCAACGTGCATCGACCGCGGAACTCCAGAAACCTTCACTCCACGCTCAGCCAAGAGGCGCGTCAACAGTGCCGCCGCATGTCCGGCAGGATCGTGAATCGCCAGCACCAGCTTGCGCGGCGCGCTGTGCGCCGGCATCGAGCCCCGAATCACCACGATCTTTGAATTCGGCTCCCTCGTCAGAGTTAAATCCGACTTTACCTCTGCCGCGGACGTAACTACGTCGTTCTGTACAATAAAGTCCGGCGTAGACGGAGCCACCGCCTGCACGGGAGCGCCAGCCGATTCCCCGGCGGTTAGCGTCAGCGCCACGGTATTATCATTCACCACGATCGCGGAGACCGCCGCGCCATACTCCCAGACCATGTCGTCGATTTCCCATCCGCTGGGATACGCCTCGCGCGGGAAATAGCTGTCGTCGCCGACCATGTCTCCGGCAATTTCCTTCACGCCTTTCGCAACCAACGCATCCGCAAGCTCCGCCAGCGTCTTCTCCGGTGGTCCGTCGAATTCCTCCTTCAAATCGTAGGGAAATTTCCGGTTCGACAGATTTGGATCACCTCGTCCCATAAGGAACAGATCCCCGGTCAGTACTCCTTCCGGCGAAAGCGTGCTGCGCGTTTCCAAGGTAGTGTGAAAGCGATAGTCCGGGCCCAGTTTGGCCAGCGCCAGCGCCGTGGTGAAAAGCTTCATGTTCGAAGCCGGCACGAAATATTTGTCTGCATTCAGCTCGTAGAGCGTCTCGCCGGTTTCCGCATCGACAATCAGCAACCCCCACTCGCCCTTGTTCGCCGGCGCCGCCGCCAACAGCGCGTCAGCGCGCTCGCCAAACTTCCGCGTTGCCGCCGCAACGCGCGGCTTTTTACCTTTTGAAACCGCAGCTGAGACGGATTTCGATTGGCCAGGCTCCGCGGCAACCAAGACATCGCTGGCCAACACCCCGCATGCAAACATCACCGCAATAGCAAAGCCGACCCGCACCGCTCCTCCCTCTGGCAAATTGCGTTCCGGGAAAGTATAGTCGAAACAGCACAAACGCTTCGCTTGTTGCGCCACGTGTGAGGGGGAAGCCGCAGCGAAGGCAAGGTTGGAAAGCTCCGTGGGTTGCGCCCAGAAACCTCGGAACGTAGAATCGCATTCACCCAAATTTAAGCGAGGTGACTTGATGTTGAAGCCGATAATGTCCTCCGTTCTGGCGCTGGCCATTGCATTGCCACTCGCCGCGGCAGACAACAAAAAGGAAACAGAACGCTTGGAAAACTGCGGACTGGTCTTGAAGGAAATCCTCGACATCCCTGACGACATTCCGCAGGACCTGCTCGACAAAGCCGAATGCGTAATCGTTTATCCGTCCGTTCTGAAGGCCGCTTTCGTTATCGGCGGCAGCTACGGCCGTGGCGCGATGACCTGCCGCACCGGCGAGCACTTCACCGGTCCTTGGAGCGCCCCGACGATGATGGCCCTTGAGGGCGGCAGCGTCGGATTTCAGATCGGTGGCCAGGCCACAGACTTTGTGCTCCTTGTCATGAATCCGCGTGGCGCGAAGGCTATTCTCAGCAGCAAGGTGAAGCTCGGTGCGGATGCTTCGGCAGCCGCGGGACCCAAGGGCCGCGACGCCTCCGCTGAAACCGACGTCACGATGCGTGCCGAAGTCCTGACCTACTCCCGCGCCCGAGGTCTGTTCGCTGGCGTTTCTCTCCAAGGATCATCCGTGCGTCCGGACAAGGATGCCAACGCCAGGATTTATGGAAAAAAGGTGGACGCCGAATCGATCATCTTCAAAGGAGCCGTCGCCGTTCCGCCTGCAGCGCAAAAGCTGATTGCTTATCTCAATCAGAAGTCCCCGAAAAACACCTCGGATCCCGCTTCGTTAAAATAAACATTGTAAGAGTCATGGAGCCCCGGTGAATGCTGCCGGGGCTTTATCGTTTTGGAGGGGGCACTGTGTCCACACAAAGCTTGACTTTCGCTCATAGATGACCTATAGTCATATACGGTTGGTGGTCAATATGGTCAAGACGAAACCCTCGAAAAAGTCTTCCACTCGCGCTCCCGCTCCATTCTCGGACCGCCGACAACGCCGCAGCGCGGATATCCGCGAACGCCTCTTCCGCGCCGCTCTTAAACTATTTTCCGAAAAGGGCTTCGCCGAAACCACTGTGGAAGACATCACTAACGCCGCCGACGTCGGCAAGGGCACTTTCTTCAACTATTTCCCCAGCAAAGATCACATCCTGATTGCCTTCAGCGAAATGCAAATTTCCAAGCTCCAAGCCGCGGTAGACAGCATGCGCGAGCGCAATCAGCCGATCCCTGATTTCCTCGCCGAGCTGACCGTGCGCATGACGGAAGAACCGGCGCGTGCTCCCGATGTCGTCCGCGCCATCCTGCAAGCCTATCTCTCGACTTCCACCGTGCGCAGCGCCATGCGCGAAAATCAGGCTCGCGGCCACGGTCTCCTCACTCAGGTCGTGCAGCTAGGCCAAGAGCGCGGCGACTTTCGCCGCGACCTGCCCGCCGGCGAGCTCGCCCAGGTATTTCGCCAGACAGTCTTCGGCACGCTACTGATGTGGTCACTTTTTGGCGATGCCAGCTTGCCAGAGCGCATTCACACGGCACTGAATGTTCTTTGGAAGGGCCTCGCGCCCCGCGACGCAGCCGCTGCCTCGCTGCCGCCCGTTTCCTCCTAAGGAGAAAGAAGTCTTCGATGAATCGCAAACGCCTCGTCGCCATCGCCATCATCGCCGCCGCTCTCGCCGCGACGGTCTACGCCACCGGCTGGTTCCATCTTGACTTCGCGCTGCAGGGCTCCGGCACTGTGGAAGCCCGCGACATCCGTGTCGGCTCAAAAATCTCCGGCCGCATCGACCAAGTGCTCGTTCGCGAAGGCGACCGCGTGAAGCCTGGGCAGGTGCTTATCACCTTTGACGACAAAGAGCTGCGTGCTTCTCTCCAACAATCGCGCGCCGCCGCCGAAAAAGCACAGCGTGGTTACCGCCCCGAGGAAATCGCCGAGGCCCGCGCCGCCGCCGCGCAGGCCAAAGCCGAATACGAGCAGCGCAGGAACGGCTACCGCAAAGAAGATATCGCCGCCGCGCAAGCGGACCTGGACCGTGCCAAGGCCGACGAAATCCGCACGCATCTCGATTTCCAGCGCTACGACTCGCTGGCCAAGAAAGACTTAGTCTCGAAGCAGCAGCTCGACACCGCGGAAGCCGCCTGGCGCATCGCTGTAGCAATGGTCCAAAACGCGCAGCAGAAGCTTGATCAACTGCAGAGCGGGTATCGCCCCGAGGAAATTGCCGCCGCGGAAGCCCGCTACCAGCAAACGCAAGCCACGCTCGAAAAGCTGGAGCGCGGCAACCGTCGCGAAGACGTGGATGCCGCCAAGGCCGCGCTCTCCTACGACGAAGCCCGCTTCCGTGAACGCCAAGTCGTCGCCCCAACCGCCGCTACCGTCGAAGTCCTCGATGTGCGCCCCGGCGATCTCGTCGCGCCAAACACTCCCGTCGCCACACTGCTCGAGCAAGACCAGATTTACATCCGCATTTACATTCCAGAGACCGAGATCGGTCACGTCAAACTCGGCCAAAAGGCGGAAGTTCGTGTGGATTCCTTCCCGAACAAAGTTTTCGACGGTGAAGTTGAGCAAATCAATCAGCAAGCCGAATTTTTGCCTCGCAACGTGCAAACGCGCGAAGAGCGCGTCCATCAGGTTTTCGGCGTGAAAGTCCGCATCATCGATCCCGCTGGCCAAGTCCTGGCCGGAATGGCTGCCGACGTCAAACTGAAAGCTGCCAGTTGAAAATGGATCCCGCAAGGCCATCCAACGGTCTGGCCATCTCCGCCGAACACCTGGTGCGAAAGTTCGGCCAGTTCACCGCCGTCAACGACGTCAGCTTTCAAGTCCAGCGCGGCGAAATTTTCGGCTTTCTCGGCCCCAACGGCAGCGGCAAGACTACCGTCATCAAGATGCTCACCGGCCTTTTACCCCTGACCAGCGGCGAAGCTCACGTTGAAGGCCTCGACGTCCGCACCGATCCGGAAGCCGTGCGCCAGAACATCGGCTATATGTCGCAGCGTTTCAGTCTCTACGACGATCTCACCGTTACGGAAAATCTTCAGTTCTACGGCCGCATCTACGGCTTGCCGCCCGATCGTCTGAAGCGTCGCATGGACGAAATCATCCAACTCAACAGCCTCGAGCCGTATCTCAACCGTCTTGCCGCGCAGCTTTCCGGCGGATGGAAGCAGCGCCTGGCCCTCGGCTGCGCCATGTTACACGAACCCAAGCTCCTGTTCCTTGACGAGCCCACAGCTGGCATTGACCCCGTCGCGCGCCGTCAGCTTTGGGATCTTCTGTTCGAGCTCTCCGGCCACGGCATCACCTTCTTCGTCACCACGCATTACATGGACGAAGCCGAGCGTTGCAGCCACGTCGCCTACATTTATTACGGCCGGCTCATCGCCGACGGCACTCCCAATTCGCTCCGCGAACTCCCTGACGTGCAGCCGCACGGCACCATGCGCATCGAAATCACTACGCCGGAAGTCACCCGCGCCCTGCGCTTCGCCCGGCAGCTTCCCGGCATTCGCAGCGCCACCATTTTCGGCCAGTCCATCCACGCGCTTGTCGAAGAACATTTCGATCTCAACGATCTTCGCGAGCAGCTCCTTAAAAACGGAATCACGGTCGGCGAGATTCGCCCGCTTGCTCCCAGCCTCGAAGATGTTTTCGTCGAGTTGACCTACAAGCACCAAGCGGAAACGGAGGCCGTCCGTGTTTGACCTCTTCCGCGGTTTTCGCGCCGTCTTCTTCAAGGAAACGCTGCACGTCCGCCGCGATCCTTCCACGCTTTTCTTTTCCTTGGTGATTCCCCTGCTGCAAATGGTCGTCCTCGGTTTCGGCATCGACACCAACATTCGCCAGGTCAACACCGTCGTCTTCAACGCCGACGGTCGCCGCGAAAGCCGCGAGCTCATCGACCGTCTGAGAAACTCCGACACCTTTCACATCCGTCGCTATGTGCAAAACGATCGCGACCTCAACGACGAAATCATCGCCGGCCGCGCGCGCGTCGGTATCAAGATCCCCGTCGACTATTCGGATCGCCTCCTGCACCAAACCGGCGCGAAAGTCCTCGTCCTCATCGACGGCTCCGATTCCTCCGTCGCCGGCCAGGCTATCAACGTCACCACCGCCATCGGCCTGGACGAATCCCTGCGCCGCGTTCTGCCGGATCGCAGCACCATGGCCGTCGAAATGCGCCCCACTGTGCTTTTCAATCCCGATTCGCGCTCCCCCAATTTTTTCCTCCCCGGCCTCACTGCCGTATTGCTGCTCAACGTCACAACGTTCCTCACCGCCTTCTCCATCG
>WNFH01004321.1_pt1 | contig 10238 bp, 9 predicted proteins | sample 5400411 | NCBI WGS metagenome assembly WNFH01 (sample SAMN13153347, study PRJNA577476) | soil metagenome | isolation source: 200 cm saprolite under Douglas fir tree site 2 hole 3 | place: USA:California | collected 2015-04-18
CCCCGTAGAGCGCCCGGTTCGTTCCATCAATCCGACGTCGCCAGACCACGCGCGCCGTGATTTCGGCCTCGTTGCTTCCAGGCGAGTAGCCAACTGTAAGTCTAATGCGTTCGCCTTCGTTCATGGCCAGCGTCGAGGCGAAACAAACGCCGGTGGTCGAAAGGTTCTCTGTCCGCGCAACCTCTTCCCGCTGGTCCGCGAGACGGATACGGACAGGCAACTTGACGGTGACGCGCTTGGCGCGGCGCCGCTCCGCCCCTGTTTCCGACTCGGGCGCAGAAGTCGTTTGCGTTGGCTGATTGGGCACCGCCTCCTCGGCCTCCGCCTCGACGAAGGCAAACACCCAGTCCGTCGCACCGCCACACTTCTCGCATTGCCGACTGAGTGCCGATTGACTGACCAGGGTCCGATAGTCCGCAAGCGCCAGCTGCGCCAGTTCTCGGGAGCGGCATTTCGAACACTCGAGCAGGGCGTCGATGAGCTCTTCCGCCACCGAACTCGAAGTCTTGCCGGGAAAGTTGATACCCCAGAAATTTACATCCGGCTCCAGGCATTCCACGCCCCATTCCGGGCCTTCGCTGAGCAAGTCCGTCGCCTTCGCGACGATTCGGAAAGGGCAAGCCATTTTGGTCCGGGGGTTGGTAATGGTCACCTGATCATTCGGCCGGACGGCTCTCTTTAAGCGGATGCGAGCACCGTGGCGGTTGACCACGAGCGTGTAAGTCTTCTCGGTGAACGGCTTCCCGTCCGCGCCCGTCCCATTCACCTCGATCGTTATCCTGAGAAGGATGCGCTCGGTGCGTCTCTTCTTCTCTTCGCCCTGAGGGGCAGATTTTTTAGCGATCATTGGAGCACACTTTACACCACTCTCCGCGCCGCGGGCACGGTCAATTTTCAAGATATTAAGCCGAAATGCTGGAGCGCCAGCAAGGGGGAGCGCAGGCGCCGCGGCCTGAGGATCAATACAAAAATCCCGACGTCGACGGGAGGCGCTTTCCGCTTGGCGACAAACCGACGAAGGGTGGCCCGTTACCGCTGGGGTGCCGGCTCTAACCCTTAATGGACCCATCGAGTGAAAAGACCCCACCACGCCGGTCGTGCCACCATGTTTCCCCTACGACCCAATGGGGTATAATATTCTTCAGGGTAGGTCTTCGAAATTAGCCGGCTCGAGGCAGGGACGCCGCGCATGGCCACGCTCAAAGAAGTCCTGGACCGAAACATTCGGGAGGGCGAGCTCTACGAGAAGCTCGACCGCGGCTTTGTGCGCTGTTTTGCTTGCGGCCACTGTTGCCGGATTCCCCCGGGCCAGGTAGGGGTTTGCAAAGTCCGCTTCAACGAGGGCGGCAAGCTCTTCGTGCCCTGGGGCTACGTGGGCGGAGTGCAATGCGACCCGATCGAAAAGAAGCCGTTTGCCCACGCCTTCCCCGGCGGCCTGGCTTACAGCTTCGGCATGATGGGATGTGACCTGCACTGCTCCTATTGCCAGAACTGGGTCACCTCCCAGGCGCTCCGAGACCCCTCTGCCATCGCGGCTCCGCTGCGGGCGACGCCGGAAGGGCTGGTGCGCGAGGCCATGCGCCTCGGCGCGCGCGCCATCGTCAGCACGTATAACGAGCCGTTGATTACCAGCGAATGGGCCGTGGCCGTATTCAAGGAGGCCCGCGCAGCCGGCCTGGCCACCGGCTTCGTCTCCAACGGAAATGGCACCCCTCAAGTGCTCGAGTACCTCTGTCCCTGGGTTGACCTCTACAAAGTTGACCTGAAAAGTTTCGACGACCGCCATTACCGGCAACTGGGCGGGCGACTTGAGCCCATCCTCGATTCGATTCGAATGATCCACCGACTGGGGTTCTGGCTCGAGATCGTTACCCTGACGATTCAGGGTTTCAACGACTCCGACGACGAACTGACCCGCCTGGCCGATTTCCTCGTCAGCGTCTCCCCGGACATACCCTGGCACGTGACGGCCTTCCACAAGGACTACAAAATGACCGACCCTGCGGACACCTCTGCGGAGACGCTCGTCCGGGCGGCCGAGATCGGCAAGCGGGCGGGACTTCGCTATGTGTATGCCGGTAACCTGCCGGGCCAGGTCGGCGACCTCGAGAACACGCGTTGCCCGAACTGCCACGAACTCCTCATCGAGCGTTACGGCTACCTCATTGCCTCCTACCATCTGACTGCGAGCGGCTGCTGCCCCTCCTGCGGGACGAGCATCCCCGGCCGGTGGGACCCGGTGTTTCAAGGTCAGACGATTTCACGTCCTTTCGTTCCGCGGTCGCGCTCGCGGTCTGAACTCCACTCCATCATGCCATCCTCGGGGCGCTAGGCCCTGCCTTTCGCCTGCCTTTCAGTCTTCCCCGAAGCCCCGGCGCAAAACCCCGATAGACATTCCTCCATCGCGGACCGCGCGAAACCCTGAGGGCGCGAGGGAGTGATATAATTCGTAAGTCAGTTATTTCCCTCGTGAGGCCCGCATGATTGGCGCGCTTTTGTGGGCAGCCCTGGTCTTCTATGGCCTCGGGATTGTCCTCACGCTTCCTTCCGTCGTCCGTCGGCGGCCGGCGCTTTCTCTCGCGACGCTCTGCGCTTTCGCGGTCGGACTCGTTTCGCATACCGGCTCGATCCTGGCAGGAGCCGCGCAGCTCCACCGCCTTCCCGTGACGGACGTCCGCAGCGCTCTTTCCTTTTTCTCGTTCCTGGTCACGCTGGCCTTCTTCTTTGCCTACTTACGTTACCGGATTACGTCGCTCAGCCTCTTCATGCTCCCGGTTGTCTTCCTCCTGACGCTCGTATCCGCGGTCCGGCCGGGAAGTTCGTTCGGCTCGGCGGCATTTCGCAGCGGGTGGCTCCTGGTCCACGTCTCGTCGACCATCCTTGGCTACGCGGGCTTTTTTCTGACGTTCGTCGCGGCCATCATGTATCTTGTCCAGGAAAACGAATTGAAGTCGAAGAAGCACCGGGCTTTTTATTACCGTTTACCTTCGCTCGAGGTCTGCGACGAGCTCTATTACCGTTCGCTTTTTTTCGGGTTTCCCTTCCTGAGTCTCGGCATCCTGGCCGGCCTTATTTCGGCCAGCCGTGCGTGGCAGGGCTCCTGGGAGCTTGATCCGAAGATCGTCGCGTCGCTCACGACCTGGCTGATTTATTTGGTCTTGTTTTCAACGCGCCTGAGCGGCAACTGGCGCGGGCGCCGGGCCGCCTATGTGGCCATCTTCGGGTTCGCCGCCATGATGGTCACTTTTCTGGGCGTAAGTTTTGTGAGCAGCCAGCACGGCTACTTCCCGAATTTCGGAGGAGTGCCGTGAAGGCGAGGGGAATGACACGTTGAACGCGGCGGCCCCGCAGGAAGACCGCTGGTCAGCGGCCGTCTGCCGCGGGCCGGAGGTTGTTAACCGGCTTCAGCTATGAACTTGAGCCTCGTAGGGATAAACCACCGGACGGCGCCCATCGAAGTGCGCGAGCGTATGAACATCCAGGAGTCGCGCCTGGCGGAAGCGTTGGCTGACCTGGCCCGCCGCGAAGGCATCCTCGAAGGCCTGATTCTTTCCACCTGCAACCGGGTGGAGGTCGTTACGAATTCGCCGGACAACGTGCAGGCCGAGCCGATCATTCGCCAATTCCTCGCGGAGTGCCACCACTGCGACCTCACTCCCTACGAACGCTACTTCTACACTTACCGGCAGCAGGACGTCGTGCGTCACTTGTTCCGAGTGGCTTCGAGCCTCGACTCGATGATCCTCGGCGAACCCCAGATCCTCGGCCAGATGAAACAGGCCTACGCCGTCGCGCGCCAGATCGGCGCCCTGAACGGAACGCTCAACGCCGTCGTCACGCAGGCCCTGGCTGTGGCGCGGAAAGTGCGACGGGAGACCGCCATCGGCGCTTCGGCCATCTCCATATCCTATGCCGCCGTGGAGCTGGCCAAGAAAATCTTCGGCAGCCTCGAGGGAAAAAATGTTTTCCTCATCGGCGCCGGAAAAATGAGCGAACTCGCGGCGAATCACCTGTTGCGGAGCGGCGCCAGCTCGATCCTCGTCAGCAACCGGACCTACGAGCGAGCCGTCGAGCTGGCGCAGGCGTTTCACGGCACCGCGATCCGGTTTGAGGAGCTCCTCGACTTCATCGACAAGGCCGACATCGTCATCAGCTCGACCGGCGCGCCCCACTTCGTGGTTCGCAAGGAGCAGGCCGAGAAATTACTCGCGGCGCGCAAGAACCGGCCCATCTTTTTCATTGACATTGCCGTGCCTCGCGACATCGACCCCGCGGTCAACGAGCTGGAGAACGCTTTCGTCTACGACATCGACGACCTCGAGCAGGTGGTCGAGGCGAACCGGAAGCAGCGAGAGCGCGAAGCGGTGTGGGCGGAAGAAATCGTCCGGCAAGAAGTCCAGAAAATGATGCGGCGGCTGGCGTCGAACGACGTGGTCCCCACCATCAAGGCGCTCGAGCGACGACTCGAACAGATCCAGCAGAGCGAAATGGAGCGCTTCGGAAGCCGCTTGGGCGCCATGACGCCCGACCAGCGCGAAGCCGTGGACGCGCTCGTTCGCGGCATCATTAACAAAATCCTCCACGGGCCTATCACGGAGCTCAAGAGCCGCGCCGGAGAGCCGGAACAGGGCACTCTGGTACAGTTGATCCGAAAAATCTTTGGAGTCGGAGACTGAGCCGGTCGAGAGATCGGAGCGAAACCAAATTGGAACAGCCGCCCTCGGTCCCCGGCTCTGAACTTTAACTCGGCGTCCAATGAAAATCGTCGTCGGCACGCGCGGGAGCAAGCTGGCGGTATGGCAAGCGACGTGGGTCAAAGAGCGGCTGGCCGCGCTGGGGCACTCCGCCGAAATCAAACTCATCAAAACGACCGGCGACAAGCTTGCGACCGCGTCGCTCGCGAGGTCCGGGACGAAGGGGCTGTTCATCAAGGAAATCGAGGAAGAGTTGGCGGAAGGACTGATTGACCTCGCCGTTCACAGCTTGAAAGACCTTCCCACGGACCAGCCCGATGGGCTGACGGTTGCCGCGGTGCCCGAGCGCGAGGATGCGCGGGACGTCTTCGTCTCGAGGAACGGGCAGCCGTTCGGTTCGTTGCCCGCGGGCTCGCGGGTGGCGACGAGCAGCTTGCGTCGGGAGTGCCAGTTGCGCGCGCTGCGCCCCGACATCGAAGTGGTCCCGATTCGAGGGAACCTCGACACGCGACTTAAAAAGCTCGACCGCGGCGAGTTTGACGCGTTGGTCCTGGCCGCGGCCGGACTCCGCCGGCTGGGCCTTTCTGGTCGCGTCACCTCCATCTTTTCGATCGAAGAGATGTGCCCTGCCGTGGGCCAGGGAGCGCTGGCCATCGAAATTCGTCGCGGTGACGCGCGGATCGAGCGCGTGGTCGGACCGCTCGACCACGAGGCCACTCACATCGCCGTTCGCGCGGAGCGGGCCACTCTCCGGCACCTCGGCGGCGGGTGCCAGGCTCCGATTGCCGCCCACGCCGTCGCCGAAGCCGACGAGCTGCGAATGGTCGGGCTGGTGGCGAGCCAGGACGGGGCCGAAGTCATCCGCGCTCAGGCGAGGGGGCCGAGAGGGGAGCCGGAGAGCCTCGGAGCGACCGTGGCTCGCGAGCTCTCAGCGCGCGGAGCACGGGCTATCCTTGAATCGCTCCACGCTCAGAAGACTCCCCGCTGAACCCCCGGCTCGGCCGATGATTCCCCCGGCGCCACGAACTCTGCCCTGGAAGCGGGGGCACGCGGGGTAACGAAACCGCCACATCACCTCCGAGCTTCCACGCGGACTCCAAGGTTTCGCCCACAGACTTTTATGAGCGGTAAGGTCTATCTCGTCGGCGCCGGCCCCGGCGACCCTGGCTTGTTCACGCTGAAGGGCAAGGCGGTGCTCGAGCGGGCCGACTGCGTGATCTACGACCGCCTGGCGAACGAGGTCCTGCTGCGCTATGCGGGCCCCGGCTGCGAGCGGATCTTTGCCGGAAAGCGGGGTGCCGACCCCGCGGCCCGGCAAGCGGAAATCAACAGGCTCCTCATCTCGAAAGCGCGTGAAGGCAGGGTCGTGGCGCGTTTAAAAGGCGGCGACCCGTTTGTTTTCGGGCGAGGGGGAGAGGAAGCACTGGAGCTGGTGAAGGCCGGCATCGCTTTTGAAGTCGTGCCGGGAGTTTCCGCGGGCTTCGCGGTGCCGGCTTATGCGGGCATTCCAGTCACGCACCGCGACCTGACTTCGAGCGTAACCTTCGTCACTGGCCACGAGGACCCGGCGAAATCCGTGCCTGCACTCGACTGGCCGAGTCTCGCCAGTGGTCAAGGGACGCTCGTCTTTTTCATGGGCGTCAGAAACCTTGAAGGAATCGCCGCAGCCCTCATCCAGCACGGCCGCGACGCGCAAACGCCTGCCGCCGCCATCCACTGGGGAACTCGTCCGATGCAGCGAGTTGTCACGGGGACTCTGGATGGTATTGCCGCGAAGGGCGCAAGCTTTCAGCCGCCCGCGCTTTTGATCGTAGGCGAAGTGGTTCGGCTGCGCGAACAGCTCAACTGGTTTGAGCGCTTACCCCTGTTCGGCAAGCGTGTGGTCGTCACTCGGGAGCGCGAGCACGCAAGCGTTTTGAGTGAAGCCTTGGAAGCGCTGGGCGCGCAGGCGATTGAGCTCCCGACGATCGAGATCCGCGACCCGCAAAGCTGGGAGCAGCTCGACCAGGCGATTCGGCGTTTGAACGAATTCGATTATTTGCTCGTGACTTCTGCGAACGGTGTCCGCAAGTTCCTTTCGCGATTGCCGGCCTCCAATCGGGACGTCCGCGACCTGAAGGGTTTGAAGATCGGAGCCATCGGCCCGGCCACCGCCGCCGAGTTTGCGAAAACCGGCGTGCGCGTGGATTTCGTGCCTTCCCGCTACCAGGCCGAGGGTCTGCTCGAAGCCCTGGCCAACCAGGCCGTGCGCGGAAAATCCTTCCTGATCCCGCGCGCAAAAGTGGCGCGCGACCTTGTCCCTCGCGCCCTGGCCGGGCGAGGGGCCCGGGTGGAGGTCGTTGTTGCCTACGAGACCGTGTCGCCGGACTTCGAGCAGGGCGAACTCGAGCGCCTCCTTACCCCACCGCCGGACCTGATCACTTTCACGAGTTCATCCACCGCGTCGAATTTCGTCAAATTGCTCCGGGCTCACAGCGTCACGCAGGCCATCCAAGGAGCGCTGTGCGCTTCGATAGGGCCCGTCACCTCCGCCACCCTTCGCAAATTGGGCCTCGAGGTGGCCGTGGAAGCAACTGAGTCCACCGTCCCGGGGCTGGTCAATGCCATCCGGAACTACTTCGCCGGCGCGTCTCGCTAGTCGAGTGATTTCTCAAAACGCAGGAAGGAGCTTGCGGAGGCGGGAGCGTAATTACAGATTCAAGAGCTCTCTCAGCTTGCGGGTCTGGGCGCGGCTCACGGGGATTTCAGTCTGCTTGCGGTCGGTCATTCGGAGCTGGTACGAACTCTTGAACCAGGGAACAACTTCCCTGATCCGGTTGACGTTGATCAGGTAAGAGCGGTGCACGCGCCAGAAGGTCCGGGGATCGAGGTTGCCTTGTAGTTCTTCGACAGTCCGGAAATTCGACTGCCCTTCGATGTCCTTCGTCACAATGCTGATCACGCCGTCCTGGATGCTGGCGTAAATGATGTCGTCGGAATCAACCAGGATGAGTCGTCCGCCGCTCTTGACCACTAACTTGGACTTCTGCGCGATGGGGCGCTCCTCAACCATCTGGACCAGACGGTCGAGTTTCTCCTGGGTGGAAGCCGAATTTTCAACCATTCGCCGGGCCTTGACGATGGCTTTCTCGAGCCGCGAGCGCGCAATGGGCTTCAGCACATAGTCGAGAGCGTTGACTTCGAAAGCCTGGACCGCGTAGTGATCGTAAGCCGTGGCAAAAACGAAGAGGGGAAGCCGGATCTTCTTCTCGAGCAGTTTCTTGATGACCCCGATGCCGTCGAGCCCGGGCATCTGGACGTCAAGGAAGACAAGACGGGGAGTAAGCTCCCGGATCAGGTTCACCGCTTCGGGGCCGTTCCTTCCCTGCCCTACCACTTCCACGTCAGGGAAGCCCTTCAGCAGGAACGCCAGTTCGTCACGGGCGGGCTGCTCGTCATCGACCACCAGGGTCGTAATTTTCTGCAACGATTCCTTCACTTCTTCCAGCCAAGTCCGACATTAAAGATGAGCTGCATAGTATAACAGCCCCGGCGGATTTTCGGCAGGAGTCGGAGCGCATCACCCGCCTCGGGGCCACGGGCCCGCACCCCACGACGTTTGCCACGACAAGAATAAGTCATTGTGCTAACATGGCGGCCAGTTTGGACTTCCGAGGTGTCCGGACGATGACAATTTTTGGGGACACCGCACGCAACGTAGACGTCAACATGCGAGGGGCAGCCATGAGACGGATATTTAAAATCTCCTTGTTGGTCGGGGCCTGCTCGGTGATCTTGCTCTGCCCGCGGTCAGGGCTCGCGCAGGCATGCCAGGACGATGAGATGATGGTCAACGAGAACAAGAAGACTCTTACCGAGCTTGTCGACACGATCAAAAAGGAAAGTCTTGGGGATTTTCAGAGGGCCTACCACCGGAACAGTTGCCAGAATAAGCTGACGTTTTTCTACACCTCGGTGAGCGGGCTGGTCAGTTGCCTCGACAAGGCGACGCAGGACACGACCGCCACCAAGGAGGAAATCGACTCCTACAAGGCCAAGCGCGACACTTACACGAAGCTCAAAGAGAAACTCGACGAGAGCCGCAAGACGCTCAAAGCTGCGGCGGATGCCAAAGACGCCAAAGCTTTAATCGAAAAGATCGACTTGGCGCATTGAGACGGCCCGGCCTTTCTGGCTCGACGGGTCGCTCCTTGGCGCCCGTTGAGGTGAACCCTCGGCCGGTGCCGGTCTTTGCTTTCTCAGCTTATTCGACCACTGCCACCCCAGAGGAATGCCTCGCGTGCATCGGCGTCTCCGCGTCTTCAGCCGAAAGACTGTTTACCGAGGCAAGATAGTCCAGCTCGAAATCGATCGCATCAAAGAGCCGAGCGGCGTCACGGCAGACCGCGAGGTCGTGGTCCATGGCGGTTCCGTGGTGGTCTTGGCGCACCTCGACGACGGCCGACTGCTCCTCGTGCGCCAGTACCGATATGCCGCGCGACGCTGGCTCTGGGAACTCGTGGCGGGCGGGATCTAGCCGGGAGAATCCGTCGAAAAAGCCGCGCGCCGCGAGCTCAAGGAGGAGACCGGCTACCGGGCCAGGACGCTCCGGCGTCTTTTCGATTTTTATCCCAGTCCCGGTTTCCTGACCGAACGCATGAGCCTGGTTGAAGCGCGCGGCCTGACGAAATCGAAGGCGGCACCTGAGCCGGACGAAGTCCTTGAACTTGGTTGCTTCACGCGGATCGAGCTGAAAAAGATGGTTGGAAGAGGAAAAATCCGAGACGGAAAGACCTTGGTGGGACTTCTCTGGCTGTTCGATGCCAGCAACTTCGAAGCCAGGAGGGGCGCGCGGCGTGGACGGAGAAACGCAATATTTTCTTGACAATAATGCGTCCCTGCAGTTATTTATATGCAGGGAGTCTGATCGGTGGTCGCATCGGAAACGAGGGGCTAAGGATTGGGGCCGGGAGCCCTAGGGTTCTCGGCCTTTTGTTTTTACCGCGGACCGATGGATCGTCGACCCCATAGCAAATCAAGGAGGAACGGAAGTGGCAAGACTTCAAGGTAAGGTGAAGTGGTTCAACAACAGCAAGGGTTACGGCTTCATCGGCCAGGAGGGCGGAGCTGACGTCTTCGTTCACTACTCGGCCATTCAAGGTGAAGGCTTTAAAACCCTGCAGGAGGGCGACGTCGTCGAGTTTGAGGTCGTGCAAGGTCAGAAAGGACCTCAAGCCGACAAAGTCACCAAGGTCGGGTAGTCAGCGTCCGCTAAGCTACAATCCTGGCCCAACCCTCGCGGTTGGGCCTTTTTGTTTCAGGTGATGAGAGACGCCGCATTCAAGGCTTGATATCTGCCACGCTCAGCGGGAGAATCGTGTCGCGCCGCGCAGGTGGGAATCCTTATCGCTCAAGGAATTTCGAAACACACGGCCGAAATTCCAGGCGGGGTAACAGGAGCTCGCTCCTGACCACAACCCGGCGAGGTCTTCTTAACGTGAGAAATCTGATGATCACCGTCACAGCGCTATTTCTCCTTGTGCCCTCGACCCGAGCGGAAGACTC
>WNFH01004324.1_pt1 | contig 10237 bp, 7 predicted proteins | sample 5400411 | NCBI WGS metagenome assembly WNFH01 (sample SAMN13153347, study PRJNA577476) | soil metagenome | isolation source: 200 cm saprolite under Douglas fir tree site 2 hole 3 | place: USA:California | collected 2015-04-18
ATCATCGCCGCCCGCCGCTTCCAAAACAAAGTCATCATGGCGTGAATTTTCACCCCGTTAGCGGGTCTGCTTGATGTAGCACACATGTCGCTGATTCCCACTTCTCCGTTCGTATCCAGTGGTGGCGAGATGTCCGGTAACGCTTGCCGTCCACTAAGACAGAGATTGGGCACGCGTCGCATCCCTCCAGGATGAAAGCAGACGGAATTAGCGTAAAATAAGGCAAGTCTTCCCTTAAAAAAAGGAAACTGCCCAGAACTACGTGTTCATTTTTCCGTATAACCGAGACAACTCCGTTGAGGACACTCCTTGGGTGGTCGTGGGACTGATTGTCATTAACAGCGCGTTATTGGTCCTGACATGGTTTGCTGGACCGACCGAGACTCTGTTCATGAAATACGGTTTCACTCCTTCACATCCTCAGTTATCCACGGCGGTCACTTCAATGTTTCTGCATGTCGGTTTCTGGCACCTTTTTGGAAACATGTGGTTCCTATGGATGTTTGGCAATCAGGTGGAAAAAATATTGGGTCGGTGGCTATTCTGTCTTGTCTACTTAGTCTGCGGGTTGGGCGGTGATTTTCTTCATTATCTCCTCAATTCCACTTCCGCCATTCCTTCGGTAGGAGCTTCGGGAGCCATATCAGGCATCGCTGGCTGCTTCTTCGTGCTATTTCCTAAAGCGAATTTTGACCTGGTTTTCTACTTCCGATTCTGGGCGTTGAAGACCATCCACACTTATACGAGTATCGCCGTCGGTGCATGGATTGCTGAACAAGCTCTGCTCGGTGTGTTGTCTCTGAAGTTTCCATCTTTCTCTGTTGCCTTCTGGGCCCACGTCGGAGGGTTTGCCGTCGGGTTAGTGGCAGGAGGTATCGCGGTCGTGCTGATGTCAAGAAGGAAAAAGCTGATCCTCAGGCGGGCAAGGCGTCGGTCGCTTCAAATGCGCGTCAACCGCGAGACAGACAGCGGTCTGCAGCTTAAATTCTAGGCGAGACCCTGAAATCCAGGCTAAGTCCTTCCATGAGAAGGCCGGTGAGCGTCAAGACTGTTTTTCTTTTTCCTCCCTATGGCAGTTTTTTGTGTTGGAGCCAAGCCGCCTCTGTCGCCATCTTCCCATCCGCATTCTTTTTTTGAGCGATTTTCGCTCGGTGCAAGTTGGGCGTCCTCATTTCAGCAGATGCTGCTACCTGATAATCGACCTCGGCTCCCATCTCTTCGACGGGAGTTGGGCCAGGAGTTAGGCGCAGGCACCTGAACTCGGCGGTTGAGCTGAACTCGGCGGTTGAGCTCGGCTCTTCGGATCCAACTCTACACTACTGCGCTTACAACTTTGGGGCCGCAAGGAGGAGCTACCTGTGCTCGGAACATCAGCCCAATAGCTTTTCAAGCCAAACTTAGTCAGATTCCACGTAATTTATGCACTAAGCATATTCGGAGCCAACGGTTTTGATATGCTCCTCCCGCCCTCCTGCACGCCGAGTACCCTTCCGCCTGTCTTAAAATCCGGTTCCGGACGGCACGCGGGCCAAATTTTTGGCCTTTTGTGGCGTCTAATGCTTAGGACAGAAAGAGGAATGGCGTGTCCCGTCAGCGCAGGTCGGACTCGCACAAAGATTCGTGGTGTCTGATAACGAGCAAGGGTAAGATTCGGTCTTTGAAGATTAGGGTTATTCAAGAGCGCGACGCTACCTAAGCCATGGCGGACTATACCTTTAACCGGGCCACAACAGAGCTCCCCACGACCGCGGAGCGGCCTGCTGCTGGCCTGGCCCCGCCGGTTTCCAACCCTCTGCGCGGGCGCAAGCGCCTGCTTCTTATCGGCGGGGGCTTGGCGCTAGTCTTCGTTGTCGTTTGGGGGCTGACCGCCCGGCGTTCCTCGAATCCTTATACTGCCGCAGTCTCCAGCGGCGCGGACGCTGACGGCCAAGCCGTGGTCCGCACAGCAAGCGTGCGCCGGGGAGATTTCCTGCGTACCGTGCGGGTCCACGGCATCACCGAAGCCATTCAAGCCCGGCCGATTGCCGCACCGCGCCTTCAGGTACAGGGCCTGAATACTCTGGTGATTACGCACCTGGTCGCTTCCGGTACGCGCGTAAAGAAGGGTGAGCTTCTGGTTGAATTCGACCGCCAAGCGCAGATCAAGGCCGCGCTCGATCAGCAGGCCACCTATCGTGACTTCCTGGAGCAAATCAATAAGAAAAAAGCCGACCAGGCCGCCACGCTGTCGAAGGACAAGAGCGACTTGAAGCAAGCGGAGGATGCCGAGGCCTCGGCCGCCCTCGAAGTCCAGCGCAACGAAATCCTCTCCAAGATCCAGGCGGAAGAAAACGTGGAAGCGCTCGATGAGGCCAAGGCTCGGCTGAAGCAGTTGCGCGAGACGTTTGACTTGAAACGCAAAGCCGCACAGGCCGACTTGCACGTGCTGGAAATCCAGCGCGACCGCGCGCTCAACGCCATGCGCCACGCACAAAGCAACGCGGAAAGGCTGGCCATCCGTTCGCCCATGGACGGAATGACCGTGCTCAACACCATCTGGAAGGGCAACGGCACGCAGGGCGAAGTAATGGAAGGCGATGAGATCCGCGCCGGCTTGCCCTTCATGCAGGTGATTGATCCCGCGCAGATGCAAATTCGCGCGCGGGCGAATCAGGCCGATGTACCCAATCTGCGTGCCGCGGAGGAAGTCCAGGTGCATCTGGACGCGTATTCCGATTTGGTCTTCCCCGGCAAGGTTGAGCAGATCGCGTCCATCGGCGCTGCGGGAAGTTTCTCGAACAAAGTGCGCACGTTTGTCGTGACCTTTTCCGTGACAGGGAACGACCCAAGGTTCATGCCCGACCTTTCTGCGGCCGTGGACGTGGTGGTTGAGCGGCAACCGGGAGCACTCATCGTGCCGCGCGACGCCGTCTTTGCGGAAGGCGGGAATAGCTATGTCCGCGTCGCGCAGGGCGGCGGATTTGAGAAGAGAGCCGTGAAAGTCTCCTCTATGAGCGATACCGAAGCGGTGATTGAATCCGGACTCGACGCCGGCGCCAGTGTGCAGCGGGCTGCGGGGTCTATCTCACCCGATACCGCAGAGCCTGGAGTAAGGCCCTCTTAGATATTTTGTGGACAAGGGAATCGCCGAGCGATGACTCCGAGACTGCAATCCGCATGGAAAAAGCACCTGCCCTTCTGGCTCGGCGCGGGGTTCCTGCTCCTGGCAGGGGCAGGCTGGGGCGCGGTGCGCTACGTTCGTGCCGCGAAGCCCGATTTGCCCACGGCGGAAGTGAAGCGCGAGGAATTTGTGGATTACGTGGAGATCCGCGGCGAGGTCAAAGCTCTGCGGTCAGCCGTGGTCACGGCGCCTTCCAATGCAGGCGACATCCTGATCGTGAAGCTGCTAAAGAGCGGCACGATGGTGAAGAAAGGCGATGAAGTCGCCGTCCTCGACACCAGCAACCTGCAAAACACGCTGGACCAGCGCCGCTCCGACCTCAAGCAGGCCGATGCGCAAATTGAAAACTCCCGCGCGCAAGCCCACCTGACCGAAGAACAGGACCAGACGGCGCTCGTGAAGGCCCAGTATGACGTTGAGCGCGCGCGCCTCGAAGCCGGCAAGCAGGAAATCCTTTCCAAGATCGACGGTGAGAAAAACAAACTCCTGCTCGCGGACGCGGAACAACTCCTCAAGGTCGCGGAGCAGAAACTCGCTTCGGATAGAGCGTCCGCCGCCGCCGATCTCAACAGTTTCAAGTTGAAGAGGGAAAAAGCGCTCTACGATGTGCGCCTGGCGGAAACCAACTTGGCAAAGATGACTCTGCGCGCCCCGGTGGACGGCATGGTCAACTTGCTGATGAATTTCCGCGCGGGCGGGCCGAATCAGATGCCGCCACCATTCAAAGAAGGCGACCGCGCGTGGGCCGGCGCCGCGATTGCCGAGATTCCGGATATGAGCACGCTGCGCGTCCGCGCGCGCGTGGATGAATCCGACCGTGGGCGGCTCCGCGTGGCGCAGACCGGGACCGTCCGCGTGGACGCCGTGCCGGACAAGGAGTTTGCCGGAAGCGTGGAAGACATCAGTCCGCTTGCCAAGCCCGATTTCAACCAGTGGCCGCCGCCCAAGAACTTCGACATGGTCTTTCAGCTTCAACAGCCAGACCCGCGAATGCGTCCTGGAATGAGCGCGACGCTGCGCGTGGCCGTGGAGCGCGTCCCGGACTCGATTCTCGTGCCGGGGGAAGCTGTCTTTGCGCGAACTGGCGGAACAGTCGTGTACGTGCTTCACGGCGCAAGGTTTGAGGAACGCCGAGTCACAGTGGCGCGGCGCAATGCTCGTGGCAGCCAGGTAGCTATCGCCAGCGGCTTGCGTTTCGGTGAGCATGTGGCGCTGAAGGATCCGAAACTGGAGTCCGCAAAGTGACTACCCGGAGGCGCATTCTCGACTATTTGCCCCGCGGCGTGGTGCGGGTCGTCGTCACGCTGGCTTTGTTAATCGCCGCCGGTGCTGGTGTGGCGGTGGCGCTCCAGGGCTGGCATAAGCCCACGAAGGAAATCCCCACAGTGAAGGTGAAGCGCGGCACTCTCGACCTCAAGGTCTATACCACCGGCGAGCTCAAGCCCGCACGCAGCGGCACGCTCGTCGCGCCTCCCGTCGACGGCACGCTGCAGATCGTTCACCTGCTTCCCGCGGGCGTGATGGTCCACAAGGACAACGTCGTGGCGCAATTCGATCCCAGCGAGCAGGAGTACAACCTGGAGCAAAGCCGCTACGACGTGATGCAAGCCGAGCAGCAGATTGTCAAAATGAAAGCCGACACTTCCGTGCAAGCCGCACAGGATCAGGTGGACCTGCTGACCGCGAAATACGATGTGCGCAAAGCCGAACTCGAGGCGAGCAAGAATGAACTTCTCAGCGCCATTGACGCGAAGAAGAATGTACTTAATCTTGAGGAGGCCAAGCGCCACCTCGCGCAGCTCGAACAGGACATTCAGTCTCGCAAGGCCTCCAATCAGGCGCAGCTTGCCGTTCTCGAAGAGCAGCGCAACCACTCCAAGCTGGCCATGGATCAATCCCAAAAGCGCATTGACAGCATGACGCTGAAAGCCCCCATGGACGGTTTGCTGGTCATCAAAGGCAACTACGATTTCCTGGGCATGGGCTGGGTGCCGCCCGGGATGTCGCTCCCCGAATACCGCGAGGGGGACACCGTTTCTCCTGGGCGCATCGTCGCCGAAGTGTTCGAAGTCTCGCAGATGGAGATTCTCTCCAAGGTTTCCGAGACCGAGCGCGCGAACATGAATCCTGGGCAGGCAGCCGAGATCCGAGTCGACGCGCGGCCCGATGAGATCCTCCATGCCAAAGTAAAAACCGTGGCGGGCATGGCTTCCCGCGGTTGGGGACCGGACCCGATGCCGCGGTTCGATGCTACTTTCGCGCTCGATCAGCCCGTGAAGGAGCTGCGCCCCGGCGTCACCGCGCAAGTGATCGTTGCCGGCGAAGAGGTCCACGACGCGCTCTACCTACCGCGCCAGGCTCTGTATGACAAAGACAGCAAGACCATCGCGTACGTGAAGGTCAGCAGCCACTTCGAGCCGCGCGAAGTAAAGATTAAGTACCGCAGCGAGAGCCGCACGGCGATCGAGGGATTGAAGGAAGGCGACGAAGTTGCTCTCGTGAACCCCGAGGAAGACTCAAAAAAGGCCAAATCTCCTTCCGGCGCGCGTCCGATGGAGATGAGCGGAGGGGGCAAGTGAGCTCCCCCGCCGCAGGTTGGATTGTTCCGAAGCGCTCGTGGGAACAGTACCTCCCGGATTTCCACCTCGGCCTGCAGAACCTCCTTCAGCACAAACTGCGCTCGTTGCTCACCATGCTGGGGATGATCTTCGGCGTTGCCGCCGTGGTTTCCATGCTCTCGATCGGCGCGGGTGCGCAGCAGCAAGTGATGGCCTTCATCGAGCAAATGGGCCTTCACAACATCATCGTTGAGGCGCAGGAAGCGAACAATTTCCAGGAGCTGCAAAAAGTACGCAAGCTCTCTCCCGGCTTGACGTTTCAAGACCTCCGCGTCATTCGCGCCAACGTACCCGGAGTAGCGCGGTCCTCCGCACGCAAGAAATTCACACCCACCAAGCTGCTCCCGAAGCCGCAGCGGGAAATGCCCTTCGTTTATGGCGTTTCTCCCAACTACCAACAGGTCGCCAATCTCCGCGTGACTTCCGGCCGCTTCTTCGACGCCGATGAAGACGATCGCGCGGCGCCCGTATGCGTTCTCGGCCAGGCGGCGAAGACGAACCTCTTTGGACCGCAAGAAGCTGTAGGGCAATACGTCAAGGTGAACGAGCAGTGGCTGCACGTGGTCGGAGTGGCGGCGCCGCAACTCACCGCGCAGACGCAGGTCCCCGGCATGCCCACCACGGACCTAAACAACCTGATCTACGTTCCACTAACTGGCGCGTTGTCGCGCCTCGAAGACAATATGAGCTGGGTGAAGGACGAGATCGACGGAATCTACATGCAACTCGAACCCACGAACGACAGCTTGAACACCTCGGAAATCGTGCGTGGACTTTTGAACGTTTCGCACAAGAATGCCGGCGACTTTCGTGTCGTCGTGCCCGCCGAGTTGCTCGCCGAACAGAAGCGCACGCAGAGTATCTTTGACATCGTGATGGTGGCCATCGCTTCGATCTCGCTGCTCGTGGGCGGCATCGGCATCATGAACATCATGCTGGCAAGCATCCTCGAACGCACGCGGGAGATCGGTGTGCGCCGGGCCATCGGAGCCCGCCAGAGCGATATCATTCGCCAGTTCCTGATCGAGGCCGTGCTGATTTCGTTTGTCGGCGGGGTCATGGGCATCGCTTTCGGGTTTGCGATGTCGCGGCTGATCGCCTTGCTGGCGAGCTGGTCCACCATCGTGACCGTTTCATCCATTCTCTTGGCGTTTTTGGTGTCGGTCTCAGTTGGACTTATTTTTGGCATTTATCCAGCGGTGAAGGCGGCCCGTCTCGATCCGGTGGAAGCCATTCGTTACGAGTAGTCCGCCGGTCAAACACTCCTCTGATTTGCTGTTGGCTGATTGCTCGAGGTTCTCTGAAGTCGCGAAGCTTTTCTGGCGCAGGAGGATGACGGTGAAGAGACTCGCGGGGTTTTTCCTGGTGGTCACCTTCACGTGCGTGGCTGCGCAAGGGACGAAGGCCCAGACCTTTCCAACTCGAGACTGGTTTCACGAGCGGCTTTCGCATGCGTCATTGCCCCAGCGCCTCCCAGAACCGGAAGGCTTGCGCGACTTCGTCGTGAACGGCAAGCTCCGGCTCGCGTTGCTCGACGCCATCAAGCTCGCGCTTACCAATAACACCAATGTGCGCATGAACCAGCTCCAGTATGAGAGCTCGCGCTTCGCTATCCTCTCGGCGCTTTCCCCCTTCGATCCGCTTTTCACTTCGAGCTTCAACACCAACCGGTCCACTTCCCCCACGAGCAGCACGTTGGCCGGCGCACTTACGCTAAGCAACTTGAACCAGACAACGCAGATGGGCTATGCGCAAACGTTCCAAACGGGCACCAATGTTGGCATCAACTTCAATGCGAGCAAGAATTCTTCAAACAACAGCTTCAACACATTCAACCCGGTGCTCACTGAGGGTCTGAATTTCCAGTTGAGCCAGCCGCTGCTGCGCAACCGCGGGCTCTTCGTCAATCGCGCGCCAATTGTGATCGCGCGGCGCAATCTGGCGCAATCTCGCGCGAATTTCGAGGGGCAGGTGAACGACTCCATCTCGTCGGTGATCAACGCGTATTGGGATGTCGTGCAAGCCCGCGAGAACCTGGACGTACTGCGCAAATCTCTCGAGGCCGCCCAGGCCAGTTACGATCATGATAAACGTTCTCTGGAGCTGGGCGCGCTCTCTCCCTTCGACATCTACCGTTCCGAGTCCCAGGTCGCCACGCGGCGAGTCGCGGTGATTCAGGCCGAGTATGCGCTCAGACAATCCGAGGACGCGTTCCGGCTTTCCATCGGAGCGGACCTTGATCCCTACGTGCGCGCGCTCGATCTCGAACTGATCGAGCCGGCCGAGACGTCCGGCGAACTGCTTGCCATAGACGCGCAGCAGGCCTACGAAAAGGCCCTTGAGAAGCGGCCGGAGCTCGAAGCCCTGCGCCAGCAGCTTGCCAGCGATGACACCAGCATCCGCCTGGCCCATAACGGTCTCCAACCGGACCTCAATCTTTCCGGCATCTACACCTCGAACGGCTTGGGCGGCAATCAGATCAACACTTCCGTAACGCCCCCCACGGTCATTTCTTTTGGGGGCCTCGCCGACGGCCTCAGCCAGGTCTTTGGTTTCAATTTTCCCGGGTACGGATTCGCATTGCAGTTGCGGTTGCCCATCCGCAACCGCGCCGCGGAAGCCACGTATGCCACCAACCAGATCAACAAGCAGCGAGACCTTTATTCCCTGCGCGCGCGCCAGCAAACGATTCACCTCGACGCTCGGAACGCCGTGAACCAGCTCGAGCAGGCCAAACTTTCCATCGCCGCCGGTAAGATCGCGCGCGATTTGGCGCGGAAAAATCTTGAAGCGGAGCAGCGCAAGTACGAACTCGGCAGCGAGACGATCTTCTTCGTCCTGGACGCCCAGACACAGCTCCAACAGGCCGAGTCGAGCTACGTGCAAAGCCTCATCAGCTATCAGCGCGCCGTCACCGCCGTCCAGCGCGCCACCGGCGAATTGCTCAACCGCTTCCGCGTCCAGATCAAAGAGCCGTACTGAAACAGCAGTCAAGCTTCATCCAGGCCGGGCGCCTGAAACGCAGCTCAGATCTCCCTCACCTTGGCCAGACGGAAGACGCGAGGCATGAGGGCCGCCGGCACAGCACGCTCATAAGCCCAGCGTTCGTCGCCGAGGGACAGCTCGTTGCCAGTTTCCGAATGGCGGCCTCTCGGAACTAATCCTAAGAGCGTAGTTCTCAGCAGTCATGCGGGACGAATTGAGAGCAATCTCAAAACTGGATAGAATACGGCAACCGAGGAGCAAAAATGCGCGGGCATGTACCTTCTTCAGCACGACGAGCGGCCAAATCTGCAGCTCTTTGGGTAGCGATCGCCCTTCTGATCTGTCCATGGAATTCCCTAGCTCGGCCCCAGTCTGATTCTCAAGACCCAGCAGTCGAGCGCGGCCACAAACAGTTCGAGCAAGCCTGTGGATTCTGTCATGGCCCCGATGCCACGGGCGCTCGCGGCCCTGACCTTGTCCGCTCGCCGCTTGTGGCTCACGACGTGAAGGGTGACAAGATCGGCGAAGTCATTCGTCTCGGCCGCCCGGATAAAGGCATGCCAGCGATGCCGGTGACCGATCAGCAGGTGGTCGACCTCGCCGAGTATCTGCACGCGCGTGCCGCCGAAGCGCTAAAATCGGCAGAGATCCCAAGCAAGTATCCGATGGAGAAGCTGCTTACCGGCGATCCGGAGGCCGGAAAGGCGTATTTCAATGGAGCCGGTGGCTGCAAAACCTGTCATTCCCCTACGGGCGATCTGGCCACGATCGCTACCAAGTACTCCCCCATTGATCTCGAAGCGCGCATGCTTTATCCCAGGGGCAAGCACATTATCGTAGTGGTGACGCTGCCCTCTGGCGAGCAGGTCAAGGGTCCGCTGGCGCACGCCGATGATTTTGTGATTGCGCTGCGCGACGACTCCGGTTGGTATCGGTCTTTCTTGCGCGATCGGGTGAAAGTTGAATTGCAGGATCCTTTGGCGGTCCATCGCGAACTGCTCGACAAGCTCACGCAAACGAATGTTCACAACCTCTTCGCTTATCTCGAAAGTCTGAAATAGGGAGTAGAAAAGCCACAAAGCCAGAAGACTGGAGTGGGAATGCTTTCTCAACTGTGCGGAAGGATCGAGGCCAGGGACTGTTGCGAGAATCGCTTTGAGAGTCATGCGGGCCTTCATTTGGGCCACCGAGTAGCGGTTGTCATCTTCCTGCTGTTCGCACTGGGCCTGCATGTGCGGTTGGTCGCGGCACAAGGGCTCGACCCGGCGGCTCTCTTAAGGCCAGCAACCGATGCCTGGCCGACCTATAACGGGGACTATTCGGGTCGGCGCTTCAGCACGCTCGACCAGATCAATGCCGGAAACGTCGGCTCGCTTGCACTCGCCTGGGTCTTCCAGCCGCACGCGTCCACGATCAAATCGACCCCACTGGAAGTGAACGGCATACTCTACTTCACGGTGCCCGACAACGTGTG
>WNFH01005593.1_pt1 | contig 10237 bp, 10 predicted proteins | sample 5400411 | NCBI WGS metagenome assembly WNFH01 (sample SAMN13153347, study PRJNA577476) | soil metagenome | isolation source: 200 cm saprolite under Douglas fir tree site 2 hole 3 | place: USA:California | collected 2015-04-18
CGGCGGCGACACGCCGGCGCTCGTGGCGGCGGTCGGCGAGGCCGGAGCGCTGGGCTATATCGGCGCGGCCTACCTCACGCCGCAGCAGATACTCGAGGCGTCGCGGGCCGTAAGGGGGCGCACCGCGCGGCCGTTCGGGATCAGCCTGTTCGCGCCACAACCGGCGCCGCCTGCGCCGAAGGATCCCAAGCCGGCTCTGGAGCGCGTAGCGCCCTTTTACACGGAGCTGGATCTGCCCCCGCCGCAGGCCCCGACCCTCGCGAGCGACGCCTTTGCTGAACAGCTCACTGCGGCACTGGAGAGCGGCGCAGCCGTTTTTAGCTTTACCTTCGGCGTTCTGCCGGCAAGCGCCATCGATGCCATCAAGGCACGCGGGATGTTTCTCCTCGGCACCGCGACGACCGTCGATGAGGCGGTCCTGCTCGAAAAAGCGGGGGTCGATGCCGTGATCACCCAAGGGGCCGAGGCCGGCGGCCACCGGGGAAGCTTCGGCGGAGAGTTCGAGGCCGGGATGGTGGGAACGGTTTCACTCGTGCCGCAGGTGGTCGACGCGGTGCGGATCCCGGTGATCGCTTCGGGTGGCATCATGGACGGCCGCGGCATCGCGGCGGCGCTCGCTCTCGGCGCGGATGCGGTGCAGATGGGCACGGCGTTCCTCACCTGCGACGAGGCGGGAGTCCCCGACGCCTACAAGGAGGCGATCCTCGAGGCGCGCGAACACGAGACTCGCTTGACACGCGCTTTCTCCGGCCGTCCGGCGCGCGGCATCGTCAACCGCTTCATGACCGAAGTCGAGCGCCGCGGTGACTCTGACGCCATACTTCCGTTCCCGCTGCAAAATGCGCTGACTCGGCCGCTGCGCAGCGCGGCCGCCAAGCGGGGCCGAGCGGAGTTTCTTTCGCTGTGGGCGGGCCAAGGCCTGAGGCTCGCGCGCCGGCAGTCTGCTGCCCAGCTCATCGCGCGGCTCGCCGGGGAGGCCGATGCGGTCGTGCGCCGACTGGCGGCGAACTGAGGTCTACCTCACGAGGCGGTTGCCACCGCGCACGCAGGCTTGGGTATGATTGCAGGTCCGAAGTCTGTCCGGAACGGCCCACCACTCGCAAGGAGGAACGAGATGAAACTTTATTATCACCCCGTATCCACAACCAGCCGCCCCGTGTGGCTGTTCATCGCCGAGAACGGTATCGACTGCGAGCTGAAATTCGTCGACCTGATGAAGGGCGAGCACTACCAGCCCGAGTACGTGGCGATCAATCCCAACCGCCTGGTGCCGGTGCTCGAGGTACCCGAAAGAGTTGCGGGCGCGTGCAAAGGTAAACGAGATGATGGACTGGATCAACACCCAGATCTGCCGCGAATTCGCCTACGGGCTCGTCTATCCGCAGATCTTCCCCACCCACAAACGGCGCAGCGACGAGGCGCACGCGGGCACGATCGCGTGGGGCAAGGAGAAGGCTCAGGGATGGCTGAAGGTCCTCGATGAAAACCTGCTCGGGGCGAAGAAGAAATACCTCTGCGGCGAGAAGATCACGATCGCCGATTATTTCGGGGGTCCATTCGTCGCGCTCGGGGAAATCCTGCGCTGCAACTACTCGGCGTATCCGAACGTCACCCGCTGGCTGGATCGAGTGAAGGCGCTGAAGAGCTGGGGCAAGGTGCACGAGGTCTTTTATGGATTCGCCACCTCGCTCAAGGACAAATCTTTCGAAGCCGTCTGATACCGGGCCCGAGCGAATTTCCGATCCGTGCGGGCGGCACCGGCGCCCGCGCTACCACCGCTGCCGATGGCGGAACCAGGGTTGATTGGGGGTCTTTTTCTTGTCGGGCCTCGCCTCCGGCGCCTCGGCGGCGCCTGTCGGAGCGGCAGTTCGCTCCGCACCTGGAGGAGAAGATTGCCGCTCGGCGCGTTTGACCTTCTTTGAAGCCGAAGGCTTTTCCGGGGCTTCGTGGAATACCTTTCGCAGGCGGTCAAGGCCACGAAGGATCGATTTCGAGAACTTTTCCGCCATAGCAAGACCGCTGCAACGAGTGATTGGACGGCGTCATTTTAGTACAACGGTCCGAAGTGCGGTCTTGAGGGCGCACCACGCGGGGTAGCGTGCGGCCCATGAAACACGCCTGATCTGGTGCTATATTTTCGCGGCCCGCCGTCGGCGGATGTCCAAGGGAGCAATCAAAGATGAGCGCAGACGCCGGCACGCCCAGGCCCATTCTCCCTGACCTTGCGAGGATCTATCAGCCGCTTGCGCCGTACGGCTACGCGTTCCTGCGCGTATGCACGGGCGCGATTCTCATCCCGCACGGCGCGCAAAAGCTTTTTTTCGGCGGCGCCGCGGCTCTCGGCGGCAAGACGCTCGCGGCTTGGCCCGCGCCGCTTGCGTGGGCCTACGGCGTCGGCGTGCTCGAATTTCTCGGCGGCGCGCTGCTTGTTCTCGGGCTCCTGACGCGTCCGATCGCGCTGCTCCTCGTAGTCGAGCTGCTTGTTTTTATTTTCAGCGTGCACATCGACAAAGGCTGGCTGTGGAACCGCGGCGGTATCCAGTACCCGCTTTTCCTTTTGGGTTTGTGCCTCGCGTTTCTGTTCCGCGGTGGCGGACATTATTCGCTCGATCGCGCGATCGGGAAGGAATTCTGAATCGAGGAGGAAGCCGTGATCGACGAGACAAGTGCAATCGACGAGCGCAGGCTTATAGTCCCGGGGCTCGCCGGGCTGTACCGGCGGCTCGCGCCCTTCGCTTACGCCTTCACGCGCGTGGTATTTGCGGTGGTCATCATTCCTTCGGGTTACGAAAAGGTATTCCAAGGCGGCGTGCACCGCATCGCCGCCGGTAACATTCTGAAGCTCGGGGTGGAACCGCCTCTCCTCTGGGCTTGGGCGGTAGGGGGCCTCGAATTCTTCGGCGTGATCCTGCTCGCGCTCGGGCTTTTCACCCGCCCAGTGGCGTTTGCGCTGGCCGTCCAAATGGCGGTTATCACCTTTCGCATCCAGTTTGAAAACGGCTTTTTCTGGACTGCGCGCGGCTATGAATTCGCCTTGCTGTTGACTCTGGCGTGCGTCGCCTACGTCATCGGCGGCGGCGGACGTTATTCGCTCGACCGGAAAATCGGCAGGGAGTTCTAGACACGAAAGGAACGCGATGAGCATAATTTTTGTTCCCGCTGTCGCCGCCCTTGCGCTGCTTGTGGCGCCCGCCGCGGGACAGGAGTCGTGGCCGTCCCGGCCGGTGAAGTTCATCGTTCCCTCATCCCCGGGCGGAGGCACCGATCTGTACGCGCGGCTGCTCGGCCAGGCGCTGGGCCAAGCGCTGAAGCAGCAGTTCGTTATCGACAACCGGCCGGGCGCGAGCGGCAACATCGGCGCCGAGGCGGCGGCGAAATCCGCGCCGGACGGCTATACCTTTCTGGTCTCGGCAAACCCGGCGCTCACCGTTAATCCGAGCCTGTACAAGAATCTTCCGTACGACGCGGAACGCGATTTCGCCCCCGTGGCGCGCGGGGTCATCGCTCCGCAGGTCATTTGCATCCATCCGTCGTTGTCCGCGAATACCCTTGCCGAGCTCATCGCGATGGGCAGGCGCGAATCCGGAAGAATTCCGTTCGGGTCCGCGGGAACGGGCAGTCCCACCTATCTCGGCGTGCGGATGCTCGAAGAGATGTCGGGCGCGCGCTTCGTGCATGTGCCTTACAAGGGCGTGGGCCAAGCGTACAAGGATCTGCTCGGCGGTGAAATCAAATTCATGTTCCCCGACGTCGCCTCGGCGATTCCGCATATCCGCTCGGGCAGAGTGGTGGCGCTTGCCGTCAACCAGCGCACGCCGCTCTTGCCCGGTGTGCCCACTCTCGCGGAGGCGGGTTTCCCCATCGAGGTGTTCACCTCGTTCAGCGTGGTCGCTCCGGCAGGCACGCCGGGTGCCGTGATCCAGCGTGTGAGCGCCGAGATCGCCAATGCGATGAAGTCTTCCTCGCTCGCCCAAAAACTTGAGGCGCAGGCGCTCCTGCCGGTGTTTGACACTCCTGAGCAGTTCGCCTTAGCCCTGAAGAAGGAGCGAGACGGCTGGGCGGCGTTCATCCGCCGCAACGGCATCGTGCAGGAGGAATGACCGAGGGACCTACGAAAGGTAGTTCCGGACGAAGCACGGTCTAGAAATCCTCCGGGCAAACGGAGCCCGAGCGGACGGTGCACAAATCAGGTAAAAGACACTCTCTTTGGCACCCATGGCGATGGCCACCTACGCGATCGGCGACGTTCAGGGCAGCTTTGAAGAGCTCCAGGCACTGCTCGGGACGATCGGTTTCGAGCGCAACAAGGACTGCCTGTGGTTCGTCGGCGATCTCGTCAACCGCGGACCGGCGTCGCTTGCCACTCTGCGTTTCGTACGCGATCTGAGCACGCGCTCGCGGACCGTGCTTGGCAATCACGATTTGCACCTGCTCGCGCTCGCTCACGGAGTTGTCAAGGAACGCGAAGACGACACGCTCGCAGAGGTGCTCGCGGCACCCGATCGCGACGAGTTGCTCGACTGGCTACGGCGCCTGCCGATGATTCACGTCGAGGCGGACCACGTACTGGTTCACGCGGGTCTGCTGCCGCAATGGGACGTCGCCACGGCGCAAGCGCTCGCGAGCGAGGTCGAGGCGGAACTGCGCGGACCCCGGCACCGGGAATTCCTCGCGCAACTCTACGGCTCGCGCCCGGACCGTTGGAGCGACAGTTTACGGGGGATCGACCGCCTACGTGTGATCGTCAACGCCATGACCCGCTTGCGCTTCTGCACGCCCGACGGAGTCATGGAGTTCCACACCAAAGGCGAGACGACCGAGGCTCCCGCCGGTCATCTGCCGTGGTTCGACGTGCCGGGCAGGAGAAGCGCGGACCGCACGGTGATCTGCGGCCATTGGTCGGCGCTCGGTTTGCGCGTCGCACCCAAACTCCTCGCGCTCGATTCAGGGTGCGTTTGGGGCGGGAAGCTCACTGCAATTCGTTTGGAAGACAGGCGTTTGTATCAGGTGCCCTGCGCGGCTAATGCTGCGCTCGTGAAATCCTCTGCGGCGCAGGCACGCCCAGCGCCGCGGCGATAGCGGCTTCGGTCTTTTCTGCGAGGGAGCGCCGCGTCTGGCCGCGCACCGAAATCGGCGCGAGGAGATGGAGTTCCGCTACGATGTGGCGGGTCGAGACGATGGCCCAGACGGATTCAAGCAACGAGGTTTCGCCGACGTAGCCGGCGGCGTCGGTATGCCGGCCCGCGCTGTCGAGATAGCGCAGCGCCACGGGCTGCAGCGTGGCCGCCGCGTCGAGAGCCGGCTGGAACAGCGCCGCGTGAAAGCGCTCAAGGCTTCGCCCGGAGGTCGTGATTCCCTCGGGGCAAACCGCGACCAGCGCGCCGCGCTCGAGTTCTCCAGCTACTGCCTGGCGGGCGCGCACCGCCGCGGAGCGCTTGCCGCGCTCTATGTACAAAGTGCCAACCAGCGTGCACAACCAGCCCACGACCGGCCAGCTGCGGACTTCCGACTTGGCGACGAAAGTCGCGGGGAAGGTCGCGTCGATCACGAAGATGTCGAGCCAGGAAATGTGATTGAGCGCGAGCATGCAGCGCTCGGGGAGCTTTTTCGGTGCGTTTTGCTCGCGCACCGACACCGACAGGATTGAGAGCAGTGTTCTCGACCAGCGGCGCTTTTGCGCGTTCTGCTCGGCCTCGGAGAGTTTCGGGTAACGCAGCCAGGCGATGGCAAGACCGCGCACAAGGTGCAGCGCAAGCCTCGCCAGGCGAACCAGGCGCAGCGGAGCCGGAGTGCGGTTGGCCGCCATCGTGTATTTCTCCTCTCGGACCAGGCGGCATTCTACTGGTTGGCGGCGAAGAGCCGCGCCGGGGCAAACAAAAAGGGCGCAGGAACTGCGCCCTTCTCGGACCGAAACTGAAAACTCTAGTGAGTGACGCGGGTCTTGCCGCCTCCGGTCACGAGGCGCACCCGTTCCCCGGGACGGAATTCCTCGTCGGCTTCCTGGGCGATCGCGCGCAGCTCGCCGTTGTCCAGCCGCACGGTGATCTCGACACCCTTTTTCTGGGTGACGCCGCGCTCGATGGTCGAGCCCGCCACCCCGCCCACCACCGCGCCGAGGATCGCGCCGACGCCCGAACCCTTGCCGCCACCGACGTCGCTGCCGGCGATGCCACCCACCGCTCCGCCCGCGAGCGTGCCGATCTCGCCCCGCGTTCCCTCGATCGTGACCGGGCGCACCGATTCCACCACGCCCATTCGCACCGACTGCTCGCGTCCGGTCTGGCCCGCGGTGTAGACGGCCCCGGAACTCGAAGGGGTGTAGCAGCCGGCAAGAGCCACAGGCAGTGCGATTGCTGTCGCCACCAGGATTGCCCATTTCATTATGTTCTCCTCAAAGGTCGGACTTGAAATTTTCGCGAAACAGCCGCGCGATCTCGTCGCGGCTTACCTTATGGTTCTGGCCCCCGCGCGAAGCGATCTTGATCGCTCCCATGAGGGCCGCGAGCCTGCCGGTCTTTTCCCAGTCGAAGCCCGCGGCGATGCCGTAGAGAAGACCGGCGCGATACGCATCGCCGCAGCCGGTGGGATCCACCACTTCGGTCGCCTTAACGCACGGGATGTCGATCCGTTGACCGTCCACGTAGATGATAGACCCTTCCGCGCCCCGGGTAAGAATGAGCGCTTTGAGACGATGCGCAAACTCTTCGAGCTTGCTTCCGGTGCGCTCCTCGAGGAACCGGCCTTCGTAGTCGTTGACCGCGAGGTAGCTCGCCTGCTCGACGAAAGTGAGCAACTCTTCGCCCGAAAACATCGGAAGTCCCTGACCCGGGTCGAACATGAATGGAATGCGGAGCTCTGCAAGCTCGCGCGCGTGTTGCAGCATGCCCTCGCGCCCGTCGGGCGCAATGATCGCGAGGTGCGCGCCGAGCTCCGCCGTTATCTTGTTTAGGTGCGAGTAATTCATCGCCCCGGGATGGAAGGCTGTAATCTGGTTGTCGTCCAGGTCGGTGGTGATGAACGCCTGGGCGGTAAGCGTATCGGGCACCTGTCGCACGCAATCCTGCTCAATGCCGAGCCGCTCGAGCCGCTCGAAATACAACAGGGCGTCGTCGCCGACGGTGGCCATCATCAGTGGATCGGCGCCGAGGAGCTTCAGGTTGTAGGCGATATTGCCGGCGCAACCGCCGAACTCTCGCCGCAGCTCGGGAACGAGGAAGGACACGTTCAGGATGTGGATCTGGTCGGGCAGGATGTGCTCCCGGAAACGGCCGCGGAATACCATGATGTTGTCGTACGCGATCGAGCCGCAGATCAGGGTGCACATAAAAAAGAGAGAAGTGGAAAGACGGAAGTCGTAAGTCCGCGGACAGGACAGCTCGGTGTGAAGATCTCGCGGGTCTCTTTATCCGCGCGTTTCCGCGTTCATCTGCGGTCGATTTCCTGGCAAACGTGCTGCTGGGAGCGCGAAGCATAGCGGAATTTGCAGCGGGCGGCAGCCCCCGGCCGGATGCTCCTACAAATAAAACAAATAGAGCCGATAGCCGGTCGGCTTGAGCGCAGCCGCTTCGATATAGACCCGGATCTGGAGTTCGCCCCCAGCAGCAAAGCCGGGCTCCGGCCACGCGCCCTGCGGGGCATAGTCCCGAGGCATCAGCACACGCCGGGCGACCGTCTGGTCCTGGGCATTGGTGAGAGTCAGCTCTAGAGCCGGAAACGCCTGGATGAAACCGGCCCGGTTCCTGAGCGTTGCGGTCAGCACCATCACACTGGGAAGGGTGCTGTCGGCCTGAAGGTCGGAGGACTCGATACCGAGCAGTTCCGCACGCCGCGGGAGCGGTACATCGCAGCCGAGCTCGGCGCAGATGCGATGGACGAGCGGCTTTGCTTCGGGCAGCAGCACCGCGATCTCGCCGCGGTAGCGATAGGCCCCTTGTCCCGCGAGCGCAAGCACAAGGAACGCGCTCCCGAGCCACCACAGCCAGCTCGAACGCCGGTGCGGCCGTGGTCCGAAGTCAAATGCCGCATCCTTCTCGGTATAGAGCATGGGCGCCGTGGAGGCGGGCAGACCATCGACCTCCGGCAGGGCAGCACGGCCGGACGGCCCCGGGCTCAGCGCGGCGAGCGCATCGAACAGAGCACCACAGCGTCCGCAGCGGACTTGGCCCGCGCGCGCGCGCAGTTGCGATTCTGTAACGCGAAACGCGGTGGCGCAGGCCGGACAGCGCGTGATGCTCATAGTCGCACCCCCGAGAGAAACGCCCAGCCCTCGGACTCGGTGCGTGGCGCGAACTTGATCCAGGGGGCGTAGCTCTTCTCGAGCTCGCGCGCCTGGTTCGGGAGAATCCCCGAGAGCGCGAGCCGCCCGCCGTGCCTGATGCGCGATGCGAGCAGCGGAGCGAGCACCTTCAACGGATTCGCAAGGATATTGGCGACCACGACATCTGCCGTGAACGTAAGCGGCGCGAGCCCGTCTAGAAACCGGGCCTCTACGCCGTTGCGCCTCGCGTTGGCGCGGGCGACGGCTACGGCGTCGGGATCAATGTCGACGCCGACTGCCTGGCGCGCTCCGAGCTTTAGCGCGGCGATAGCCAATATACCGGAACCGCAGCCGTAGTCGAGAACGGCCTCGCCTCCCCCAATGGTGCGATCGAGCCACTGCAGGCACAGGCGAGTGCTTGGATGGTCGCCGGTGCCGAACGCGAGCCCCGGATCGAGCAGGAGGTTGATGGCGTCCGGTTCGGGCGGAACGTGCCAGCTAGGCACTATCCATAGCCGCGCCGATACGCGGATCGGCCCAAACTGTGCCCGCGATTTCGTGACCCAATCCTCGTCGGGGACGCCGCGCAGCTCGTGAGGCGGGACGGGCAGCCCTACCGTTTCGCAGACGCGAAGGAGCCGTTCTTCGGGGTCGTCTTGAGCCCGCCACAAAGCCGTGAGTTTCACCCGCAGCCATGTTGCAGATTCGCCCGGCTCACAGGGCGCCTCCGCGGCCGTATCTGCGCGGGCATCTTCGAAGGTGACCGACAGCGCTCCCACCTCGAGCAGCGCGTCGGAAAGGCGCTCGACGCGCCCGGCATCGAGTTCCAGCACGAGCGCGGTCAGCGTCACGTCTCGATCCCTACTTCGCGGCGTCGCGTTTCTTCTGCTGGGAGAGCTTCTGCTCAAGGTAATGGATGTTCACCCCTCCCCTGATGACGTGGTTGTCGAGCAGGAGCTCCTGGTGCAGCGGGATGTTGGTCTGGATGCCCTCTATCACCATCTCCGAGAGCGCGATGCGCATGCGCCGAATCGCCTGATCGCGGTTTGCCCCGTAGGCGATGACCTTGCCGATCAGCGAGTCGTAGTTGCTGGGCACCGCGTAGCCCTGGTAAATATGCGTGTCGACCCGGATGCCCGGCCCCCCGGGCGGGTGGTAGGAAGTGATGCGCCCCGGCGATGGGGTGAAGCGAAACGGGTCCTCGGCGTTGATGCGGCACTCGATCGCATGACCGCGGAATTCGATGTTTTTCTGCCGCACGGAAAGCCGCTCCCCGGCCGCGACGCGGATCTGCTCCTGAACGATGTCGACGCCGGTGATCATCTCGGTCACCGGGTGCTCGACCTGAATGCGGGTGTTCATCTCGATAAAGTAGAATTCGCCTTCCTCGTAGAGGAACTCGAAAGTGCCGGCTCCGCGGTAGCCGATCTTTCGGCACGCCTCGATGCAGCGCTCGCCGATGCGCGTGCGCAGTTTCGGGGTGATGTCGGGGGCGAGGGCCTCTTCCATGATCTTTTGATGCCGTCGCTGCATCGAGCAATCCCGCTCGCCGAGATAGATCACGTTCTTGTGTCCGTCGGCGAGCACCTGCACTTCGATGTGACGCGGGTTCTCGAGATACTTTTCCAGGTATACGGTGGGATTGCCGAATGCCGCTTCGGCTTCGGCCCGCGTGATACTGATCGCGCTCTTGAGAGCGGCTTCGGTGTGCACGACACGCATGCCGCGTCCGCCGCCCCCGCCCGCCGATTTGACGATGACCGGGTAACCGACCTTCCTCGCGATCTTGAGGGCCTCCTCGGGCGCATCCGGTAGCGATCCATCGGAACCCGGAACGCACGGCACCCCGGCTTTTTCCATGACCTGTTTTGCGCTCACCTTGTCGCCCATCAGCCTGATGGTCTCCGCCGATGGCCCGATGAATGTGAACCCGCTCTTGTCCACGCGTTCGGCGAAATCGGGGTTTTCAGAAAGAAATCC
>WNFH01004331.1_pt1 | contig 10233 bp, 5 predicted proteins | sample 5400411 | NCBI WGS metagenome assembly WNFH01 (sample SAMN13153347, study PRJNA577476) | soil metagenome | isolation source: 200 cm saprolite under Douglas fir tree site 2 hole 3 | place: USA:California | collected 2015-04-18
CGTCTACCGCTTATGCCGCGGCGCAGACCTATATCACCGCCGGGTGCGCGCTACTGCCGGAGGACTGCTGGGAGCACTGCTATGCACTTACTTTCTCACTCGAGTTCCACCTTGCCGAATGCGAGTTCTTGATCGGCGCGTTGGCGGCAGGTGAAAATCGGCTCGCAATGCTGTCCAGTCGCGCTGGGAGGCTGGTGGATTTCGCCGCCGTTACGTGCCTGCGCTCGTCGCTTTACACGACCTTGGACCGGAGCGACCGCGCCGTCGAGATATGTCTCGATTACCTACGCCAGGTCGGTATCCAGTGGTCGGCGCGCCCGACGAGTGACGAGGTACGCCAGGAATACGAGCGGATCTGGCAGCAGATCGGGGACCGTCCGATTGAGGAACTCGCCGACCTGCCCTTAATGACCGATCCGGAGTGCCGCGCGACCCTCGATGTGCTTGCCGCCGTCCTGATGCCAGCGCGGATCACCGACGACAACCTGGTCTGCCTTACCGTCGCTCGCATGGCCAACCTCAGTCTGGAGCATGGCAATAGTGACGGCTCGTGTATAGCCTATGTGTGGGTTGGTAGCATGATCGCCGGGCCGCGCTTCGGCGACTATCAGGCTGCATTTAAATTCGGCCAGCTCGGCTATCATTTGGTAGAGCAGCGCGGGCTGACGCGCTTTCAGGCCGGGACGTATATGAGTTTTGGAAATGTCCTCTTGCCGTGGACACGACATGTCCGCGCCGCCCGTGATCCGCTGCGTCGCGCGTTCGAGGTGGCAAACCAAAGTGGCGACCTGAATTTTGCCGCCTCCTGTTGCTCCCAACTGAACACGAACCTTATCGCGGCGGGCGATCCGCTTGATGAGGTGCAAGGCGAAGCCGAGCGTGGTCTCGCGTTTGCGCAGAAGATGCGGTTCGGTATCGTCATCGATGTGATCACCGGGCAGCTCGAACTCATCCGGACCCTCCGTGGCTTGACGCCGACATTCGGCTCGTTTGACGAAGAGGGGTTCGATGAACGTCTGTTCGAACGCCATTTGGCAAATAATTCAGCTTTGGCGCTGGCCGAGGGCCGGTACTGGATCCGCAAGCTGCAGGCGCGCTTCTTTGCGGGTGCCTACGCTTCAGCAATCGTGGCGGCTGCGAACGCCGAACGGCTTCTTTGGATCTCGCGAACTGTCTTCGAGCGGGCAGAGTACCATTTCTACGCCGCGCTGGCACGGGCCGCGGTGTGTAACGCAGCTTCCGGGGCGGAACAGGCCCAGCACCTGGAGGCATTGGCAGTTGACTATCGTCTGCTACAGGAGTGGGCCGACAACTGTCCAGAGAACTTTGCGAACCGGGCGGCGCTGGTCGCCGCCGAGATCGCGCGCCTCGAAGGCCGCGAGCTCGATGCTGAGCGTCTCTACGAACGGGCGATCGGCTCGGCCCGCGCAAATGGCTTTGTTCACAATGAGGCGCTCGCTTACGAACTGGCCGCACGCTTTTACGCGGCGCGTGGGTTCAAGCAGTTCGCGGACCTGTATCAGCGGAGCGCCCGCTACGGCTACCTCCGTTGGGGAGCCGTCGGGAAGGTGCGACAACTCGACGAGACGTATCCAAACCTCAGACAGGAAGACTCACTTCCCGGCCCGACGAGCACCATTGATGCGCCGGCGGAACACCTCGACCTCGCGACGGTGATCAAGGTGTCGCAGGCTGTCTCAGGTGAGATCGTGCTCGGAAATCTGATCGACACGCTCATGCGTACTGCAATGGCGCAGGCAGGTGCCGAGCGAGCGCTGTTGATTATGCCGGGCGGGCAAGAACCTCGTATCGAGGCGGAAGCCACCACCAGCGGCGATACGGTGACCGTACGTCTGGCCGACGAGGCGGTGACCGAACGCGCGCTGCCCGAGTCGGTGCTGCACTACGTCCTGCGTACCCGCGAGAGTGTTATTCTTGACGATGCCGCGGCCCAGTCCCCGTATGGCGTGGATCCCTATATCCGTCAGCGCCAGGCCCGGTCCATTCTCTGCCTGCCGCTGCTCAATCAGGCCAAACTCATTGGCGTGCTCTACCTCGAAAACAACCTGACGCCTCGCGTCTTCGCGCCCGCCCGGACCTCGGTTCTAAAATTGCTCGCTTCGCAGGCCGCGATCGCGCTGGTGAATGCCCAGTTGTATCGCGACGTCGCGGAGCGCGAGACGAAAATCCGGCGTCTGGTCGATTCCAACATCATCGGAATTGTCATCTGGGATTTTGAGGGTCGCTTTCTTGAGGCCAATGACGAATTTCTTCGCATGGTGGGCTACGACCGTGAGGACCTACTCGCGGGCAGCATACGGTGGACAGACCTGACGCCGCCCGACTGGCGCGACAAAAGTAACACAAGGATGGAGCAGGGAAAAAGTAGCGGCCGGTTCGAGCCATTCGAAAAAGAATACACGAGAAAAGATGGTAGCCGTGTGCCCGTGCTGATTGGTGGGGCAACATTTGAAGTGGGCGGTGACCAGGGCGTCGCATTCGTGCTCGATCTGACGCAGCGCGAGCGCGCGGAGGAGAAATCTCGTGAGAGTGAGTTAAAGCTCCGCCAAATCATCGAAATAGTACCAGGCCTCGTCTGGTCGAACGGGCCCGACGGCGAGCCGACCCATGTCAATCAGCGCATGTTGGACTACAGCGGCATGTCGTTTGAGGAATTCGGGCATCGTGGTTGGGAGGCGTTCGTGCACCCGGCCGACTATCCAGAAACCGCAGAGGCTTTCTGGCACGCAATCCAGACCGGAACTTCGTACCAGGGTGTCATGCGTTTACGCCGGGCGGACGGCGAGTTTCGTTGGCACCATGCTCGATGTGAGCCTTTGTGCGATCGGCAGGGACGCATCATTCAGTGGTATGGCCTGTCTGTTGACATCGATGAAAGGAAGAAGACCGAAGATCAGCTACTCCGCAGCGAAGCCTATCTGGCGGAAACAGAGAGGCTGAGCCATTCCGGTTCCGCGGCGTACAATGAAACAGCGATTCTCTATTGGTCAGACGAGAATTATCGAATTTTCGGGTATGATCCGCGTGAAGGTCTCCCGAGCCGCAAAGCTGCGCTGGAAAGGATTCATCCGGACGACCGAGAACGAGTGCGCGAAGAGGCTCGGAAAGCGGTGGAACAGAAGAAAGACTATACGCTCGAGTTCAGAATCTTATTACCCGGTGGAACCGTCAAATATACCGAACTGAAAGCCCATCCTAAATTCTCCGCGAGCGGAGAACTTGTCGAGGTTGTCAGTACAATCATCGACGTGACGGAGCGCAAGCGCGCGGATGATGCGCTGCGGGAGAGCGAAGCGAAGTTCCGTGATTACGCCGAAACTGCCTCCGATTGGTTCTGGGAAATCGGTCCGGACTACAAATTCACGCTCCTGACCGAGAATGCGTTTGGTTCACGCTCGGCCGATCGAATCGGCACTACGAGCTGGGATCACGCTCTCGACCTTGAAACGGAACCCGACAAGTGGCGGTTTATCCGGGCAACCCTCGATTCACGCCAACTGTTCCGCGACTTCATATATCTCGGATTGGACGGCAACGGCTCTCCGATGCACGTGAGAGCTAGCGGTAAGCCCGTCTTTGACGCCAACGGAGAATTCCGTGGCTATCGAGGTACCAGTACAGACGTGACAGCAATAATGCGCGCGCAGGAGGCGCTGCGTGAAAGCGAACGAAGTTTACGTTCAGCAATTGACGGGATAGCCGGTCTCGTTGCGATCATGGCCCCGAACGGTGAACTCGAGACAGCCAATCGCCAAGTCTTCGAGTATTTTGGCCGGTCGCTGGAATGGCTAAAGAATTGGGGAACAAACGATGCGGTCGATCCTGAAGACCTTCCCCATGCTGTTGAAGTTTTTAAGAGAGCGATAGCCTCCGGGATTCCCTTCAACTTCGAACTACGCCTGCGGCGCTTCGACGGCGAATATCGGTGGTTTGACAACCGCGGCACCCCAATTCGCGATGACTCCGGGCGCATCGCGCGCTGGTACGTTCTACTGACGGACATTGAGGATCGCATACGAGCGCTGGCGCGATTGGAGCAGATGCAATCGGATTTCGCCCACATGAACCGCGTGAGCATGATGGGAGAATTGGCCGCCTCGCTGTCTCACGAAATAACGCAACCGATCGCCAGCGCCCGCAACAACGCCCGTGCGGCCCAGAATTTCCTGGACATGCAGCCACCGGACTTGAGCGAGGTCAGGGAGGCACTCAGCTGCGTTGTGGGCGATACCGATCGCGCCGGAGACATCGTCGACCGCATCCGTGATCACATCAAGAAGACGCCTCCGCGAAAGGAGCACTTTGATCTTAATGAGGCGATCAACGAGGTAATTGTATTGGGGCGAAGCGCAATCATCAAAAATGGCGCCTCGGTCCAGAGCCGGCTTTCTGAGGGATTATTTCCAATTCACTGCGATCGCGTTCAATTGCAGCAGGTGGTCCTGAACCTGATCCTGAACGCGGCCGAAGCAATGGGCTCGGTTGAGGCAGAGCTGCGAGAGCTATTGATCAGCACGGAGCAACACCACACAGGCGTTCTCGTGGCAGTGCGCGATTCCGGGCCTGGCATCGATCCGACACATTTGGAGCGCGTTTTCGAGGCGTTTTACACCACGAAGTCCCGCGGTGTGGGGATGGGGCTGTCGATTTGCCGGTCTATCATCGACGCCCATGGGGGCCGGCTGTGGGCAGAGGCGAATGAACCTCGCGGCACTATATTTCAGTTCACCTTGCCTGCCGTGCAGGTGGGACCATGAATTTTCTTCAGGCGTTCATTCACCAGACGTAAGAACTGCGTGAAGGCACCGTTTCAGTTGCTGTTGATTGACCGGCTTGCGAAGGTAGCAGACCACCCCATCGGTCAAGGCGCGGATTCGGTCAACATCATTGGGGTAGGCTGTCACGAGAATTGTCGGAATCGCATGACCTGAATCTATAAGGTGTCTGTAGAGCTCGACGCCAGTCATCAGCGGCATGTTGACATCCGCGATCAAGCAGGCAGTCTCGCCAAGACGAGGGGATGCGAGGAAATCGGCTGCCGATGCGAAAGCCTCAACTCTATAGCCCAGCGACCTCATGAGCCTTCTCATTGACTCACGAAAGAACTGATCATCTTCAACGACCGAGACCAACGACCGTTTCGGCATACGGCCTCCCGCAGTTCGTTCAAACACATCATACAGGCGTTCCCGAATACGGTGCCGCGGTAGCATGAGTCTGTGTAGACGTGAATCTGCGCCAAAGCGCGCCGCCGGGCAATCGCAACCTCAATAAACCTTGGTTTATGCTGCCCGCGAGTCTATTTAGAAACGGAACTGTTCAGGTTCGCGGTTTGGGATTAGGTTGGTAGTTGCATGACTAATCTTACGAATGGAGACTGGGGCTCATTTTAGCAGTCATCTAACGCTGAGCGGCAGCTATGCTTGACGCGACTTCCACAATTTTGGTCATCGACGACGACGTCGATCTTCGTAACTCGCTCGGGCGCCTGCTGCGGTCTGTCGGCTTGAACGCCAAGCTATTTGCGTCCGTTTCCGACTTTCTCAAATCTGAGCCGACGGAGGGGCCCAGCTGCCTGGTACTGGACGTGAGATTGCCGGGGCAAAGCGGTCTTGAATTCCAGCGTGAGCTCGCAGCGGCAGGCAGAGAGCTCCCAATCATCTTTATCACAGGGCACGGCGATATTCCGATGTCGGTGCAAGCTATGAAAAGTGGTGCGATCGAGTTCCTCACGAAGCCAGTACGCGATCAGGAGCTTCTTGACGCTATTCAGTGCGGCCTGACGCGTGATCGCGTCCGTCGAGAGAATGAAAGCGCGCTGGCCGACCTCAGAAAGCGTTTCGCGACCTTAAGTCCCAGGGAGCGAGAAATTATGATTCACGTCGCGCGGGGGCGCCTTAGCAAGCAGATTGCCGGCGATATCGGTATTGCCCAAGCGACAGTGAAGGTCCACCGCAGCAAGGCGATGCGGAAAATGAATGCTCGTTCGCTTCCCGAGTTTGGCCAAATGGTGGCTAAGCTCAACCTGATGCCTGAGAAATCGCACCGCTCCTAGTCCGAACTTCCCCTTGAGGAGCGACGTAAGCAGTTGATCTGGAGTGTAATTCCAGCAGGCGTTGGCGGTGGGTCTGCCTACATTACGGGGCGATAGGGATGCCTAGCCTATTGAAGACGTCTTGTTGTAGAGGGGTTGGGCTCGCGAGCATTGCGGCCGGGGCGTCCTTGCCGATGCGCACGATGTTGCGTGTGAGCGTGGCGAGATCCTGCAACAGCGTCCGGAAGCTGTGGACGGGCCGGCCATCGTGGGTACGCTTGCGAGTAGCCTTGGTCCTGGCGGCGGCCGAGACTCTGGCCTTGGCGACGGGCGACGCGCGCACGGCCTCGGCGGCCTCGCGGTCGTGATCATCGAACAGGACCGGGGCCAGCGCGCGGCGCATGTGCCAAACGATGTAATAAGCGAGCATGCAGAGGAAGACGTGAGCGCGCACGCGGCCAGCGAGGCGATGGTGGATCGGGCGCACCTCCAGTTCGACGGTCTTGATGGTGCGGAAGGCACGTTCGACCTGGGCCAGACTCTTGTAGGCACGCACCGTGGCGGCGGCGTCGAGGCTCTGGGCCGGCACGTTGGTCCGTAGCACATAGAAGCCGTCGAGCGACGCTTCATCGGCGATGGCATCCTCGATGCGAGTGAAGTCGAACGAGGTGTCGGTGATGGCGAGGTGGAAATGCTTGGCCATCTTGCGCTTGCCCAGCACGGCGCCGACCTTCAGACCGATCGCATCCTTGCCGCGCAAGGGGTTGCGCTGACGCTGCATGGCGGCCTTGACGCGGGCGAGATCCTTCTCGGTCGCCGCCAGCAACTCGCCGCGCTTGCGCCGGCGCTCGTCGGCCAGATCCGGGTTGCGGCACACGATCAGGCGCTCGCCGGGGAAGTCGGGTGACGTGATCTCGGCCATATCGCGATCGTCGAACAGCGACAATTGCAGCGGGCCGCCGTCCTCGGCGAGCTTGCGGATCGCCGGCGCCCGCAGAGCGGTGATCCAGTCGAGCCCGGCCGGCTTCAGATCGGCTTCGATACGGGCGCTGGTGATCATGCCGCGATCGCCGACCAACACCACACGCGACAGCTTGAAGCGGGCCTTCAGTTTGTCGACTTGCGCAGCCAGCGTGCTCGGGTCGGCGGTGTTGCCTTCGAACACCTCCACCGCCACCGGGCAGCCGTCGGCGGCGCACAGCAAGCCGAACACGATCTGCAGCTTGTCGGAACGACTGTCGCGGCTGTAACCATGCCGCGCCAGTTCGCAATGACGCCCCTCCAGATAGCTGGAGGTGAGATCGTAGAGCACCAGCGAGCCGTCACGCAGATGGCGCCTGGCGAGCGTCGCCTCGATCCCCGGTTGGGCCGTGCCGAGCAGATCGAGCGCTTCGTAAAGCTCGTCCTCGTCGACCGCGCCGAGATCGAGCAGTTCGCCCAGCGAATGCGCCGCCGTCGCCTCGCTGAGCTGGCGCGCCGTGGCCAGCTTGGCGGCCGGTTCGATCACCCGCGCCACGATCAAGGCCAAAGCCAGCCTAGCCAACCGCCTGGGTTTGTCCGGGACAAGGTGATGAAGTCCGAGCTTGCGCGCCATGCCGAGCACCGCGGCCACGTGGCCGTGCGGCAGCGAGCGCTCGATCCGCAGTTGCTCGGCCGGCGAGACCAGTTCCTCGCCCTTCAGAACGCGGCGCAGCGCATTGATCTTGTCATCCGGCCAATGCGACAGGTTGGCCAGCGTGCGCGACTTGATCTTGTCGCCCTCGCGATAGCTCTCGCGCAACAGGATCGCGGGCGGTGAATTGCGGTTGGGAATGCGGGCGACGAACATGCCGGAATCGAATCACGGAACTGCGCCCTTCGCAAGTCAAAAATCATCATTTACATGCCTACAAAATCAGCGAGATCCAAACTTCTCAAATCCTCACAACGCTCTAACAAAAATGCCGGGGGAAGTTCGGTCTAGCGGCATGGTTTGGCCGCCCGAGAGGATTACCGGGTGGCGCGCAGCCGGATTTCGATCAGGTGCAAATCCGGTGGTACTATGGGTTCTTTACTCCCGGCACTGTGAACAAGACCAACGATCTGAGCCTTGCCGTCGTAGCCCAGTTCGGCGACTTCAAAATTGTGTTCACCGGCGACTTGGAAGTAGCGGGCTGGCGACGATTGCTCACCTTGCCGGCGTTCCGCGCCGATTTGGTCGGCACGACGGTGTTCGTCGCCTCCCATCACGGTCGGGAGAGCGGCTGCTGCACGGAATTGTTCGATTTGATCCGGCCACAGCTCGTGATCATCTCGGATGACGAGCACCAATATGACAGCCAGGATACCAACGCTTGGTATCGCAGTCGCTGCACCGGCGCAGTCTTCGCAAATAACGCTCTCGAACGACGCTATGTGGCGACAACACGTAAAGACGGCTCGATGAGGTTGGATATCGACGCCGCCGGTCGGTGGACAATACAACGTGTCAAGGTTCGAGATTGGCAGCGAAAGTCTTCCGCGCCAGCCAAAACGCCGGGATTTGGCGCACTGAGTGCGCTTCTCGGCTCTGATCAAAATCCGTTCGGCATGGGCTTGCCGTCGTTTGCGCCAACGCCGCCGCGATCGGGTCTCGATGCACTTGGCTTTCTGAACGCGCAGGATGATCCGATCTCAAGAGCATTTGGCCTTGGTCCTCTTTCGCCATTTTCGACCAAACGTTGACCCAGTTTCGCGCTAGTGACGTGAGTTTAACCGTGTGTCCGCAAGCGGACTGAGCTCTCGTAAACCGAACCGCTTCGCGTTTCGGCCTTCCGGCTTCGATCCCTCGCACAACAAGCCGGCCTGCGGCCCCCGGCCGTCAAGACCAAGGCAAGCGCCGCCATCGGCGGCGGTCTGTGACGGCCTATCGCCGTTCATTGGCGCTGGCCTAGTCCGGTTGCATGCGCAACCGGTTTTCAGATTCACGAAGGTCGGATGATGAACTTGCCGCTCGCGATGCGCTCATCGGCACGATCCGCGACAGCCTGAGGGGCCGGTAAAGACCCCGAATTTCGGCATGAGTGTGTTTCGGCTCCGAACATTGACCCCACAGATGCGAGGTCCATCAAACATTTAGGATGCCGATTGGCCCCCGGCCCCCACGCCGATTCACAGTTACTCGTCAACCTCGCGGCAAAAGGGGGCGAGCGATTCGTCCTATTTGTACGCCACAGCTACCCGGCAGCCATACCTGCGCTCTAAATTTCTTTCTTGCTGGAGAAGCGTACGATCTTATTGCCTCAGACCGATCATGGTTCGGAGCGGAGGCATGAGCGGCAAGGACGAAAAGACTCCGATCGAGGCATTAGGGTCACCAGGTAGTCGGAAAATGTCACGTGCTACGAAGCGCCATCGCAAGAACCGTGGCATGCCGTCGCCCGCGACGTTCGACATCGATACGCTGCCGGGCAGCTCTAATTTGACGGCATTAGAGGCGGCCGCGGTCATCCGGCGCACGCCCGGAGCGCTGGAGCAGTGGAGGCGCGATCCGAACCACCCGCTGAAATGGCGCCACGTCGACGGCCGCCCGCTCTATCGTGTCGATGCGGTGCGCGACTATCTGGCCAGATGCGATAGCACCACTAAGCCGCCCCAGCCGCATAATGCTCGCGGAGACGGCCGAGCAGCTCGGACTTGATGGCGTCGAGCGGATTCGTCCGCTGCAGGCGTACGACCTTGCCGACACGTTTCGCGCCGACCAACTGCGCGACGTAGTCATGGGCCGCTTCGAACGCCATCTTGCGGATGATCCACTGTTCGTCGTGATTGTAGACCTGATCGATTCCGCGCGGCTTTTGCCCGACACACAGCCGCTGGATTTCGTTGTCGTAGCCGCAGCGTGACATGATCGTTCGCAAGCTGCGCCTTAAGTCATGCATGGTGAACTTGGCGACATCCCCTTCCTTGATCAGACGGTTGACCATCTTGGTGAAGCCCGACATCTGGCCGCCGGTCTTCGGTGACGGGAAGACATAGTCGGACGTCGCGCGCTGGAAATGTTTCGCGGCCGCGAGCACCTCGTCAACGAGGTGGGTGCGCGGCACGTCGTGGTGCAGGCCCATCTTGGTCCATGCCGCATCGAAGGTGATGCGGTCATCCATGATGTGCTTTCGCCACTCGATCTTGGTTGGCTCGCTCCGGCGCGGGCCACCGAGTAG
>WNFH01004335.1_pt1 | contig 10228 bp, 7 predicted proteins | sample 5400411 | NCBI WGS metagenome assembly WNFH01 (sample SAMN13153347, study PRJNA577476) | soil metagenome | isolation source: 200 cm saprolite under Douglas fir tree site 2 hole 3 | place: USA:California | collected 2015-04-18
AAGCTTTGATTTCGATGGTGCGGATCAGCGCTAGTTGGACCCCGAGGTGAGCAGCGTTCGAATGGCTGCCTCATAGGTGTCCCGCGTGCCTTCACCGAGCACATGCCAAATCTGCCGGCCGTCTTTTGCGTACATGAACGAAGCCGGAAGGACTCCGTTCCAGCCCGGCAGTACCCCCTGCCGGAACAGTTCCTCCCCACCAGCTTTTTTCCGGTAATTGGGAAATACCGGTTTGTAGCGGGCCAGAAAACGCCGCATCAGGATCAAATCGCCATCGTCATCCATGCTTACGCCCACGACCTTCAATCCCTGCGGAGCATATTGCTTCGCCAATTCGTTCAGCATGGGGTACTCGTCGCGGCAGGGTTCGCACCAGGTCGCCCAAAACGTCACCAGCAGTGGTTTCCCGTGGTATTGCTCGAGCAATTTCTGATAAGCCTGCGCGTCGATCATCTGTGGATCGCGGCGAGCCACGGTCTTCGAGCCCTGCGGTGCGGCTATGGCGGTCGCCGCGGCCAGCAGAACAAGTGAGAGTAGACCAGTCTGCATTCTCATGGTCATTCCTTCCGCTCTCATTCTATCCATACCTCTCTCAGTTGAGAAACTCCTCCCCACCCGCGTACAATGACCTTAGCTGCTTGTCGCGCCGGGCAGCGCGTGATATAAGGATTTTTTGCCGGTTGTGCTGTTCCGCTGGATGAGCCACCGGTCCGCTGCCCGAACAAAGGAGACCCTTAATGGCTTACGTGATTGCCGAGCCGTGCATCGGCACAAAAGACACCGCGTGCGTGGATGTCTGCCCGGTGGACTGCATCCACCCCCGCAAGGACGAGCCTGCGTTCGAGGCCGAGACGCAGCTGTATATCCATCCGACCGAATGCATCGATTGTGGCGCTTGCGTTCCCGTCTGCCCGGTGACTGCCATTTTCGCGCTCGAAGATCTCCCCGAAAAGTGGAATAGCTTCACGCCAATCAACGCCGATTGGTACGCAAAACAAGGAAAGTAGCCCGGTCTTATTTGGCACAACTGGTTTTTCAGGATTTGAGCGGCACGCCCAGGCGTGCCGCTTTTTTCTGACTCGCCACCCTGAAAATTCGGCCCTGACATATGAGCGGCGATTAACGCTCGACCCTCATTCGTCTCCACCGGCGCTGCTCGCTGCGCCAACTCTTTTGCCCGGGAATCATCTATCCTGAATGCGACATACGGGGGCTTGCGTGAAGCTCGTAAAATCCTGTCTGACTTTGGCCGCGGTTTTCTTCAGTTTGGCTGTTTTTTCGATGGCCGCAGCCCAGGCTCCCGTTGTTCATAAAACTCAGCCGCAACGCCGTCCCGCCACGCTCGAAGGCCGCTGGACCGCTTCGCTGGAAGCCGGCGAAGCCGTCCTTCATCTCGTTCTCCATGTTTCCAAAACGCAAGACGGCTCCTTCAAAGCCACCATCGACAGCCTCGATCAAGGCGTTTACGGCATAGAAGTGACCTCTTTCACCCAAAGAGATTCCATTCTCCAGTTCAATGTTTCTTCCGTGGGCGCTTCCTTTGAAGGAAAAATTACCGCCGATCACCGCAGCATCGAAGGCGACTGGATTCAAGGCAGCGCCAGCTTGCCGCTGATTTTTCACCGCCAGCCCGCGGGAGCTGGCGCAAAGAATCCCTCCGATTCGATCGCCAGCGCCGAAGGAGTGTGGCAAGCCGCTCTCGAAGGCAACGGCATGCGCCTGCGGCTGCAATTGCACGTCGCGCATGACGATCAAAAGCAGCTTGTCGCCGCCCTCGACAGCCCCGACCAGGGAGTCAGCGGACTGCCCGCCGTCAAGGTCAGCCAGAAAGACGCTGCCTTTCATTTTGAAATTCCCGTGGTGAACGGCGTTTATGATGGCACCCTCAATGCCGCAAAATCGGCCATCACCGGAAGCTGGGCACAGAACGGCGCCGAGCAGAAACTCGTTTTTCAACGCTCCGACCAGCTTCTTGATCTGCTCCGCCCGCAAAATCCAGTGAAACCGTATCCCTATAAGGAAGAAGATCTCACTTTCCCGAACGCCAAAGCGAAAATCTCCCTCGCAGGCACGCTCACTCTTCCTTCCGGCCCGGGCCCGTTTCCCGCCGCCATTCTCATCAGCGGTTCCGGGCCGCAGGACCGCGATGAATCGCTCGTCGGGCATCGTCCCTTTCTCATCTTGGCGGACCACCTCACGCGAAAAGGCATCGCCGTTCTTCGCTTCGACAAACGAGGTATCGGCAAGTCCACCGGCGACTTCCCCAGCGCCACGATGGAGGACTTGGCCGGCGACACTGAAGCCGCCCTCGCTTACTTGAATACCCGCAAGGAGATCAACCCGAAAAAAATCGGTCTCATTGGCCACAGCGAAGGCGGATTGATTGCGCCCCTGGTCGCCGCGAATTCGCCAACCGTCGCCTGGATCGTGCTCCTCGCCAGTCCCGGCATGAAGGGCGAAGACGTCCTCTTGCTCCAATCCGAGCTCATCTTGCGCGCCGCCGGCGTGAACGACGGCGAGGTCGCCCGCACCCTCGCGTTCAACAAACAAACCTACGTCATTGTCCGGCAGGAAAAAGATCCCGTGGCCCTCGAAGCTAAACTGAATGAGCTTGTGCAGACCACCAGCACCGGCGCGGCGCTCCCGCCCGCCGCTGTTCAGGCGCAAGTCCGCCTGCTGGTTTCTCCCTGGTTTCGATTTTTCCTCGATTACGACCCCGTCCCCACCCTGCAAAAGACGCTTTGCCCGCTCCTGGCCCTCAACGGCGAAAAGGACCTGCAAATCCCGCCCAATGAGAATCTCGCTAAAATCCAGAAAGCCTTGCAGGACGCCGGTAACCATGATTTTCAAGCCACCGAATTGCCCGGCTTGAACCATCTCTTCCAGCACGCCCCGACCGGCTCGCCCACCGAATACGGCGGCATTCTCGAAACCATGGCCCCCGAGGCTCTCGGCGCAGTATCCGATTGGGTGCTGAAGCACGCCGCGCCCTGATCGAACCGCCCCTCCGCATCCGTACGACCGCCTCCCGCATCCAAGGCACGTACGTCATTCGCGCTTTCCTCCTGCGCTGAAATTCATTAATTCGCGTGTCGGGTTATGATGTTAGCGAGAAAAAACTGTCCCCATGCCGCAGAAATTCCATCTCTCTCTGCTCATTCACGCGCACCAGCCCTGCGGCAATTTCGAGCACGTCCTCGAAAAAGCCTACGACACCTGCTATCTTCCCTTCATCGAGCACCTCGAAAAGCATCCCGGCGTCCATCTCGGCCTTCACTATTCCGGGCCGCTGCTCGGTTGGATCGAGGAACACCGGCCTGACTATTTCGTTCGCCTGAAAAACCTTGTCCAGGCCGGCCAGGTGGAACTAGTCGGTGGCGGCTTCTACGAACCGATTCTGGTCTCCATCCCGCCTGAGGATCAGCTCGAACAAATCACCCGCCTTTCCGCTTATCTCGAGAAACATTTCGGCAAGCTTCCCTCCGGCGCATGGCTTGCCGAGCGCGTCTGGGAACCGCAGCTTCCCACCGTCCTCGCCGCCGCGCACGTCGCTTACACCCTCGTCGATGACATCCATTTTCTTTCCGCCGGCTTCGAGCCGGAAGAGCTCTTCGGCGCCTACATCGCTGAAGACCGTGGCCGGACCGTGTGGCTCTACCCCGGCCAGAAAGCCCTGCGCTATCTCATCCCTTTCGGCAAAGTCGCGGACGTCATCGCCTATCTGCGCGATGCCGCCAGCACACACCCCGGCGGCGTCGCCGCCATGGGCGATGACATGGAAAAGTTCGGCGTTTGGCCTGGAACCCACGAACACTGTTACAAAGACGGCTGGCTCTCCGATTTTTTTACCGCCCTCGAGGAAAACGCCGAATGGCTGCAAGTTTCCACCCCCGGCGATTATCTGGCGGCACACACACCGCTTGGCCGCGCCGACCTCCCCACCGCTTCCTACACGGAGATGATGGAGTGGGCCCTCCCCACGCGCGTCCGCCAGCGCTATCATGAAGTCCTCAAGGAATTCACCGCCCGCCCGGAAATTCTTTCTTTCCTTCGCGGCGGTTCCTGGCGCGGTTTTTTTCGCAAGTACCCCGAATCCAACCTGCTGCACAAGAAAATGCTCCGCGTTTCCGCGCGCATCGCCGCCGCGCCCATGCGCCACGATGGCTCAAAGACCAACGATGAATTGCTGCAAGCCCGTGACCTGCTCTTGCGCGCCCAATGTAACGACGCCTATTGGCACGGCATTTTTGGCGGTATCTATGCCCCGCATCTCCGCACCGATCCTTGGCGCAATCTCATTCGCGCCGAAGCCATCGCCGACCGCCAGACGCCAGGCGCCCTCGCCCCGCGCGTCGAGCTCGTCGACTACGACGCCGACGGCGCCAACGAATTGCTCTTTACCTCTCCCGAAGCTCAGGCGCTCTTGAAGCCCAGTGACGGCGGCACCATCGCCGCCCTTGATTTCCGCCCCTCGGCCGCCACGCTCGTCAATTCCATCCTGCGCCGCCCCGAGGCTTATCACACGCGCTTGCGCGAAGCCGCGGGAAAGCCCGCCACCGGCGCCGTCGCCAGCATTCACGAACAGACCCGCGTGAAAGAGCCCGGCCTTGAAAAATACCTTCGTTACGATCGCTGGCCCCGCCACGCCTTTCGCGTCCTGATCTTTAATCCCTCGCGCACCCACACCGATTACGAAGCCCTCGAATTGCGCGAAGCCGCCGGATTCGCCGGCGGCGTTTACACCGTCAAAAATTCCGCGCCCTACGAAGCCGAGCTTTTCCGCGCCGACTCCTTGGCGCTGCAAGGCAAAAGTGACTCTGCCGCCGCCAAACTTCTGCTTCTCAAGCAGTACACGTTCAGCCCCGCCCCCAACGGCTTCGAAGCCGCTTGCGAAATCACCCTGAAATTTAAGGAAACGCTAGAAAAGCCGGTCGCCGTTGGCATCGAATCGATAATCAATCTCCTCGCCCCCACCGAACCCGACCGCTTCTTTGAAACTCCCGCCGGCAAGAAAAATCTTCGCTTCAGCGGCGCGCTGCCCGGCCCCATCCTGCGCATGGAAGACGGCTGGCAACGCCTCCGCGTCGGCCTTCACGCCCCGCTTGTCGAAGAATTCTGGGTAGCCCCCATTGAAACCGTCTCCGAATCCGAGGAAGGTTTCGAACGCGTCTACCAGGGCTCCCAAATCCTTGCCCTCTGGCGCCCCCCACTCACCACCCAAAAGACCTGGTCCACCCGCCTCGTCTGGCGCATCGAAGCCTTCTGATTCTCCGTCGCCAACACGGCTCTCAAGTATCCGGTCGTTAGATTACAAAATTTTCGTAGTGGGTCTCCGGTTATGCGACGCCGATGCCAGTCGGCCGAGCATAGCGCGATGCGTCGATCAGTGCAGCTTCCCCTTGCTTACCGAGAGAAGCTTCTATATACTCATCTCGGAAACCGATATGAGCAAACCAAACGACCTCGTCCAAGGCACCCTTGATCTGCTGCTCCTGAAAATCCTGGCCCTGGAGCCCTTGCACGGGTGGGCCATCAGTCTCCGCCTGAAATCCATCTCCGGAGACGTGCTGCAGGTCAGCGAAGGATCCCTTTACCCTGCTTTGCACAAGTTGGAGCAGGAAGACTGGATCACGGCCGAGTGGAAGCAGACGGAGAATAACCGGCGTGCGAAGTTTTATTCGCTCACCCGCCTGGGCAGAAAGCAACTCGAATCGGAGGCGGCGAACTGGCAGCGGCTGTCCACGGCCATCTCGCGCGTCATCCAGTTTTCAGAGGGTTAGGAGAAGTTATGCGGATGGAACACTGGTGGTTCACGGCGCGTTTGCGGCTGAGGTCTATTCTGCTCGGCCGCCGGATGGAGCGAGAGCTCGATGAGGAGCTCCAGTTCCATCTGGAGCACAAGATCGAGGAAGGCATCGCCAATGGGCTCTCCCCAAAAGAGGCGCGCTACGCCGCGATGCGCGCGATGGACGGACTGGAACAACGGAAAGAGGAGATGAGAGACATGCGACGCATTCATTGGTTGACGGATTTCCTCGACGACGCGCGCTTCGCGATCCGGAGCCTGAGCCGCACGTCCGGACTTACGGCGTTCGTGGTGATCACGCTCGCGCTGGGCATCGGGATGACCTCGGCGACTTTCAGTATGGTCGATGCGCTGATTTTTAGGCCTTACCCAGTGCCGCATTCGAGCGGCGTGGTCACTCTGGCGAGCACTACACACGATAGTAACCTCGACGATTTCTCCTATCGCGAATACCTGGACATCCGCAGCAAAACGAAGAGCTACGATGGCGTCATCGCCAACGCAGATATGGAGGCTGTCGGCTTCAGCGCCGAACCTGGAGCCGCGCCACGGGTCCGGGGCGGGATGATGGTTTCCGGTAACTACTTCCACGTGCTTGGCGTGGAGCCGCGGCTGGGGCGCGGTTTCCGGGATGACGAAGATCAGGTGCCCGGTCGTAATGCCGTGGTGGTGCTCGGGCCGGACTTCTGGAAGCACGAATTCGCGAGCGACCCGTCCGTGCTGGGCAGGACGATTCGCCTGAACGGCACGGACTTCACCGTGATTGGCGTGGCTCCCGAAACCTTCCCGGGGATGCTAGTATTCGGGCATCCCGACTTCTACATGCCACTGGCGATGGCGCGGGTGTTTTCGACCAACCTCCAGAAGAATTTTTTCGAGGACCGCGACGATCGCGAGTTGAATGTAAAGGCGCGCTTGAAACCGGGCACGACGCTCCAGCAGGCGCGGAATGAACTCGCCGTGCTCGCGCAAAACTTCGAGAGCGAGTATCCCAAGTTCAACCGCAGCCGCGGCGCGGCGGTATACACCCAGTTCGAAACGCGGACTCGGGAAGACCTTAATTGGAAATTCGGCGTGATCTTTGTGATCCTTGCGCTGGCGGTCCTGCTGGTGGCGTGCACCAACGTTGCCGGACTTCTTCTGAGCCGCGCCCGCGCGCGAACGCGCGAAATCGCCGTACGGTTGGCGATTGGCGCCGAGCGTTTCCGGCTCATCCGGCTGCTGTTGACGGAAAGCCTGATTCTGGCGTTCTTGGGCGGATTGGCCGGGATCGCCATCGGGTACGGCGTCGTGCAGTGGTTTCAGAGTTTTCAGAATGTAATATTTATGACCGACTTACCCATGTCGGTCCCATTCCGTATGGATTCGCGCGTGCTCCTGGCAAGCCTCGCGTTGTCCGCCTTGAGCGCGCTCCTTTGCGGCCTAGCGCCGGCGCTGCAGAGCACCCGCGTGGACCTGGTGAACGCACTCAAGTCGGCCGACGTTGACGTGCCTGGTCGCAAACGCCTGTGGGGCCGGAATATGTTGGTGGTCGCGCAGGTTTCCACGTCCCTGATGCTGCTGACGGCGTCTTTCCTGATGGTCCGGGGTTTTCAGAATACCTTGCGGGAGGGCACTAGCTTCGCGAAAGATCATCTGCTGATGACCGGCTTCGATCCGCGTCTGGTGCAGTACAACGCAGCTCAAACGCAACAGTTCTACAAGCTGCTGTCCGAACGCGTCCGGGTAGCGCCCGGAGTTCAGAGCGAGGCTCTCACCCAGAACATTCCCCTCGGGATAGACGACTTTGACGGCATCGCCTTCGTGCCGGATGGTTTCCAGATGCCGCGGGATCGCGAAAACTTCAACTCGACAATGGACACCGTGGATGAAGGGTACTTCGAAACCATGGGGATTCCGATTCTGCGTGGCCGCGGCTTCCTGGCCTCCGATACCGCGGATGCCCCGCGTGTGGCCGTGGTGAATGAGCAGTTCGCGAAACACTATTGGCCGGGCGCCGATGCGGTCGGCAAACACATCGGGCTCGATAGCCGCGCCGGGACGCCGGTTGAGATTGTAGGCGTCGCGCAGACCATCAAGTATCAAGGGTCCATCGAAAAGCCGATGGATTTCGTGTATATGCCGCTGGCCCAGCATCCTGTCCCGCGAATGGTCTTGATGTTGCGGTCGAGCGGCGATCCGCTGCAATTGATTCAGCCCGTGAAGGACGTTGTCCGTACCCTCGATCCGAACCTGCCGATGTTGCACACCATGTCTTACGAGGATTACTACCTGAACCAGGCCGTGGAAGGGCCACGAATTGCGATGAAGCTGGTGGCTAGCATGGGCGTGGTGGGCCTCCTGCTGGCCATCGCCGGTTTGTATGGACTGGTGGCGTACAACGTGAGCCGCAGGACCCGCGAGATCGGCATTCGCATCGCCCTTGGCGCGGCAAGCTCCGACGTGCTGCGCCTGGTGATGGGCAAGGGCATCGTGCTGGTCGGGATGGGAACGGTGATCGGGCTGGCGATGGGTTTCGCCCTCGAGCAGCTCATGAATTCCATGCTGTTCAATGCCGGCGGCGTAGACATTGTGGCTTATGTCATCGTCGTGCCGTCGCTGTTTCTGGTAACCATGCTGGCGGCCTACGTCCCCGCGCGAAGAGCATCCCGGATTGCGCCAACACAGGCGCTGCGATATGAGTAAGTCATGACCCCTTCGGGGGCATCTCTCACCTCAACAGCTCCTCGGAAGGAAAACCCGTACTCGAATTTACACAAACCCCCTGACACCCCTGCCAAAGTTCCCCTTGACGATCCGTTATTCCATGGTATAATTGATGGTATAGAAAACTCTATCTGGAGTGCGGCAGCTTGCTGCCGCTTTTCTTTTTTTGAGGGCCACTTTTTTCGCGTTGGCTCCACTTGCTCAACCGGAAACATACCCATTAGAATCAATCATTTGCAAAATGCTCATTTCGTAAGTCTTTTCCTTTGATATTCATGCATCATTGATGGGGGGTAGGGCGGTGCCGACTCTCCGGAGCCCTTATTCCCTATTTCCGACCCACTATCCCCCGTATTTTCATATTCTTGCGCACTCTCTTGCAATTTCTTGCACTTTTTTGCACTTGCGAAAATCACAACTCTTTTCTTTTCATGGGATTGCGCACTCTTCGACAAAAAACAGGGGGTGGGGTACACCCGCAGCCTCAACCTTGACGCCTGCTCGAATAACGGAGAGTGACGCCCAAATCGCGGGCAGCCAGCCACCAGTCACGAGTCACTCTGCTCTTTATCCCGCAATCAGCAGGTTTTGCGCGAACGGCCACTCGTTGTCGATCCACTGCCCCTCGCACCGGAATCCCGTGCGGGCCGCCATCCCCGCAATTTCTTCGGCCTGGTACTTATGCGAGCTTTCCGTCCAGATCGTTTCGTCTTCGTTCAGCATCAGCCGCAGGCTGGCTGCCGGAACGTGCACCGTTTGCCGTTGCAAGGAGCGCAGATGCATCTCGATGCGTCGTTCCACCCTGTTCCAGCGCGCTTGGTGCCGGAAGCAACTCAAATCAAAGTCCGCGCCCAACTCCCGGTTGATGCGCGCCAGCAAATTCATATTGAACGCCGCCGTCACGCCCGCGGGATCGTCGTAAGCCAGCAATTGCAACTCGACGCTCTTCTCCAGGTCCGTGCCGAGCAGCAACGCGTCCCCCGGCTGAAGAATCGCCCGCGTCTCCCGCAGAAAGGCGTCTCCTTTATCGCGATCGAAATTGCCAATGGTGCTTCCCAGAAACAGCACCAGCAAATGGTCCTGCTCCGCGCGTCCTTCCGCGACGCTGCGCAATCCTTCGAGGTAAGGCTGCTCGTACCCGACGATGCTGACCATATCAATCTGCCCGAGTTCTTTCGCCAGCGCCGCCAGCGCCGAGGGCGAAATTTCGATGGGGTAGTAATATGTCTTTTGCCGCCGCGAAAGAGCTTCCAGGATCCAACGCGTCTTTTTTCCTGAGCCGCTCCCCAGTTCTGCCACCTGAATCGGCGAAGGCAGCCTGCCCACAATCTCTCCCGCATACTTTTCCAGCAGCCGCGCGTCCGCTCGCGTCAGGCCGTACTCCGGCAGCACGCAAATCGTTTCAAACAACGCAGAGCCCACTTCGTCATACAAATACTTTGACGGAAGCTCTCGCTGTCCAGGTTTGGTGAGGCTCTCGCGCACGTCCGCCGCAAATGCAGATGTGTGCCGGAGCGATGGTGATAGTACAGGCGTCGCCATTGGATCTCCCGGGCTTTAGCTTGATTAATCCTCCACGCAACGGAACGTTGCGTAGACGTACGGATAATGCGGCTGGAACCAATTTCGGAACGACCGCCGCAGCATACAAGCGGCGGTGCGCGGCGAGCCACCCTTCATCACATAGTGCTTGCCGTCAAAAAAATTAACGGAATA
>WNFH01004337.1_pt1 | contig 10227 bp, 7 predicted proteins | sample 5400411 | NCBI WGS metagenome assembly WNFH01 (sample SAMN13153347, study PRJNA577476) | soil metagenome | isolation source: 200 cm saprolite under Douglas fir tree site 2 hole 3 | place: USA:California | collected 2015-04-18
CAAGAAGCAGGAACCACGGGCGGATGATGTTCATCGGCCAATGCTACGTCACCAACAGTTTCAGCTTGTTCTTAGCACTCTTGCCAACGTTGGTGCGGGGGTAGCGAGTGGCGAGAAACTCCAGGATGTCCTTTCCCAGGTCACGCTCGTCAGCCGCCCCCTCAGCAAAGTAAAACCCCAGATAAAAGAGGTCGGTCGGTTCGAGGGCCTTTTCTTTCTTGAGCGCTTCGAGCAAGGGAAATGCCGAAGAGCGGTAGAGGTTCGCCAGCAGTTCCAGAACCAGCTCGTGACGCCGAGCCAGGGACTCAACCGCATGGGGATGCAGCTTGAGCTGAGCAAGAGCCAAGCGAAACTTGTCTTCCGCCTGGAAGATGGGAAACTCTTTGAGCGCAGAGAGAAACTTAATCGCCTCGCGGTAGTGTTTCTTCTGGGTAAGCTGGACCCCACGAGCAGCGAGTTGCGCATAGGCGTAGTCGGCATCAACACTTTTGAGAAAGTACAGGTAGGCGCCTTGGATACGACCGTCGGCCGCGACCGCCGCTTGGAGACGATCCCAGATGGCGTCCAGGGTGTCGCGTCGCCATGTCCCTTCATACACCGGCAGGATCTGGGCGATAGCCCACGCTTTACCGGCATCCTCACAGGCCAGGAACTCCTTGGTGAGTGCGGGGCGAGCAGTGGAGATCTTCTGTAAGGAGCGCGCCGCAGCGTCGCGCCGCGCCGCGTCCGGGTCTCCCAGCTGCTGCACCAGAGCGCGCACCGCCGCAGGGGAGTCGAACTCCCCCATCTTGCGCAGAGCAAACTTCTGCACCGCCACCTGGGGACTCTCCACCAGGCGGGACAGGACAGGCTGGTACTCCTCCGGCAAAGGATGCGCCTCTAGCAGCTCCAGGGTCAGGCGCACCGCGTCAGAAAACTCCGCCTCCTCGAGCAGCGGCAGCAGCCGGGCAAACTCTCCCTTCTGTAATTGCTGCTCGCGCAGGCAGTGCAGCAGAGCGACAAGCGCGTGGAAACGGACGCTGTGGTGGTGGTCGGCGCTCACAAAGCCGATGAGCCATTTACGAGCTGGGGGGCGGCCAAGCTGTCCGAAGAGACGAATCACTGAGATTAGCGCAGGGCGCTGGTCCTTCTCGTCCAGGGTACCGGCAAAAGTCTCAAGCTCAGCGTACAACTCCTCCTGTTCTTTCCCACTCATCTCGCGCAAGGCGGTGACGACCATGTCACATATCGTTCTGTTGAAGTCGGTATCTCCTTGGGGAAGGAGTTGGAGTACGCCTTTCCAGGCCGCCTTGCTGCGGACCGCGCACAGCACCCGGGCGGCGTTGAGTTGCCAGAGACGGGTGGCGGTCTTAGCACTCTGAAGCACAGGGCGGACCACAGCCTGGTTAAAGCGCGACAACAGGCGGATCACCCGTTCCTGCACGTCCTTGTCCGCATCGTCCACAAGGGGGAGGAGCAGGGGAATGCCGGTTTTCGCTTGAGTGTCTTCGAAGTAACGCAGTGCGTAGTCTTTGATCACCACGTTCGCTTGCCCCAAGGCCACACTAACCGTTTCCACGACGGTGTCGTCGCGGAGTTGCAGCGCGCCCAAGACCAGCAACGCGGCGCAGCGGCGCTCGACCGTGCCTTCGCGGGCCAGAGTAAGAAGTCGTTGGAGGGTGGTGTCCATCTCAGTGCCCCGCACTTTCTGGCAAGCCCCCGGTTCTCCGTCCCATGAAATGGAGACAGACGAGCAGCACCGCGCTCAACCCGTACATCGCGCCAAAGGCTGGAGCAGCCGCGATGCCGAACTTGTTCTGCACGCCCAGCGGCGTCAGTTCATAGGCGTGAATCAGACCAACCAGTGACAAGACCGCTGCGGTCGCGGTCCATCCCGCCGCCTGTAAAAACTCCCGCTCGATGATGAAGACGAGGATAGCGGCCAGCACCATTGCGCTCAAGAGAAACCCCTGGTTCAAGGCAATCACCCCGTGGATGTACAGATCATTGCCGAAGGCTGGCACCACCTCGAACAGCGTCTTGCCAGCCGCGCGCACGCTCGCCTCCACCAGCACCAGCGCCCAGGCGGCCAGGGACGGCACTAGGCCAAAAGCAACGGCCAAGGCATGCGGCTTGGGCACTTCCTGAAAAGCCTGGGCCGTAATGATGATGCCAATCCACAGCAGAATGCCCAGCGTCGCCTCCAAGGGAATCACTTTGAGTACCAGCGTGATCCCGCCAAGGAGACAGAGGCAAGTTATCACCGTCCCGTTGAGGATGGAGTATCCGGCACGCGCGCCCATGGCCTTCCAGGCGGGATGCCCGATGTAGATGGTGGTCGGGAACGCGCTGCCGAACAGCGCGGCCGCGAGCGTACCAATGCCGTTGGCCAGCAACGACGGTTTGGTCTCGTAGCGATCTCCCGCTGCCTCGGCGCTCTCCAGGTTTTGTAGGGAGCCAATCACATTGAACAGGCCCATGGGAAAGATCACTGCTAGATACTGCCAGCCTCTGGCGCTGGTCAGCAAGGCCAACAGGTCTCCAGGCACGGGGACTGGCAGATGCAGCGCCAGCGCATAGGACTCTGTCGAAGGCTCAAAGTAGGGAAAACCAAATGCACGCAGAATCCAGGCTAAGGCCACGCCCGTGAACACCGCCACAAACCCGCCCGGCAGACCGAACGGCAGCCTCGTGCGCGAGCCATAGGTGATCAGGATCATCATCATGGGAAAAACGGCAATCGCCGGCGCGGCAAAAATCTGAAAGATAAACCCCATGGCGATGAAAGTGAGGGCGATACCGGCGAGCGCGGTCAACAACGCGGCGCGCGGCGTATGGCGCCGCAACCAATCGCCGACGAACGCGCCCACCGCTTCCATGACACCACTGAGTAGACAGGCGAACAGTCCAGCTTGCCAGGCCAGGATGGGATCCTTGGTTTCCTGATAAATCGGCCCCATGATGAGGAACACATAGGCCAGAAGACTAGGGGTATTGATGCCGAACGGGAGCGCGGTGACATCCTCCCGGCCCGTCTTCTTCATCAACTCTCTCGCCTGCCAGGCGTAAAAGAGGTTACCCAAGAGGATCGAGACCGCCGCGCCGGGCAGGATACGACCAGTAATCAGCTCCGGCGGAAACCCGCACACGACCTTGCACAAGACGGCAATAAGCATGAGCTGGAGCAAGTTGTCGATAAACAGACCGAAAAATCCGTCGATATCACCGTGCACGAACCAGCGAGGTTGCATAGACGCGGATTTTAGCGTGCGGCCACAGGGTGGTCGAGGACCTGTGTTCAGCAGCCTGCGGGAAAAGCGTTGTCATGCTTCGACAGGCTCAGCATGAACGGAACATCTTTCACGGCCTCAATACTTTTCCCGTTCGCCCTGAGCTTGTCGAAGCCTGTCCTGAGCGCAGTCGAAGGGGGTGAACGCAGTAGCTGGTGGTACTCTGCCAGAGGGACCCGGGCACAGCGGTTGACTCAGTTGTTGTACTCCAGCATGCTCTCTCGTCAGGAGGAGGCGTGTTATGACGATGGAGACAGGAGCAAAGCTGATGACCGGAGCGGAAGCGGTAATCAGGACGGCAGTGGCGGCCGGGATCGATGTGTGTTTTGCCAACCCTGGCACGACTGAGTTGTCGTTGGTGCAAGCACTCGACCGCTGTCCGGAGATCCACTCGGTGCTGGCGGTGTTTGAAGGCGTGTGCACGGGCGCGGCCGATGGCTACACCCGTGTGAGTGGCCGACCGGCGCTGGCGCTGTTACATCTGGGTCCGGGACTGGCTAACGGACTCGCCAACCTGCACAACGCCCGCAAGGCGCGCTCTCCGGTGGTCTCAGTCGTCGGCGAACATGCCACCTGGCACATCGCGGCCAACGCGCCGCTGACTTCCGACATTGCCACCCTGGCCAAGCCGATGTCACACTGGGTGCACACAACCACCCGGCCTGAATCAGCCGCGGCGGATATGGCCGAGGCGATCGTCCAGGCGACGCGACTGCCAGGAGGACCGGCGACGCTGATTCTGCCGGGCGATATCCAGTGGGCGCAGGTGAACGTTGAACCGGTCGTGCCGAGAATCCCTCCCCCTGCTTCACCGAAGGCTGACGAAATCGAGCGGGTAGCACGCGCCTTGCGCGCAGGAACAGTCGCGTTAGTACTGGGCGGCCGCGCCCTCCGCGCCCCCGGTTTGCGAGCGGCTGAGCGGATTGCCCGTGCAACGGGCTGCCGGGTGCTCGCACCGACTTTTCCCCCAGTCCAGGATCGTGGCGCGGGCCTGATCTCGCCCGACAAGATCCCCTACCCTCCTGAACCGGCTCGCCAGTTGCTCGCGCCGTACAAGACCATCGTGCTCGCCGGCGCGGGCGAACCGGTGGCGTTCTTCGGCTACCCCGACGGCCGCAGCGGCCTGTGCGCCGCAGGAGCGGAAATGATTTCTTTGTGCAGCCCGACCGTCGATCCGGCCGTAGCGTTGATCGCTCTAGCTGATGCTCTGGATGCCCCGCCCGAGCGTGTTGTCCCTGCAGCCGAGCGCCCGCAAGCGCCGCGTGGCGCCCTGACTCCCCTGAGCATGTGTCAAGCGGTAGCAGCCGCGCAGCCTGAAAATCTTATTGTCATGGACGAAGGCGCCACTGCGGGGTTTGCCTATTATGGACTGGCGGCCGGCGCTCCACCATTCACCTACATGACTCTGACCGGCGGCTCGATTGGGCAAGGGTTACCATGTGCCGTGGGCGCGGCGGCAGCAGAGCCGCATAAGCGCGTTATTTGCCTCGAAGGTGACGGCTCGTCCTTGTACACCATCCAGTCCCTGTGGACGATGGCGCGGGAGAAACAGAATGTGACCACCGTGATCTGTAAGAACCGCGCCTACTCGATCCTGCGTTGGGAACTCGAACGAGCCCGTGCGACGCCTGGTCCCGCCAGCCTGGCGCTCACCGGCCTAGACAAGCCGGAGTTCGATTTCGCCAAACTCGCCGAAGGCTTCGGTGTCGAGGCCCGCGCCGCCCGCACGGCCGAAGAGTTGAACGACGCCTTGCGCTATTCGTTCAAAACGCCTAGACCGATGTTGATCGAAGCCAACCTGGAATAGCATGGCAGCTTCCTTCTCCTACAGGGAGAGGAAGCAAAAAAGCTATCTATGCCTGACGATCAAGAAGTCGAAACTGAAAACCTCCGTGAAGCCATCCACGAGGAAGTGGAACGGGAGGGCGGCACGTTTCTCAAACGTATCGCCCTGACTACAGCGATTCTTGCGGCGTTTGCCGCCGTCGCAGCGCTGCAGGCCGGGTCTACCGCCAACGAAGCGTTGGCCCTGAAAACCGAGGCGACGCGTCTGCAGGCGGAAGCCTCAGACAAGTGGGCGTATTACCAGGCGCAAGGCATCAAGGCAGCGATCGAGGAAGCAGCACGCAACACCTGGCTGGCCGCCAGCAAGGAACCTCCAGCGAATTTCGCCGAAAAAGAAAAACGCTACGCTACTGAACGAATCGCAATCGAGAAGGAAGCGCGAGCGCTTGAACAGGAGCGTGACCACAAGTCACACGAAGCCGATCAACTTCTGCACCGCCACCACGGCTTCGCCTATGCCGTCACTCTCTTTCAGGTATCGATTGCGCTTGGCGCCGTCGCTGCGCTAACTCGTGCCCGCAGCATGTGGATTGGTTCGATGAGCATTGGCCTCGGCGGTATCGCGCTATTTGTGATCTATTTCTTCGCTTGAAGGAAAGAGGCGGGTGCAACCCGCCCCGACAACGCGAGAGACGCTAAATCACTCCCTCTCTCTGCAACTCCTCCAACTCCGCCTCGTTATATCCGAGCCATTTTCCATACACCTCTGCATTGTCCTGTCCCAACAACGGGGCAGGAGTACGGACCTGCGCTGGGGTGCGTGAGAACTTTGGGGCGATGCCGTAGTGGGTCAGCTTCCCTGCGGTCGGATGCTCGACTTCGCAGACCATGCCGCGCGCGCGGAAGTGTTCTTCCTGTACAATCTCGCCAAAATCGAGAACCGGCGAGGCGGAAATGCTTGCTGCGTTGAGGATGGACACCACTTCTTGTTTTGTGCGCGTGCTTATCCACGCGGCAGTAGCCTGCTCGACAAGCGTTTCATTTTCTTTCCGCACAGCGACGGTCGCCGTACGGGGATCGTTGATCAGCTCTTCACGGCCAATAATCCGGCACAGGCTTGCCCATTGTTTATCATGCGCTATAGCGAGCATCACGTATCCATCCTTGCAGAGGAAACTGTTGCACGGCGCGGTCGCAGGGTGACGATTGCCGTTACGTTGCCACACCTCTCCGCACGTAGCGGCCTGCATCATACCGCCTTCCGTAACGGATAGAGCACAATCCACCATCGCCACATCGACGTGTTGGCCTTCACCAGTTCGCAACCGCCGCACGAGAGCGGCGAGCGCCGATTGAGCCGCTTTCACGCCCGTGAGATAGTCAATACTTGCATATCCCGTTTTCGTTGGCGGCCCATCCGCTTGTCCAGTGATGGACATAATCCCACCCAGGGCCTGCGCGTCGGTATCGTAACCAACTTTGTAGGACAACGGTCCCCACTGGCCTAAACAGGAAATCGACACATAGATAATATCCGGCTTCACGGCACGAATGTCTTCGTATCCGATATGCCATCTGTCCAAAGCACCGGGACGGAAATTTTGCAGAATGACATCCGCACGCCGAGCCAACTGGCGAAAGATTTCTTGACCACGCGAATGGTGGAAATTCAAGGTGATCGCTCTTTTATTCCGGTTAATGCTGAGAAACGGCGCGCCACGATCCAACTCCGGCGCATTGGGCACGCGCGGTCCAAACGCACGACAGACATCACCAGTTCCGGGCAGTTCACACTTGATGACTTCAGCTCCCATGTCAGCCAGTTCCGCCGCGGCCACCGGTCCGGCGTAGGTCGTGCACGCTTCGAGTACGACTATCCCTTCTAGAGGGCCAAGGGATGCGGGGTTCGCCTCCTGGTAGAATTCTTCCTTGGTCATGTTTTCTCCCCTCTCCTCAGGTAGCGGTAATTCATGAATCGCCCCTCCTCCCTTCCAGGCGCAAACCGTCCTAATACTGCCGTATCACCTGCTCGGCAAAGTCGGTAATCACCTTGCGAGCATAATCCATGGGCGGCAGGATGGTCACCTCTTTCAACCCGGCCTTTTCAGCGTCGCGCAGTTGCGCGATGAGTTCCGCCGGTTCACCGACTAAACAAGAACCCTGGATCGTTTTGGACGTCACAAAACGTCGCTCCTCGGGCACGAGGAACGTGCAGTGACCATTGTGGATCTGCAGGTAACGTTTCTCGGCGGGCGTCTCCATCTTCGCTACATGCGCGCAGTACTCCTCCCAGACGTCCTTGAAAGCCTCGGGAACCGCTTCCTCGCGGTGTGTCTGCTGGTAGATCTCGTAGACAAAGTGCAGCACGGCCGTCACCTGCGAGCCACACTCGTCGATGACCCGATCGGAGGTGAGCTTTTCCCCCGGCTGCAAGACAACCGCTGTAGTTATCGCCGCGGTGTGGAAGTTCGCCGGCAGCGTGCGCTGCGCTCGATCCGCTCCGGCTTTTACCATCTGCAAATTGCCCCGCAACACCTCGGGCTGTTCATTGAACACTGAGATCAGACCGTCACCGAACTCTCCGGCCACCTTGAGCGCCAGCGGTCCATTGGCGGCGACATAGATAGGAACCCGATTCTCGATGTTAATGAAACCACGATCCAGATGGAGAAAGCGGGTCGCCCGGGTCACGCCATTGAGGGTGAATTCCACCTCCTCGCCATGCAGCAGTCCCCGTACCACCCGCAGATACTCGCGGAAGTCTCTGATCCGCATCGGCTCCATGCCCATCACCCGCATGGCAGTGTGACCCGTGCCAATGCCGAGAAAGACGCGGCCAGGGGCGATACGGTTAATGGAAGCGATGGAATGGGCGGTGACCGGGGCGATTCGAACGCCAGGGATGGCGACTCCCGTCCCTAAGCGGATACGCGAGGTGTTGTGGGCGGCCAGGGCTAGCGTGGCGTAACAGTCCGACCAGATCATCTGCGAATCGGGAACCCACGCCCCATCGTAGCCCAGGTCCTCGGCATACTTGATTAACTGCCAGTCATCGATTTTGGTAGCGACGGTGATGCTGAATTTCATCGTTTCTCTCCTTATTCCTCTGAACTGTGTAGGGTGGGCACACTGCCCACCTCACCTTGCATGGCTTTCTCATGTTAGCCGACGAATTGCAACTCCTTATCAGGCCCCTTGCTGCGCAAAGCCCACCTGGCATAGAAAGAACAAGCAAGGTGCCGCACCGTGAAAATCCCTTCCGAACTGTACCGCAGTTCCCTCGCTCTCCTCACTGACCTCTACCAGCTCACCATGGCGTACGGCTACTGGAAGTCGGAAGTGCAAGACAAGGAGGCGGTGTTCCACCTCTCTTTCCGCAAGAATCCGTTTCAGGGCGGTTTCAGCATTGCCTGCGGACTGGCCTACGTGGTGGATTTCGCCAGCCACTTCCGCTTTGCCGCAGATGACATTGCCTATCTGGCTGAACTACAGGGAAACGATGGCAAGGCGTTGTTTGACCGGGAGTTCCTCGACTACTTGCAGTCCATACGTTTCTCCTGCGACATGGACGCGATCCCTGAGGGAACAGTGGTTTTTCCCCACGAGCCGCTGGTGCGTGTCCAGGGTCCGCTGATTCAGTGCCAGTTGCTGGAAACACCGCTCCTCAACCTCATCAATTTTCAGACCCTCATCGCCACCAAAGCAGCGCGCGTGTGCCTGGCGGCTAAGGGAGAGGCCGTCCTGGAATTCGGCCTGCGTCGCGCCCAGGGGATCGATGGCGCCCTGGCGGCCACGCGGGCTGCCTATATTGGTGGGTGCGGCGCGACCTCAAACGTCTTGGCTGGCAAACTCTTCGGCATCCCGGTGCGAGGCACGCACGCTCACAGTTGGGTGATGTCTTTCGACGACGAGATGGAGTCGTTCCAGGCCTATGCCGCGGCTATGCCCAATAACAGCATCTTTCTGGTGGATACCTATAATACGCTGGAGGGAGTCCGCAAAGCCGTGCTCGCGGGACAGTGGCTACGCGAACACGGACACGAAATGATCGGCATCCGTTTAGACTCGGGCGATTTCGTGCAGTTGAGCATTGAAGCTCGCAAGATCCTGGACGAAGCCGGTTTTCCCACGGCGGTCATCGTCGGCAGTAACGACCTCGATGAACATCTGATTGCCAGCCTAAAAGAACAGGGCGCAACTATCAATGTGTGGGGCGTCGGCACCAAGCTCGTCACTGGCCACGACCAGCCAGCAATGGGCGGCGTCTACAAGCTGAGCGCGGTGCGTGCCCCCGGCGAGTCCTGGCAGTATAAAATTAAATTGTCAGAAGAGGCCCTCAAGGTGTCCGACCCGGGGATTTTGCAAGTACGACGCTATCACACCGACAGTGAGTTCCTGGGCGATGCGATCTATGACGAAGAGACAGGCCTAGCGGGCGGATGTACCATGGTGGATCCAATCGACCCAACCAAGCACACAGCGATCCCGGACGGTACGCCTTTCACCAACCTCCTGGTGCCGGTGTTCCGTGCAGGGGAAGCCGTGTACGAGGCGCCACCTCTGCCCCAGGTTCGCCAGCAGGCGCAGGATCAGCTTGCCCACCTGCGTGCTGGCGTCAAACGTTTCGTCGATCCACAACCGTACCCGGTCGGACTCGAACAACGCCTCTATGAGATGAAAGCTCAGCTTATCTCCCAGGCTCGGGGAACAACGGACGAAAGGAACACGCATGGAACTGCAAGACCTCCTCTATGAAAAGCGTGAGCACACCGCCTGGGTGACGTTGAATCGCCCGCAGGCGCTCAATGCCATCACTCCAGAAATGATTCGCAGTCTCAGGCTAGCCGCTGAAGACGCCCGCGATGACAGCAACGTCAGAGCCCTCGTCATCACCGGAGCCGGTCGCGCGTTCTGTGCGGGCGCGGACATTCGCGTCATGGACAGTGGCACTCTGTCAGATTTCCGCGATTTCTTGATTGTGCTCACGGACGTGTGGAGCTTCATTCGGACTTTTCCCAAGCCGACCATTGCCGCCATCAATGGGGTGGTCGTCGGCGCAGGATTTGAATTGACTCTGGTCTGCGATTTTCGTCTTGCCGCCACATCGGCTAGGATCGGCTCGGCTGAGGTCAGGATCAATCAGCCGATGACTAACGGCTCGACGTATCTGCTA
>WNFH01004338.1_pt1 | contig 10226 bp, 8 predicted proteins | sample 5400411 | NCBI WGS metagenome assembly WNFH01 (sample SAMN13153347, study PRJNA577476) | soil metagenome | isolation source: 200 cm saprolite under Douglas fir tree site 2 hole 3 | place: USA:California | collected 2015-04-18
CGGGTCCCAAAAGCGTGCGTGAGCGCGGAATGCCTCCAGCGCTTTGGCATAAGCGCGCTGCTTTCCCGGAGACGCGGGCACGGGCCAGCGGCCAAAAGAATAAATGCGCCACGCTCGGATGTAATCCGCATTGGCTTTCGCCGGATCGCTCTTCTCCAGCGATTGCGCTTGCGCCATGTAGCGGTCGGCAACCGCCATGAACGCCGCTGCCCATTCGTCTTTGTCGGTAGTCTTTATGGAAGCAAACGCTTCGCGCAAATCGGCGGGATCGAGCCCGATCAGCGGATACATTCCGTTTTCCGCGCGCTTGATCGCCTCGGTTTTGATTTCGTCGAGCGTCCGTTCTTTCTGCTGCGCTATTGCTGCGTTTGCGAACGCGAGCACAAGAAGAATCACGGACAGCAAAGGACCAATACGGTGAACTCCCATTTTAAGATGCATTCACTTTATCCCTTTCATCACCTTCAACAGTGCTGCGTTGTAATACGTGGTGTCGTAATATTTTTCTGGCGCCGGCGGATGCCCGCCCCACTGGCCTTCCACTTCCGCACGCAATTTCAAAACGTTTTTGAAACCTTCCAAATCCAATCGCGCATCGACTTCGAAGCCGCCAGGATGATTCATGCTGGATTCGTAGGACTCCGCAGCCACTTCCGGCGCAAGGTGAAACTCTTTCATCCACAGATCGATCACTTGCTGCTTGTTCGCGGGCGCCATGAGCCAGCGCTGTGCCTCAATGCACGCCGCGAGAAATAGAATCAACGCGTCGCGATGTTCCTTGGCCCAGTCGCGCGGCGTGAAGAAACCCGCCGCTTGGTACGGTCCAATGAGTTCTTGCACCGTGCTGAGGCTCACAAAACCGGCATGCTTCGCGGTGATGGACGTGGGCGGACCGAGCATTGAGCCGGCAAATTCCTTGTGTTCGCGCATGGCCGCCAGCCTCGCCGGGGTCGCGCCGAATGGCTTCATCTCGTAATCTTTTCCGGCTTGCATGCCGTTCAGCAGAAGAATTTTTTTCATTTGCAGCGCGTACGCCGTGTTGGGCGCATCGACGATCAAAGTTTTTCCCTGCAAGTCCTTGATCGATTTGATTTCCGGCTGCGCCATTAATTCATTTTGCGAACCTTCGCCACCCATCACGATAATCACGTCCTCGTGTGTGAGTTCCACCATGGCCACGGCGTTGTCGACGGCGAGGTAGGCAAGGTCGCCCTTTCCGGCGGCCAGGTTGGCGCGCAGGACATCGGAATTCGGCAAGTTCTCCGTTTCCACTTCGAGGCCGTACTTCGCGAAAAGTCCCTGCTTGTCCGCGGCGGCAAACTGCAGCGGACGCCCGAGCAGTGTCAGCACTTTGATTCTGTGCGCGCTGCGCGCCTGGGCGAACGCGCCGCTGCAGCAAAGAAAACCAGCGGCGAGAATTGACAGGCAGGCAATTCGAATGGTGCGCATCATCCTTCACTCCTTTGTATTGCGGAGAACGCGACGAGAAAGCGCTCCAGGCTTGCGGCTCTGCGTTCTCTGTGTTCTCAGCGAACTCCGGGTTCGTTCTGGTTCTTGCGCTTGCCTCAGGCCTTCGTTGAGTTTATCGGACGACCATTCCTCCACCGGTGCCGGTTACGACTCATCGCGCTTCGCCCCGTTCGAACGAGCAATGGGGGAATAGCACTAAATAGCATCCAAAAGGTATGACCGCTGTACCATTCGCTAAGGGAGGCTGTCAAGAATATACTTCTAGAAGTAAGAAAGACTTACAGTTAGAGTGATTTTCGAAAAAGCGTGCGGGTATAGTGGATGGACCAAATTGAGGAAATGTCGGTGGTGGAGAAAGACGGTTTTCCAGTCGAGCGAACGTCCGGAAGAGGAATCGCGATAGAGTGGAATCTGTAACAATGCGGGACATAGGAGGAATGCAAGGAGAGAAGCGAAATGGCGATAGCAACGATCAATCCGGCGACGGGGCAAGTGCTGAAGACATTCGAGGCGCTATCGGATGCGCAGATTGAGGCGAAGCTGCAGAAGGCCGCAGACACGTTTTTGAGTTACCGGAAAGTGCCGTTCGCGGAGCGCGCGCGGATGATGACGAAGGCGGCGGCAATTCTGGACGGCGAAAAAGAGACTTTTGCGCGGGTGATGACGACCGAGATGGGCAAGACGCTGCGGTCGGCGGTGGATGAGGCGGCGAAGTGCGCTTGGGTGTGCCGGTATTACGCGGAGAACGCGGAGAAATTTCTGGCGGACGAGATCGTGGACACGACGGCGAGCCGGAGCTACATCCGTTACCAACCGCTGGGGCCGGTGCTGGCGGTGATGCCGTGGAATTTTCCGTTTTGGCAGGTGCTGCGATTCGCAGCGCCGGCGTTGATGGCCGGAAACGTTGGGCTCTTGAAGCATGCTTCGATCGTTCCGCAAAGCGCGCTGGCGATCGAGGACGTCTTCCGGAGGGCCGGGTTCCCCGACGGGGCTTTCCAGACACTTCTGGTGGGTTCGCAAAAAGTGGACAGAATCCTCGGAGATCCGCGGGTCATGGCGGCCACGCTGACGGGAAGCGAGGGAGCGGGAATCGAGGTGGGAATTGGGGCGGCGAAGAGGATCAAGAAAGTGGTGCTGGAATTGGGGGGAAGCGATCCCTTCATCGTGATGCCGAGCGCGAACTTGGAGGTGGCGGCGGCCACGGCGGTGAAAGCGCGGATATTCAATAACGGACAATCGTGCATTGCGGCGAAGCGTTTTATTGTGGCGGAATCCATTGCGGAGAAATTCGAGAAAATATTCGCGGAGAAAATGGCGGCGCTGAAAGTCGGTGATCCGTTCGACGAAAAGACGGAACTGGGGCCACTCTCGACCGCGGATGGACTGGTGGACTTGGACCGCGACGTGAAGAAGACCGTCGAGGCTGGGGCGAAGGTCCTGACCGGCGGTAAACGGCTGGATCGTCCGGGGAACTTTTATGCTCCCACGGTGCTGACGCATATTCCGAAGGGATCGCCGGCGCACAAGGAGGAGCTGTTTGGGCCGGTGGCGAGCGTATTCCGGGCCAAGGACGTGGAGGATGCGATACGAATCGCCAACGACAGCCGTTTCGGACTAGGGGCAAGCGCCTGGACGAATGACAAGGAGGAGCGCGAGCGCTTTATCAGCGATCTGGAATCGGGGATGGTATTTATAAACCGCATGGTGGCTTCCGATCCCCGCATGCCCTTTGGAGGAGTGAAGTGGTCGGGGCATGGAAGGGAACTGGGGGCGCATGGAATTCGGGAGTTTACCAACATCAAGACGGTGTGGATTGAGGAAGCCTCGTAAAAGATTTGCGGAATGGAGGAGGGGGTGGTAGATTGGTCCAACAACTCAACCAGGTTCTGAGGAGTCCCCGGTAAAACCACTGGACTTAGGCGAGTTTTGTTTGGTACGGCGGTCGTACCAAAGAGTAGACTGACTTCTTTCGAGGGGATGTCATGTACAAGATCGTGCGTTCTTCTCGCCTATACGAACAGATTGTGCAGCAGGTCGAGGAATCCATCCAAAAGGGAACGACGAAGCCCGGGGACCAACTCCCACCCGAACGGGAACTTGCGCAACAGTTTGGAGTGAGCCGCACGGCGGTGCGCGAAGCGGTCAAAGCCCTTCACGAAAAGGGTCTGGTGGAAGCCTATCCGGGCCGCGGAACCTTTATTACCGAAGGCACCTCGTATTCCATGCGGCAGTCACTGGACCGGATGCTGAAGGTCGGACAAGCCGAGGGATCCGGCTATCTGGCGGAAGTGCGCGAAATCCTGGAGCCGGAGATTGCCGCGCTGGCGGCCACGCGCGTCGACGAGGAGGACCTTGCTTCGATGCGGGAGCAGATTGCCATCATGGATAGCGCGCGCAAGGATCCGGAGGCGTTCATTGAGGCGGATCTGGATTTTCACCTGGCGCTCGCCGAGGCGGCTGCCAATCCGCTGATCCTTTCGTTGATCGATTCGATTGTGGGGCTGCTGCGAGAACAGCGGATGGGAATCTTCCAGGTGGAAGGCGGGCCGGAGCGGGGGCAATACCATCATAAAAGGATTTTTGAAGCGGTCGTGCATCGCGACCCGGCGGGAGCGCGGGAAGCGATGAAGGGGCACTTGCGGCAAGTGCGGGAGGATTCGCGGCGGGCGCCGAGGGGCCAGGAAGCTTGAGAAGAGTTTTCAGTTATAAGTTGTAAGTTTTTGGCCGGAGAAGAAGGGTTCATGGCGAAGCTGGGATTTGTGGGACTGGGAGTGATGGGCAGCGAGATGGTGAACCGGCTGCTCGGGAAGGGCCACAGCGTAACTGGGTACAACCGCACGCGTTCGAAGGCGGAATGGCTCGTCAAGAAGGGGATGAAGTGGGCGGACTCGCCGCGCGCGGTGGTGGCGGCGTCCGATTTTGCGTTTTCGATGGTCACGAATTCCGCGGCGCTTGGCGCGGTGATGAACGGGCCGGAGGGAATGCTGGCGGGAGCGGCGCCGGGCAAGATTTTCGTGGACATGAGCACGGTGAGTCCGGCGTACAGCCGGGAAGTTGCGGGCAAAGTGAGAGAAAAGGGCGGGGACATGGTGGACTCGCCGGTTTCCGGGAGCGTGATCACACTGCAAGAGGGAAAGCTCTCGGTGATGGTGGGCGGGCGGAAAGAAACGTTCGAGAAAGTAAGGCCGCTGTTGCTGGACATCGGGCCGAAAGTCACGTACGTGGGAGACAACGGCCTGGCGCTGGTGATGAAGATCGGGACGAACCTGAGCCTGGCGGTGCAGATGCTGGCGTTTTGCGAGGGAGTGCTGCTGGCGGAAAAGAGCGGGATCGCGCGCGAGACCGCGGTGGATGTGCTGACGCATAGCGTGATTGGTTCGCCGATGGTGCAGTATCGCGGGCCGTTTATTTTGAAGAGGCCGGAAGAAGCGTGGTTCAACGTCAACATGATGCAGAAAGACATGAACCTGGCGCTGGAGCTGGGGCGGCAACTGGACGTGCCGATGCCGACGACCTCGATCACGAATGAATTCCTGACGGCGGCGAGAGGGATGGGATTGGCGGAAAAGGATTTTGCGGTGCTGTTCGATGTACTGGCGCAGATGTCCGGAGTGAAGCCATGACAATAGCAACGGATCCATCCAAAACCAAAGTGGAAGCGAAGACCGAAAACTGGATGCGCATGTACCGGCGGATGGTGATGATCCGGGAGTTCGAAGAGCAGGTGAACGAACTCTATACGCGGGCGCTGATGCCGGGGCTGGCGCACCTTTATATCGGCGAAGAAGCGGTGGCGGTGGGAATTTGCGAAGCGCTGCGGCCGGACGATTACATTACGAGCACGCACCGGGGCCATGGACATTGCGTGGCAAAAGGCGCTTCGCCGGACCGGATGTTTGCGGAGTTGCTGGGCAAAGAGGCGGGATATTGCCGGGGTAAAGGCGGGTCGATGCACATTGCGGACCCGGCGACGGGGAATCTTGGGGCGAACGCGATTGTCGGCGGGAGCGCAGGAATTGCGACGGGAGCGGCGCTTTCTTCGAAGAGATTGGGAACCGGACAAGTGGCGGTGTGTTTTTTTGGCGAAGGAGCGCTGGGGCAGGGCGTTTTGTATGAAGTGATGAACCTGGCGGCGCTGTGGAAATTGCCGGTGGTTTACGTTTGCGAGAACAATCTTTATACGGAATACACGCACTATTCGGAGACGACGGCGGGTGACATTCTGGCGCGCGGGACGGCATTTGGGGTGGCGGCGGAAAGCGTAGACGGGCAAGACGTGCGAGCGGTGTACGCGACGGCGCAGCGGTTGGTGGAGCGGGCGCGAAAGGGCGAAGGGCCGGCGTTTCTGGTTTGCAATACGTATCGCTACACGGGGCATCACGTGGGCGACATCAACCGCGAATATTACCGTTCGAAACAAGAAGAACTGGAATGGAAGACCAAGCGGGACCCGATTAAAAATTATACGCAATGGCTCGTCGAACAGAAGATTTCGGATGAGGGAAGGTTGAAGGAGATTCAGGAAGAAGTGCGGGCGGAGATGAAAGCGGCAGTAGAGTTTGCGATTGCCGCGCCGTATCCGACCGTAGACCAGGTGGACCAGGACGTTTATGCCTGAAGTGGCGACGAGAGAATTGACGTTCGCACAAGCGGTTCGTGAAGCGCTGGCGGAAGAGATGCGGCGCGATAAACGGGTGTGTATTTTTGGCGAGGACGTGGCGGAGGCGGGGACGCCGTTCAAAGTATTGTCCGGACTGGTGGAGGAGTTTGGCGCGGAACGGGTGATCGATACGCCGATTTCGGAAGCGGGATTCACGGGGATGGGAGTCGGGGCGGCGATGACGGGGTTGCGGCCTGTAGTCGATATCATGTTCGGAGATTTTCTGACGCTGACGATGGACCAGATGGTGAACCAGGCGGCGAAGGTGCATTACATGTCCGGCGGGACGTGGAAAGTGCCGATGGTTTTGCGGACAACGCTGGGCGCTACGCGGCGATCGGCGGCGCAACATTCGCAGTCGCTGCACGCGTGGCTGAGCCATGTGCCGGGATTGAAAGTGGTGATGCCCTCGACGCCTTACGACGCGAAGGGGCTTTTGAAAACGGCGATTCGCGATGAGAACCCGGTGGTGTTTTTTGAAGACAAGATGATGTACAAACTGAAAGGGCCGGTGCCGGAGGAGGAGTACACGATTCCGCTGGGCGCGGCGGACGTGAAGCGCGAGGGCGAGGACATTACGATTGTGGCGACGAGCAGCATGGTGCAAGTGGCGCTGGGCGCGGCGGAGCTGTTGGAAAAGATTGGCGTGAGCGCGGAAGTGATCGATCCGCGGACGACTTGGCCGCTGGATGAGAAGACACTGGTGGAATCGGCGAAGAAGACTTCGCGGGCGATGGTGGTGGATGAGGGCTATGGGCGATACGGAGTGACGGGGGAGATAGCGTCCGTGATTGCCGAAGGCGCGTTCTACAACCTGGAGGCGCCGGTGAAACGAATGGGGGCGATGCACGTGCCGATTCCGTTTTCGCCGCCGCTGGAAGATGTGACGGTGCCAACGGAGCAAACAGTATTTGAGGCGGCGCGCGCGCTTTGCGGGAAGGCGTGAGTTGCGCGGAATGGGAGGTGACAGATGGCGCTGAAGACTTACGGGCCGATGGCGGTGGATTGGGAGAACCGGATCGATTTTGACCGCTTGCGCAAGGAACGGCTGGCGCGGGCGAAGGCGTTGCTGGCGAAAGCGGAAATGGGCGCATTGCTTTGTTTTGACATGAACAATGTGCGGTACTTGACGGCGACGCACATCGGAACGTGGGCGCAGGACAAGATCAGCCGGTTTTCGCTGCTGCCGCAAAATGACGAGCCGATCCTGTGGGATTTCGGATCAGCGGCGCGGCATCATCAGCAAAATTGTCCGTGGCTGGGGGAGCGTTCGCGGCCCGGGATTCCGCTGCTGCGCGGAGCGATGTCACCGGAGATGGGGCGCGCGGAAAACGTGGCGCGCAAAATAAAAGTGGAACTCGAGAAGCGCGGGCTGCACAAAGAGCCGCTTGGAATCGACGTGGTGGAGCCGCCGATTCTTTTTGCGCTGCAAAAAGAGGGCATCAAGATTGTCGACGGGCAGCAGTTGATGAGCGACGCGCGGGTGATCAAGACGCAGGATGAAATTTCGCTGCTGAATCATTCGGCGATGATGGTGGACGCGGCGTACGACGAGCTGTACCGGGCGATGAAGCCGGGGATGAGCGAGAACCAGGCCGTGGGGCTGGCGAGCAAAGTTTTGTACGACCTGGGCTCGGAATATGTCGAAGCGGTGAATGCGATTTCGGGGGAGCGGTGCAATCCACATCCGCACGTGTTTTCGGATCGCGTACTGCGTCCGGGGGATCCGGTTTATTACGACATTTTGCATTCGTACATGGGCTACCGGACTTGCTACTACCGATGCTTCACGATTGGGTATGCGTCGCATGCGATGATCGACGCTTACAAACGGTGCCGAGAATATCTGGATGCGGCGATTTCGCTGGTGCAGCCGGGGCGGACGACGGCGGAAATTGCTTCGGTGTGGCCGAAGGCGGAGGAGTTTGGATTTCCGGATGAAGAGGCGGCGTTTGCGCTGCAATTCGGGCACGGCATCGGGCTGGCGATTTGGGAGAAGCCGGTGATCAGCCGAATGGTTTCTCTGGAGCATTCGCACGAGATCAAGCCGGGGATGGTCTTCGCGCTAGAGACGTTCTGGCCTTCGACGGATGGATGGAGCGCGGCGCGGATTGAAGAGGAGATTGTTGTTACGGGGACGGGGCATGAAGTGATCACGCGATTTCCGGCGGATCAATTGATGGTGGCGGGGGCACACTATCACACCGTTGACGGACCGCTTGCAACAACGCGCGAGCATGAAGCGCCGCCCAGCCGGCGAGTGAAGGAAATGGTGGCGGAAAGCGCGAAGGTCGAAGGAGTGGCGGCTACGGACTGAAGCGCGTCCCGGGGTTCCAGGAAAAAATTATGGCGATCAGCGTTGTAATGCCAGCGCTGGAAATGGCGCAGGAAACCGGGAAGCTGCTGGCCTGGCGAAAAAAGGAAGGCGAGCGCGTCACAAAGGGCGAGCCGCTGCTGGAGATCGAGACGGACAAGGCGGTTGTCGAGGTGGAAGCGCCGGGGGACGGGATTCTTGCGGGGATAACGGCTGCAGTGGGAGCGGTGATCCCGGTGGGAGAGACGATTGCGTGGCTGGTTGGGCCCGGCGAGAAGCCTCCCGCGAAGATTGCGACGGCAGCGCCCTCCGCGCGGGCATCCAGTGGTCCCGAACGCGCCATCGCGGCTGCCGCGGCGGCGCAAGCGCCAGCGGCGGGACAGCGCGGGGGAGCTGCTCCGCAGATTTCACCAAAGGCGCGGCGGCTGGCGAAAGAACTTGGCGTTGACATTGCGGCGATTCGGGGAACGGGGCCCGACGGGACGATTACCAGCGAAGATGTCCAGCGCGGGGCGGATTCGAAGGGCGCCTCGGCTGGGATTGCCGCGGTTACTGCCGGCGTGGAAGCGCTGAGCCAGGTGGCGCGCTTGATGGCGGAGCGCACCACGCAGAGCTGGACCAGCGTGCCGCACTTTTTCCTGGTGCGGGACGTGGACTGTGGCGAACTCATCGCTGTCCAAAAAAAATTGAGCGCCGAGGCGCAGAAATCGCAGAGCGCCGCGCCGACGATTACGGATTTGTTGATTGGAATTTTGGCGCGAGTGCTGGCGAAGCATCCGCGAATGAACGCGAGTTGGACTGGAGAAGGGATTCGTTCGAACGCGGAGATCAACGTTAGCGTGGCCATGGCGGTGAGGGACGGTGTGGTCGGCGCGGTGATTCACAAGGCGGACAAGGCCGGGATTGCGGAAATCTCCGCGTTGCGTAGGGAATTGACAGAAAGAGCACGCGCGGGCCGGCTGCGTCCGGCGGATATTACCGGCGGGACTTTTACACTGAGCAATCTGGGCATGTACGGTGTCGACGCGTTTAGCGCGATTATTACGCCGCCGCAGGCAGCGGTTCTCGCGGTTGGGAGCGTTTCCGACCGCGTAGTTGCCGTCGAAGGAAAGCCCGGCATTCGGCCGATGATGACGATGACGCTTTCAAGCGATCATCGCGTGGTCGACGGAGCGCAGGCGGCAGAGTTCTTGAGCGAGTTGACGAACGCCACTCGCGAGCCCGAGAAGGCTTTGTAGCGGTGGTGTCCGAAAAATCCTTGGAAGGAAAAAATACTTCTCGAGCCTCGTAGCTCCCGGCCCTCACACTATGACACCGTCCCGTCCGCGCAAGAAAGCTTTCTATACAAATTCGTCGGCGCAAGTGGTGTTGGCGGTTGTCGCTGCGGTCGTGCTGGGTTACCTGTGGCCGGCGACGGCCATCGCCATGAAGCCGCTGGGGGACGCTTTCATCCGGCTGATCACGATGATCCTCACGCTGGTCATTTTTTGCACGGTGGTGACGGGCATCGCCGGAATGGAGGATTTGAAGAAAGTCGGCCGGGTGGGCGGGAAGGCGCTGCTGTACTTCGAGATCGTTTCCACTTTGGCGCTGTTCATTGGCCTGGTGGTCGGGAACGTCGTGCGCCCTGGCAGCGGATTCAACATCGATGTGGGGATGCTGGATGCCAAAGCGGTGGCGGAGTACGCGGGGCAGGCGAAGGCGCAAACGGTTTCGGAATTCCTGCTGCACATCATCCCCAACACCGTCGTGGACGCTTTCAGCAAAGGCGACATCCTGCCG